>Ga0310690_10008664_pt1 | contig 12871 bp, 13 predicted proteins | sample AusTroGonzalo_MG_2_FD_207661 | JGI IMG/M metagenome (GOLD analysis project Ga0310690, IMG submission 207661) | Bovine rumen microbial communities from tropical cattle in Woodstock, Queensland, Australia - Gonzalo_04 (v2) (version 2) | ecosystem: Host-associated > Mammals > Digestive system >...
AGATTAACGCCATGTGCTTGTTTTGAACCTGTCATAATTGATGGGAGAGAGTTCAAAAGAGTCTCTCTTAGTAATTTTGACAGATTTAGAAATGAAAGGTTCTTCGAAGGGGAAGAAGTCACTCTTACAATCAGGGGTGATGTTCTTGGATATATCTCAAAGTATCCGTCTTCTACCAAAAATAAAAAGAAAAAGGAAGAAGACAGAAGATACTTCCAGCTTCCCAAGAGATGTCCAGTCTGTGGTGGAAAAGTCAAGTTCAATGAAAATAAGACTTGGCTGTTCTGTGAGAATCCAGACTGCCCAAGAAAGAAAACTGGAAGTATTATTAATTATCTTGATAAGATGAGAATTAAGAATATTGGTCAGAATACTGTAGAGTTCATGGCTGATAATGGCTATATCTCTTGTATTGTTGACTTATATAGGTTTGATGATGAAAGCCTTAAGGAAGAAGCAGGTTTCGGAGAGAAGTCTGTTAAAGTCATTCAGGATGCTCTTAATGAGAGAACTAAGGTCTTTGACTATGAGTTCTTTGGAGCATTGGGATGGGAAGGTCTTTCCAGAGGTATTATGAAGAATCTGTTTAGTGTGTATACCTATACAGAGTTGTTTAAATTGTTCTTTACTACTATTGAAAGGAACTTCAAGACTATCATATCAGAAAGAGTTGAAGGGTTTTCAAAAGTATTGACTAACAATTTGTATAAAGGATTATGTACTATTCTTCTAGATGATACAACTATTAAGATTGAAAGTGATAGAGTTGTTTGTCTTGAAGAAACTGCAACAAATCCTTTGATTCTCTTGTCAGAGCATGTCATAGAGATTGAAGATTATAAGAATTCTAAAGACTCTCAAAAAGAGAGTTTTATAGTTGTGGTGACTGGTGACTTGGAAAGATATGGAAGGGAAGAGTTCAAAATGCTAATAGAAAGGAAAGGCCATAAAATGACTTCTGCTGTTAGCAGAAAGACTAGTTTCTTGATTACAAACTTTCCAAATACACTGTCAAATAAATTAAAGAAAGCCAAAGAACTCGGAATACCTATAGTTTCTGAGAAAGAGGCATTCGATATCTTGGATATAAGATAAAATAAATTAAAGGCAAATAGGTTATTCCTATTTGCCTTTTTTTTTTTATCTGAAAAAATGTATGTTCCAAGTTATTAAATATATATTAAATTTGTGAATGAGAAGTAAGAATGTGTCTTACTTCGTTTTATATGTTCCAACAAACACAAGGAGAAAAAAATGAACAATGTTCTCGCAGTGAACAAATTGGTGAATCTGACTGGAGCTGAATTGAAGGTTGAAAACTTCATTTTGAAACCTGAATTCCGAACAGCCGAACAGCCGAACTCATTTGGGAAGTTTGAGGAACAGCTCCTCTGCTTCCGTACAATTTCGGAGAAAATCTTCTTGGACGAGTCCAAGAAGAGCTACACTCTGAAACTCAAGAACATTCCGAAGCCACAGGATGGCGTTATCTACGTCATCTCTCGTGATCAGCAAAGACTATTCTTTGCTGACAAAAGGAATGACTTCATCGTCTTCGATAAGGAGAACGATGAAGAGATTGATTGGCGGCAATTAGCCGTCGAGAAACAATTGGTGAAACTGGAAGGTAGCTTTGGTATAATCACCAAAGTTGCTGGTCAATTGCTTTTCCTGAAAGTTGGCATTATGCTGATCGAAGAAAAAGAAGAAGAAGTCAAAGCAAAAACCGAAATGGAGGAGGCCTTTGATAAGGCCGCTTCCGAAGAAAAGAAAGGAAACAAGAACAGCAAGAAAAAGGGGAATAAGAAATAATGGAAACTTCAAACATTTGGGATATTATTCGGAGACGTTAGTCTCTATTAAATGATATAACAAAAGTTTGTAGTGGCCATTGCAAAGAAAAAATAGTCCAATGGAATCTCTTCCATTGGACTATTTTTTTTTTTGGTAATTTAATTAAGATTACTTCTTTTTCTTAAGAAGTTTCTTCTTCCCATTACCAGATTCTGGAGTGGCTTTCTTTTCTTTCTTGGAGTTCTTGAGAGGAGCATTAATCCGATCCTTAAGAAGTTTACCACTGGAGAAGGAAACGGTATTGCGCTCTTCGGTAGGAACTTGTGCTCCAGTCTTGGGGTTACGAGCCATACCAGCTTCTCTCTTGTTAACCTTCAAGCTCATATAGCCTGTAAGTTTAACACTGCCGTCCTCAATAAGACCAGCAGTCATAGTGTCCAAGAAACGATTGATTTCATCTTTCGCATCATTGATGGAAATCTTGTTGTGCTTCGCATAGAATTGAATAAATTCTTCTTTGTTCATTGCTTTTCCTCGGTTGTTGGTTTAACTGATTTCTGAAATATTATCAGAATTTTCAATAAACGAAAATTCTAATTTTTAGTTATTGTGTTTGTTATGTAAAATATAAAAAATTAAAATTAAAATTTTAATTTTTGAACAACCATCAATTAATTCTTATAATAAAGATATATTAATCTTTTAGAATCTAAACTAGTTCTATATCAGGAGAAAATATGAATATTAATCAAATGAAACTGGTTTCAATAGTCTCTGATAGACTATCAGAGAAGTTTAATGAGGATTTGATTCATTATCGGGATACAGACCATATTCGGGATTACTTGGAAGAGGCTTGTAAGAGCCTCTGCATCATTCCGAATATTGAATTTATCGGATTAGAGATTGAAACTGATGAAAGTAAGATGACTCAGTGGGAGACATCTAATATCGATGATAGTCGAGTGAATCAGGTAAAAATTCATTTCTCTGTTCATCTGGATAATGAAAGAGAAGATGTTATAAGGACTTTCTATGTACCGAAGCTAATTGATAATAAATTCATCATTAACGGCACATACTACTACCCAATCTATCAGATTGTGGATAATAGTGTCTTTGTGACAAGTAAGTTGTTCTCTCTTAAGACGAGTTTGATGCCAATCAGATTCTCTTATAAGAAAGAGAAACTTGTTGACATCAATGGAAAGGTTATCGAGGAGAATGAGCTTAAGCTTAATATGTTTAAGCAACAAATCTCTTATCTGTACTATTATTTTGCAAAGTTCGGATTTGATGGAACTTTGGATTTCTTCGGAATAGACAAGGACAAAGACTTGTTTATTGCGGAAGGTGATGAAACTGATTCGGAAGTTGAAAGCTATGCAAAGAAGTATCTCATCTTCAAGTTAAATAAGCATCTACTTTTTGCAAAGAAGTCTGAATTCCTGAAATCTCCATTTAGGACTTCTCTGCTGATAAGCTTTGTGAAGATTCTTTGTGATAAGAAGAACTTTGATGAGGAATTCTTCACATTGCAATACTGGAAGAAGACTCTTGGTAAGATATTTACGATATCAAATCAGGAATCGAAATGCCAAAAGATTCTGTTCTCATTGGAAAGAATCACTGACAATGAAGCCGCAAGAAAACGGTTGGATAATCTTTCAGATGTAGAAAAATCTGATATCTATCATATTATAATGTGGATGCTAGAGAATTTTGAAAAGATAAGGAAGTTCCACGATAACAAGTCTCTTGAATTTAAGAGAGTTCAATGTTGGGAATACTTGCTACAGCCGTTGTTAGAATTCTTCTCGAATGCGACATATCGCATTAACAATACGAGAAATCTGACAATTAAGACTTTGACTGGTATCTTCAATATTGGTCCAAACTTCTTGCTAAAGAGACTTCTTAATAATGAACTTATCAGATATTCTGATGCAGTTAATGACTTGTCTCTATTCAATACCACTCTGAGAGTCACTTTTAAAGGTAAAGGCTCAATCAGTGGAAGTAGTGGTGAAGTCTCAGATAAGTATCGTGAAAGTCATCCAACTTACGTTGGTAACTTGTCAGTGGTCGCTGCTTCTGCAGGCGATCCAGGTTTGAGTACTGTGATTACACCGTTCTCACATATTGTGGATGGTAAGTTTACTAGATTCCATGAAGAAGATTAAAATTTAAAAGTGATTTGAAATATAAATTAAAATAGTGTAAAAATTAGTGTCTCCATAGCTCAGCTGGATAGAGCAACAGACTTCTAATCTGTAGGTCGAAGGTTCGAATCCTTCTGGAGATGCCAATTTTTAATTGTTTAAAATATTAGTTTCGAAAATAACTAATATAATTAGATTTATTCAGATAATTAGATACATCGAGGATGCGTGTCACTCTCTTTAGTTGAAAGTGCATATTGACCATACTCGCCTTTCAGTTTTCATTAGAGACATACACAGGTGGTTGAGAGCTATATTCATAAAGAGCAAGACAGCAACTTATGAAGTGTGGACGTTGGTCATAGTTCAATAGCCCTTAATCGCTCATCAGGAGTCTCTGTCTGCCGAGTCCTTTTTGGGCCTTATTGTAAAAGTACAATACAAGTCGGCTCAACAAAGATGAGAAAGGTTATCTGAAAAAATGAGGAGTAACCGCCCCTTAAAGAGATATTGCTATGGCTCTGTCTCTTAAAATTGTTTCTCCGAGTGTCAGCGTATATTTAGAAGTGTATCGCGCTTGTAACTTCTAGTATAGTCGAGCATGTGTCGGAGAAACAATAGCGATTTTTTAAAATTAACTAACCTTTATATATTATAAAGCAAAATCTTAAAGGATGTAAAACGACATGGAAAGTAAGATTGCTTAGTCCGAATAGAGAGAGTCCTCTATTCGGATTTTTTTATTTAATTAATAACAAAAAAGGAAACTATGCAAACAGTTCTGTGTGGAAAGAAAAAATTAGCAGTTCCTGCAAAATGGGGACTTATCAAAGTTGGACAAGTCATTCAGGAGAAAGACATGATATTCGTCCAAGATAAAAAATCAATAAGGTGGGAGCATGTTCCTGCCGAGAAAATAGGAACTAAAGTGAAAGCGAGTGAAGCTGTCATTCGCTGTTTTACTTATTCAAACGAAGGCTTTGAACAAGATTCGAAGCTTGTAGTAAACATCTAAATACTTTTAAAGAAGATAAGGGAGTCTCTCTCTTATCTTTTTTTTTATTTTATAACAAAAAGAACGATTATATTAGAAAAAGATTGAACTTTCAACAAAAAATACAAAAAGGAAATTGTTACAATGGATGAATCTCAGATTAAAGAGTTCTTAGCTCAGAAAGAAGTTCAAAACTATCTAAACAGAATTTCGATTGACATTAATGAAATTGATGAGTACATGGATGAAAGAGATTGGAGAGTGAAGGAATCTGCCAATAGTTCATTCTGTTTTGCAACCCTTAATAATTATCTCTCAAGTAGTCTTATTGCCAGATATGTCTTAGAGAAGTACTATCCAAAGAGTGTTGCTGATGCACACCGCAAAGGCTTCATTCACATTCATGACCTTAGTTGCGGTATGGTTGCATACTGTGCAGGATGGTCACTTAAGGATTTGATTAGGAAAGGATTTGTTGGAAAGAATGGTAGAGCTTCTGCTGGCCCTGCAAAGCACTTTGATACTATCTTACAACAGATGGCTAATTTCATAGCCACTCTCCAGACTGAATGGGCAGGTGCAATGGCGTTTAACTCGTTTGACACTTTCCTTGCTCCGTTCGTTAGAAATGACGGTTTGAACTATAAACAAGTTAAACAATCAATCCAGAACTTTATCTTCCAGTTAAATATTGCAAGTAGAAGCGGTCAAAGTCCTTTCTCTAATTTGACCATTGATATGACTTGTCCAGAAGACTTGAAAAATGCTCCTGTGATTATTGGTGGAGAAGAGAACTATGATAGTTTTTACTCTGATTATCAGCCAGAAATGGACATGATTAATAAGGCTTTCTTGGAAATCATGTATAAAGGTGACCATGAAGGAAAGATTTTCTCTTTCCCGATTCCTACCTATAATATTACTAAGGACTTTCCGTGGGATTCTGAAATAGCCAAACTTCTGTTTAAGGCTACTGGTAGATTTGGTCTTCCCTACTTCCAGAATTTCATTAATAGTGATTTGGATGTTAGAGAAGTTAGAAGTATGTGTTGTCGTTTGCAGATGGATATCCGTCAGCTTAAGAAGAAGACTGGTGGATTGTTTGGTGCAAGTGACTTGACTGGCTCTATTGGTGTCTGCACACTTAATATGCCTAGACTGTGCTACCTCAGTAATGGTGATACTAACGAACTCTTTAGACTTATCAAGGAATATGTGACTATCTCCGTTCAGTCTCTTGAGATTAAGAGATTAAAAGTGACAGAGAACTTAAGAAGAGGTTTGATGCCTTATACATCTATTTATCTTAAGGACTTTGACCATCACTTCTCTACTGTCGGACTTCTTGGTATGAATGAAGGTTGTCAGAATTTCTTTAAAGATAGAAATATAGATATTACCACAAGACAAGGTAAGGAACTTGCAGAGGATGTTCTTGTTTATATGAGAGGTCTCTTGCAAGAAGCTCAGACTACTACTGGTAATATCTACAACTTGGAAGCTACGCCAGGTGAAGGAACTACTTTCAGATTCGCTAATTTGGATAGAAAGGAATTTGGAGACAAGATTATCCAGTCTGGTACTGGTGATGATGTCTATTACACTAATTCCACTCAGCTTCCAGTAGGTTATACTTCTGACATCATTCAGGCATTGAATCATCAGGAATCACTGCAATCCAAGTATTCTGGTGGTACTGTTTTCCATGCCTTCTTAGGTGAAAGTATTGAAAGCTCCGAAGTCATTAAGGATATGGTTAGAAACATGGCTACAAATTATCATATTCCTTACTTTACCATTACTCCGACTTTCAGTATTTGCCCGATTCATGGATATATCTCTGGAGCGCATGAGAAATGCCCATTTGACGTTGATAACTCTAAACCAATCAAGGATATGCAATAATGAGTGAAGATAGAACTTTAGTACTGCCTTGTTCAGTTGGAAAAGTGTCTGATGGTTATCATACATTTGATGAGCTGTATGACCATAGATGTGCTTTATATGTGGCGTTAGTGAATACTCTTTGTTTAAAAGATGTTATTAATCTAGAAGAAATTAAGAATATTAATTGCTACAAGTCTAAAAAGCATAAAGATGGTAGCTCGTATGATGGATGGTTTGTCTGTTGGATTGAGTTAGGTATCAGTAATCACATTTCATATCATCTACCTATGAAGTACTGGGAAACTTGCTCTGCAAAAGAAAAAGAAAGATATGATAACTTTGATGGTCATACACCTAATGATGTTGTAACAAGATTAGATAAACTTTCATCTTTCTTAGGAAGTATTAGTTTAAATTAAAGCTTACAAAGAAAAAGAGCAGTAAACGAGAAATCGTTTACTGCTTTTTTTTTATTTTTTATTTAGATATATATTGAATATATAGAATTAAAATCCTAATCTATATATTTATAAGGAATTAAGAATATGGGATTCACAGAAGAAGATTTAAAATGGCTGACTGATAACAAGGCAAAGTACTATTTGCCTTCCATAAATTGTAAAGATGAATACTATGAAATTGAGTTAAGTGAAGATTTCTCTTTGCAGTTTAAATATGATGAAAATTTTTGTGAAGATGATGGTGCAGACTATATCTGTGTCATGAGATTCTTTAAGAATACTTTTGATAATATGACCTATTCCATAGTGGGTGTGTCACTGGAAGATTTGTATAAGAGAGTTCTAGTTTATCTATCCGAAAGGGTAGAGACTTATGATTATAAGAAATTCATAAGGTTGTTTTTAGATCTACCTATCCCTCAAAGGCCGAGGATAGGAAACTACAATAACTCAGAAGAAGAGGAAGAAGAAGATGTTTAATGCATGTATCCAGATTAAAGTGGGTAAGAAAGTAGTTTACGAGGGTGTCCATCCGACTGACACTGATGTTACTTTTAGTGTAAAATCTCTTACAGAGATTGCTGAGAAGAAGAAAGGTAGAGTTAACCTCACTAAGAAGACTTTGGAAGATACTTGGCACGTCCAAGATATTATTGAAAGAGCTAAAGAACAACATGACCTCGATATTGATGAAAAAGATGCTCTGGAAGTTTTAGAGTACTTAGACAGTCATTATAGTGCCGAACTTGGCATCAACTGGGAAATTATTGATATCGCAATTAATAACGTCATCTGTGACTAAGAGAGGTACATACATGCTTAAGAACGTTACAACGAAATGTCCTATCTGTGGTGAAGAAACACCGCTGTATAAGATGGAATTGAACAGCTCAGGCTGTGACATCAAAGTGCCTGTTATCTCAAATAATGGGCATCTGGAATATAACTGGGAGGCCACTGAAATCCAGACGAGTGAGCTAAAGTATCGCTGTGAGTGCTGTGAAGAATTCTTCCAGCTTTCGCCAGAAGAGTTTGCTCGGCTCTTCCCAAATGAAGCTCAGAACACAGTAAGTCCTGAGTACATTGCTTCTGCAGATATTCTTAGTGAATTGGTAGTGAAGGAAGTTGATTTGAGAACAATCAACTGCATCATGATGAAACTATTTGAAGTTGAAATAACCTGCAAAGAAGACCTTTTAAACTTCTTTGACAAAGATCCGAAGTTTAAAGAATATACAAACGATTGGAAGTATCGGGTAATGGAGAAAGCAAGAGGCTACTAGGGGGAGAAATGAAAAACAAAAACGTAAAGGTGAACAAATATAACACCTTCTATGATTACATCAAAGAGAAGGTAAAGAATCTTAAAAAAGATGAAACCATCGAATTTGATTGCATCATAGATGATGTGGACATGCCATGTACAGTAGTACTATCAGATGACCTGACGATTTCTCAAAAATGCTTTGAGGAGTTCAGGCCGATATTCCTTGCTAAGTGTAAGGAAAATATTGATGGAGATGACATCGTTCTTGAACTAGAGACAGAGAATGGTGAACTCTACAATAAAGGAGAGAAGTTCATCTGGGCTATCTCTGGTTATGTTGGCGTTTCTATTTATGATAGCTATTTTAAAACTGGTGAATGGTATGAAGAACCAGTAGTTGAACAGTAATCAGGACAATAAGGAAGTAGTATGGGATTTCCTATGCTACTTCCTTATTAAGTCTTGACATTTGAGAAACAGATAATAAAAGATCTATTTTTTTTTTAGTTATTAAATTATAAAAAGGAACTTTTATTATGTTTAAGATGTTTTCAACTTTTCTTGGAAAAAGATTAGATATTATTACAGCTTCTCTTGAGAATAAAAGAGATGTCTCTCATCTTGAAGCTCCGAATAATTTAAGATTCATTGTGACAGATGACGATACAAGCAAAATTGTCAGAATTAAGTTTGATGATGCACCTGATATTGTGAAGAGTGGTGTTACAGTCGTTGAATGGAAAAAGACTGTTATCGTTAAGAAAAACGGTGCATATCCTGAGAATCCAGAAGATGGTACAATGGTCATCACTAATAAAGACAGAGGGGCATATAGCGGTAATGTCTATATTATGGAGACACTGAATGCGGTCTCTCTTGAACTGGGTGTGTATTATAAGGCTTGGACTATTTCCAAGAATGGAAAATACTATTCTTCTGATAAGGCACAGTTCTGTGTGGACACCAATACAAATACTTATGACTGGGATAATATCAGTGCTTTAATTCAGAGTGGTGAAGCTCAGACGTTTGGTGGATTGCAGGTTGGTGGATTATTGTATACTCCGCATAGTGCTTTTGGTTGTACCACTACTGATGATACAGTTAATAAAAAAGAAGGCTTTCTCACACTTCGAATTATGGGTTTTGACCTCGAAGAAGTTGACTATGAAGGGAATCCTAATGGAAACCCTCAGCACAGTATGACCGTATGGAGTGAGTTTAATTTAGGCACTAAAGCTTTCTGTGCGGCTGAAAATGCTTATGCCCTAACTACTGATAAATTTTTTCATAAAGAATATGAGCTGGAATTGATAGTCACTTCTACTGGTGAAGCAGTTAGAAGCACTCAAAAAGTAAATAGTTCAACTTACATCCCATTCTTCTTATATGACAAGACTCAGGTTGGCTATGATAGAATTTGGAGAAGCTATTATGGCAAGCATAAAATAGCTTTTAATAAAACTTCTCAAAAGTGGGAGGTCATTCAGATATCTGATGGCCAAGTAATTTATACCTCTAAGAGTAATGTATTAGAGCCATTCGATGACAGATATGCTTCTGAGGATAATGTCGATATTACTGAACCTGAAAATCTTAAATGGGAGACAGACGGTACTGGTAAGTTTGTAATTCTTAATAGAAATAAGAAATATTTCACTAAAGGTACTGATGAAAATGAAGCAGTTATTTATACTGAAAATACTTCCATCGTTAATGGCACAGCTATTCCAGATAATACAGAGTACTATGAAATAAATCCCGATTTAAATGGCGTTAGAACCACTAGTAGCTCTACTGAGGTTGCTCCTAATCAATATCATAGAAGTACTCATGGTAATAACTGTTGGGAGGGAAGCCCTCTCAGACAATATTTAAATACTGATAAAGATGCTAATACATGGTATCATAAGTATACACTTTGGAGCAAAGCTCCGAATTATGCAAATCAGGATGGTTTTCTTAAAGGATTTACTGATGAAAAATTCTTAAGCCATCTTGCTACTGTCAAGAATTATACTGAAAGAGGATACACTTCCTATGGTGGTGGGTACGATATTACTTACGACAAGGTGTATCTGCCGAGTAGAAGTAACTTAGAGTTGTTTGATGACGGCGTTAATGATGGATTTAGTCATGGAATAAATGGTGAATATGAAGTTGCTACTAAAGATGGTAAGTATTTTACTTATTTAGCTAATATTTATACTCCAGATACGGAAGCTCATGGAAGAAACAATGAGAATTTAAATGCGGCTAGAAAGAGAATGAATCATAACAACTCTTCCTTCTACTCCGCATGGTTGCGTTCTCCTGGCGTGGGCGGCTCGTACGTCGTGTGGTACGTCAACGCTTCTGGTGCGCTCTACAACGGCAATGCTTCGAATGCTAACGGTGTTGCTCCTCTGCTTACAATAATCTAAACTCGAAGCGTTAGCTTCGAGTATAATCCGATTTTAAAAAGAGAAATAGCGTAGAGCTATTTCTCTTTTTAAAATCAAATAATCCTGCTATTTGCTGGAAGAGGGCTAATCTCTCGCCGTTAGGCGAGTATAGCCCTCTGACCTGTGCTTAGGGTATTATAGTGTACGACCGAAGGGAGTGTATAAGTAGTGAGATGCTTTGCATCTCACACTTCTTAAATCCGTCAAAGGCGCAATAATCGCCTTTGACGGTAAAAATTTTTATAAAATTCTATTAAATTATAAGAATTTTATAAAGTCGGAGAATTTTTTCATGACAGTAGTAAAATCTAAAAGAATAAAAAGCGAATTAATAGTAAAATCTAAAACTGAGACTTATTTAAGTTGGGTAATAAAGATTCTACGTTCTAAAAAGAATATTCGGAAGAAGTATTATACTACTAATGGTGTTCCTATAATAAGTCTTGTAAGAAGTCTTCTTTATCATATAACAATTGCAAATTATACAGAATTAGATTCTGATGAAAACAATTTTAGTTCTAGAATGCATGAGCATGACAAATCATTCGAGTGCATTTGTAAATTAGAAACAGAGTTTATGGTTATTCATAAGCTTAATTATTTAAAGTCTAAGTCTTATGACTACATGTGCAGAGCCTTAGGTGATATACGAAAATGCTTGAAAAACTGGAGAAATAGCGATGTAAGAAGATTTATGGCTATGAAAGAAAGAGAAAAGACAGATAAGAAAAATAAAAAATCTTTAAATAACTAAAATAATTTAATAAAATAAAATTGTATGCAAGAGTTTTGCATACTAAGTTAAGACTGTAAGACTCATCAGACTGCGTTGATAAGTCTAAGAATTGGGTTCTTCCTTCAACAACGCATGGTTGCGTTCTCCTAACGTGAACAACTCGTACAACGTGTGGAACGTCAACACTTCTGGTGCGCTCAACAACAACAATGCTTCGAATGCTAACGGTGTTGCTCCTCTGATTATTTTAAACGACTTACGATTCAACTGACATTTTCATCAAAAAAAAAATAGTGTAGTCATTGGTTATAAATCTCGTCAGTTACCCAAAGTTTTCTTTTTGTGAATTTAGAAAACAAGATTTGAAGAATTAAAAAGTGAAAATACTTTTGAAACTTAGTTTATCCTCTCTTATAAAGTCGTTAGCAGTCTTTATAAAACTATGAGATAAGCTGTAAGACTTTTAGTTTTACCGAACATCATTTAGTAGCCAGATGTAATTTTAATTACATAATAGCTAGGCGAACAGACAAGTAGTTTCAAAATAAGGAGTCTTAACTTAGTCCTAATTAATTTTAGGACATTCCGAGCCATCAAATTCATCCTTTCTTCAATGTGAAATAGCATAAGAATTGAATGATTGGTGGCTTTTTATTAAAATAATTAAAATTTATATAAATCAAGTGTGGAAGACAATGTATTAACAAAATCAGAAAATAAAAAATTAAGCAGAATGCTTAATTTTAAATTATTAGTCACAGCGGCTAGAAAATGTGCATCTGGAGTAAGTTGGAAGCAGTCGGTTCAAAGATATATGTCAAAATGTATCTTTAGACTTTTTACTTTGATAAATATCATAAAAGACTCCAGATATAAAATACTGAAATATGTTATATTTAATGTCTTTGAGCCAAAGAAAAGAAGAATTGTAAGCACAAGATTTAGAGATAGAGTCCTTCAAAAAGCACTTTGCATGTTAGGTGTATATAAAGAGATTACTAAATCTTTTGTATATGATAACTGTGCTTGTTTAAATAATAAAGGTACTACCTTTGCATTAGATGAATTTAAGCATCATATGCGAAAAGTCTATCTCAGGAATAAAGGGATTGGTTGGTATTTCTTA
>Ga0310690_10008665_pt1 | contig 12869 bp, 9 predicted proteins | sample AusTroGonzalo_MG_2_FD_207661 | JGI IMG/M metagenome (GOLD analysis project Ga0310690, IMG submission 207661) | Bovine rumen microbial communities from tropical cattle in Woodstock, Queensland, Australia - Gonzalo_04 (v2) (version 2) | ecosystem: Host-associated > Mammals > Digestive system >...
GCATGATTCCATTTGATCTCAATATAGTTATAAATAACAAGACCAAGAAAGTTACATACAGGACGAAGGCTATAATGCCGCCCTCCGCCAAATGAACCATCCATTCCACATGCATGGGAAAATCACCTCCTGTATAAGGCTTAAAATTATCCAGACCAATACCCGTCAAAGGATGTTCTTTAAATATCTCTGCACCTACTACATAATAATAGATTCTTTCTCCTGCGATATAGTCAAAAGATGTTCCTGTGGAATATAACTCTCGCTCGTGTGAAATATCTACCTCTTCAATATCATCTTGAATACGAGTTCCAAGGCCTGTTTCATCCATTAAATAGGTGTATCCGTTATAAGCAAAAAAGATTCCAATTGCTAAGAGAACAATGCTTCGGAAATTAATCTTTAATTGCATGATAAACGCAAAATAATAACCGATAAACTGTATAGTTACCATTCCTAATGCCTGTCGTGTCTGACTTAAAAGTATAAACAACATCGGATATAACAGCCTGAGGATTACCCATATGAGTTGTTTATAATTAAAAATGGTCAAGTATATTCCACATATCCCCATCACAGCTGCACTTTTGCCAAATTGAACAGCAATTAATCCTTCACCAGCAAGTCTTTCATCAGAATGGTATCCTGCATAAAAAAGACCTATTGTAAGCCATGTTGCCAGAGCGTAGAAAATATATTTGAGAGTTCCTTTGAAGTTTTTGGTCAACAGGTATGCAAAAATAACAATAGAGCAATATATCTTCATTCTGACGAGGACATCAGGTAAGTCAAAATTAGGTACATGTCTTATAATAGCGTTTGTGGTATGATAAACTGCAAGAACAATCCATACCAACATTGGAGATGAAAGTGCAATCTTTCGGAAATCTCTGTTTGGCAGATAATAAAGGAATACAGCTATATACAATAAGGAGGTAAAAGACTTACGTCCAACTCCTCCCACCATTAGTTGGAACAGCAATCCAGATAAAAGTAGAAGGAATACTATAAATGGACTTGAAAAATTCTTGCGATGATATCTATTGTTAATAACCATGTTTTCTTTTGTAAAGTACTGCTAATAAGAAGGCTGATGCACCAAGGAAAAATCGACAGATTAGGATGGTCATAGCGACCCCCAAATATGTATAGTTCTTAATTAAAGGAATGGCCATAAGCATCCCAATTACTGAAAAAAACATCGTGCTGTTCCTTAGGTTTCTCTCTTGGTGATTTATAATCAAATAGTTAGTTCCGTAAGTATTGGATATGGAAAGGAATATGAGGGAAAGTACCAGTATACGAAAAACATCTACAGAACCCTCAAACTCATCACCCATTAGTACATTTATAATCAGCGGAGCCAATACTATCATGATAACCGCACCAAGTGAGGCACTACCAATATTAATAAGTACAAACATACGATGCTTGTCCTTGTGTCGGGATAAGAATGGAAAGAATGCTCTGGACAACACTTGGTGAAGGTTTCTGAATATCTCAACAAACTTTTGTCCTCCAAAATAGATTCCATTAGCAACAGGTCCACCCCAAATACCTAACAGTACGATTGACAAACTATTATATAAATTGGGCATAAGATTGTTGATGAAAACATCTGTGCTACCCTTAAGCGTTGATAGAATCTTTCCCATCTTGGGAGGTCTGATGCTGTATCCCCATTTATAGACAATTAAATAGAATGCTCCAATGCCACAAACCAGATAACCGATGGACGTTAATAACGGCTGATAGATGTAATCACTCTTTTCTCTTATGAAGATGAATACTGCTATGGTGAAAATAAATTTTATGGTAAGATTGAATAATGTGGTGTACTTCATCTTTTCAACTCCTTGAAAAAACCAGTCAGGGAAGAAAATGTGGCCAGGCACCATTAGGAATGAAATGCCAAGGATAACCGCATGTTCTCGGAATGTTGGTATTGAAATAATCAATAATGATAATCCAATGCCTGATATAATACACAAAAGTAATCGAGCCCACAGAACATTGGAAAAGATTTCAGACACCTTATCCTTATCTTCTCTGTTCTGAGCTACATCACGGGTTGCTGTGAAAAGGAATCCCCAGTCAACAAGAGTCTGAACCCATACGATGACTGCAGAAGCAAAGGATATTCGTCCAAATCCCTCAGCCCCAATCGTCCTGGCGAGATAAGGAATAGTCAAAATGGGAAACACATATCCCGCAAATTGCAGAAAGGTAAGATAGGCAAAGTTCTGTGCCACGACCTTGCCGTCCTTGCTTTTTATTTTTTTATTGAAAATAATTCTCAACTTATCTTCTTATGTGACATAGGGACAGGACCCTGTCATCATCATTCCTTTCTCCACCGTTCTATCTGACACTCGTGGTGTTTGGTATTTTTGTCGTAATTGATGCCTACCAGCAAGATGTCACCTGTGTATTCTGCTATCTGCTGTGGGTAGTTGCGCTTCTTTATCTGACTAATGGCGGCCTGGGTGTCCTTATCGTATTTTAACTCTATGACGAGAGCAGGCGTCGTGACGTTTTTTCTAGGTATCAATACAAGGTCAGCATAGCCCTCGCCTGTCGGGTACTCGCGGTGAATATGATAGTCATTGCGGGCATAGTAATAAGCCAGGCTAATGACGCAGGCCAGCGAGTTCTCATCATTATAGGAAAGAATGCTGGTCTCCTCGCTATGAATAGACCGAAGAGCATTGGCTACGTAGTCGCTGTTGCCACGAAGCGTGGCTTCAAGTAGACCTTTTGACTTAGTGATTGCTGTGACCACGATCTCCCATTTGTTGGCTTTCACTGCATTTTCCATCTCTTTCGCCACTTCCAGATTGGGAATATAACATTCTTCTTCTCGCCAATCGAATGAGAGATATCCTAAGTGGATGAGAAGCGTGAGTACATCATCCTTACTGTGTATAACAGATATGTCGTTTTGGAATCCTGTCGGGTCTACACTTACTCGTCCACCGCCAAGCATGAAGATGATGTCATCTTTCAATCCATCGAAATTCATAGCTATATAGGGAGTAACGGCATCGAATGAACCAGTCGATGCCCAGAAACTGCGACAACGGCCAATATCCACTGCCTGCATCACGCTATTTGGATTAAAAATAGAGTCCTCGTCACCAATCTGGTAACCGTCATACCATTTCTCCAATTCGGCATAGTCCATATCGTGTTTAGAGGCAAGCGTTTTAACCTCTTCAAGTGTAAAACCAAAGTAGCGAGCCATTCTCCTTGGCTCAATCATTGTATGCTCGATAAAGTTATTGAGTGCTGACTGTGTATTATATTTCTTAATAGGCAGGATACCAGTCATATAAACGCCTGCAAAAACCTGTGTCGCCGGCTCGCCCTTAAACAGGTGGCGAAGCCAATCAACATACACGTCGGCTACCGTGCGCAGCTCGTCATACGCCATCTGTCCGCACTCCCGGAGAATAGAGTCCCATTCATCGATGATGAAGATAAATCTGTCGCCCGTCTTCAGACTGACACGAATAAGGTAGGCCATAAGATTATCATCGTCCTCTAACGGTATATTAGGATAAGCCTGACTCACCTCTTTCCTTACCTCTGAGTCCATTTGGCTGATGACAGTGGCATTCTTATGGATGCTCACAAAGAACCCTACATCAATGGAAATAACCGGATATTTGTTCAGATGCTTCTCAAAGGAGGGATGCCCTGTAATCTCTAAATCGGCAAACAACTCACGGGAGTCACACGAGCGGTCATAGTAAGCCTGCAACATCTTGGCTGCCATCGTCTTACCGAAACGTCGGCTACGGGTCACACAACTAAAACGCTGCTCGGTGTTCAGCGTTTTATTAACGACTGCTATCAGCCCCGACTTGTCAACATATTCGCTGTTGCGGGCTGACTGAAACCCTTCGTCGCCTTTGTTAATGTATATGCCCATAATGTGTTGATGTATTTATTGTTATTCGTAGTGTTTAATCAAGTGACACAGGGACGGGTTATTCGCTGCATTGTCTTATATCAGCGGTGCTCATGAGCTTGCTTCCTGTCATCATTTCTCCTTTCCCCAACGCTCTATCTGGATTGCTTTTTTAAATGGTTATCTGGTTCGCAACCATTCTGCAAGAAATTTGTCGTAAACCTCGTAGATTCCTTGTTGGTGAGTAAGTAACTGTTTATCAACCAATATCTGGGCAGCTTTCTGAACACTACTGGCAGATGAAAGATGATAACGTTTCACGAACTGCATACCAGTAATCTGACTTGCTTTCCCTTCTCGTCCTACAGCCACCAGAAGGTCTCGTTGTCTGAGTGTCAATTGGAATAACGTATCCAAATAGGCATCTTCGTTCTGTAAAAGGATTTGCGATACAGCTCTATCAACGTCTCCTTCAATCACATGGTCAGAAGTGGCAAACAGTTGGTTCAGGACTTTCTGAATATACCATGTGGTGCCGTCAAAACGCTCGTAGATGGCTTTGACCACTCCATCCGCTATGCTTTTATGGGCTTTCTCAAAATGATTCTTGGCAAATTCCTCGTATGCAGAAAGCTGTACAGGTTTGAGAAACATCATCGAAGTGCTTTGATAGAACGGACGGGCTGCCGATGTAAACATCTCGTTCATCATCCGTTTCTGAGAACCGGAGAACACAAATACTGCATTACGACAATCCTGAACGTATGTACGCAACAATTCCTCAACGTTCTGTTCAGGGTAATCCGTAATTGCCTGAAATTCGTCTATGGCAACGATGCAGCGACGATCAGCCGCTTTAAGGTAGCTGAAAATCTCTTCAAGTGTAAACGACGGTGATTTGATATCGCCTACACCAAGGTTCCAACTGGCATTGCCTTGTCCGTCAAACGAGATGCCTGTGCGAAGCGAGGTGACAAACATTAGGAACTTATCAATAGCCTCCTGTCCACGTGATTTCAGCCTGGTAACTATTCCGCGTCCCATTTGGAATACCATGTCCTGAAGATTCTTAGTGGCATAGATGTCAATCAGAAAAGTATAGTACTTCTCCTGTATTGCGGATTGTTCAAAACAATGACGTATCAAGCCCGTCTTTCCCATACGACGGGGAGAAATAAGTGCTACATGATTACCATTTACAAGCATAGAGGTCAGCACTTTTGTCTCCTCTTGCCGGTCACAGAAGTATTCAGCAGACTCATAGCCGTATGTTATAAAAGGATTGTCTGTCATCTTGTCTTATTTAACTTACTTTCCAATCTGTGTGCAAAGATAATAACTATTAACGTATCCTGCAAGCAATTATCAAAAAAAGATTATCCTTTTTGGATAAAAACCGTCTCGTAACATAAAAATATAGTGCCACAGGGACAGGTTATTCGCTGCATTGTCTTATATCAGTGGTGCTCATGAGCTTGCTTCCTGTCATCTTCATTCCTTTCTCCACCGCTCTATCTGACACTCATGGTGCTTGGTGTTCCCTGTCTAACGTTAATGAAACATGATCTGGAATCGACGTGTGAGATATTCTATATAGAACTGCCGTTGCAGGGGTGTGAGGTAAGGCGTGGAGTCCACCAAGGCATTAAAGTCAAGTGCCTGAATACGTGGGAAAAGCTGATCTAAAGCCATATGAAGGCCTTGCGGCATATCAAGTGCATGCAGGAAGTCGAAATAGTTAATTTTCTTGCCAGCCTGCTTAATCATAGAAGTAGGGATAGTATAGATGCGGGCATTCATTTCGTCTTCATCTTCAAGGCATCTCTGCATGATGCTGTCATCAGCCTGCGGCAGCAGACAACTGCCATTATCGAAGACTGGCGCAAGCGATGAGCTCTGGGTATCCTCTTCTACAAGGAATCCCCAGTTGCCATTATGGCGGTCGAAATTGCCAAGAAGAGCGTCAACCACGAACATTTGCCAGAAACGTTCGGAAACAATTATAGGATCTACAAAAGCCTGGCGTTCAATGGTTTCAAGAATATCTGAGAGTTCGGTACCTGTACCGCCTGTCTCGCTGTCTATAACCGTATTCTTGATGGAACAGAAGTCATAGAGCCGAACGCCAGGACGTGTAAAATCCTTGCAGGCACAAACAATTTTGTTCTTGCCATTGACGAATGTACCCAAGATTGTCTCTTGGCAAGGTATTCCCAACAACCGGTATATGCAACTTCCGAAATGCTCGGAGAAGCAACTGTTGGAATAGGATTGCTCATTGGGGCGCGACGTGACGTTGGGTGGGAACTTGAGAATCCATGGTTCGCCCTGAAACAGGACAGCCACCTTCTTGCCGTTAGCCCCATTGTAGGCCCTGAAAGGGATGCGAGGGCATGAGGTAAAATCAATTGCTGTCATACATCTTTTTGTCTGAGGTATTTGTCACGCAGATATTCTGCATGCTCGTGGGTGATGGCCTGGTCGTCGATTTCTGCACCATTAATGCTACCATACAACTCGCACCATAGGCAGTCAATCAACGTGCTACCTGAACGGAGTCCTTCTTTGTACGCATCCAAATCATGCTGCAAATAGGCTGGCAAACCACATTCCCAAGCCTTTTGACGTTGTATCTTGTTCATCTTATATTCATTTTCGTATCTCTCTATCTGACACTCGTGCTGCTTAGTTAGTCCATACCCTCAGTAATGTACAAACGCATCATAATGTCTGATACGCTGTAAGTGCTATTATGCGTAGATATGAGTTCCATCTCTATAAGTTTCTTGATGGCGGATTGCATGGAACTGGTTGATACCAGTGCATGTCTCTTAATGAAGGCTGCGCTTAATACCCGCTCGGCTTTCCCCTCTCTGGCAATGGCGTACAGAGCATTCTTCTGATGCTCAGTCAGTGTACCTAACAATTTGGAGGTGTTTTCACGAGCCTCTTCCAGCATGTTGGCGTACGTCTTGTCTAAAAGCGTCTTGTCACATACGGCTCCTGTATCGCAGTCGATAAATGCTTCGTGCATCATTTTCTGGAGGTAATACGTAGTACCCTCGAATTTCTCATAGTAGAATCTGAACGCATCAATGTCAATAGTTTTCTCGTATCGTTCCATCCAAAGCTTGACAAAGTCAGAATAGATGTCTATCTTTAGGGGATTCAGATTCAACTGGTCTGCGCTGTTGTAAAAGGGTTTTGCAGAAGAGAAGAACATTTCTGAGAGCAGATGCTGCTCGCTGCCTGCAAAGATGAAGTTGACATTACGCAGATGCTGGATGATTCCCCTTAGCATGGCTTCAACCTGTCCTTGCTTGTTGTCGGGATATTTGTTGATGCGCTGGAATTCATCAAAACATACGATACAGGGCGTCTCACTTTCCTCCAGCCATCCCATAACCTCCTGTATGGTGTATTCTGGGGATTGTATTCTGCCCATTTCCAATGTAAAGGTCGGCAAACCGGTTGTCGGGTCAAAACCAAACGTGCCGGCAATTGATTTTAATGCAAGAACGAATGATTGCAGCCTTTTTTCATTCTTAGACTTTAACTGCTCGAATACAGTCTTTCCGAAAGTGTATGCGAATTCACGGATACTGCTGGTGTGAAGCAGGTCTATATAAAAAGTCAGGTAATGCTCTGATACCTCTGGCTGTTTGAAGACGTGCTTCACCAGTCGAGATTTTCCCATGCGTCGCGGTGACATAAGAACAATATTGCCCTCATTCGTGACAGTACGGATGATTTTCTGAGTCTCAGCTTCTCTGTCGCAGAAGTAGGGCTCAGGAATGTCACCTATGATGACAAATGGGTTTTTAAGTATATCAGCCATCTATTTCTTCTTTTAATCAGGTGCAAAGTTACAACAATTATCTCAATTATGCAAATTACATTATGCAAATCGCATAATAGATGTCTCCAAGTACGTTATTTACTCTTTTTCTATCTTCTGGATGAAGGCGGTGGGAATGTAGGCGGTGGATATAAGGCCGATGCCGGACAGGGAGATGATGACTCGCTGCTGGCCGGAAACTCGGGCGACACGGCCTTCGACACCTAAGAACGGGCCATCGATGACACGGACTGTATCGCCACTTTTGAAATGGCATTGTGACGGGTCGACATACAGCAGGTGCTTGTTCCTGGTGCATGTAGCAAGGATAAACTGACGCATCTCATCACAGGAAACGGTCAGCGGGGGATTCTTCTGGTGGTCATCCGTCTCAAAATGGTTATAATAGAAGCTTAACCAGGATAGTTCCGGTGTCTGCTGGACGTATGCGTAGGCCTTCTCTGCAGTGGTATAGGCAAAGATGAGGTTGGAAATCAGGTTTTTCAGGTAGCGTTTCCTTTTTCCTTTGACATACTTCTCTACGTATTTCTTGGCAATGTAGGTATAGGTGCCGTCGTCAACGAGATAGTCGGAGGCCAGGTTTTCACGCCCGTAAGAAGCTCGGAACACATACCATTTCTTCTCTGGCGACTCTGCATATCTCACCGACACCCCTGTTTTTGAGCTTTTGGCTTCGGGGAAGGCATCAGGGGCAAACCTGGTGCATGGAGGTAATGACTCGCCTCGACGAGTTTTCACATTAGACAATGTGAGCATCGCAGAATTGGACTGTGATGAATATACTAAATAGTCCCGGGATGGGTGTCATCCGAGAATGCGACTGCAAAGGTAAGCAATTTTCAGCAATTATTGGGCATTTTCCCCTAAAAAATAATGTGGTGGCCCTAATAGGCATTGGCGTCTCGATGGAAAACGGCCTTGATAGTCATCCAGATAATGCGGATGTCAAGCCACGTACTCCAATGTTGGATATACCAGATGTCACGCTCCACACGTCCTTCCATCTGCCAGAGTTCACGGGTCTCGCCACGGAAACCAGTCACCTGGGCCCAGCCGGTGATGCCGGGCTTGACAAAATGGCGCACCATGTACCTGTCTATCAGTTTCTCATACTGCTCGGTATGAGCCAGCATGTGAGGCCGTGGTCCCACAATGCTCATGTTACCTATAAGGACGTTCCAGAACTGTGGCAGTTCGTCGATGTTGGTCTTGCGCATAAAATCACCAAAGGGGAACTTGCGTGGATCGTCCTTAGTAGCTTGCAGACGGTCGGCATCGCTATTTACATGCATGGAGCGGAACTTATAACAATAGAAATCATGGCCGTCGATTCCTGTACGCAACTGGCGGAAAAACACCGGTCCCGGACTTTGCCGTTTTATCGCCAATACGATGAACGGCAGAAGCAATCCTGTGGGTATCAGGCACATGATAGATAAGACGATATCTGATAATCGTTTAAGCAACCTGTTCAACGGTTCTTCCAGCGGACTGGTGTATGTGGTCATGATTCCGATGTCATCGATGAGGACTGGCTGCAGGTTCAGTTTTTCTTCTGCAGTAGGCATATAATAGAACTTGGCCATGCGCTTGTCGCACAGACGAGCAGTCTGTTCAATCAGCTTACGCTCATTACGAGGTACACACAGGTAAACTTCGTCGCCCAATTTCAGGTCGTCCGGTCGGGTAAGCTGTGTTTCAAAATCCATGACGCTACCGTCATGGCTCAGCCCCTCGATGTCACCGTAGATGCCACGAACTCTGTAGCCAAATGTAGGATTACTAATGAGTTTCTTGTATAAATGCAGCAGTTCTTTGTCTGTCCCGACAAGCGTTACGTAGCGTGTGTTATAGCCCGACTGCCTGAGTTTCTTCACCAACCATCGCTCTATAAAGCGCAACAGAATGATGGTGACAAGCATAACAAAACCCATTGCAAACAGTTGCCAGCCCAATCGAGACAAGAAGCGAATGGCACGCAGCAGCAGATATGAAAGCAAAGTATATGTCATTACAAGCATCGTGCTGCGACGCAGTATGTCGTTGGCACCCACCACACGCCTATAAATGATAGAGGGGAAGAAATACTCAGCAACAATGAAGGCAACGATGCATACCATCCAGAATGTCCGTCCTTTTTCTTCGTCCCAGCGTACCGATTCGGGAATGGTGCCTACCACGAAGTAGAGCAGTACGCACAGCACTAGAAAGTCCCCAGCGATAATAAATAGCTGAATCAGCCTGTTTGTATAATTATTGTTCCTTATTCGTCTATGCATTGTTCAATCTAATACCAATATGGCTGTGCAAAGTTAAATAAAAAAGGCAAAGAATCAACAATTCTTGGTGTCTATTTAATGAAATTTTACAACTCGATATTGTTCAGTAGATTTCTGGCGGTATTAACTTCGGCGGTTTGGCACCCTTTCATTTCATTCATATAGGATTTATTCGAAAATAGGGTGTCAGGGTGACAGAATGCCGATGTACAGGGCATCTGCACCCTTTTTTGAGGGTGACAAGGGTGACAGGAGGGTGACAGGAGTGTGCGCACACAGCCAGAAAAAGGGCAATATTACATCAGTTTGCCCTGCCCAAATTCAGATTGCAAACCGTAGTTTCTGTGGAAGAACGCGCTAACTGGATCCAAATTCTCAAGAGAATTTGGCACTAAATGCCGGGCAAAACAATGCTTTGGTCGGAGTAAACCGTTGGATTCTCTCGAGAATTTAGCCGTTTCCAGCCTTCAAGCATCCTCAAAACGGATAATACAAGAAGAGTTTGAACGGCTTAAACATAACAAACCATACAGGGGAGGGGGCGCAAACTGGTATCTTACTGCCATTTTCTGATTGTGCGCGCACACTCCTGTCACCCTCCTGTCACCCTTGTCACCCTCAAAAAAGGGTGCAAACGCCCTGTACATCGGCATTCTGTCACCCTGACACCCTTAAATGAAAAATTCTTGGTATAATGTTTTTCTCAGAAGGTCAGAATGACTTCTTGTGAGGAAAAATTTCCGTGGGTCGTCTTTGGTGGCTTGAAGGCGGTCAGCATCGCTGTTGACATGCATGGAACGGAACTTATAGCAGTAGAATTCCCTACCGTCGATGCCAGTGCGTAGCTGGCGGAAGAAGATGGGGCCAGGACTCTGCCGCTTGATGGCGATGATGATGAAAGGCAGCAACAGGGCTGTAGGCAGCAGGAACAGAATGGACAGGACTATATCGGACAGTCGTTTCAACAGCCTGTTCAGCGGTTCCTCTAAAGGGCTGCTGTAGGTGGCCATCACCTCCATGTCGTCGACAAGCAGAGGCTGCAAGTGAAGCTTCTCTTCGGCTATTGGAACGTAGTAGAACTTCGAAACTTGATGGTCGCAGAGACGAGCCGTACGTTCTATCAGCTCTCGCTCCTTCCGTGAGACGCTCAAATAGACTTCGTCGCCTAATTCCAGATTATCGGGATGATCCAGCAGGGAAACAAAGTCACTGACAGACCCCTGATGGGACAGCTCTTCAATGTCGCCAAAATAGCCCGAGACCTTGTAGCCATACGCTGGATTACTAATGAGCTTGTCATACAAATGCTTCAGCTCTTTGTCGGATCCAATGAGCGTGACAGTGCGAGTGTTATAGCCAAGCCGACGGAGTCGCTTGAGCAGCCAGCGTTCAACGAATCTCAGCAAGATGAGTACCACCAACATGCAGATGCCCATGAAGAACAACTGCCAACCAAAACGAGCCATGAAACGGACAGCACGCAGCAACAGATAGGAGAGTAGTGTCTGCGTCATTACCAAGAAGGTACAGCGCCGCAAGATGTCGCTAGCTCCAACCATGCGTTCATTTATGAGCGTTGAAAAACGATACTCAGCTATGAGCATGGCCACGCTACACATCATCCAGAACATGCGTTCTTTATCTTCGCTCCACTTCTCGCTGCCCGAGATGGTCCCTACTACGAAATAGAGTAGCACCCACAACACCAAAAAGTCAATAGCGATAACGATCCACTTGATGAGGCGGTTTGTATGATTATTGTTTCTAATTCTTGTATGTAACATGGTGAAAGGTGGATGGTGGATGGTGGATAGTGGATAGTGGATGGTGAGTAGTGGATAGTGGATGGTGGATAGTGAGGATTAGTGGTTGTTTGCGAGCCGCCAGAGGAAGTGGGAGCCTCTAAATACAGGTTCCCACAGACATTCTGAAGGAAAATAGCGCAGCATACGCCAGTCGCGCTTGAATCGCAACACGTTCTGCTTGAATTGATTGTTGGCATGATAAGTTTCCTTGTCAGACACGCCGAAGCACCCTCCCTTCATGGTATCTCGCATAATTCTCTTGCCGCGTTTTTCATCCAATGGCGCTATCAGGTATTGCTCTGGTAGACCCAGTACCTTGTGCATCACCCACATCATGGCTTCAGCCACTTTCTCCATTCCTAAATACCTGAGCAATTGAGGGTCAATTCCTTTCTGACCTCTTCCGTTGGACTTCAGCAGGTAGTAGTAGTCGATAATTTGCTTCAGCCCAATGCCTTGATGCAAGATGTGGTTATAGATATGAGCCAATTGGAAGATAACGTTGTATTCCCAATTAGGTACTGGTATACTGCCGATGTCTTCTGGAAGCACTTGCTGACATACGTCAAGATGCGTTCTCAGCCATTTCTGCAATCGGCGGTTGGTGACGGGATTAAAGAAGAACGCTGCCTTGTAGTGGACCTCAACATCAAAACCATTGTAGAGTCCCCAATCAATATGATGATAGGCCGCCACTCCCTTAGGATTATGGGCCTTTACATACTTGATCACCTCTCGCTGAGGCCTATTGGTAACCAGCAAGTCAATATCGCCTGTAGTTCGCAGTAAGGGATTGGGAAAGAATGCCGCATTGCCTTGACCTTTCAATATACAGGTTTCAAACCCGTCGTTTTGAAACTTGGAAACAATGTCTACACACTGTTTGTCAAGTAATATGTTTTGTTTTTGAAGGGTACGAGCACAAGCCATCCACTTCATCAGCTGCTCCAAAGGAATATTAAGCGCGTTACCCGATTTCTCAATTCCTCTGTATACTACCCCTGTTATACCCT
>Ga0310690_10008666_pt1 | contig 12869 bp, 15 predicted proteins | sample AusTroGonzalo_MG_2_FD_207661 | JGI IMG/M metagenome (GOLD analysis project Ga0310690, IMG submission 207661) | Bovine rumen microbial communities from tropical cattle in Woodstock, Queensland, Australia - Gonzalo_04 (v2) (version 2) | ecosystem: Host-associated > Mammals > Digestive system >...
ACCAGGACCAGCAGATGAGAACCTGGGCAGTCTCCCGACCCCTGGGCCAGCGCTCCGCTCGCTACGACCAGCGCCACCTGATCAACAGCCAGGGAGGAATCGTCCACACCGAGGGGCCGCCTGACCACGCTGATCAACTTAATAAGAACAGGAGGATCAAATCATGACCGAACCTAACCTAACCCCCGCTGAGCTGATCGAGCTCCACGATCCTACGCCCGAGGCCCCGGAGCCCCTGCGGCTCCCTCGCGAGGCATGGGTGCACCTGATCCAGACCGGCTATGCAGAGACAAGCGATCACATCTATATCTGGAGTGCTGATGGTGTGTCTCGTATCTCCAAGGTTTGGATCGGCCACCCCGACATCTGGAAAAAGTGGCAGGACATGATCCTGTTCTCGGAGGTGGAATCGTGAAAACAAGTTATTATGTAATGACGGGCTCGGCTCGTCAGGAGTGCCCGCGGGCTGTCGACGTTCGCAACCGAATCCAGCAGATCACGAACGAGATCGAGCCCGGATATGATCTGCCAGAAATGATAGAGGTTGTCGCTGTGTTTGAAGCTGGTGAGATCACCATCTGCAAGTGGTTATCAAAATATGGTGATCTTCGGCATAATACCTGGCACGCATGGCCTCAGATTATCACAGCCTGGTGGGAGAAGCTGATCCGGAAAATCAATCACGAGCTCGGCCGACGCTACGCTGAGGAGTATCTGCATCGTGCACACGTTGACGCTGAGGCCGGCGGCGTTCTCCAGGACGATGACCTGATCCGCGACGGCTTCTACCGAGGCCCTTTGAAAACACACCCGGGCTACGTTTCCAGAGCTGAGACGCCCCTGGTGAATCAGCTGGAGCTCTACAGCGGCGCCTACGGCGTCGGATTCCGGCAGCATATCCCCCGGTATGACACGAACAACTACCACTACGTCCGTTACTGGCTGTACGACCAGGGAGGCGATCATCATGGCTAAGCGCAGCTGGCGACCCTATCAGAGCTACTCTCCTGCTAGATATACCCGCGTCGGCATCGAGTCTCTCTCAGATGCGGAGCTGGCCGCTGAGTATAGCAAAATCCGCCGAGAGGTCAAGGAGCGCCTGAGATCTTTCTCCCGGTCTCGCTCCGCTGACGTCCGGGAGATCGGCGCTCAACGTGAGCGGCAGATGAATCTCCCGACACGGGCGGAGCTGAGAGCCCAGGGTGATCCCCGTGGTCTCATGGAGGACCTGATTCTTGAAAGCTACCGGTTTGTGAGCGCCAGGACGTCCACCGTGGCCGGATATGAGGCCACCCATCGGAAGCAGCTCAACGCGCTGCAGGCCAGGGGTTTGGACATCGTCTCGGAGCGCGATCTCTCATCGTTCGGCAAATTCATGGACTACGCTCGATCCAGGAAGCGGGCAAAATTCAAGGCGTCCGACCCGAAAGCCGGCACGATTAGCAGCAGCGCAGCTGCCTATGATCAGGCTATGAGACAGGGGATTTCCCGGTCTGAGCTTCAACGGCATTATCAATTCTATATTGATCAGATCGACGGTGGGTCTCAGTCATTGGTCAAATGGACACCTGAGGAGGGCGCTCGCTGGCGTAAAGAGAAGAATCAGCAGAAACAGAGTAAAAAGTAGGAGGTGGATCTATGGACCGCTGCGAATGGGTTTCACCTCTGGAATGGGATCCCGGTATCATTCGCACGGCCCAAATTGCGAAGCGCCGTCAGGGCAATCCGGGATCCAAAGTTAAAAAGCTGCAGATCCTCGATATTCCGGCGGCGTTTGACATCGAGACCAGCCACACCCCAGGCCGTGAGGATGCACACCTTTATCACTGGCAAATGCAGATCGGCCTGGAAACCCCGACTATTCACGGGCGGACCTGGGACGATCTCCGGCAAATGCTGGATCGGCTCCGGATCGCGATCCCGGATGGGAAGCAACTGATTATCTACGTGCATTTTCTATCATTTGAATGGCAGCACCTCCGGACAGTTTACCCGTTCACAAACGAGGAGATCTTCTGCACCGGCCCACGCACGATCCTATACGCTCGAATGTTTGACAGCAAGATCGAGTTCAGATGCTCCAATCTGCTTACCAATCTATCTTTAAGCGAATGGACCAGGAAAATGGGAGTCGCTCACCCGAAGCTGGATTCTGATACCTACGACCATGATCAGATCCGCTTCCCCTGGACCCAGCTGAGCGAGGATGAGCTTCTCTACTGCCGGAATGATGTGCTGGGTCTCTGTGAGGCCCTGGTGGAGCAGATGCGGCGCGAGGGTGTGAACCTGGCAACCATTCCATACACCAGCACCGGCTTTGTCCGTAAAGACATCAAAGCCGCCATGAAAAATTGGAGCAGGCTGACGATCCGGAAGATCCAGCCGACGCCTGAGTGTTATCGGCTGCTGCGTGAAATGTTCCGCGGCGGAGACACCCACGCAAACCGTCACTGGGCCGGCGAGCTGATCTCCAACGCCGGCCACATTGACCGCAGCTCCTCCTATCCCGACGTATTGGTCAACTGTCGTTTTCCCATGTCTCCATGGCGGCGCTGGATCCGGCTCACCGTGAGTGAGCTCTACCGGTTAAAACGTCTGGATATGGCTCTCGCCATGCGGATTCGCTTCAAGGGCCTCCGGCTCAGATCGGTCTCCATCGGAGACCCGCCGCTCTCATTTTCCAAGTGCCGGGCCGTCCTCAATTACTGGCTGGATAATGGCCGCGTGCTATGCGCCGACTCTCTGATAACCTGCATCAATGACATAGATCTTATGGTCTACGAGGACGCTTATACCTGGGATGAAATGGAGATCCTGGAGGGATGGTATAGTCAATATGATTATCTCCCGGATCCGCTCCGGCAGCTGATCATCTTCTACTACAAGCAGAAAACCGAGCTCAAAGGTGTGACCGGCGAAATCGACGGTGTAGATGCTGAGGTACTCTATACCAAATCAAAGAACCGGATTAACGCGATTTATGGGGACATGGTTAGAGACGTGGCCAAGCCTGACGTGGTTTTCAACGGTATCAAGTTTGAGCCCGGCGAGGATGATCTGGAGGATAAGCTGGAGAAGCATAGCCGGAAAGCCTACAATGCATACCAGTGGGGCGTCTGGTGTACCTCCTGGGCACGTTTCCGGCTATGGGAAATGATCAGCAAGGCCGGCCGAAATTACGTCTATGGCGACACCGACAGCTTAGTCCACGTGGGCGAGCTCGACGTCTCAGACTACAACCGGCAGCGGATCAAGGACAGCAAAGCCAGCGGCGCCTATGCCGTGGACTCAAAAGGAAAGACTCATTACATGGGCGTATTTGAGGCTGAGGAGACCCATAAAGAGTTTATCACCTGGGGCTCAAAGCGCTACGCCTATCGCAACCAGGACGGCAGCATAACCACCACAGTGGCAGGCGTCAGCAAGCGCCTGGGACCGGCGGAGCTGGCACTGCATGGCGGCCTGTCCGCGTTCCAGCCCGGAATGATCTGGACCATGGCAGCGGGCACCGAGCACAAATATAATGATCTAACCAGGGAGGTGATAACCATTGACGGCCACCGGCTGGAGCTGGGGCCAAACATCTACATTACGCCCAGCACGTACAATCTCAAATTGGACAGCCGTAAACACGGCTACGCAGAGCTGATCGAGGATCCGGACTGCTGGACTGAGATCCTGGACGACGCTCGATCATTCGACGGTTTTGAATCTGAATTTAATTAAGTAAAGGAGAAATTATCATGAAAGCCAGAACCAACACCAACACCAACACCAACACCCAGCGCGAGGAGAGACAGCCCATCAACGTGACGGGCTACGAGATCCACAGAGTCATTGCCGGCAGCGACGGCACGCCTATGTTCAATATGACGATCAACGGGATCACCGTCTATGGCTGTAAGATCATGGCCCGGAAATCCGACGGTGAGGCGTTCCTCGCCTGGCCCAGCCAGAAGGGTCACGACGGCAAATACTATAACGTCGCTTTCGCCAAACTCAGCGACGCCGACCAGGAGGCCATCATCACTGAGGTCTACAAGATGATGGACAACGCGAAATGAATCTCTACACCCCGGAGGGGTGGATCGACGTCCCGGCCATCGAGGCCGGGGCGCCGACCTTTAACGTGGGCTACGGCGCCCGCGGCATCGGAAAGACGTTCGGCTTCCTGGCCGATATGGTTATCGACCACCCGCGAAAATTCCTCCTGATGCGTCGAACCCAGGTCCAGGCTGATCTGATCGCCTCCAGCGAGTTCTCACCGTTCAGGGCGCTGGATAAGGTCCGCGGCAGCTGCACCACCACCCGGAAAATCAACAAATATCTGGCCGGTGTCTACCAGGCCGAGACGTTGAGCGACAGGCGCCTGGCGCCGTCAGGGCTCCCGATCGGCTACGTGGCCGGACTCTCCACGATCCATAATATCCGAGGATATGATATGGACGTGGATGAAATCATCCTGGATGAGTTTTGCCCGGAAAAAGGAGAGCGCCCGATCAAGGATGAGTTTGACGTTTTCCGAAACGCCTATGAAACGATAAACCGCAACCGTGAGCTGCAGGGCAGGCCGCCGATCAGAGTATGGCTGCTTTCAAACTCCAACCGCCTGGATAATAACTATTTCATTGGTCTCCGGATCGTAGAGACCGTGGACCGTATGACCCGGAAGCATATCCCGGTCTGGCGTGATGACAAGCGCGGCCTGCAGGTGATCAATTTCTGCGACAGCCCGATTTCCAAAAAGAAAGCGGAGACGGCGCTTTATCAGCTTACCGAGAAAGACAAGTTTACCAGCATGGCGCTGGATAATGAGTTTGCAGCAGAGAGCCGGAGCCGGACCGGATCCCTGCCTTTGAAAGAGCTCATTCCGCTGGTGCAGATCGGTGAGCTTGTGATCTACCGGCACAAGGGCAGCCGCCAGCTCTATGGCAGCCTGCACCGCTCCGGCAGTCCGGAAGTGTTTTCCACAGACGACGCCGGGATAGACAGATTTGTATCAAAATACGGCTGGCTGTGGGATTCGTACATGGATGACGAAATCCTGTGGCAGACATATCTCCCGGAAATCCTCTTCCGGCGGTTTTTCAATGTCGCGTATTAAATTCAATTTAATTCAATTTAATTCAACCGGAGGGCTTGACAGCTCTCCGGTTTTCATGTATATAATAAAGTAGGATCTGCTCATGGACAACCGCCGGAAGCGGTGAGCGAGGGCACGTCCAGCCCGAATAGGATCCTCCGCTGATCCGTAGGGCCCGCAAGGGCCCTATGGCAGCCGGAAAATAACGGGAGGTGGTTCTATGGACGAAATTATTCAGTTGATTACCCAGGTGGGGTTTCCAATTGCGGCCTGTGTTGCTGTCTGGCTTGACGGCCGGAAACGTGAGGACAAGTTGATGGCCATGCTGCAGTTCAACACGGAGGCGATGACCCAAACCTCGACGGCCCTGGACCGGCTGACCGACGCGATCAATAATAAGGAGGTGTGACTGGTGAGCAAACTCCAGGAGTTTCTTGCCCTCGCCCGGGCAGAGATCGGAGTGGCCGAGGATCCGCCCGGCAGTAACTGCGTCAAGTACAACACCGCCTACTATGGGCACAGCGTTTCGGGTGACGCGTACGCCTGGTGCGTTGTATTCATCTGGTGGCTTATGCGACAGATCGGCCTCAGCGACCTCTATTATGGAGGAAAGAAAACCGCGAATTGCAGCGCGATCTGGGGCTGGGCCCGCCAAAACGGACTGATTGTCCAGGAGCCGCAGCCCGGCGACTGGGTGCTGTTTGATTGGAACGCCAATCAGAGCCCCGATCACATCGGCGTAATCGAGAGCGCCGACAGTCAGTATATCAACACCATCGAGGGTAACGTGGATAGCTGCGTTAAACGTATGCACCGAGCCCGCGACAAGAAAATCGTGGCGTTTATCCGGCCCGCATGGCCGGCAGAGCCCGCCACAGAGTACGTAACCAGGAGCGAGCTGCGGACCATACTGCAGCAGGCTCTGGATTATATCAGTTAGGAGGACAATATCATGAAACTGGACGATATTCTCACGCTCTCCCGTGCTGGATTCACGGCAGCTCAGATCTCTCAGCTCGCTGAGCTGGAAGATGGTTCCCACCCGGGCCAGCCGGAACAGCCGGAACAGCCGGCGCCTCAGCCCGATCCCCAGCCGACGCCTCAGCCCGATCCCCAGCCGACGCCTCAGCCGGCACCGGATCCCATAGCTGCCGTGATGGCTGAGATCACCAAGCTCCGCGAGCAGATACAGCAGAACAACAGAGCCGGAGCGCAGCAGCCTCCGGATCCCCAGGTTTTGACGGGCGATCAGATCCTGGCAAACGTCATTCGCCCTGCCAGAAAAGGAGGTTAAATTATGGCAAACGTGAATACTGATTTTCTCTATCAGGCCAGTACACTCCTGGCCAACATCGTCTCTCAGGCCACCGGCCAGTCTGTCATGGCGCCCGCCAGCGTGGGCGAGTTTACCAGTGTGGCGACCACCGCCGTCCGGACCGGCTACGACAAGGTTATGAACGCTCTTAACCTGATGTGGGGCCGGACCATCTATGCCGTCCGTCCCTACAGCGCGAGGCTCACCGGTTTGGAGATGGACATCGAGCGCTGGACCAACGTAACCCGGAAGATCTCCTATGCCGACACCCCCGTGGAGCCTGACCAGCGTTTCCTCTGGCCCGCCGGCTATGATGCCAGCGAGACGGAGAATCCGCTGGGCAATGGTGTATCCGTCGATATGTGGAAGATCCACAAGGACGATATTCTCCAGACTCAGTTTTACGGTCAGTCTGTCTACCAGGATTGCCGTACTGAGTTTGTGACTCAGCTGGAGGCCGCGTTCCGCGGTCCCGAGGAGCTGATGGCCTACAACGCCAACGCGATCCTGAACCGCTCCAACAAGCTGGAGCAGTACCGTGAGAATCTTGCCCGGGCCGTCCTGCTCAACCTGATGGGCAGCCTCTACTACATCGGCAACGCTCTGGCGCCTCTGGGTGACTCCAGCCGCGTGATCCACCTGCTCACCGAGTACAACACCGCGCTGGGTCTGACCGGCGACGACGCGCTCACAAGCCAGACCGTTCTCCGGCCTGACAACTACCCCGGCTTCATGCGCTGGGTCTACGCCCGACTGGCTACACTGAGCGACATCTTCGCCTGCCGCTCTAGTCTCTATCAGACCACTGTGAATGGCAAGGTGATCAACCGCCACACTGGCGCGGAGAACACCAAAATCTACATTCACTCCAACTACCTGCACGAGATGGACAGCATGGCCCGGTCCGTCACGTTCCACGAGGACCTGCTCCGGCTGGCCGACGTGGAGGCTGTGCCCTACTGGCAGAGCATCAAGGACCCGACCAGCATCGATCTCGCCAATGTGGTCAGCCTCACCAACGTGGACGGCAGCACCATCACCAGCGCCCTGGCTGCCGGTTCTACGCCGCTGCCGAACGTGTTCGGTGTCGTGTTCGACCGTGACGCTGCCGGCTATGCCATCACCAATAGGTTCGACTGGGTCACTCCCGGCATCAACAGCGCCGGCGGTTACTTCAATACGTTTAATCACATGAACGTCAAGACCATCCAGGACACCACCGAGAAGTGCGTCCTGCTCATGATGGACTAAGAGGGAGGTGTGAGCCGTGGCTTTTAACGTGAATTTCTGGACGTTCAGTAAGAAAGAAAAGAGCACGGCTCAGCCGGCAGGCCAGGCCACCGTTTACAACTGTGTTGCCAACGGCGACCTGGACCTGCTGGCGCCTCGCGTCCGTCTGAACGTCGCGCTCAACACCACCAATAAGCCTACCGTCTATAACTACGCCCAGATCCCGGCGTTCGGTCGCTACTACCACGTGACCGCCTGGACCGTGCGAGACGGGCTATGGGAGGCTCAGCTGGAGGTTGATCCCTGGGCGAGCTGGAAAAGCGGGATTGGGAGCTATAGCACCTATGTTTATCGCAGCTCCAACACGTTTAACGGTGATGTAATTGATTCTCTCTATCCGGCCAAAGCCAAAAAGTTTACAACGACGACAGCTATTACATCACCGTGGCTTACGGGCACTGTACCTGTGATCGGAGTAGTCTCAGGCGACGACGTCCGATATTATTCCATGGGCAGCTTGGCGCTGCAGGATTTCCTGGGTAAACTATTCTCAGATGATTACGCAGCCGCGCTGCTGGGTGTGCTGAATATTTCCAGCTATCCAGAGGCAAAGATCGCAGTAAATCCGCTGCAGTATGTTGTAACCACGCATAGAGTGCCGCTATCTCCGCAGCTGGGGAACACGCAGCTGTCGTCCTTGCAGGTGGGTGGAGTTACGATCGGTACTTCGCACGTGTTCAGGGAGATAATTTATGAGGGGCAGACGTCGGTACGCCATACCATAGCAAAAGCAAACTATCCTGTTCACCCGCAGGCGGCGTCCCGCGGCAGCTGGCTCAACGTGGCTGATATGGAGTACAAGCTGCATATTCCGCCGTTCGGGATGGTAGACATCCCCAGCGGAATTATGTGGGACGCTGACTCAATCGGTTACGAGATCCGATGCGACGTCAGAACAGGCGACGCTCACATGGACGTGATCGCTGTCTCCGGTGGGTCTGATATTATTATCAGCCGCATCCAGGGCAACCTGGCCATCCCGTTCCCGCTCACCCACGTTTATAGTCTCGCTAGTTCCCCCGTTTACAGTTATCAATCTGATAGCGTTTTAGGCAATATCGGTCAGCTGGTAGAGGACGTGACAACGACTCTCGGCGGAAAGAACGCCATCGGAAACGCCGTGATGAAACGAGCTAACCGTCTCAGTATGTCGGGAACCGTTGGCAGCTCCGTAAGCTATGAGGGTCCCTGTTACCTGGAGGCTTCCTGGCATGAGTTTGTCGACGACGACAACAGTGAGAATGGCCGCCCCTTGTGCGAGATCAAAACAATCGCTAATATCCCCGGATACGTGCAGTGTTGCTCTGATGCTCTCTCGATTGCCTGCACGACTGAGGAGCTGAACGATATCAAGGCCGGAATGGAAAGCGGGTTTTATTATGAGTAACCTGCAAGGCGCCTACAACTGGGCAATCAATATGTGCAACCGCTCAATGATAGCCTATGATCAGAGTTACCGGAATATGCAGGTGAGACCGGCTGATCAGCGAACCTGCTTCGACTGTTCCTCATTCACGTTCTTCGCGCTCTGGCTTGGAGGGCAGTTTGACGTGGGCTCCCTGGGCTTCTCCACGACGTTGAGCGACTACACGTCGATCCCGAATACGGCTAACGCCTGGGTGGTATCCACGTCGGAGACCTATCTCCCGATGCTTGGATGGACCTGCTACAACGTCGGGCAGATCACGCCGCAGGCCGGTGATATCGTGGTCCGGATCGCGGAGCACTGTGAATTTGTTTACTCCGACGCGCCGCTCACGCTCATGGGCGCTCGCAACAGCAGTCTGCCGTATGACGACCAGGTATCAATCCACCAGGTATCTGATCTCTCATGGTACAACCATATCTGGCGTTTCGGCAGCACACCGCCCACGCCCGGCGGATCAATTCCACCCTGGCTGTTAAAGGCAGCCATCGACAAACAGAGAGGAGGGCTGATCTGATGCCCTATTACTATGAGCTAATTAATGCGCTGGATTCCCAGATCCAGCCCGGCACGATCCACAGCCAGAACAGCGGCGCCGTCCGCTACTACCGGCGCTATCTTCTCCAGCGGGCTATGAGCGCGTTCCGGGTCACGGCGCCGGAGGGCTGGGAGAAACCCTATATGCTCTACAGCATTTTCGGAATCGGCTTCATTGCCGTCCTGGAGACCGATCGGTTCGGCGTAATCCCGTCCTGGGGCTCGCTCTCCGGCCGTGGTGTGCAGTTCCAGCCCACCCACGTCACACTCAATAACCCGCTGATCGCAACCAAGGATCCGCTGGAGATCGGACTTGACTGCGCGATCATCCGGCTGCAACCGGACTACGGCGGGATCATGGACCTGGTCAACGACTACGCCGAGGCCATGGCCCTGACGTCTCAGCTGTTCTCCGTCAACACGCTCAACAGCCGGCTGTCTTTTGTGTTCGGAGCTGCTTCCAAGCAGGCAGCCGAGAGCTACAAGGCGGCTATGGATAAGCTCTACGCCGGGGATCCTATGGTGGTTTTGGATAAGAGCCTGATCACCAAGGACGGGGCGCCCACCTGGCAGCTGCTCCTCCAGAACGTAGGCGAAAACTACGTGGCCGGCGAGGCGCTGGAGAATCTCCGCCGCCTGGAATGCAAATTCAACAACGAGATCGGGGTCCCGGCCAACCTGGCCACGCAGAAAAAGGAGCGGACGATCTCCGCGGAGGTGGAAGCCAACGACGCCGAGACCTATAGCCGCGCTGATATGTGGCTGGAAAACCTCCGAGAAGGTTGTCAGCAGGTCCGTGATATGTACGGCGTTGACGTCTCTATCGACTGGAGAGTGAATCCTATGGAGGAGGTGATCACGGATGAGACTGAGCTTTCTCGGGATGGTTCAGCAGGTTCCGGATCTGATCAATAGCACCACTTTCCCGCTGCCGGAGGGCCTGGATCATGAGACGTTGGATCCCATGCTCCTGGCGGAATGTGCTGAGCTTGAGATCCTTTACCCTGAGCCTGTGATCCTGGGCGCCGTGATCAAGGCGTGGGCCACGTCTCGCGGACCGGCATGGGAGCGGATGATGGCAGCGCTCGACGCTGAATACTCGCCCATCGAAAACTACGACCGTAGTGAGACCTGGACCGATACCCGGAACCTGGCCGATAATCACACCGGCCAGACCGCGACCCAGAGCACCGGCCAGACTGCCGGCAGCGGCAGCGACACGGAAACGGTGGCCGGCTTCAACGAGACCGGCTTCACCAACAAGGGCAAGCATGAGGTGTCATCCGCAGAATCCACCAATTCAAACGTGAGCGCCTCCACGTCAGTGGCAGACACGCACACCGGCACCGTCTCCAGAACCAGCCGAACCCATGGTAACATCGGCGTGACCACGGCCCAGGCTATGGTCGAGGCGGAGGTCAGTCTCCGGCGGATGGACATCTACCAGATCATTATTAACGAGTTTCGGCAGCGGTTCTGCCTGCTGATCTATTAAGGGAGGTTTCAATATGGCTTTTAATCAGTTTCCCTATACCAACTTTCACGAGCTCAACGCGGACTGGATCCTGAACAAGATGAAAGAATCCCTGGCCGCGCTGGAGGAGGCTCTGGAAGGCGTCTCCAGCTACGAGAGCAGACTGCAGCAGGCTGAGCAGGATATCGACGCCCTGGAGGATAGCCGCGTTTCCTATGCCGCGGAGCAGCAGCTCAACAGCGGCCAGCAGCTGACGGCCAGAGGCAACATCGGCGCCGCGCCTGCTATCGGTGTGGTCTACTACAACCAGGATCAGGCGCTCTCTGAGGAGTACAAGGCCCGGGCCAGAGCCAACATCGGAGCCGCGGACGCTGCAGTTATGCCTGACGTCTCGGACGTGGTCAGAACCTCGCCTCAGACGCTCACCGGCGACCAGAAGCTCCAGGCCCGTGAGAATATCGGCGCGGCCGAGAATACGCTGCCTGGGGCTGTCAGGTACAGCGCCGCGCAGTCTCTTACGGACGCCGAGAAAGTACAGGCCAGAGAGAATATCGGCGCGCAGGTGGCCGGGACTTACGTTCGTTGCACCAGACAGGACCTCACGCCGACGGAGCAGTACACGGCGCGCGCTAACATCATCGCGGGCGTTGACCCTGTTTTCGTCCACGTAGCGCCTAATGAGCTTGATACCGGCTACGAGTCGAACTATAGTATTGACTATATTCAGACGGCTCTTGGTAGGGGGCGCTACGTTATCATGTATTTCACGCCGATTAGCTATAGTAGTACGTTCCTGGTGAATTTCGAGCTTAACGAGAATACCGGCACGCTCACGGGTGACATCATCCTCCCCGTTGGTCCGTTCTCTCTCGGCTCTACGAAGATCTACCACATCTCAATCCAGCAGGTTTCCGGTTCTCCCGACACCATCACAGTAACCGATAATGACTATAGGCTGCTCCCTGCCTCATCGATGGCTGACGCCGGCAAGGTGCCAATTGTCAATTCTTCCGGTGTGGCGCTCTGGGCTAACCTGGTCACTGTCAACACGGTCTCGGGCGCAACGCCTACAATCACACCGGCAGACAAGAACGTCTATAACTGTGGTGAGCTCACCAGCCTGACGCTCAGCTCGCCTCCGGCCACCGGGTCCTACTCCATTGTCTTCACGTCCGGCACCACGCCGACGACCATCACCGGCGCCACCGGGATCCTGGGCCTGGAGAGCTTCACGCCGGCCGCCAGCACGATCTACGAGATCAACGTCCTGGACAACCGGGCAGTCGTCGGCAGCTGGGAGGTGAGCCCCTGATGGACGTTCTGAGTGAGCGCCGGAGGGCGCTGATGGGCGGTGCTGATCGCAACGGTATGGTTGACGGTGAATACACAATCGATGCTGAAAACAAAGTTACCGTCACGCAGGGGCATAGCGTTACGCTAAGCGGGCCTGCCATTGTAAGCACGGAGTACCGAATCCCCCTGAAAACCCCTGTAGATGTCACTCAGAGTGGAAGCGCCTATATGGTTTATGTTGGCACTATTCAGGGAATGGGAATCAGATTCTATTTTTCTGACAACACAAATTATGGCGTAGACCACACGGGGGGAGAGATCAGAGCTAATCCGCAAGAGCCGTTTGATATCCCGGTTTTGGGCGTAGGAAAAACACTGATCGGGCTGAGTTTCGGTTATAGATCTGCGGTGCATGGCTGGGACAATGATTCGTACACATGGACGCTGGTTG
>Ga0310690_10008667_pt1 | contig 12869 bp, 8 predicted proteins | sample AusTroGonzalo_MG_2_FD_207661 | JGI IMG/M metagenome (GOLD analysis project Ga0310690, IMG submission 207661) | Bovine rumen microbial communities from tropical cattle in Woodstock, Queensland, Australia - Gonzalo_04 (v2) (version 2) | ecosystem: Host-associated > Mammals > Digestive system >...
ATCAATCATCTGCCCGTTCTCAGTCCTGTACATCCGTTGGTTGGTGTCGGGACTGGGCAGCGGCCCCTTGCTTTCAATGTAAGGCCCCACCTTTACATAGTCCAGGGACTCCATCCTAAAGCAGTCCGGCAGCTCCTGACGGCCCGAATACCAGGCGGTCTTGAGTCCGGCTGCATGCACATGGTCGGCCAGCTGCATAACCTTGTCCGGCTCGCGGTCACCTCCCATAAAGCATACGCAGGTAACATCACGTCCGTAACGCTCCAACAGTCCATCCAGCAGCTCCTCATCAAGCGTATAGCCTATATCCTCCTGCAGCTGCGGGCTGTGGCAACCATGGCAACAATTAGGACACTGGGAGAGGTTAAGCGATAGCGTAACCTCTCCCGGTACATCCTGGAACACTATGTCGTAAGATGCAATCTTCACTTACAGTGTTGCGTAATAACGCTTGCTGGCCTCCACCTGACGGGCGGCTGAGAAGTTGCTCACGCGCTTCATGTAACCGATAATGCGGGTCAGATAATCCACATTGGTTGAATGGCAGTGCGGGCACTCCTTCAGATAACGCTTGTCGATGGTTCCGCATTCGTTGCAGATGGTGTTGGGAATGTTGAACGTGAAGTAGTTGCAACCCTCCTGTGCGGCCACCTTGAGCAGCTGACGGTACTGAGCCTTTGACAGGTGCTCCTCAAGATTGCAGTGCAGAGCCGAACCGCCGGTCAGGTGCTCGATATACTTGACACCGTGCAGACGGAAGCGGTCGATAACGTTCAGAGTGGTATCCTCAACCTTGTAGAAGTAGCTGTTGTAGCAGTCACGGGGAACAACATAACCGTCCTCCTTATCCCACTTGGCGTTCTTTACACCTACGTTCTCGGCAGGAATCATTTCGCAGTTGAACATGACACCCTTGGTGCGGTACTTCTTGTTGAGCTTCTCTACGATACCCAGCACGCACTGAACATACTCGGTGTAGCGCGGGTTGTCGCTGATCTCGATACCAAGGAACTCGGCACTCTCAACCAGACCGTTAACACCGATGGTCAGATACTGACGGCCGATGTTGATGTAACCTGAGTCAAACAGCGGAAGCATACCCTTGCTCTGAAGCTCCTTCAGGTTCTCGTTGTAAGCCAGCTGAACCTTATGCATCAGGTCAACAACATCCTCGATGTAGTTCTGGTAAGGGATACCCATGCGCTGTGCATACTGTACGCAGCGGTTCAGGTTGATGGTAAGCACGCTCTTTGAACCGGTGCTCACGCCACCTGCACCCAGTGTGTAAGAGAATCCGTTGTCGGTAATCTCGTTACGCAGACGGCAGCAGCTTGACAGAGAGTCGGCGTTGTCACTGACATAGGTAAAGAATGAGTGACCCTCGGCGTACATCTCGGCTGTAAAGTCACCGTATTCCTTATCCTTGACATCACCGTTCTCGGTGAGCAGGGCCATGGTCTCAACAGGGAATGTGAGAACGCAGCGCAGACGCTCCTGGTTGAACCACTTCATGAAACGCTTCTGGAGCCATGAGAGAGACTCCCAGTGAGGCTTCTCGCCGTCCGGGAAACGGAACTCTCCAAAGAGTGACTCAAAGTAGTAGCGATCATAGTAGCTGATGTTCCAGAACACTGACTGGAAGTTACGTGCACCGGTAGGCTGGTTGATACTGTAAACCACCTGCTGGAAGCAGTCGGTGATGATCTTGTCGATGGTGCGCTTCTTGAGGCTCATGTCAACAACCTCATCGGCACGCTTGTAGTAATCCTCTCCGTACTCCTTCTCGATGAAGTAGTTCATGTACATGAGGAACTCCGGTGTGGCGCATGCACCTGACAGCATGGATGATACCATGAACACCATGTTGATGAAACCACCGCAGAATGACTTGAGGTTGGTAGGCTGTGTAGCATTACCGCCGATTGATCTGGTTCCGCCCAGAAGCCACGGATACATGGTGATGCTGGCGCAGTAGTTAGCCAGGTTAGTCTCGTCATTCTTGTAGATGAAGTGCTGGTGAAGCAGGCTGATGTACTTATCGGCCACCTCCTTGCCGAACATCGAACGGATGCGGTCGCAAAGAAGACGACGGTTAAGACGGATAAAGCCCTTTTTAGGCAACTCACCGATCAGAGTTGCGATGTTCTTGTTCTCCACGTTTGCGTTGGCATCAAACTTACTGCCCTCAGCGGCGTTGGCAGCCTGGCAATAGCCCATGAGAAATTCCAGCTTGGACTTAGTCTCGCGGTCCTCAGCATGACGGTTGCGGTACAGCATGTACGTTTTGGCAACCTGGTAATAGCCCTCGGCCATGAGAGCCACCTCAACCTGGTTCTGGATCTCCTCCACACTGATACCGCTCTGAATAGTCAGATGGCTCAGTATGCCGGTCATAACCTCCTCGGTAGCGAACGCTCCCGAGGCCAGGAATGATTTGGCGATAGCGGCCTTAATCTTGTCAATGGTAAACACCTCGTGTTTGCCATCACGTTTCACTATATATGTCTCCATAAAAGAATAAATGTTATCAGTCTGTCCCTTTAGGCGAAGGATGCAGACAAAGATATGATAAAAACAACTACTTGGTGCAGTCTGTTGATAACTTAGAAGGGCTTATTCGGGAGAAGTTTTCAACAGCCCCGCAACAGCACATCTGGGGCTGTTTCAGGTCCATTTTCACCAGTACTCATCTTGCAAATCAGACATAATTTTTACCTTTGCCCCAAACAAATCAATTATGAACCGAATAACCTTATTATTAGCATCGGCATTCATCTTCAACATTGCAAATGCCGCCGGGTCAAACGACACCTTAAAGACAGGAAACATCCAGGAAATAGTAATAACAGGAACGCGCACCGCGACCGATGTCAGACATCTGTCCCAGACCGTCAACGTGGTTGACCGCGACGCCATCGAGGAGAGCAACAGGACATCACTCCTGCCCCTGCTTGCCGAACAGGTTCCCGGACTCTTTATCACCCAGCGCGGATATGCCGGTTTCGGCATTTCCGACGGTGCCGCAGGCGTAATCTCCATGCGCGGTATGACAGGATCGGGTACTGCCGTACGTACTCTTGTCCTGATAGACGGTCATCCCAACTATGCAGGTATATTCGGACACCCCGTTGCCGACGCCTACCAGTCACTCATGACCGAGAGGGTTGAGGTTCTGCGCGGCCCCGCATCAATGCTCTACGGATCTTACGCTATGTCAGGTGTAATCAACATAGTCACCAAGAAGCCTCAGGACGGCACACACGCATATATCCATGCCGGATACGGATCGTTCAACACCGCCGAGACCGAGTTCTCGGTCAACACCCGTCAGGGCAAGATGAGCGCCGTGGCTGGCGGATCGTACAACCGTACCGACGGACACCGCGACAACCTGGACTTTGAGCAGTTCGGCGGTTATGCCAAACTGGAATATGATATCTCCAAGAACTGGAATGCATCGGCCAATGTGGACATCACACGTTTCAAGGCATCTTATCCCGGCCCCACATCCTTGCCGCAGATAGACGCATTCCAGGATATCACACGCGGAACCACATCACTCTTTGTCGAGAACCGCTACGACCGCACATCCGGAGGCGTCAGCCTGTTCTACAGTTGGGGTGACCACTGGATCAATGACGGTTATGCCCAGGGCAAATCGGCCCCGCTGTTCCGTTTTACATCGTATGATGACATGACCGGCGCTTCGATATGGCAGAGCCTGAACCTTTTTGAAGGCAACCGCGTAACCGTGGGTGTCGATTACTACAGATACGGAGGAATTGTTGAATATGACTCCATCGAGGGACGCCCCAAGTCGTTGCAGGTGGACAAGCGTGAGAGCGAGCTGGCCGGTTACGTGGAGATGCGTCAGGAGGTAGGATCATGGCTTACACTGAATGCAGGTATCCGTGCAGACCGTCACTTCAGGATAGGAACCGAGCTTGTTCCGCAGTTCGGTGCCGCATTCCATCTGCCTGCAAACGCCGAGGTCAAGCTGTCGGCCGCCAAAGGATTCCGCTACCCCACCCTCAAGGACAATTTCCTGTTCCCGCCCCAGAACGCCGACCTGAAGCCCGAATCACTCTGGAACTACGAAATTGCATTCTCACAGACTCTGCTTGACGGCAGGCTCCATTACGGAATCAACCTGTTCCATATGGATGTTGAGAATACCATACAGGCTGTAGCACCCGGTCCCAAGAACATGAACACCGGCGAACTCAAGAACACCGGTGCCGAGGTCCAGGCCGCATACATGATATCCAAAGCCTTTACGGTAAACGGAAACTACAGTTACCTTAAGATGGAGACACCCGTTATAGGCGCGCCCACACACAAGGCATATCTGGGAGGTTCATTCACCCAGGGACGCTGGCACGCAAGCACAGGACTGCAGTATGTCAACTCTCTCTATACTACTGCAAAACAGCCCAGACCCGCAACCGTTCTGGCCAACCCGGATATCAAGGAGGACTTCCTGCTCTGGAACGCACGTGTCTCCTACCAGGCTACCGATATGGTACAGCTGTGGGTTAACGGAGACAACCTTCTTAATACTGACTACCAGATCAACGACGGTTATCCCATGCCCGGCATTGCATTCATGGCCGGCGTGAACCTCAAGTTCTGAGCCTAACTGAACTGAAGAGTGAAGGTGGTATAGGGATAGTGCGACGAGCACGTAAGCGTGCCGTCATGAAGCTGCATTATCTGACGGGCCAACGCAAGCCCTATGCCGCTGCCGCTCCCATTCTTACGTGTGGAATAGAACGGAAGGAATATCTCGTCTATACGGTTCTCCGGTATCTCGGGACCGTTGTTTGTGACCGTTATGCGGGGCTTTCCGCCGGGAGCCGATGCAAGCACGGTAATCTTACCGTCAGGCATGCCATCGGTTGCCTGGATAGCGTTGCGGATAATGTTTATCAGCGCCAGATGAATAAGGCTGGAGTCCGCACGCACAACCACATTGCCGGCTATCTCAAAACGCACGCGTTCCGCACCCGGCTCAACCTTGAACAGTGTCTTTATATCACTGAATATGCCTGAAACCGGCACCAGCGTCATGCTGGGCTGGGTAAGCACTGTTAGCTGCCTGTATGACTCCAGGAAGCTGCAGACGTTGTGAGCCTGCCCGTTGATGATGCTTATGGCCTCACGCCGTTCCTCCTCGGACTGTGCATCGGGGTTCTGCACCATCAAATCGGTCAGCGACACTATGGGAGTGACCGTATTGCGCAGCTCGTGAGTCATTACTCGCAGTATGCGATCATAATAGTTCTTACGCGTCTCCAGGTCATTCTGATCCTTGCGGTATGAGAGAAGGATGCCGTTCATATCGGCCGATACCTGCCTGAGCATGGGGTCTCTGGTCTGGGGGATATGCATCATCAGGTCGTTGTTTCTGATGGCGCGGGCCATCATCTCGGTCTGACGTATGGGATAACGGATTACCCTGACCAGCCATACTATACCCGCCACAGTCAGCGCCATGGCAATCAGAGCTGTCAGCATCCCCGTTCGGGCCGGTAAGTAACTATCACCAGATGTGAGGAGCCACACCCCCACTGCAGGAAAGGTCATAATCATGGCCACCGACAACACCAGCTGGAATGTATAGTGCTTAATATACGAAGCCATAGTGTTTCATCTTGTTATAGAGTGTCTGACGGCTGATACCAAGCCTCTCGGCAGCGATGGTGAGATTGCGTCCGCAGGATTCTATTACGCGCTGGATGGTCAGTTTCTCGATCTCCTCCAGCGAACTGGGCTCGGACACGCCCTGTCCCTCCTGAACGGCGTAGTCCCTGTAGGGTTCGGGATTGGCCTGACCGGCATCGCGAACATGGTTATTCCTCTTGTTTATGGCCTCGGTCAGTTTCCGGATAAGGTCATTGTTGTCCCACGGCTTCTGGATAAAGTCCATCGCACCGTTCTTAAGGCTGGTCACCGCCAGATCGATATCGCCGAATGCGGTTATCATGACCACAGCCGGAGGATTGTCCAGCCCGCTGCGGTTCATAATGCGGTCCAGCCAGAAAAGGCCGTCCTGGCCGTCCAGTCTGTCGGACCCGAAGTTCATATCCAGCAGCACGGCGTCCACATCGCCCGGTGCCACCAAAGCCGGTATAAGCTTGGGATTACTCACTGCCGTTACCGTACTGAACGCGTTCCGGAGCACTATCTTGAGCGTTCCCAGAACAGCTGTGTTATCATCAATCACTAGAATCTTGGCTTCTGTCATAACGTTGCAAACAATTAGTATATCAATAAGGTTACAATGGCAGTTCCTCTACTATGCTTCCGTCAAAAAGATTGATTATTCGGTTGGCGTACGATGCGTCATGTCGGTTGTGAGTCACCATGACCACCGTTGTTCCGTGCTGGTTGAGTTCACTGAGCAGGTTCATCACATCCTGTCCGTTGACCGAGTCCAGATTACCGGTGGGCTCATCGGCCAGGATCAGTTTGGGTTCGGCTATAACAGCACGGGCTATGGCCACGCGCTGCTGCTGACCTCCGCTCAGCTGACCCGGAAAGTGCTTTTCGCGGTGTGATATGTTCATGCGGTCCATAACCTCCCCTACGCGACGGTGACGCTCGGCGGCCGACATGCCCATATAGAGCAGCGGGAGCTCGATGTTTTCACGAACGTTCAGCTCATCAATAAGATTGAAGCTCTGGAACACAAAGCCTATGAGACCCTTTCGGATGTTTGTCCTGCTGTTCTCGTCAAGTCCCGACATCTCCATGCCCTGCAGCTTGTAACTGCCTCCGGTAGGATTATCCAGCAGACCCAGGATATTAAGGAGGGTTGACTTGCCGCAACCCGAAGGCCCCATGATGGCTACGAACTCGCCATCGGCAACCTGAAACGATACGTCGTTCAAGGCCCATGTCTCGACCACGGATGAACGGAATACCTTTTGCAAATTCAAGACTTCAATCATTGGAAAAAAGGAGTTGTATTGATTTGAAATCCAAATATAATCTCTATATGACTCTGTCAGAAACGAAAAGGGCAAAAAAATGACTTTCGCCCCAAAAGTGTCCAATTATTTGACACTTTGAGGGCGAAAGTATTTTGTTACAGTGTAATAATGTTCCGTTATCTGCGGGACCTCTTGGGCTTGGTCACGGTACGTGCAGCCTTACGGCCCTTTACCGGTTTCTCCTTGCGGTCCGATGACTTAGCCTTGCGCTTGGGTGCCTTGCGTTCGTTACGGCCTTCACCGCGACGGCGGTCACCCTCCTGGCTGCGGAAGAACTGACGCCAGTCGCCGTTTTCAAATTCGCGCCAGAACTCCTCGTCCTCCTGAGTTCTCTTTGATCTCTTCTCGGGAGCCCTTTCCGGCTTGCGTTCGGTCTTGCGCTCAGGCTTGCGTTCTGGATTACGCTCTGGCTTGCGTTCGGCCTTACGTTCGGGCTTTCTATCCTGCTTGCGTTCAGGCTTGTTCTCACCTCCCTCCTCCGAGCGGGCTTCGGCCACCTCGACATGAACCTGACGGCCCTTGTAGTTCACTCCGTCCATTCCGGTGAGTATCTCCTCGGTATACTCCTGGGGGCACTCAAAGAACGAGAAACTCTGCATCAGGTCAATACGGCCCACATCCACGCGGCCGGCCACATTGCGGTTGAGCATCTCGATAATATGGACAGGCTGTACGTGGTCCTTCTTTCCTATGTTGATAAAGAAGCGTGTATAGCCCTTCTGCGCACGGCGGCGGTCTTTCTTCTTACGGCTCTCCTCGTCGGCATCCTTGCGGGTCACCTCCTCCAGTTCGGGAGCATCCTTGTAATAACGGACAAACCTGCCGAACTCACGGGTAACGATACGCTTGATGATATCGTTCTTGTCCATCCAGTCCAGACGGCGGAATATATCAGGCAGGAATCGCTCTATCTGCTCCTCGTCCACCTGGATACGCTCCAGGTCATCAATCACCTTGTAGAGCTGTTTCTCGCATATCTGCGTGCCGGTAGGCATCTCGCCCTGTACGAACTGCTTGCCTATGGCCTTCTCGATGAAACGTATCTTGCCCTTCTCGCGCAGGTTCACGATCGATATGGATGTTCCGGTCTTTCCGGCACGTCCGGTACGGCCGCTGCGGTGGGTATAGTTCTCTATGTCATCGGGCAGGCCGAAGTTGATCACATGGGTCAGGTTGTCCACATCCAATCCGCGTGCAGCCACATCGGTGGCCACCAGGAGCTGGAGCTGATGCTTGCGGAACTTGTTCATGGTCAGGTCACGCTGGGCCTGTGACAGGTCGCCGTGAAGGGCATCGGCATTATAGCCGTCCTGCATCAGCTTGTCGGCTATCTCCTGCGTCTCCAGACGGGTACGGCAGAATATGATTGCGTATATTGAGGGGTAGTAGTCGACAATACGTTTCAGAGCCAGGTACTTGTCCTTGGCGTGCACCATGTAGTAGACGTGGTTCACGTTCTCGGCTCCCTCATTACGGGTGCCGATGACAATCTCGCGGGCGTTGTTGAGGTATTTCTTCGAGATGGCCTGGATTTCCTTGCTCATGGTTGCCGAGAACATAAGCATCTTACGCTCTACGGGAACCGATGAGAGTATCTTTTCGAGTGCCTCGCTGAAGCCCATGTTGAGCATCTCGTCGGCCTCGTCAAGGATCACGGTACGGATGGTGTCCAGACTAACCACGCCACGCTCCATAAGGTCGATCAGTCGGCCGGGAGTGGCTACTATGATATGGGCGCCGCGCTTGAAGTTACGGATCTGGTTCTCGATGGATGAGCCGCCGTACATAGGTATCACGTGCAGTCCCTCGATGTAATGCGAGAAGTCGGCCAGATCGCTGGCTATCTGCACGCAGAGCTCGCGTGTGGGGCTCAGTATAAGGAACTGTGCCTCGTTGCTCTCCACGCTGGTGGTCTGTATGGCCGGGATGCCGTATGCGGCTGTCTTGCCGGTGCCGGTCTGTGCCAGTGCCACCACATCGCCGCTGCCCTCCTCAAGCAGATATGGGATTACCGCTTCCTGGACCGGCATGGGGTGCTCGAATCCAAGCTCTTCGATCGCTTTGAGTATCGGACCCGACACTCCAAGTTCCTGGAATGAACTCATCAATTATTCAGGGTATCAGTTAAGTGTTACGCTCTGCTCGCCTATCATCACGCCATCCACAAACAGATAGGCGGTGTAGGTTCCGGCGCTCAGATATTCCTCCACATCCCAGTACATGGTTACCTCCTGCTGCTCGCCGGTGTATTCTATGTACTTCTTTGCGGAGTATTCCAGATTGACATTCTCGTACTGGAATGTGTTGCCGGCATCCTTACCCAGGGCCTCACCGTCGGGTTTGGTGATGCGCAGGTATACGGTCTTCTCGCCGGTTTTTACTGTAATGTTCTTGACAATGGTGAAGTTGATCATGAACTGAGTCACGTTCTTGACCTTCTTCTCCTCCTTGCCGCGTTTGTTGCGGGGAGTCACGGTGATGGCAGCGGCATCAAGCTGTGATGCAAGAGCCACCTTCTCCTCGGCAATCTGCTTGTCTACGGTAAGCTGCTCCACAACCTTGGTCTGCTCCTGGTACTGCTGACGCACGCGGGTGTTCTCCCTGGCCAGCTGCTTGTTCACCTGGTCCAGCGAGTCTATCTGCCTTACGTATGAACGCATCACCTCACGTACGGTTGCCAGCTCCTTCTTGAGCTCGGTAATCCTGGCGGCATTGGTAGCCTTGGTCTGACGCAGTTCCTCCAGCAGCTGCTGAGTGCGCTGTTTCTCCTTGTCAAGCTGACGGATGAGTGAGTCGTTTGACAGATGAACCTTCATCTCGTCATACTGGACTGCATAGCCGGAGTACTCGTTCTCCATCTCCTCCTTCTCAATCTCAAAGAGCTGGGTCATCTCCTCAATCTCACGACCCTTGCCACGGCTGTCAAAGAACAGATATACTGCGGCTGCTGCCAGCAGTACGGCTGCTATAATGGCTATTACAAGCCCTGTATTGGATTTCTTTGTCTCTTCCATTATTTTCTAAGAGCTGCTATGCTCTCCTTAAGTGTTGCAATCTTCTGAGTGGCGTCGGCCTGCTTCTTGCGCTCGTTCTCAACGACGGCGGCAGGTGCATGTGCCACAAAGTTCTCATTTGAAAGTTTGGCGTTGACACCCTTGAGGAATCCCTCCAGATGCTCCAGCTCGGCCTCCATCTTCTTGACCTCGGCCTCAACGTCAATCAGACCACCCAGACGTACTGCATACTCCTGGGTTCCTACCATGAAGGCGGCTGTACCCTCGCTCTTGGCTGCCACTACCACGATCTCCTCCAGTCCGGCCATCTTAAGGATGACACTGCTGAGTGAAGCCAGCGGATTGGCGCCCACAGCCTCGACGGTGAGCGGCTCGCGGGGGCCGATGTTCTTGGCCTTGCGTACTGAGCGGATCTCGGTAACAACCTGCTTGGCATCCTCGAACTGAGCAAGCAGAGCCTCATCGGCCTTACCCTTGACCAGGTCAACGATGCTCTGGTTCATGATGCTCTCGCCTGCCTTGCGCTCGCGTACTGCCTGCCAGAGCTCCTCGGTAATGAAGGGCATGAAGGGGTGCAGCAGCATGAGCAGCTCCTCAAAGAGCTCCAGTGTTGCGTTGTATGTCTTGGAATCGATGGGCTGTCCGTAAACGGGCTTGATGATCTCCAGATACCAGCTTGCGAACTCATCCCAGAAGAGCTTGTAAACTGCCATAAGGGCCTCGCTGATGCGGTACTTTGACATCAGGTCATCCATCTCGGCAGCGGTGCTGTTAAGTTTGCTGCGGAACCAGTCAACAGCCAGCTTTGAGCTCTCGGGCTGCTCTATATCGGCTACGGTCCAGGTCTGCGTGAGACGGAACGCATTCCATATCTTGTTGTTGAAGTTACGGCCCTGCTCGCAGATTGCCTCATCAAACGGTATGTCGTTACCTGCAGGTGCAGAGAGCATAAGTCCCATACGAACGCCGTCGGCGCCGTATTTCTCAATAAGGCCGATGGGATCAGGTGAGTTGCCCAGTGACTTACTCATCTTACGGCCCAGCTTGTCACGTACGATACCGGTAAAGTAAACGTTCTTGAACGGCATATCCTTACGGTACTCGTAACCTGACATGATCATACGTGCCACCCAGAAGAATATGATATCCGGACCTGTCACCAGATCGTTTGTGGGATAGTAGTAGTTGATCTCCTTGTTATCGGGGTTATTGATGCCGTCAAACAGGCTGATAGGCCAGAGCCATGAGCTGAACCATGTATCCAGCACATCCTCGTCCTGACGCAGGTCGGCAGCGGTAAGAGAAGCGTCCCCACTCTTGGCACGAGCCAGTTCTACAGCCTTTTCAATTGTCTCGGCAACTACAAAGCCGCCCTTGGGCATGAAGTAAGCGGGAATTCTGTGACCCCACCAGAGCTGACGGCTTATGCACCAGTCCTTTATGTTCTCCAGCCAGTTGCGGTATGTGTTCTTGTATTTGGGCGGATAGAACTTAAGTTCGTCGTTCATTACAGGAGGCAGAGCCATATCGGCAAAGTGCTGCATCTTGAGGAACCACTGCATTGAGAGCTTGGGCTCAATTACGGTGTCAGGGTTACGCTCGCTGTAGCCAACCTTGTTGGTGTAGTCCTCCATCTTCTCCAGCAGGCCTGCGCCGTCCAGATCAACGGCAATCTGCTTCTTGACAGCAAAGCGGTCCATACCTACATAAAGGCCGGCCTTCTCGCTCAGTGTACCATTGTCATTGAATATGTCGATGGTCTCCAGGTTGTACTTCTCACCCAGCATATAGTCATTGACATCGTGAGCGGGGGTAACCTTCAGGCAACCGGTACCGAACTCAATGTCAACATAATCATCCTCGATTACAGGTATTACGCGGTTTACCAGAGGAACGATAACCTTGTGGCCCTTCAGCCAGCCGTTCTTGGGATCGGCCGGGTTGATGCACATTGCGGTATCACCCATGATGGTCTCGGGACGTGTGGTGGCAACCACTGCATAGTAGCCCTTGGCATCCTTGTGTACAACCTCACCCTCTGCGCCGGTGGTCTTTACAGGGTTCTCGGCTGCATCGGCCACGTAGTACTTCAGGTAGTACAGCTTGCTGTGCTCCTCCTTGTAAACCACCTCCTCATCACTCAGAGCGGTCTGAGCCTTGGGATCCCAGTTTACCATACGTACGCCGCGGTAGATCAGACCCTTGTTGTAGAGGTCTACAAACACCTTGATAACGCTCTCTGAACGTACATCGTCCATGGTGAATGCGGTGCGGTCCCAGTCGCAGCTGCAACCCAGACGGCGCAACTGCTTGAGGATAATGCCTCCGTGCTCCTCTTTCCACTCCCATGCATGCTTGAGGAATTCCTCACGGGTAAGGTCTGTCTTCTTGATTCCCTGTGCTGCAAGCTTGGCAACAACCTTGGCCTCAGTAGCGATTGAAGCGTGGTCGGTTCCGGGCACCCACAGAGCGTTCTTGCCCATCATGCGGGCACGGCGCACCAGGATATCCTGAATGGTGTTATTGAGCATATGTCCCATATGCAGCACACCGGTCACGTTTGGTGGCGGAATGACTATAGTGTAAGGCTCACGGCCATCCGGCTCAGAGTGGAAAAACTTGCCATCCTCCCAATACTTGTACCACTTTCCCTCAACATCGGCGGGGTTGTATTTGCTTGCTAATTCCATAGAATAATAACTGTTGTCAAAATCGGCTGCAAAGGTACTGATTTTTCTGCAATTAGTTACCATAAAAAGCGAAAGGGATGACCATTACGGCCATCCCTCTCTTAAACATCCTTAAAAAAATATCAGGTATCAATTCTGCTTGTAGTAAGGAAGGTCACCCTTGGCCCAGT
>Ga0310690_10008668_pt1 | contig 12868 bp, 8 predicted proteins | sample AusTroGonzalo_MG_2_FD_207661 | JGI IMG/M metagenome (GOLD analysis project Ga0310690, IMG submission 207661) | Bovine rumen microbial communities from tropical cattle in Woodstock, Queensland, Australia - Gonzalo_04 (v2) (version 2) | ecosystem: Host-associated > Mammals > Digestive system >...
GACGCTTCACGACGCCCTGGAAACCTTTACCTTTAGAAGTACCGACAACATCAACGAATTTGACGTCCTCAGTGAAGACATCGGCCACGGTGATGGTGTCTCCGAGCTTGAGCTCTCCGGCGAAGTCTGCCTCGAATTCCACGAGCTTCTTCTTGGGAGTAGTTCCAGCCTTTTCGAAATGGCCTTTCAGGGCCGCGCTGGTGCGTTTTTCTTTCTTTTCGTCATAGGCAAGCTGCACGGCGGAGTAACCGTCGGTTTCTACAGTGCGAACCTGCGTGACAACACACGGACCAGCCTCAACGACAGTGCACGGGATATTCTTCCCGTCGGCACCGAAGACGGAAATCATTCCGACTTTCTTTCCAATTAAACCAGGCATTGGTGTTTGTTAATTAATTGTTAATTAATAAATTAAAACGCTTTGGAGGCCACTTGGGCACAATAGCGGACCGCAAAGATACGGATAAATTCCCGATAATCAAAAACTTTTTAACAGATTTATTAACAATGCAGAAGTTTTTTTTCTATCTTTGTGTCCTGCGTCATCCCCATAAATGACGATTGCACGAGCAAAACCGATAACGTAACTTTGCCGCCCTTAAATCAACTCTATGAAAAGACTTTTCCTCCTTATCATATTAGTTGTTTCCTCCCTCCCCGCCTGGTCGCAGGGGCACAGCTTCAGCGGACGCGTCGTGGAGAAGGGGACGGGAGACCCTGTCGAATTCGCCACCGTGCTGGTGAACGCCACCGAGCAGTGGGCCGTGACGGATGCCGAGGGCCGATTCTCCATCCAGAACATCAAGGCGGGAAAGAGCCTCGTCACCGTAGCCAGCCTGGGCTACGCCACCCTCTCGCGGGAATTCTCCTTCGCCAAGGACATCGCAGACTGCAAGCTGCAAGTGGAGGCCGATAACCTCCTGCTGCAAAGTGCCGTCGTCACCGCCAAGGAGAACGACAACGCAGCCACCACCTCCCGCACCATCGACAAGACCGCCCTGGAGCACGTCCAGGTCATGAACGTGGGCGACATCGCCAGCCTCCTGCCGGGCGGCGTGACCACGGACAACAATCTGGTAAACCGCAAGGAGTTCAACATCCGCGCAGGCGACCGTTCCGAAAGCGGCAACGCCTCCTTCGGCACCGCCGTGGAGGTGGACGGCGTGCGCCTGTCCAACAACGCCTCCTACTCCGAGACGCGCGGCGTATCGACCAACAGCATCGCCTCCTCCAACGTGGAAAGCGTGGAGGTGATCACCGGCGTCCCCTCCGTGGAATACGGAGACATGGGCTCCGGCGTAGTGAAGATCAACACCAAGAAAGGCAAGACCCCCTGGATGGTCACCCTGTCCACCAGCCCCAAGACCAAACAGGCATCTTTCAGCAAAGGCTTCGAGCTGGGAAAGACGCGCAGGAACAACTCCCGCGGCATCCTCAACGCCAGCGCCGAATATACACGCTCCGTGAGCGACGTCATGTCTCCCTACGAATCCTACGACCGCAAGTCACTTTCGCTCATCTACAGCAACAGCTTCACGGACGGAGCTTTCCGGAACCGGCCGCTGCGCATTTCCGTGGGCGTCACCGGCAACCTGGGCGGGCTGGACGACAAGGCCGACCCCGACAAGATGGTCGGCACGTTCGCTACCGTGCGCGACAACGCCCTCCGGGCCAACCTCAACGCCAACTGGCTGCTGAGCCTCCCCTGGATTACCAACATAGAACTCAGCGCATCCACGGCCATCAGCGACAAGCTCTCACGCGAGAGAAAGAACTACGACAGCTCCGTGAGCGACATCGCCCTTCATACAAGGGAGACGGGCTACTACATGTCGGCCCCCTACGCGGCGGACGGAGCCAACGACGTGGTGATGATTCCGCCGGGCAGCCGCTACAGCACCCTGGCCGTGGATGACCGCCCCGTCACCGCCAAGGCCACGCTCAAGGCCAACTGGGCCGCTCACTGGGGCCGGGTGAACAATAAGATCAAGCTGGGGGCCGACTGGAACTTCGACGCCAACCTGGGCGTGGGCGCCTATGCCGAAGACCCCGCCACCGCTCCCACCTGGCGCGAATACCGCTACTGCGACAACCCCGCCATGCACAACCTGGCCGCCTACGCCGAGGACAACCTGAGCTTCCCCCTGGGGAAAGGGCACGTCAACGTCATCGCCGGCCTCCGGGCCGACAACACCTTCATCAAGGGATCGGCCTACGGCACCACCTCCAGCCTGAGTCCCCGCTTCAACGTGAAGTACACCGTGCTGGATTCCTTCGGCCGAAGCAGGGAGTTCGTGCGCGAACTGGCCGTCCGCGCCAGCTGGGGCGTAGCAGTGAAGCTGCCGTCCTTCTCCGTCCTGTTCCCTACGCCTTCCTACCAGGACATCAACGTGTTCACCGCTACCGCGACGGCCGACAATACCGTCTACCGCGCCTACTACGTGCTTCCCCGCACCATCGAATACAATCCGGCACTGAGCTGGCAGCGCAACCGGCAGGGTGAAGCAGGCATAGAAGCCAACCTCGCCGGCACGCGCGTCTCACTGGCCGCCTTCTACAACCAGACCCTGAACGCCTACAGACTTCGGACAGAATACGACCGCTTTACCTATAATAATACAGGTACCGCGGCCTCGCAGGGCCTGTCTATCCCGGCCGAAAACCGCGTGTTCAGCATTGACGGAACCACGGGAATCGTGACAGTGACGGACAAAACAGGCGCCCAGCCCAGCCAGACCCTTGCCTCCGAACTGCTGAAACAGCTCATTCCCAAGACCACCGCCGACAATGCCAGCCACCCCGTCACCCGCTGGGGACTGGAATGGGTGGTGGACTTCAGGAAGATCGAATCCATCGGCACCACCGTCCGCCTGGACGGAAGCTACTATTCCTACAAGACGCTGGATACCGACATGAAAGCCTATGCCCCCTATTCGCAAACGGCCAGCGGCGCTATCCCTTATCCATATATCGGCTTCTTCTACGGTGGAAACGGGTACTCCAACGGCAGCGAGACCCGCACCCTGCGCAACAACGTCACCATCACCACGCACATCCCCAAGGTGCGCATGATCGTGTCCGTGAAGCTGGAGGCCAGCCTGCTGCGCTATTCCCGCTCCCTGAGCGAACGGGAAGGCGCCACGCGCACCTATGTGCTCAGAGACCGGTCGAACCTCCTGAGCTACGACCCTTCGGCTTCCATCTATGACGGAGATAGCTATGCCGTTACCTATCCGGACTATTACGTGAGTTATGACGCCCCTGATACGCAGGTTCCCTTCCTGGAGAAATTGAGCTGGGCCAAAGAGAACGCCCCCACCTTATATGCCGACCTGTCCAAACTGGCCACCACCACAAGCTACCGATACATGTTCGACAAGGACTACATCTCGCCTTACTTCAGCGCCAACTTCAGTATTACCAAGGAGCTGGGAGACCGGGCATCGGTTTCCTTCTACGCCAATAATTTCTTCAACAATATGGGACAGGTCTATTCCACCAAAGAGAGGAACTACAAGTCTGTCTCCACTTATATCCCCACCTTCTACTACGGATTAACGGTACGAATCAAGTTTTAAATCATCGATATCATGAAAAAACATTTAGCCATTCTCAGCATCCTGGCCCTGGGCGTATTCGCCGCCAGCTGCGACAAGACCAAGGAGGCCCAGCCCGTGGCCATCACCATCCAGCTCACCAATGACGGCGAGAACTTTGCCACCGAAGGCGTCAAAGTGAGCCTGGCCGACGCCGCCGCCAGCTATACCCTGGAAGTCAGCACGGACGCCAACGGAGCAGCCGCTTTCGTCGTGAAACCCGGCGCCTATACCGCACAGGCCACCTACGTAATCAGCAAAAACGGACAGCGCCTGTCCTACAACGGTTCCAACAGCAACATCGTGGTGGGCGAAACCACCACCCAGCCCTTTATCCTTCCCCTTCAGGAGGTGGTTTCCCAGCAGATCGTGATCAAGGAACTGTATACCACCGGATGCCCCAGCAATGACGGCACCAAAAGCACCACTGACGATGCTTACGTAATCCTGTACAACAACTCCGAAATAGAAGCCGACGCCTCCAACGTGGTCTTCGGCTTCATCGCGCCTTACAACGCCCATGGTTCCAACAAGTACCGCAATGCCGAGGGCGCCCTTCTCTTCGAAAATGAAGACTGGATTCCTTCCTACGGCGCCATCTGGTGGTTCACCGCCGACCATGTTACCATCCCCGCTTATTCCCAGCTGGTCGTCGCCATCTTCGGCGGCATCGACTTCACGCAGACTTACAACGCCTCCGTCAACCTGGCCAACGAGAACTACTACCTCATGTCCAAGGACGGGATTTCCGCTTACACCAATGCGAAATATGTAGCCGGCGACGTCATCCCCTCCAGCCACTACCTTACCTGCAGCCCGTTCACCCAGGGTAACGCCTGGGCTGTTTCCAATAGCTGCCCGGCCTTCTTCATCGGCAACATGTCCAAAGACGAAGCCAAGCGGATTTCCGAAGATACGGAGAACTATGATACCACCCTGGGAACAATTCCCGCCATGCGTGTAGTGAAATTCCCCAAGGCCAATGTGATCGGAGCCGTCGAGGTATGGTCGTCCGCCAACGTGGAAAAGAGCAACGTCCGTTTCTCTTCCGACATCAATACCGGCTACATCGCCATCGCCAACAAACTGGGCTATACCGTCTACCGCAACGTGGATAAGGATGCCACCGAGGCTCTCCCCGAGAACGAAGGCAAGCTAGTGTACGACTACGCCGGAGCGCTGGACGATGCCAATAATGGCGCTGCCGTCATCGACGCCGAAGCCTCCATCGCCGCCGGCGCCCACATCATCTACAAACAGACGAACGACAGCGCCAACGACTTCCATATCAGAAAGGTTTCCTCCCTCAAGAAATAAATGAGTCGGATTCACCGTCATATCGCAAGCCTGCTGTTCCTGGGTATCGCCCTCTCGGCGACCGCCCAGGAACCGCTGGGTTTGCATCTGTCCAATCCTGCCTTCCTGGACCTGTGCCAGGGCCGGTGGGGACAGGTATCCCTGGACCTGAGCAAAGAAAACGGCGGACTCATGTCCCTTTCCCAGTCGCCTGACAGTTACCGGGCCGGGGCCGATGCCCGGGCCTACTGCCGGATCTCCCCCCAGCTGACCTTCTTCGGCAAGATGGACTGGACGTACTTCTACGGCAAGGAGATGGGCGGACAAATCCTGATGGACCCGTCCTACGACCCTGTCAACTTCCTGGAAAGCACAGAAGAAACCAGGGGGGGCAAGCACCGGGAGCGCTATTCCCTGGAAGGCGGACTGTCCTACAAACTGGGTGACCGCTGGGCGGCCGGGTTCAAGATCGACTACGAATCGGCCGACCAGGCCAAGATCAAAGATCCGCGCTTCTCCAACATCTGGATGGACATCGACGTGCATGCCGGCATCAGCTGCAAGCCGGGAGACCGGTGGATGTTCGGCCTGTCCCTGGAATACCGGAATACGCTGGAGCAACTCAAGGGAGGCGTCTACGGCACCACCGACAAGCAGTACTTCGTGGCGACCGACAAAGGTAACTACCTGGGTACGGTGAGCGAACTGGCCGGAGACTACAACGCCATCCCGGTGAGCAGTCTCCGTCCCCTGTCCAACCAGTTCTTCGGAGGCTCCGTGCAGAACGTCCTGGACGACCGCTTCGCCAGCGAATTGTGTTTCCAGTTGCGCAGCGGCTACTATGGGCGCAAGAGTTCCACCACCGCCACCTTCTACGAATGGGACGGCATCCGGGCCGGCTACAAGGCATGGCTGCTCGTTCCAGCAGCCGGTGGCCTGCACAGGGTGGACCTGAAGATAGACTTTGAAAGCCTCACCAACAGGGAGAACAAGTACCGCTACATAACCCCCGATGGACAAAATACCATCGTGGACTACCTGGGTCAGGACGTGATCTTGCGCCGCATCCAGGCATCGGCCCAGGCGGGCTATAGCTGGAATGACGTGCTGGGCATCCGTCTGGACGGCCGCTTCCAAAGCCAGACGGCCGAGCTCTTCCCCTACACCCGTCGGCAGCAGGTGGTTTCCCTGGGGGCCGATCTCTTCGGCCGCAAGGACTTCCCTGTCGGGAAATCCCGCCTCACGGCAGAGCTGCACGCGCTGTTCGGCGGCGGCTTCGGCACGCCTAAAGAGGATGAAATGACGCCGGGCGTCGCTTCAACCCTCAAAAGTTTTGATAACTACCTTTACCGACAGTACGAATACGAGACGGCCCTCCGCGCCGGCGCTACGGCAGCCCTTACCTGGGCCCTGCCCGCCCGCGGAAAGATGGCGCCTTACGTGAGACTGTCCGACCAATACCTCCACCTGCTGGCTGCGCCCGAGTACCTGGAAGGGGCCGGGAGGAATGTGGCCTGCATCTGTCTGGGTTGCCAATTCTAACGGTATGAAAAAGTTATTTGTCGCGCTGACGGTATTCTTTTCGGCGCTCGCCACCGCCCGGGCCGACGAAGGCATGTGGCTGGTGCAGTGCCTGGACCGGGCGCTGGAGAAGAACATGCAGGCGCGGGGCCTGAAACTGGGCGCCCGGGAAATCTATAACGAGGAGGCGGGCGGCCTGACGGACGCCATCGTGTCGCTGGGCTTCTACTGCTCCGGCAGCATGATCTCCGAGGACGGCCTGCTGATCACGAACCACCACTGCGCCTACAGCGACGTGGCCGCCCTGTCCACGCCGGAGCACAACTACCTGGAGGACGGTTTCTGGGCCCATTCCCGGGCCGATGAGATCCCCATTCAGGGCCTCAACTTCTACTTCCTGCGCAAGGTGCTGGACGTCTCCGACGAGGTGGACGCGCTGAAGGCCGACCTGGCCGCCAAGGGCCAGCCTTTCGGTGGCAGGCGCATCGCCTCCATCATGGAGACCAAGTACCAGAAGGAATACGGCATGGAGGCCGGTCTCGCCGGCATGTGGGCCGGGACCAAGCACTATATCTGCCTGTACGACGTCTATACCGACATCCGCCTGGTGGCGGCCCCGCCTGTGACGGTGGCGGCCTTCGGCGGAGACGAGGACAACTGGGAGTGGCCGCAGCACAAGGCCGATTTCGCCCTGTACCGCATCTATAAGGACGGGGAGCCGCTGCATCCTTCGCGGCACCTGACCATCAGCCGGAAGGGCTACAAGGAGGGCGACTTCACCATGGTCATCGGCTATCCCGGCAGTACGAACCGCTATGCCAGCGCGGCCGAGATCCGGCAGCGCATCTACGTGGAGCGTCCGGCCGAGAACCTGATCCACCGCGGCCAGATGGACATCACCCGCAAGTGGATGGACGCCGACCCGGCCATCCGCATGAAGTACTCCGACCGGTTCTTCTCCCTGACGAACGTGGGCGAGCTGTACGAGGGCGAGGAAGCCTGCGTGCACCGCTTCGGCGTGGTGGAGAAGCGCAGCGCCTTCGAGGAGGGGTTCCGCGCTTTCTCGGCCGACAACGCCCGCATCCTGGACCAGTTGGAGGCGGAGTATGCATCCACATCGGCCCTGGAGAAACAGAAGGTCTATTTCCGGGAGATCCTCGTGCGCAGTGTGACGGCAGTGCCGATGCTTTTCCGCCTCGGGCTGCCGCGCAACGGACTGGCCGAGCAGCGGGCCCAGCTGGCCAAGGACCTGCCCCAGATGGACGCGCGCCTGGAGAAAGAGATGCTGGGCTTCGTGGTGGAGAAGTTCTACACCTGCATGGACCCGTCCTTCTTCAAACCCATCCACAAGGAGCTGCAGGAGCGCTTCGGCAAGGACTATAAGGCCCTGGCCGATTGGCTGTGGAGCCATTCTTGCCTGGCCGATGCCGGTATCAAATCGGACGAGGAGGTGGCCGCGTCCTTCACGGGACCCATCCAGGAGGATGTCCTGTACCGCTTCTTCAAGGAGCTGGCCATCACGGACCTGAACAAGGCCGAAAAGCATGTCGTGGACAATCCTAATGCGCTCCGGCACGAATATGTGCGCGCCGTGTACCGCTACCGGGAGGCGAAGGGCGAGATCCAGTACCCCGACGCGAACTCCACGATGCGGCTTTCGTACGGCAGGGTGTTGCCCCTGCGCCCGTGGGACGGTGTGTATGCACACTGGCAGAGCACGGCCCGCGGTCTGCGGGAAAAGTACGATCCTGCCAAGTACGATTTCTGCTACCCGACGGTGTGGAAGTATCTGCTTCCGCCGCCGGACTTCCCGGTGAATTTCCTCACGGACAATGACATCACCGGCGGCAATTCCGGATCGGCCGTCATGAATGCCGAGGGCGAGCTCATCGGCCTGGCCTTCGACGGCAACAAGGAGTCCCTCGCCAGCCGGTTCGAGGCTGTTCCCGGCTACAACATGTGCGTCTGCGTGGACATCCGCTACGTCCTCTGGGTCATCCAGTACCTGGGACGGCAGGACTATATCCTGAAGGAGATCGGCTGCTAAGACCTCCCGCCTGCCGTCATCCCTATCGATTCATCCTTCCCGGATTCCAACCCGTCATGCCCGGCCCCGACCGGGCATCTCCGTTGAATAGCCAGGACCAAAATCGCCAAATTTGGTCCTGGCCAGTTCATTTTGTGTCTAGCGAAGACAGAAATCCCGGTTTTTGGTCTTCGCCAATATCTTCACCTCCCAGAATGAGGCAAGGAAACGGCTTTGGATGGCCGATATTGTGCTTTAGGCACGTCATAGAAGGGGTCTAAAGCACAGGAACGGGGGTAGAAGAGTGAAAGTGTGCTTTAGTTGGCGCAGGCTTCCAGCAGGGCGTTTCCGCCAGCCTTCCAGGCTTCCTTCGATGCCGCGCTCAGGGCCGCCATGTAACTTTGGTCGGCGCCACGGTCCTCGACATGCACGCTTCCGAGACGTTCGGCCGTCTTGATGCCGGGCGCGCCTTCATCCAGAATGGCCACGCGCGGATCCGCCAGGTTTTGCGGCCGCTGCAAGATCAGGTCCACTATCACCCGCGGGGAGCAGGATGCCAGTAAGATAAGGAAAGGAATCAGAAAACGTTTCATATAAGTTCCTTAAAAGGTTAGTCCATTATCTACAATCCCTCTCGCCTCCACTTCTTGCATGGGTATTTGGATTTTAATCAGTGCTGGCTTACTCCACCAAAATACAGTTCGGTGATAACGGTATCGTCGTATTTGTCGCCGGGATAAACATCGAGGATCTCGAACTTCAGGGTCCAATCCGGAGCGGCTGCTTCGAAGGGGCCTAATTGGCCGACGTTAAAAGACTGAAGACTTCGGGTATCTTTCAATTCAAGGATTGCATAGGGTTTACCGTTATAGTACATTTTTAGTCTTTTGACACGTCCGTTATTCTTCCAGGCCTTTTTCGTCTTGGTATAACCGTTCAGTATTTCGACAATCGTGACAGGAGCGCTTTCCCCCGGGAAAGTATAGAGCAGATACTCGCCCACCCCGCCTCCGGGGACACCTTCGGCCCATGCATTCAGGATGCTGAAATCGTGTGCATTCTCACCTGCATACTTGGCAGACAGTGCACTGGAGGAAGTAACTTCAGAGACAATTCCACTACAATACCAACTGCAAGCAGCACTATAGAAGTGTTCCAATACACGGTCCCGCTCCCCCAGATCCACCAACGCTTTATCCTCCGGGCTCATGTCCTCATATCTCACGTCATCTGTCAAAAACAATTGCTCACACTTAAAGAGGTCTATCTCAGGTATGGGGATAATTTCAGTTGGCTTCAATACCTTCACCTGGGCAAAAGAGGATGTGAAGAAGAAGAATGACAGTAAAAAGACTAGTTTTTTCATGGGTTTCGTTTTATCTGTGTAAAGATAATGTTTATCTAATTATCTACAAACAGCAATCTCTTTCTGGTCACTTAAGATTGTTTCACGACAAAGGGATGAGAGGAAGGGTGATATGAGCGAAGCGAACAGGCAACTTCTGCAGAAGGTATCTCGTCCCCTCCGAGATTCCGTCGCTGCGCTCCGGCATCTCTTGTCCTCCCGGAGGGTCCGAACCAAGGCATTCAGCTCATATGCCTACGGCATAATGGGCTGTTTTGTTTGCACAGCCCTTACGAAAACAAGTTTTCGACGGGCCGTACAAACAAAACAGCCCAGCGCGATGCGCTGAGCTGAATGCACTTGGCGGAGGGGACGAGATTCGAACTCGTGGTACAGAATAACCCGTACGGCAGTTTAGCAAACTGCTGGTTTCAGCCACTCACCCACCCCTCCGGGCTTAAAGCGTTGAAACTCCGTCACAGCGGACGGGAGTGCAAAGATACGAATAATTTCGGAGTTAACAAGTACCCCAACAAAAAAATGCAGTCGGGGTTCGCACCTGGACTGCACTTTTGGTTAAACCGAAATAACGATAACCTAATAACCAACTTTTCCTTAGTCAACTGCAAAGTTAGCTAAGATTTTAGCAAGGTTTACACACAATTCACGCATTTTATAACACAAAACGCGCGAATTTTAGCAAATTTTTACAGATTTGAGAACTCAACCTTGTGCAACCAGGAAGGATTGCCGCTTCCGCAGTCGTCTCCGATCCAGATGCAATTATTCTTGTGGTCCACGCAAACGGCCTCGGGATTCCAGTCGGCAAAGTCGCCTACATAGTAGCTCTGGAGCAGTTTGCTGCCGTCGCCGGTGAACAGGTACAGCGTGTAGGGCAGATACTGCGGCTTGTTCTCATTGTCGTTGGAATCCAGCACCCAGAGGTAGTCGCTCACCGGGTCGTAGCACAGGTCGCCCACCTCGGAAATGGTGGAGGTGACATCCCGCAGGCTCTTCTTGGAGAGTTTCGTGCCGTCCAGCTTGTACTCGAACAGCTGGGCGCCCGTCTGCGTGCCGAAGTACAGGTTGCCGTTATGCCAGGCGATACCCTCGACACCGGAGTTCTCCATCTTGTCCGCGCCTTCGACGGCGAACAGCGAAGAATAGGTGTTATAATCGGGAGCCGGCAGCTTATAGGCCGATTTGGAAGAGCTTTCCAGCGCGATGTACAGGTCGCCGGTCGCGGGATCCATGGTGAGGCCTTCCATATCGGCCTCATGGTACCAATGCTTCTCGAAGGTGCCATCGAAATGGATCTTGTAAAGGGTGCCCTTGTCGTGGACGCCCCAGAGGAAGTCGCCGTCCTTGCTCAGGCACAGGCCGGAGAGTTCCTCGACCCTGGCCACGCCGTCGCCCTTGGCGCCGAGGACGTACTTGGTCCTCTTGCCCATCACGGGCAGGTCGGCGGGCTTGTCCGGATCCAGGTTGTCGTCAGGACGTTCCCATCGGCCCGGCTTGTCGGGATTGCCGTCCATGGCATGCTTCACCGCGTGGCGCAGCGTGCCGAGGTCATTGTCGTGCCGATATTCCCAGATCATGGCGCCGAGCATGTTGCGGCTCTTGAGGAATTCCACCTTGGCGTTGATGGATTCCACGTCCTCGTAGGAGGCATACATGCGGCCGAGGGCGTCTCCCAGATAGGGAACCTTGGCCACATTGTCCCAGATGCGGTAGTTCACGCCCTTGACATCCATGCCGTCGCAGGTGCCCTTGAAGAAGATATCCTCCAGCTTGCTGTAGTCCACGTTGGACGGATAGCGGTTGCCGGTCGTCTGCTTGTAACCGTCGCCGTGGCCGTAGAAGGCCAGGCCGAAGTTCATCATCTGGTAAGGGATGCCCTGTTTGCCGTGGAAGATATCGTCGATAGCCTCGGAGGCGCAGCGGTCCTTGCAGATGGAGCTGTGGTACAGCGGTGAGTTGTGATAGGGAGGATTACCCTCATCGTAGGTCATCACGTTGATGTAGTCGATGTAGGGCAGCACGCCGAAGTTGTCGGTGTACTTGCCGCTGTCGGAGGCCGCATAAGAGAGAATCTTGTCGGGCATGGCCTCACGCATCTCCTTGAACAGCGTGACGAAGTTCGCGTAGTCTTCCGGAATGGCACCGTTCACGTGGTCGCCGTCCTTGGCGGCATAGGTGGGATACTCCCAGTCGATGTCGAAGCCGTCCACACCGTACTGATTGCAGATAGCGACACACTCCTGGATGAAGGCGGCACGTTTCTGCGGATCACGAGCCATCTGGGACCAGCCGTCGGCATTCTTGCCCCAGCCGCCCATCTGCAGTTTCACCTTGAGCTCCGGATACTGAGCCTTATAGGCGACGAATTTCTGCACGAGCTTGATGGAAGCGGCCGGGATCTCGATGCCGGTGCCGTTGGTCTTGTCCTGGAAACGGACATGGCCCACGTTGATATGGGTGAAGTTTTTCACTTCCTCGAGAGAGGGGAAAACGCTCTCCTTGGTGTACTCAGTGTAATAGATCTCGATGATAGGAGTCTTGCCGAGGCGCGCGAGACGCGCGGGGTTGTTGACGATCTGGTCCATGGGATCGTCGGGACCCGGGGTCGGCGGATCGGGGTTGTCAGGATTGAACGGATCCCCGCTGGGAATCACGCCACTATTGGGCTTGGTGCCGGGAGCCGGAACCACCATACCCATCAGACTGTCGGACGTGCAGGAAGCCAGAAGGCCCATGCAAGCGCTGAGCAGTGCTACTGTCAATATCCTTGATGTTTTCATCTGAATAAGTTTTAGTGTTTTTCCTTGGCACCCAGGGTCCGGGTCAGCGGGCCCTGGATGAAAATGCATTATTCAGCTACGCAGCGGACGCAGGCACCACGGGCCTTATAGGTCTTTTCGGCGTAATAGACATCACTACCCGATTTATCGGTACGAATATCTGCACCGTTTGCACGGATATGATCGGAATAAGTCTTGGAAGACCAGTAGAACACACGACCCTGAAGGACGATACTACCGCCACCGTCATCAATATAGCCAGACAGAGGGAAAGCAATGTCCG
>Ga0310690_10008669_pt1 | contig 12868 bp, 10 predicted proteins | sample AusTroGonzalo_MG_2_FD_207661 | JGI IMG/M metagenome (GOLD analysis project Ga0310690, IMG submission 207661) | Bovine rumen microbial communities from tropical cattle in Woodstock, Queensland, Australia - Gonzalo_04 (v2) (version 2) | ecosystem: Host-associated > Mammals > Digestive system >...
AATGTATAATCCACAAAAATGATATTCGCTTTCTTGTCATTCTTCTTTAGCCACTCCATATAAAGATGGATGAGCTCAGACTTTCCTGATCAACGAACTCCTGTTACAACCTTAATGTCGTATGTGAGCCGTACATTTTTAAGGCTTTCCAAATAACTCTTTCGTTCAATTATTTTCATATATCAATACCGGTTTATATCTATGCTGACTTTCCAAATTGTATTTTTTTTATGGTTTGGAAAGTGATTTTGGGCGCAAAGGTACAAAAAAATGAATAGATGCAAGAGAAAAAGCAGAAAAGAGGCAGAAGGTCGGAGACAGTCGAAGGTCGAAGGTCGAAAGCCGGATTACCAAGGATAGTTGAAAGCTACAGCGGACGAGGCGGGATGCCTGCCGGAATCCGTGCGCGGCGGAGGCGGAAAAGGAGGCACGCCAGAAGGAAATAGACGACCGAGAGGACCGAGAGGGCGATGAACTCGCTGTTGGTGGCGGCGAGAGAGGCACCCATGGAGTTGATGTGGATGAAGCCGTGCGCGCCCCAGGTGTAAGGGATGAAGTAGGAGAGATACCGCCACGCATCGGGAATCATCTCCTTGGGCCACGAGATACCCGCCATGAAGAGGAAGATGAGCGAGGAGGAGATGAGCAGCACCAGTCCGGACTCGCGGTTGCGTATGAAGACGCTGACACACATGGAGAAGAAGATGACAGAGAGGAGGTAGGGGACATTAAAGAGGAGGATGTCCCCTATACTGCCTATATGCGGAATGCCGAACAGGCGCGGCAACAAACCGAGCAGGACGGCCGCCAGCGCGTAATAGACAAGGAAATACGCCCCAGCTCGCCCGATGAGACTGCGTATGCCGTACTTCTCTTCGTTCTCCTCGCGCGCCGTGCCTCCCAGCATGCAGATGCCTAACAGGAGCGTCTGATGGAGGAGGAGCATAAGCACGGCCGGGATGAGGAACGAGCCGTAGCCGCCGGTGGGCGTGAAGAGCGCGGTCTCGGAGTAGGGCGCGTCCTGCACAAGCGCCCAGGCGAACTCCTTGTCTATCCCCATCTGCTCGTAGCGGTCGATCTGTATATTGCGCATGGACTCGAGCATGACCATGTTGCAGGAGAGATAGACGGCTTTCATGTAAAGGAAAGAGGACATGTCGCAGTAGAGGGAGATATGCGCCTTTCCGAGCGGGTCAGCCAATTGCGCCGCAAAGTCGCGCGGGAAATAGACGATGCCGTGCACCTCCTGATTGCGAAGCAGTCTCTCCGCCTCCGCCATGGAAGGGCATGTGTGGGTGAGGGTGATATCGGGGGCGGCGTTCCACTTGTGAAGGAACGCGCGGCTCTCGGGCGAGTTGCTGAGGTCCACGACCGCCACCGGCACGCCGGTAATCTGCTCGTTCCAGTAGATGACCTTGTAGATGAAAGGGTAGGCGAGTGTGGCGACGATAAAGATGACCGTCACTCCCGGGTCGCGGAAGACGCGACGAAGTTCATTCATAAAAGCCTGCCAGATAGTCATTTGAGCGGATAATTCTGATAAACGAGCGCGCGATGCAGCCTCGGCGCGACAAGAAGCGCGGCGAGCATGAAACCGGTGAGGGCCAGCGCGTATGGCAGGCTGGCGGTGACAGGCGCCGCCATAAGCGCCTCGTTGACATAGATGAGGTAATAATGGCGCAGCGGCTCCAGATAACTGACCGCCCTGACCGGCGGGAGCATGGACATCTGCGGATAGGTGAATCCGGAGAGCGAGAAGCCGAGCATGGAGTACAAAGAGCCGATGGAGAGCGCGTCACGGAGCGTGGGCAGGAGTCCGATAAGGCAGATGCCCAACGCCTCCATGGCGAAGATGAAGAGCAGCAGCCCGAACATGAGCCGCACTTGACTGCCGTTCACGGGGAAGCCGGCATAATGATAGAGGATCAGGTGGCATCCTACACCGAGAATGAGGTACATGACGGTGTAGGGAATCAGTTTGCCGATCATGGCGACGGTGTAGTTGCCTCCGGCGGCACGGAGCCACGCATGCGAGGTGCGCATCTTGAGTTCAAAGCCGATAGCGAAGATGGTGAGCATGAGGCAGACAAGGCCCAGAATACCCGGAAGGATGGTGCTGACAAGATAGACGGAGTAGTTGCCCCAAGGATTGGCAACCATGTGTCCCTCGACCGCCAGCGGCTGTATGCGGTGCATGATAACATCGTCGGTCATGCCCTTCTTGCGCAGCACCTCGCGCTGGAAGGCTCCCGAGGTGAGGTTGACCATGGTGAGCATCTGCTTGTAGGCGGTGTTGCCTCCGACGGTGTAGGCGTTGGTGACATAGAAGTCCATCCGGGGCCGTTTGAACGCCACGAGGTCGCGGTAAAAGCCGTCCGGAATGACGAAGATGCCGTAAATCCTGCCCTGCTGCATCGCCTTGCGCGCCTCGGGGTAGGAGTTGGTGACAAGCTGTATGTCCACAGAGGGCGTGGCCTGCATCTCGTGGATGAGGCGGCGGGAGAGGGTGGTCTGATCCAAGTCCACCACCGCCACGGGCATGTTCTCCGCCGAGCCTCCCTTCATGAGCGTGAGGAAGAAGAGCGTGGACATGAGCATGACCCCCACCGAGGCGAACATATACAGCGGACGGGCGAACATAATCTGCAGTTCGCGCTTCATCACACGCCATATATTGATGAAAATATATTTCATCACTCAGCTATCAGCGCCGTCATGCCGGGCCTCAGTCCCGGAATATGCTGTACGGGCCGGCACTTGACATCGAAGGTGCGCACGTCATATCCGCCGTTCTGCTTGGTGGACCGCCATGTGGCGTAAGTCCCCATAGCCTTGATATGCGTGACGGTGAGCGGATAACGGACATTGCTGCCGAGGGCCGGGACTGTGGCTTCCACCACACTGCCCATCGCAAAACGGGAAAGCATGTCCTCGCGCACGGCGAAGGTGAACCAGACATCGCTCAGATCGACAATGGACATGACGGGACTGCCCTGTCCGACCAGTTCGCCGGGCTTGGGGAAGAGTTCGCTGACCTCCCCGTCGCATGGCGAGAGCAGATACCTCTCGGCTTCCGCCGCCGCCACCTCCTGCAAGATGCCGTCCACACGCGCCACCTGCGCCTGCGCGGCCGCCTTGTCCTCCTTGCGTGCGCCGGCCAGAGCCATGTCATACTGGCTTTTGGCGGCTTTGACGGTGGCTTCGGCCGCCTTGTACTGCGCCTCCACCTCGTCGCGCTTCTGGGCGCTGACCACGCCTTTGTCATAGAGGCGCTGCACGCGCTCGTAGCTCTTGCGGTAGATTTCCTCGCCGGCTTTGGCTTTCTGGTAAAGTTCATACGCGCCGGTTATCTGCTCGCGCTGCGCGCCGTTTCTGGCTTTCTCGTTCACCGCCTCCGCCATGTCGCGTGCGGCAAGAGCCTGCGCCTTCTTGGCCTCGACCTCGGGCGAGTAGATGACCACGAGCGTGTCGCCTTTCCTGACCTGCTCGCCCTCCTCGTAGAGATACATCTCAATGCGTCCCGGCACTTTGCCGGATACGCGGTACTCGGCAGCCTCCGCCTCTCCCTGGATGAGAGTCTTCTCCGGCCGCAACGCCAGCACGCCCACAAGCGCGACAATGACCACCACTGTCAGCAGGGCTGTCAGCCCCAACAGCAGATTTCCTTCTTTCTTCAGTTTCATTGTAATGTTCCTAAATATTTACGGAGTTGTGCTTCTGTTGTCTTCGCCTCTGTGCGCGCGTCCACGAGGTCGGTGGCGGCAGAGAGCCAGAGCGTCTGCGCCTGCATCAGTTCGGAAGCTGTAATCATGCCTGCGGCGAATGACTCCTGCGCCATGCGCAGCACCTCCGCGGCGTTCTGCTGGGTGAGCTGCGCGAGGACAATCTTCTGCTGCGCCTCGGCGAGTTTCTGGTTCGCCTGCGTGGTCTGCAGGATGAGCAGTTCGTGGGTCTCCTCGGTTTTCAGGGCAACCATGTCCGCGGTGTGCTTCGCCGCCTTGTAGCGCAGGATGTCGTCAGCATGGACGATGGGCACGTTCACCACCACGCCCGCGGAGAAAAAGCCCTTGCCGTTCCACTTGCTGCTGATGCCGTTCTCGAAGTTGGGGTTGGTGTAGGTGTAGCTCGCCTGCGCCAGCACATTGGGCTGCAGTCCCGCACCTGCCAGTTTGGCAGTGCTTCTGGCAATCTTCTCCGCCTCCTCCAGCATCCTTATCTCGCTTCGTCGGCCCACTGCCGCTTCCGCGTCCAGCGAGCCGGTGGCGAGTGTGGTCTCCCCCAGGCCGCTCTCGTCCAGCACAAAGACGGTGGATAGGGGCAGTCCGCACACCTGCGCCAGCGCCATGTTGGAGAGCGCGAGTCCGTTCTCCGCCTGCAGTTTCTTCACCTCCGCCTCGCCGCGCTTGGTGGTCACGTTCAGCAGGTCGGACTGTGTAGCCATCCCCTCATTGACAGCCTCCTGCACATCCTTCTCCAACTGGCAGAGCAGGGAGTGGTATTGCTCGGCAAGGCGTTTCTTCTGCGCCACGGACACCACACGCCAGTAAGCCTCGTCCACACTGCAGAGGGTGTTCTCCCGTTTGGCCGCGGACTCGATGCCGGCGATGTTCTCCGTTGCCTGTGCGATGCGGTACATCTGCGTGAGCCGTCCGCCCGTGTATATGGGCTGCACCAGAGCCACCTGTGCGGCAACTACGTGTGTCATGTCGGCAGTGGCGGCATCATAAATATACCTGTACGCCTCGGCGATTTTGTCCCCTATGCTGTTGGATATTTCCTCCAGCGGCTTTTCCAGCAATGTGCCTGAGGCAGCCTGCGACAGGCGCGTGACGGCACTTCCGTCACTCCAGCTGAACGAGGCCGTGCCGTTGTCTGCCACATGCGCCGTGCCGAAAGAGAATGCCATCTCATTCGCCACGAAATGGGCGTCGCGGGAGTTCCACATATAGCCTCCGTTTGCGCTCACACGCGGGAAAGCCGCCGCCATAGCCGCCTGCCGGTTGTACTTGGCAGCCGCCTTCGCCTCCTCATCGGCCTTGGCGGAAATGCCGCGGGAAAGAGCCATGTCACGGCACGCCTGCAGCGTGTAACGCACAGTGTCACCGCCGTCACCCGCCCATGCGGAGACGGAGAAGCAACACACCATCAACACCATCAAAAAAACACGAATACGGTTCATCATCATCTTCCTCCTCCTGTTTCAAACTACCGCATTTGTTTTTACAAAAAGCATGCCAAAGGAAGTCCTCACTTTGGCCATTTTGTCATTTTTGCCGTGTACCTGTCGGATTTTCCAGGCATTACTGCTGACAAAGAGATTCTGCTGCCGGCATGCCGGCTGACAGACAGAGATACACGACCAATGTCCGGTTCGTGCCGGCAAAAGCCGAAGAAAAGCAGACCGGAAAGGCGGGATTCCGCAAAAACACACGGAATAATTTGCAGGTTCACATAAAAAAGCGTAACTTTGCAGCGCAAATCGGCCGGAAGTGCGAAAGACCCTTTCCGCATGACCGGCTCCCCAAACCAACCGGACCATGGTTCAGCATTATGACATCCTCATCATCGGCGGAGGCGTAGCCGGCATGAGTTTTGCCCTGAAGACCGCCCGCGCGCAGAAATACCGCATCGCCCTCTGCTGCAAGACCACCCTTGACGAAGCCAACACCGCCAAAGCACAAGGCGGCATCGCCAGCGTCACCGACCGACTCAAAGACGACTTCGAGAAGCACATCCACGACACGATGGTGGCGGGCGACTGGCTCAGCGACCCCGCTGCCGTGGAACAGGTGGTGCGCAACGCACCCCGACAGATAGAAGAACTGATTCACTGGGGCGTCAATTTCGACCGGAACGACAACGGCACCTTCGACCTGCACCGTGAAGGAGGCCATTCGGAGTTCCGCATCCTGCACCATGCGGACGACACTGGCGCCGAAATACAGCGCGGGCTGATGGAAGCCGTGCGTCACAATCCGTTCATCACAGTGCTGGAGAACCATTTCGCCGTGGAGATTATCACGCAGCACCATCTGGGCATGCGCGTCACCCACCACACCCCCGATATTGAGTGCTACGGCGCCTATGTGCTGAATCCCGAGACGCAGAAAGTGGACACCTACCTCAGCCGCGTCACACTCATGGCCACCGGCGGCACCGGAGCCGTCTATGCCACCACAACCAACCCCGACATCGCCACCGGCGACGGCATCGCCATGGTGCACCGCGCCCGCGGGGCAATCCGGGACATGGAGTTCGTGCAGTTCCATCCCACGGCCCTCTTCCACCCCGGAGAGACCCATCCCGCCTATCTCATCACCGAAGCCATGCGCGGCTACGGAGGCATCCTGCGCCTGCCGAACGGCGAAGAGTTCATGCAGAAGTACGACCCCCGTCTGAGCCTCGCCCCGCGCGACATCGTGGCTCGTGCCATTGACAACGAGATGAAGATACATGGTCTGGACCACGTATGCCTGGATGTGACCCACAAAAATGCCGATGAAACCAGGCATCATTTCCCGAATATCTACCAGAAATGCTTGAGCATCGGCATCGACATCACCAAAGACTACATCCCTGTGGCCCCTTGCGCCCACTACATGTGCGGAGGCATCAAAGTCAATCTTGACGGCGAGAGCACCATCCACCGCCTGTATGCCGTAGGCGAATGCAGCTGCACGGGCCTTCACGGAGGCAACCGTCTGGCCAGCAACTCACTCATAGAAGCCGTTGTCTATGCCGATGCGGCCGCCCGGCACGCGCTGAGCATGATTGAGACCTACAGTTTCAACGACCGGATTCCGGAATGGAACGACGAAGGCACCATGACCAACGAGGAGAAAGTGCTCATATCACAGGACATGCGGGAAGTAGGGCAAATCATGTCGGCCTACGTCGGCATCGTGCGCAGCGACCTGCGCCTGCGCCGCGCCTGGGAACGGCTTGACCTGCTCTACGAAGAGACCGAGGACCTTTTCAAGCGGGTGCGTCCTACCCGCGACATCTGCGAACTGCGCAACATGATCAACGTGGGCTACCTCATCACGCGCCAGGCACGCGAACGCAAGGAGAGCCGAGGCCTGCATTTCAGCATCGACTACCCGCGCCAAACCGGCCAAAACACCCGCGAAGTATGGTAAGAGGCATCGCCCTGCACAGCATCATCCCTCTGCGGAGCGAACCCGCAGAGAGCGCCGAACAACTGACCCAGATGCTCTTTGCCGAGACCTGCGACATCGCCGAAGAAAAAGACCGGTGGAAACGGGTCCTTCTGCACGGGGACGGCCAATCGGGTTGGGTGGACGCCAAGATGCTCACCCCCCTGTCGAACCAAGAATACTCCGCCTTCCGGGCAAGCCCTCGCGAAGCCCTCGTGCGCCTGCCGCTTACGTATGCCGTGAGCGAAAACAACGGGCAGACGATTCCCCTGACAGCAGGCACACGGCTTCCCGACTACCGGGAAGGAAGATTCAAGGTGCTCGGAGTCCCGTTCCGCATCGACCCGCAAGCCGTTGCCCCTGCTCCGCTTCTTCTGACTCCGGAGAATCTGACGGAGACCATCCGCTTTTTCCTGAACGTCCCCTACCTCTGGGGCGGCAAGAACGCCCTCGGCATGGACTGCTCGGGGTTCAGCCAGGTCATCATGTCGCTTTTCGGCATCCATCTGCCCCGCAACGCCTCCGAACAGGCCCGGGAGGGACAGGAAGTCCAATCGCTTGACGAGGCGCAAGCCGGCGACCTTGCCTTTTTCGACCACGCCGACCTCCATCCGGCCCGGACGCACATCTCGCATGTGGGGATCCTGCTGGACAAAGAACGGATTGTACACTGCTCGGGGCGCGTGAAAGTGGAGCGCATCGACAGCCGCGGCATCTACGCTGCCGAAATCAGAGACAAGGACCATCCGACGGGGCAATACACCCATCATCCGGCCTGCATCCGCCGCTACGCCGATTCAGGAAAGTGCCGATAAGGACAGGAATCACCGTATTCACCCCCCACATCATCACCGCCGCCAAAGCAATCATCGGCACCTGCTCCGCATAACGCGCAAAGACAAACACGGCCCAACCGCCGCGTATGCCTGCGTCGGCGACCGGCATATTGGGGGTGAGCGTGACCAGCAGATAATAGACCGGCAAGGCTGTCAGCATGTCCGCCCACGGAATCCGGATTCCTGCAAAATAGAGCATCAGCCCCATCTGCAACGAGAAACAGGCATAACGCAGCACCGTCCATCCGGCCAGCCGCGCGACCTGTCCCCCATTCATCCGCCCGATGCCGCGGCGGCGAGTCCACCATACAAACATTACGGCCGACACCGCCAACGTCAGCAGCACCGCCGCCGCACGACACCACAGCGACCGCATCGTTGCGCCCGGCAGCATCCTCACCGCCGGCACCACTCCGGCGGCCACCACCACCAGCGTCATCATACCGCTGCCCAGAACGCCCGCTGCCAACGCCTCTTTCCAAAGCCTCCGGTCAGGCATCAGGCACACACGCGCCGGCAACTCGCCTGCACGATAAGGGGTGAGAAAAGCCCCCGGCATACCGCCATAGACCTGCCGCTCTGCCTCCTTGACCGACACCGGAGCCAACGGCTGCAGGAGCGTCTGCCAACGGCGGGCCTCCAAACGGATATTCAGTGGCATCAGCAAGACACACAACCCGATACAGAGCCATTCAAGCCAACCGGCATGAAGGAAACCGGCACGGAGCGAAGCATAGTCGTCGTAATGCCACAGGCACCACGCCAACCAGCCATAAGCAGCCACCGCGAACAGCCACCGCAGGACACGCATCCACCTACTTTCCGTATTCATGCGGCAAAAGTAGTTTTTTTTTTGCATATCTGCAATTTTTTCTTTATTTTTGCAGCATGAAGCGTATGCTTTTTCTTCTGACGGGCCTGCTATGCACCACGGTATCCGTCTTTCTCCATGCCGCCATACCTCCGGCAAGCACCGAAGACATCATCAGCGACATCTACCGTTTCCTGGCCGAGACGGAAGAGACGGACTACGAGGAACTGCAGGAGACCCTGCTGGAGATGGCCGCCCATCCCGTAAACCTGAACAGCGCCACGCGCGAAGACCTTGCCCCGCTACGCTTCCTCTCGGACGAGCAGATCGACCGTATCCTGCTCTATGCCTACCGCCACCCTATGGACAGCCTGACCGAACTGCGCCTGATACCCGGACTGCAGGACTACGAGATACGCGACCTGCTTCCCTTCGTCTGCGTGCGGCCCGTGAAACGCGAAGAACCCGTCTATTGGCGGGAAATGCTGCGGCAGACCCGCCACGAAGTGCTGGCCTGGACCGACGTGCGCTATGCCGAAGACCCGCACCGCGACCACCGGCACGACCCCTTTTACACCCGACTGCGCTACAAACTCGACTGCCACCGTCTCCTACAGGCCGGTTTCACACTGCAGCGTCCGACCGGCACGGACGCCTCCGGCCTGCAATACGGCGGCTACATCCAGCTGAACCGTATCCGCCACCTGCACACCCTCGTACTGGGCAACTACCAGGCACAATTCGGGCAGGGACTGGTGGCGGCCTATCCCTTCCATACGGGCAAGGCCGCCTATATGCAGCAGGCGGACGCTCCGGCCGAAGGACTGCGCAAATATACCTCCACCGACGGCCGGGGACTGCACGGCATAGGCGGCACCCTGCGTTTCGGACAGGCGGATGTCAGCGTATGGTACAGCCTGACCCGCGAGAACGACAGCCTGCGCCGCCACACGGCTGGCGCCAACATCACGTTCCGGCACAAGAACTTCAAGGCCGGCATCACCGCCGCGGAGAACATCTGGTCAGACACCCTGCGCTATCACTACGAACACGCCGCCTACAACCAGCACTATTTCCGCGGAACCAGACAGTTCACAGGCGGAGCGAACTTCCGCTGGCGGCGCGGCATCACCCACCTCTTCGGCGAAGCGGCCACGGCGCAGAACAAGCGGCAATGGGGCTGGGGCGTCCTGGCCGGCATACAGGTGAACGCCACCGCCGACGCGGACCTGACCCTTCTCTACCGCTACTATTCGCCCGATTTCGACAACCCGCGGGGCTATGCGTTCAGCGAGACCTCGCGCGCCAACGACGAGAACGGCCTCTATATCGGCGCGGACATCCGGAGCCTTCCGCGCTGGCGCTTCTCGGTTTATGGCGACGTGTTCCGGTTTGCAGCCGTCAAATACGGGATTCCTTATGCCCCTTCCTGGGGATACGACACCCGCGCGGACATACTCTGGCACGCCAACGACACCCATCAGACAATGCTCCGTCTCCGCGCACGCATGAAAGGTGGGAAATCCTCCTACACCGCCCGCTGGCAATGGGACTGCCGGACGGGAGGATGGCGCCTTCGCAGCGAGGCGGACGCCAGCCTTGCCACCGACAGCCTGCCGGGAGTCACCTGCGGATTCTCTGTTTTCATTGAGGCGGAATACACCTTCCGGAACGCCCCGCTGTCAGTGCAGGGGCGCCTCCAGAGTTTCAATGTGCAGGAATGGGACAACCGCATCTATCTGTACGAGAAGGATGTGCTGTACGGATGGTCGGTGCCGGCGGTGTACGGGAAAGGGAACCGGCTTCTGCTGAACCTGCGCTGGCAGATCATCCCGCAACTGACCGTGTACCTGCGCCTGAGCGAAACCGTTTACAGCCGTTCATGGGCAGAGCGGCGCGGCATTCCGGACACCCGCACCGACGTGCACCTGCTGCTGCGCACGGTACTGTAAAAAAAGCCTGCAGGGGATAGACTGCTCAGAGCAGTTCCATCACAAGCACACGGTCGAGGTCGGCACGGCTCTCGCGGAGTTCGGAATAGCGTTTCCAGAAACGTTCGCATTCTTCGGCGGGATGCTGCAGGAAAAGTTCCGTTCCCTGCCGGTCAATACGGGAAACAACTTCTCCGACGGTCATGCGGTGGATGTCGAACGCCGGCACGAACATGCGGTCTTCCCGTCCCTCCTCCCAAGTCTCGCGAAGCACCCCGACCTCCACCAGACGGCCGAGCAATTGGTTGACAAGCCGCGCCGGAAGCCGGTTCTCATGCGCCATCTCCACCGCCGACTGCGGCGAGGCCCCCTGACTGAACCGGCGCACCACGAGCCATGTAAGGTAAAGCGTTACATAATCCTTGTAACGGCGCGAGATATGCCGCAGGTCGCGCTCGTATTCAAAATCCTCGTTGTTCTCGATGGCAAAACTCAGTTCAGCCCCCGAGAGCATGAACAGACAGGACAACTGCAGCCAGGTCATCAGCAACGGAACAACAGCGAAGGCACCATAGACGATGCTGGTGCGCGACAGGAAAGCCACCAGATAGAACGACAGCATCTGCAGCAACTGAAACAGCGTGCCGACCAGCACCCCGGGGATGAACGCAGCCCAGGCTCCCACCTTCGTATTGGGAATGGCCCAATACAGCCAGCTGAAAATCAGCCAGCATGTCAGAAACGGCAGGAAGCGGACCGTGAACAGACGGAGCGACTGCCCGACCGCCCATTCGTTCAAGTCGGCCGTTGCGCTGCTGAAGAAGATGCTCAGACCGGACGAAACGACCATCAGGACAGGCACCAGCAGCAGTACGGTAACATAGATGGTGAACTGCCGCAGGCGCGAACGGGAACGGCGGACCTGCCAGATAGTGTTGAACGACGACTCGATGTTGCTGAAGAACGAATAGACCGACCAAAGCAGTATCAGCATCCCCACTCCGATGAAAGCACCGCCCTGCGCCGTCTCCAGATAGCGTTCCACAATCTCCATGACCGTAGGAACAAGTCCCATGCTGCCGAGGACGCTCTCATGCAGGCGCCCCTCTATCACCTCCTCGAAACCGAACCCTTTGGCAATGGCGAGAATAAGAGCCAGCACCGGAATCATGGCGAATATCATCGAATAGGTGATGGCATTGGCCCGCGTGTTGATGTCATGGCTGAGAAAGCCGCGTACCGTGAGGACGATACTGCGCAGCATCAAGTAGCCCAGCCGGCGCCACCGGCCGAGTTCCTCTCCTGTACGGCGCCACAGGCCGTACAGAAGGAAATCCGTCACTTTCTTGAATAAAGTCTTCATTGCTGTCGTAATCTGTTGTTTAGGTCAAGAAAGCCGGCGGAGGGAATCCGTCCGGCTTTCGGCATAAGGGTGGAGATAGCGGGAGTCGAACCCGCGTCCAAACAAGGAACCCATACGCTTTCTACATGCTTATCTCCGCCTTGATTTTCGTGCGTGGGCAAGACCGGAGCCACCAACCCGCGCCTTATCTGCTTTGTGTTCGCCGCTGCATCGCAGCATGCACCGGCTATTCTGCGTATTTCTGCGCCTCTTTATCCGTAAGCCCGCAGACGCGGCTCGGAGAGACGTCCCGTTTCAGCACCTTGTGCCGAAATAAGGCCGATCTACTGTACTTCGATCAGGCAGCGAGAGCATAGTTGTTGTTGCCAGTTAGTTGTTTTGAATCCTGATTACGGACGGTATTCATGTCCGGCATGCTTACATACCAATTCTACTTGCTGTCAAAACCAATTATCCCCGGAGCGGGATGCATACTTGCGTCCCGTTTGCGGCTGCAAAGGTACGACATTTTCCTGACTCTGCAAAATAAAATGCCGGTTTGCGGGAAAAAACTCCGTATCCAACTCTCTATACGGCAATTCACCTTCATTGCCCCACGGCAGTAGAGTATAGGCTTATAGATAAGATGCAGGGACAACCCTCGCCGTCCCTGCATCCCTTGGTTCCCTGCATCTCTGCAGCCGTTAGTCCATCCTTGTGCCGGTGGCATCATAACGCACACCGTTACGCTCGATAATCAGAAGACCTTTCTCTACATACTTACGCACACC
>Ga0310690_10008670_pt1 | contig 12868 bp, 11 predicted proteins | sample AusTroGonzalo_MG_2_FD_207661 | JGI IMG/M metagenome (GOLD analysis project Ga0310690, IMG submission 207661) | Bovine rumen microbial communities from tropical cattle in Woodstock, Queensland, Australia - Gonzalo_04 (v2) (version 2) | ecosystem: Host-associated > Mammals > Digestive system >...
GATAGGTGATAGGTGATAAGTGTCAGTAGCACCATCACTCGCCATATCGATCTCTTTCCCATCTCACTCATCACTTTTCACTCATCACTTCTTAGTCGATTCTCCACTTAGCAAACCACCGCTCATTGAATGTGAGACCAATAGTGATACGGAAAGTATTGTCGGTAATCAGATCCTGAGCCGAGGTATGAGCCCATTGGGCACTTATATTCAGCACAGGACGCATGGCAGCCTGGGTGTTCCACTTGCTGAGTAGAGGCAGTCCGATGCCGGCACTAACACTCAGTTCCTTGGGGCCATCCTGCCCGTTAATCTTATAATAAGGTGTAGCATAGGCCACGCCACCACGGAAATGCACATGCTTCAAATAATTAGAAGGATGCAGAGGGTCTGGCACATAGTCAGCACCTACGCTGATACGGGTGCGGTCAGTAAGCAGATCACTACGAAGAACGTATTGACGTGCTGTCTCCTCATACGATGGATAATCCAAACCGCCCCACTTCTGCTGTGAGAAATCAGCAGCCACAGTAAGACGGTCACGATGCGTCCATGCCAGTCCTACGCCATACTTCATCGGAAGTTCCAGACCATTGCTGATGGTAAATGAAGTGGTATCGCTAATCAAAGTAGAAGTATTGACATTTACAATTTCGCAGTTGGGGTCTGCACCCAGCTTGTGGCCAAGTCCCCAAGTGGCTCCGAGTGTGACCTTATCTTTCCTGCCTAACGGCATCTGCCATTGCATACCCAGCGTCAGGTCATAGCTGCTGACAGTAGCCTTATAGGTCTTTGACAGGGAATTGACCGTCGTACTTGACGTGGATGAAACGCTACGATTGTAGTTGCCCCAGAGATAGGCGAAGTTAAAACCGAAAGACAAGCCCTTCAGCGGTCTCCATCCCGCTCCCACAAAAGCCTGATGGATGCCTCCGTCACCCGAATAGGTCTCTGTGATACTGCCAATAGTGCTGTTCAGATAGGTACTGGTGGTATAAGAGTAGCCCACGTCGGAAAAAGGTAGCAGACCAAAGCTGACACCCAGGTTCTTACGCATGCGGAAGAGGCCTACGACATAGTCGAAATCGGCATTACGCGCATTCACACTCGTTCCTCCTTCCTTAAAATTGGTCAGTTGCAACGACAAGCCGGCATCGAACAACATGGTCAGCGAATCAACGGCCGAATAAGAAGCAGGATTGAGCGTGTTCACCAATGTTCCTTCTCTCATGGCCAGTCCGGTACCATTCATGCCACGGTTGAAGCTCTGCGACTGGTCGGCCAGGACACCCAGACCATATTGACTATATGGAGATATCGTACCACTCTGAGAACTGTTCTGGCCCCATGCAGTTATCGAGATAGAAGCGGCAAAGATGCCGACAAAGATGCTCTTTTTCATTCTTAATCTGTATTTCAGCCTGCAAAATTATTAAAAAAAATCGAACTAAACGCACCGAAAGTGGAAAATATAGCGTAATTTTGCATCGTGAAACGTTTTGAAAACATTTTTAGGACTCTTTCCTTGCTTGTCTTCGTGTTTGCGGCAAGCCTTTCGTCACATGCCCAAGACAACAGCAAGACCCCAATGGACAGCATTGAGATAGGACTACTGACCTGTTCACCCCATAACGAAGTGTATAGTCTGTATGGCCATACAGCCCTACACTATCATGACCTGCGTACAGACCGCCATTGGGTATTCAACTATGGTGTCTTCGACTTCCGAAAGCCCCACTTCGTCTGGCGTTTTGTCATGGGAAAGACCGACTACATGTTGGAGTGCACCAGCAGTTTCACCCGTTGGTGCGACTACTATCGCAAATGGGGCAGCAGCGTCAAAGAGCAGATACTCGACCTGACACCCGAAGAGAAGATACAGCTGGAGAAAGCCCTCGGTGACAATTTGAAGAATCCCGTCTATCGCTACAACTTTTTTTACGACAACTGCTCCACCCGCCCCCGAAACATCATCGAGAAAAGCCTGAACGGAACGGTCAGCTATGCTGAACGAAAAGACTACGAGCCCACATTCCGCCAGATGATTCACCAATGTACTGAGGAGCACCCCTGGGCAGCTTTTGGCAACGACCTGCTTTTAGGCTTAAAGGCTGACATAAAGACTACTCAGCGCGAACAGCAGTTCCTTCCCATGAATTTGGAGTGGGACTTCGACCATGCCTCTGTAGAACGACAAGGGGTCAGCCGTCCGCTGGTGTTACGACACATCGTTCATGTGCCTCAAGGTAATCAGCCCGTGGAGAAAGAGTTTCCGCTATCACCTTTCGCGTGTACATTAATATTATTAGGGGTGTCGCTCCTTATCATGGCCTATGAGCTGCATAAAGGCAAGACATTGGTATGGTGGGACGTGCTACTGATGCTGCTAACAAGTCTGGCAGGCTGCATTCTTGTACTGATGATATTCTCTGAGCACCCTGCTACCAGCATCAATTTCCAGCTGCTCATCCTCAACCCGCTTGCACTACTATTCATTCCAGCCGTCATCAGAAGGAAGAAAACACGATGGTTCCACATCATGCTGGGATGTATCATCGCATTCTTCATTGCTGGCATATGGCAGGACTATGCCGAGGGAATGGAATGTGTGGCACTATGTTTGCTATTAAGATTTTGGATACATCGACATGACAAATAGATACCTCTACATCACGCTGCTGGCCATCTTGGGCATCAACACCGAAGCTCTGGCACAAGAAACGGGCCCCAAGAACGCGCCCCGTCTTGTGGTGAGCATTACTATCGACCAGCTACGTACAGACTATCTGGAAGCTTTTGCCCCACTCTATTCCGAGGGAGGACTGAAACGCCTACTTCGCGAAGGCATGGTCTTCTCAAATGTATCCTATCCTTTTGCACCTGTCGATCGGGCATCGGCTATCGCAGCCATTGCAACCGGCACCACGCCCTATTATAATAGTATTGTAGGTAATCGCTGGCTCAACCGCGAGACCCTACGCCCCATGGGTTGCGTTGACGACTCCAAATACACAGGCATGCTTACCGCCGAAACAGCCTCACCTTCAAGTATTTCAGCATCAACACTTGGAGACGAGCTTAAAGTGGCGACAGGTGGCAAAGCGCTAGTCTATGCCGTAGCTCCTTATCGTGATGCTGCCGTACTTTCTGCAGGTCATGCTGCTGACTGTGCACTTTGGATTGACGACATTTATGGTGAGTGGTGTTCTTCTATCTACTACCTCCAAAATGTGCCTGCATGGCTACAGTCCTACAACGACTTGCACTCCCTGAACAAGAAGATAGGCAACATCGTGTGGGAACCGTTTAGCGAAGCAACCGGCTCGTTCAACTTTTTCCTCCAGACAGAGAACGAAAAACCCTTCAAGCACAAGTTCTCTGGCTATCAACGCTTCGGAAACTATAAGCAAAGTGCCTTGGTTAATGCCGAAGTAACCGAGATGGCACAGCAATGCATTAGTGCTAATGGCATGGGCTCCGACAGAGTGACAGATTTGCTGTGCGTGACTTATTATGCTGGCACATTCGGTCATCAAAGCATGACAGATTGTCAGATGGAGTTGCAAGACACCTATGTGCGACTGGACCAAGAGCTAAGCGACCTCGTCAGCTACACGTCACACACGATGGGAGCCGAAAATGTACTCTACGTCATCACAAGTACTGGCTATAGCGAAATAGAATCAGCCGATTACGAGCGTTTCCGCATCCCTACAGGCACCTTAAATATCAACCGGACGGCCAATCTGATGAACATGTACTTAGGGGCAATCTGGGGACAAGACAATTATGTAGAGACTGTTTTCCGCAACCAGATATTCCTAAACCACAAGCTCTTAGAAACAAAGAAAATCAGTATTGGAGAAGCAACGGGCCGTGCTCAGGAAATCATCGCTATGATGTCGGGAGTGCGCAATGTATATACTTCCCTGCAACTGCTTACTTCCCAAAGCCCACAGACAGAGAAAATACGTAATGCCTTCAACCCGCAACGCTGTGGTGATATCATCATCGAGGCTGCACCAGGATGGAAAATACTGAATGAGGACACTCAGGAAAGCGAGATGTCCGTGGCTTCGTTTACACAATTCCCTATTATTATATTCGGTGCCGGAACACATGCTGAGTGTGTTCAGACACCTGTCACAACAGATCGTATAGCACCGACAATTGCCCGTGCAATACGCATCCGCGCCCCTAATGCATGCTCATCTGAACCATTATTTTAAACTTTCTTGCTGATTTCAGCAAAAAAATGCGTACCTTTGCACCCGCATTTAGAATAAAAAGAATTGTAAATCCGTAAATCGTATATAAAAAAAATGAATTTCAACAAGATTTTAAGATCGTTGTTCGGCGATAAGTCTTCGCGCGACATGAAACTTATACAGCCTTTCGTGGAGAAAGTAAAGGCACAAACGCCCAAGATTGAGGCACTCGACAACGATAGCCTTCGAGCCCGCACACAAGAAATCCGTAGTCAGGTACAGGCAGCCGCCACAGAGCAAAAGGCAGAGATAGAGAAACTAAAGGCTACTATTGAGGATACGCCCCTTGACGAACGTGCTGACATTTTCGCCAAGGTTGATAAGTTGGAGAAAGAAGCTCTCGAAGTCTATGAGAAAGCACTCGATGAAGTGATGCCTGAGGTGTTTGCCATCGTTAAGGAAACGGCCCGTCGCTTTGCCGAGAACGAGGAGACTATCGTCACGGCTACCGATTTCGACCGTGAGTTGGCAGGCGACCCCAAGAAAGACTTCATCACCATCGACGGTGACAAAGCCATCTATCACAATCATTGGACGGCTGGCGGTAACGACCTAAAATGGGAAATGATACACTACGACGTACAGCTATTCGGCGGCGTCGTGCTGCATCAGGGTAAGATTGCCGAGATGGCCACAGGTGAAGGTAAGACCCTTGTTGCCACCCTGCCTGTGTTCCTCAATGCCCTCACGGGCAATGGTGTGCATGTAGTCACCGTGAACGACTATCTGGCCAAGCGTGACTCCGAATGGATGGGGCCGCTCTATATGTTCCACGGACTAAGCGTCGATTGCATCGACAAGCACCGTCCCAACTCCCCAGAACGTCGCAAAGCATATATGGCCGACATCACCTTTGGAACGAACAACGAGTTCGGTTTCGACTATCTGCGTGACAATATGGCCATCTCACCTGCCGACCTGGTGCAACGTTCACACAACTACGCCATCGTCGACGAGGTGGACTCCGTGCTGATTGACGATGCCCGTACACCACTTATCATTAGTGGTCCTGTACCCAAGGGCGAGGTGCAGATGTTCGAAGAATACCAGCCGCTTGTGGAGAAGATTGTCGGCGTACAGCGCCAACTGGCCACCCAGTTCCTGGCCGATGCCAAGCAGAAAATCAGCGCTGGCATGGAGAAGGACGACAAGAAACTGTTGGAAGAGGGATTCCTCTCACTCTACCGCTCACATAAGGCATTACCCAAGAACAAGCCCCTTATCAAATATCTCTCCGAAGAAGGCATCAAGGCCGGCATGCTGAAAACCGAGGAGACCTATATGGAGAATAATAACCGCCGCATGCCAGAATGTGTCGAGCCGCTTTATTTTGTGGTCGATGAGAAACTAAACTCCTGCGACCTAACTGACAAGGGTACTGCATGGCTAGCCGGACAGGTCAATGATCCACAGCTCTTCGTGCTGCCTGACATTACTGCACAGCTTTCGGCTCTGGAAGCCGAAACCGGCCTCACCGATGAGGAGCGCGTGAATAAAAAAGACGAGCTCATGGCCCATTATGCCGTGCAGAGCGAGCGTGTGCACACCTTGCAGCAGTTGCTCAAGGCCTACTGTATGTTCAATCGTGACGACGAATACGTGGTTATCGACGGCGAGGTGAAAATTGTGGATGAACAGACGGGACGTATCATGGAGGGACGTCGCTGGAGCGACGGACTGCACCAGGCTGTGGAGGCCAAGGAGCACGTAAAGGTTGAAGCTGCCACGCAGACCTTTGCCACCATCACCCTACAGAACTACTTCCGCATGTACCACAAACTGGCAGGTATGACTGGTACGGCCATCACCGAGGCTGGTGAGTTCTGGGACATCTACAAACTCGACGTGGTGGAGATTCCCACCAACAAGCCTGTTATCCGCAACGATATGGACGACCGCGTCTATAAGACCCAGCGTGAAAAATACCGCGCCGTCATTGATGAGGTCGTGAAGATGCGCAATGCCGGACGCCCCACCCTGATTGGTACTACCTCGGTGGAAATCTCTGAATTGCTGTCGCGCATGCTCTCGATGTATGTCAATCCCGAGACAGGACAGCGCGAAGGTATTCCCCACCAGGTGCTGAACGCCAAGCTGCACCAGAAAGAGGCCGACATCGTGGCATTGGCAGGCCAACAAGACAGTCAGGGTTGTGGTGCTGTCACCATTGCTACGAACATGGCTGGTCGTGGTACCGATATTAAGCTGTCGCCCGAGGTGAAAGCCGCCGGAGGTCTGGCTATCATAGGTACCGAGCGCCACGAGAGCCGCCGAGTCGATCGCCAGTTGCGTGGTCGTTCCGGCCGTCAGGGTGATCCAGGATCGTCCGTGTTCTATGTATCATTGGAAGATAAGCTGATGCGTCTCTTCGCTTCTGAGCGCATCGCACGCGTCATGGACCGCCTAGGCTTCAAGGAGGGCGACATGATTGAGAGTTCCATGATCAGCAACAGCATTGAGCGCGCCCAAAAGAAAGTGGAGGAGAACCACTTCGGCGTACGTAAGCGCCTGCTGGAATACGACGACGTGATGAACAAACAGCGTACCGTTATCTACGAGAAGCGCCGTCACGCCCTGATGGGTGAACGCATCGGCATGGATATTGCCAACACTTTGTGGGATCGCGTCAGCACTACTATCGAGCGCAACGACTACATAGGCTGTAAGGAGGAGTTTATACGTCTCTTTGGCATGGAAGTACCCTTCACCGAGGAGCAGTTCCTCGACCTGCGCCACCGCGAGGAGATTGCCGAGAACGCTTTCCAAGAGGTATTGGCACACTTCAACCATCGTTGCGACCGCATCCGCGAGGTGGCGATGCCTATCATCAAACAGGTATATGAGAACCAAGGCCACATGTACGAGCGCATCCTCGTGCCCATCACCGACGGACGCAAAACCTACAACATTGCATGTAATCTGAAGGAAGCTTACGAGACGGAGTGCAAGTCGGTAGTGAAGGAGTTTGAGAAGCAGATGTTGCTCCACATCATCGATGATGCCTGGAAAGAGAACCTGCGCGAGCTGGACGAGTTGAAACACTCGGTACAGAACGCCAGCTACGAACAGAAAGACCCGCTGCTCATCTTCAAGCTGGAAAGTGCCAAGCTATTCGACAACATGGTCAATGACATGTTCAACCGTCAGGTCATCATCCTCACCCGTGCACAGATTCCTGAGTTACAGAACCAACAGGTGCAGGAGGCAGCTCCCGAAGAGCATACCGATCGTAGGCAATACACGGAGAACAAGCAGTCGGCTCAGGAAGAGCAGCTCGTCGATCAGGGTCAGCGAGCAGCCGCCCAGCACGACACCCGTTCTCAGCAACCGCGCACTCCTATCATCAAGGACAAACTACCTGGCCGCAACGATCCATGTCCCTGCGGAAGTGGCAAGAAGTTCAAGAACTGTCACGGGAAAGGACTAGTGTAATCGATTTAAAAATTGAAAATTGGGAATTGAGAGTTATGATACAGATAAACAACCTCAAGAAATCATTCGGCGAGACCATAGCATGCGCCATCGACTCGTTCACCGTGAACGATGGCGACCTGCTGGGTCTGGTAGGCAACAACGGAGCAGGAAAGACCACCATGTTTCGCCTGATACTTGACCTGCTGAAGCCCGATGAAGGGGAGGTATTGATTGATGGCATCGACCCTTCTACGTCGGAAGAGTGGAAACAGGCCACAGCCGCCTATATCGACGAGGGCTTCCTCATCGACTATCTCACGCCTGAAGAGTATTTTGCTTTCATTGCTAAGGTATGCTCTATGCCTAAAAACGTCTTAGAAGAGAGGCTGCAAACTTTTGAGCACTTCTCTGGAGGTGAGATCCTAGGGCAGAAGAAACTCATTCGGAATCTCTCTGCCGGCAACAAGCAGAAAGTAGGCATCATCTCTACCCTGCTACGCCAACCCCGCTTGGTCATTCTCGATGAGCCCTTCAATTTTCTCGACCCCACCAGCCAGAGCATTTTGAAGCATATGCTCACCGACTACAGCCAGCAGACTGGAGCCACGATTCTGCTCAGCAGCCACAATCTGCAACACACCATCGACATCTCTACACGCATTGCCCTATTAGAGAAAGGCCACATCATCCGCGATATAGAAAATAACGAAGAAGAAGCCCGTAAACAGTTGATTGACTATTTCGAAGAGCACGTATAAAGCAGTAAAAAGAAGTTTTTTTGAAAAAAGAACCAAAAAAATTTTCTTATCTCACTGAAAATGAGTATCTTTGCAGTCCCAAATTAGAAACACAATAAAAATATAAGGAGAAAGCATCATGACAAAGGCAGAAATTGTCAATTCAATTGCAATGCGCACAGGCATCGGAAAAACTGAAGTTTCCGCTACAGTAGAAGCCCTGATGGAAGAAATACGCAACAGCCTGGCTGTGAACAAAGAGAACGTCTATCTTCGCGGCTTTGGAAGTTTCATTGTCAAGCATCGCGCCAAGAAGACCGCACGTAACATCTCTAAGAATACGACATTGGTCATCGAGGCTCACGATCTGCCGGCATTCAAGCCCTGCAAGAGCTTCATTGAGAAGATGGGAAAATAAGATAGCACCCGCGAAATACTCAAGAATTAATTTAATAATTAAAAAATTCAACTATGCCAAACGGAAAGAAGAAGAAGGGCCACAAGATGGCTACGCACAAGCGTAAGAAGCGCCTGCGCAAGAACCGCCACAAGAGCAAGTAAAACGGCGGCCCCAACATGAATGAAAGGAGCGTTTCCCTGTGCCCTTGATAACACATGGCCCGGGAGTGCTCCTTTTCTATGATTATTACAGTATTAAGTTCAAAGCTCAAGAAAAACATGACAAGCGAAGTAATCATCGATGTACAGCCTAAAGAGATTTCCATCGCATTGCTCGAAGACAAGAGCCTGGTGGAATATCAGAACGAGCCACGCGAGGCCTCGTTCGCTGTGGGCAACATCTACTTAGGGCGCGTGCGTAAGCTCATGCCCGGACTGAACGCTTGCTTTGTCGATGTGGGAAGCGAAAAAGAAGCATTCCTGCACTATCTTGACATGGGACTTCAATTCAGCTCTTACGAAAAATACCTCAAGCAGGTAACCAGCGACCGCAAGAAGCTCTACCCCATCCAAAAAGCCACCCACATGCCCGACCTGCCCAAAGAAGGCAGCATTCAGAACAACCTGAAGGTAGGTCAGGAAATTATGGTGCAGATTGTTAAGGAGCCTATCAACACCAAAGGACCACGCGTCACATGCGACCTCAGTTTTGCTGGTCGCTATATGGTACTCATCCCCTTTGGCGACAAGGTCAATGTCAGCAGCAAAATCAAGAAAAGCGAAGAACGCTCACGCCTGAAGCAGCTTGTACAAAGCATGAAGCCTAAGAACTTCGGTGTCATCGTGCGTACGGTGGCCGAAGGCAAGAGGGCTGCTGAGCTCGATCAGGAACTGAAAGCATTGCTGCGCCGATGGGAAGATGCTATCACCCGGGTACAGAAAGCCACCGAGGCACCTAAGCTCGTACACGAGGAAGAGACACGCACCGTAGCATTGCTGCGCGACCTCTTCAACCCTACCTACGACGGAATCCATGTGAACGACGCCGACATCTTCAAGCAGATTCACGACTATGTCAGCATGATTGCCCCTGAAAAGGCCGACATCGTCAAGCTCTACAACGGCAACGTTCCCATTTTCGACAATTTCAACGTCACGAAGCAGCTCAAGTCAGGCTTCGGACGCACCGTCAATTATAAGCGGGGAGCCTATCTCATCATCGAGCACACCGAGGCTATGCACGTGGTAGATGTGAACAGCGGTACGCGAATCAAGAAAGAAAACGGACAGGAAGCCAACGCCCTCGAGACCAACCTCGGCGCTGCCGACGAGTTGGCACGCCAACTGCGACTGCGCGATATGGGCGGCATCATCGTTGTCGATTTTATCGACATGAACCTGGCTGAAGATCGGCAGATGCTCTACGAGCGCATGTGCGAGAACATGAAAAAAGATCGTGCACGCCATAACATCCTACCACTGAGCAAGTTCGGACTCATGCAGATTACCCGTCAGCGGGTACGTCCTGCTATGGACGTTGCCGTTGAGGAAAGTTGTCCCACTTGCCACGGCACGGGAAAGATCAAGTCGAGCATCCTGTTTACCGACCAATTAGAGAGCAAAATTGATCGTCTTGTCAATCAGATAGGCATCCGCCGCTTCTCATTGCACGTACATCCTTACGTAGCTGCATATATCAACAAGGGTGTCTTCTCGATGAAGCGCCGCTGGCAGCTGAAGTACGGCATGGGCATACGCATCATTCCCAGTCAGAAATTGGCTTTTCTGCAATACGAGTTCTATGACCAGAAACGTCAGTTCATCGACATGCAAGAACAGAACGATTAACTGCCAATATACAGGCAGAGCATTCCAAGCAACACCAGCGCCAAGTCGAAAGCCTTGGCGCTGAGGTTTTTTTCATGGAAGAACATCGCGCCACAGGCAAAGCTCACCACCACCGATCCGCGCCTAATCATCGAAACAATGCTGATCATCGACGAGGGCAGCGACAGCGAATAGAAATACATGAAGTCTGCCGTAGAGAGGAACACGCTAATGCCCACGATAGCCCAGTCCCAATGGAAAGGCGTGGTCTGACTTCGCTTGGGCCACCACAACAACAGGAGCATAGCCAGCATCATGAAACATTGGTAGATGTTATACCACGACTGCACCAACATACGGTCGAGTCCTACTCCACCCTCACTCACGGGTGCCATCAAATATTTATCGTAAAGTCCGCTCAGCGCTCCAAGCACGGCAGCACCTACAATCATATAAATCCAATGGTCGTGCTTGAAGTCGATACCCTCTTTCTTTCCGCTACGACTAAGTAGCAGAAACGAGGCTACTGCCAGCAGTACGCCTGCCCATTGCCAAAGGTTCAGTCGCTCGCCAAACAGCAACAACGCACCCACCAACACCATCACAGGCCTCGTGGCATTGATAGGCCCCACGATGGTCAGCGGCAGATGCTTCATGCCGAAATAACCCAGCACCCAGCTGCTCAGCACAATGAGCGCCTTGCCAATAATGTACTGGTGCTCGTGCCATGTGCCGACGGGCACATGCAGAATGGTATCGTCAAGCAGACCCGTTGTCGTACTGAGCACGATGAACGGCAGAAAGATGAGCGACGAGAACAATGTGTTCAAGAAGAGCACGGGTAGTACAGCATTCCCCTTGAGCGACTTCTTCTTCAGCGAGTCATACACGCCCAAGAAGGCTGCAGAAAGGAAAGCAAGAATCAGCCACATAAAACTTAGTACTCTATTTTTACCAAGAACAGCGCATGGGCAGGCATCGACTCACCAGCTTCCGTGCGACGCTTTCCTTCAATAACCCGACGGAAGTCATCCATCGACAAACGTCCACGTCCCACCTCTATAAGCGTACCCACCACGGCCCGCACCATGTTACGCAGGAAACGGTTGGCTGTAATCTCAAACAGCCACTGCCCCTCACCCACGCTGCGCCATTCCGCCTTCGTCACCTGGCAGAGCGTTGTCTTCACATCAGCATGGCTCTTGCAGAAAGCGCCGAAGTCCTCATAATCCAACAGCATCCTCGCAGCCTCGTTCATCCTGTCGAAATCCAACGGATAGTGCAGCTCGCACGAGTAATGGCGCAGGAAAGGCGATTTCACCGTGTGCAGATAATAATAATAGGTACGCGCGAGGGCCGAGAAACGGGCATGCTTATCATCTGCCACCAGCTCCACCTTCTGTACGGCAATGTCCTGTGGTAGCAACTTGTTTAGCTTATAAACCAACTGCTTGCAGTCAATCTCCTCTCTACTTACTCCTTCCTCCTTACTCCCTCCTCCTTCAAAATCAAAGTGTGCCACCATCATCCGCGCGTGTACCCCAGCATCCGTCCTTCCAGCTCCCGTCACCTGTATGTCCTGTCTGAGCAATAGCGACAGCGCCCGTTGCAGCTCCTCCTGCACCGAGATGCCGTTGGGCTGCACCTGCCATCCGTGGTAGCGCGTCCCGTCGTAGCTCAAAGTCACAAAGTATCTCATTTCCTGCACAAGTTTTTCAAATTTGCAAAATTACGAAAAATAATCCACATTCAGCAAAAGCCTCCCTGTTATAAGTAGTTAAAATTCCTTTACTGTGTGTTAAACGTCATGCTGCGTCCTAATTTGATTTAGCTACTTCCTAAATTGATTTTGCTGCGTCCAAAAATCATTTTGGAGGCTTCTCGTTGACACTTTGCAGCATTCGTTTCTATCAAAACACGGATGAACGGATAGAACTGTTGGCTACGCACAATTGTCAAACATTCATATATTCAAATATTCAAGTAGGACAAGAAGGTTTTCAGAAATGAAAAGCTCGATGAAATCAAGGTTTTGCAATTGGTAGAAGCTCGAAAAAGTTCAGGTTTTTGAAGTTCGACGAAGTCCAGGTTTTCAGGTACAGATAGTATTCATTATTATACTTATTATTATATATATTATATATAATATATATAATAATAAAATTTCTATGAATAGAAAGTCGAAAAACCTTCATGTCCTACTTGATTATTTGAATACTTGAA
>Ga0310690_10008671_pt1 | contig 12867 bp, 13 predicted proteins | sample AusTroGonzalo_MG_2_FD_207661 | JGI IMG/M metagenome (GOLD analysis project Ga0310690, IMG submission 207661) | Bovine rumen microbial communities from tropical cattle in Woodstock, Queensland, Australia - Gonzalo_04 (v2) (version 2) | ecosystem: Host-associated > Mammals > Digestive system >...
GTTCGTGCCTAGCAGCCGGTAGTTGGCGGCGACTTGCGCGATGCCGTCGTCGATGGAGATGAAGTGCTTGCTGCCGTTGACGAGCCCGCCGCCGTGAAACCACACGACCGTCGGGAAGTTCGTCTGGCCGGCGGGCCACTTTACGTCGAGCCTGCAGCGTTCCGGCCCGGCGTAGGGTATGTCCCTCTCCTGCTGCGTCTTGACCTGCGCCTTTGCGGCAAACGCCGCCGCCGCAAATGCGGCGACGGCAATTGACAGAAGAGGCCTTGCGGCCCCGAATGGCCCGAAGCTCGTCACTTCGTAGCGGTGCGGTCGTTGTACTCGCCCGTCTCCGTGTTGATGCGGATGACGTCGCCCTCGTTGATGAAGAGCGGAACGGCGAGTTCGTAGCCGCCCTCGACCGTCGCGGGCTTGGTGACCTTGCCGGAGGCGGTGTTGCCCTTGACGCCGGGCTCGACCTTGATCACCTTGCGCTCGACGAGCGCAGGCAGCTCGACGCCGATTACCTTCTCGTTGAAGAAGAGCGCCTTGACCTCCATCTCGTCCATGAGGAAGTACTTCTTGTCCCCCATCACGTCGTACGAGACGCGGATCTCCTCGAAGTCGTCGTCGGTGAAGACGAACGCCTGCCCGTCGTCGTACGAGTACGTGACGGACATCTGGAGAAGCTCCGGCTTCTCGAACTTGTCGCCCGAGCGGTAGCTCTTCGACATTCCGCCGCCGGTCATCATGTTGCGGAGCTTGCAGTTGTAGATCGCCTGCCCCTTGCCCGGCTTCGAGAAGTCGAACTCCGTGATTTCCCACGGCTCGCCGTCGATAAGGAGCTTCACGCCCTTGTGCAGCTCGCCAGCGCCTATTACCTCGCCCATCTTTTATCCTCCGTTTGTCGGAACCCGGAACGTCGCCCCGGGAATTACTTGGTCTTGTGCCGCTGCGCCTTCATGCGCTTGTCGTATTTGTGCTTCGACATTTTTTTCCGGCGTTTCTTCTTGATGGATCCCATTTTTGTTTCTCCTTAGGTTTGTGTCAGAATATGACCTTGTTCAACGGAAGCTCGATGATGCCGGTCGCCCCGTGCTTCGTGAGCTGCGGGATGAGGTCGCGCACCTGGCGCTCCTCGACGACGGACTCGACGGCGAACCACTCGGCGTCGTTAAGCTTGTTCACCGTCGGCGCGTGCAGCGCGGGCAGCGTCTTCACGACCTTGTCGAGCGTCTTCGCCGGCGCGTTGCACTTGAGGAGCACGCGGCGCTGCGCCTCGAGCGCGCCCGTGAGCAGCATCTGGAGCTGCTCGAGCTTCGCGCGCTTGGCGGCGTTCTTCCAGCTCTTCTTGTTCGCGATGAAGCGGGTCGTCGAAGTGAGGATCGTGTCGACGATGCGGAGGTTGTTCGCCCTGAGCGAAGAGCCGGTCTCGGTCAGGTCGACGATCGCGTCGACGAGTTCCGGCGCCTTCACCTCGGTCGCGCCCCAGCTGAACTCGACGTCGGCCTTGACGCCGTGCTTCTTGAGGTAGCGCTTGACGAGGCCCATCGCCTCCGTCGAGATGCGCTTGCCGTTCAGGTCCTTGACAGACTTGATCTTCGAGTCGTTCGGGACGGCCAGCACCCAGCGCACCGGGTTGGACGTCGCCTTCGAGTAGTTGAGCTCGCAGATCTCGTGCACGTCGCTGCCGTTCTCGTAGACCCAGTCGTAGCCGCAGATGCCGGCGTCGAGGAGGCCGAGCTCGACGTAGCGGCTCATCTCCTGCGGCCTCAGGAGGCGGCACTTGATCTCGTCGTCGTCAATGGAGGGGACGTATGAACGGCTCGAGCAGGTTACGTTGAACCCGGCGCGCTTGAAGAGCGCGAACGTGGACTCCTGCAGCGAACCCTTCGGCAAACCTAGAACGATGGCCATTTCAGAATCTTTCCCGTTGCTGACCTAAGATCACATTCCGCCGCGCCCGCGCAGGGTGCCGTGCGAGAGGAAGCCGTCGTACTTGCGCACTAGGAGGTGCGACTCCATTATGCGCAGCGTGTCGAGCGCCACGCCCACGATGATGAGGAGCGACGTGCCGCCGAAGAAGCTCGCGATGGCCCACGGAATCGACATCCACCCCATGAGGATCATCGGGATGAGCGCCACGACGAGAAGCCCCGTGCCGCCGATGAGCGTGATCTTCGTCATCATGTCGTCGAGGTACTCGGCCGTAGCGCGGCCCGGGCGGATGCCGGGGACGTACGAGCCGTCCTTCTTCAGGTTCTCGGAGATGTCGACGGCGTTGAACTGCGTCGCCACCCAGAAGAACGCAAAGAACATGATCATGAACGCGTATACGACCATGTGCAGGGGCGTCGGGTTCGAGAGGTCCTGCGCGAAGCGGTTGAGCGCGCCGGAGATGCCGCCGGCCGTCGGGTCGGTGAACTTCATGAGGACTGCGGACGGAATCTGGATGAGCGGCTGCGCGAAGATGATCGGCATGACGCCCGTGTAGTTGACCCTGAGAGGCATGAACGTCTGCTGCATGCCGTACGTGCTGCCGCCGCCGACGGAGCGGCGCGTCGTGTGGATCGCGACCTTCCTCACGCCCTGGGTAAGGAGAACCGTGCCCATGACGACGAGCAGGAAGAAGATGACCACGACGGGAAGCTCCGCAATCGGGGCCGACGCCTCGACGCCGCCAAAGCCGAAGTAGCGCTGCCACGCCTGGATGAGAGCCTCGGGAAGGCGCGAGGTGATGTTGATCATGATGATGAGCGACGCGCCGTTGCCGATGCCAAAGGTCGTTATCTGGTCGGCGATCCACATCACGAAGAGCGCGGCGGCCGTCATGCCGATAACGGTCATCAGGTTGAATCCGAGGCCGGGGTTGACGACGATTTCCGTTCCGGCGAAGGCCGGGCCGAGCATGCCGGGATGGCTGAGGGCCGTCGCGATGCCCCACGACTGCACGACGCAGAGGAAGATCGTAAGGTAGCGCGTGATCTGCGCGAGCTGCTGGCGGCCGGACTCTCCCTCCTTCTTCATCTTCTCGAGCGAGGGGATGACGGAAGAGAGCAGCTGGATAACGATCTGCGCCGAGATGTAGGGCCAGATGGAGAGGAAGCCGATGGCGCACTGGCCGAGCGCGCCGCCCGTGAAGACCTCGAGCCAGCCCAGCAGTCCGCCGCCCGCGTTCGACTGCCGCGCAGTCTCTATGACGCCCTGCAGCGCGCGCCAGTCAACGCCCGGCGTCGGGATCTGCGACACGAGACGGCACACGAACACCAGCCCGAGCGTGATAAGAATCTTCTTGCGCAGCTCCGGGATGCGGAACACGTTCGAAAAGCCCTTTGTCATCGACATGATACGTTTTTCTCCTTCTGAGTTCTCCAAATTTCGGTGAATTATACCAAAAACCGCCGCAACGCGCAACCGCACGCCTGGCGGATCCAGGAAAGCTCGCGGCGGCGCATACGGGCGTAGTCGGCGGGAGAGAGGTCGTCCGCGCCGGAAAGATGGTCCATCCCGTGCGCGACATAGAGAAGAAGCTCCTTGGCGGCGCTCCACCCCCTTCGGCGCGGAGCGGCGCTGAGCGCCCGGTCGCAGTTGACGTAGAGCTCGCCGTAGACCCCAGGCTCCTCCCCCGGCATCGCGTCATAGCGCTGCGTCACGACGTCCGTAGCGCCTTCTGCCCCATTGACGGCAAGGTGCACCTCTGCCGAGAACGCGTCGTCCTGCAGCACCACCACCACCGCGCGGAACGGCACCCCGACGCGGGATGCGCTGCGCGAGGCGAAGAACTCCGCGGCAGACCTGAGGTCCGTCCGCGAGATTCCAAGCGCGCGCGGCAATGCGCCGGCTATCGTCACCTTGCATTTCATCGCCGCGTATTATACCAAAGTATGGTACAATACGCGCATGACAGTCAAGGACATACCCGCCGTGGACCGCGCGCTGAAGAAGGAGTTCCACGCGCACTCCGCGCCGATAATAGAGCTAATCGAGGCGCAGACGCACGACCCGTTCTGCGTGCTCGTAGGGACGATTCTCTCCGCACGCACGAAGGACGCGTGCACGGCGGGCGCCGTGAAGCGGCTCTTCGCCGCAGGTGGCGACACGCCGGAGGGGCTGGAAAGGCTATCCGTGGAAAGGCTGGAGAAGCTGATCTACCCCGTGGGGTTCTTCCGCGACAAGGCGCGGCACCTCAAGGAACTGCCACGTGTCCTGCGAGAGAAGTTCGGCGGCGTGTTGCCGCACACGGTGGAGGAGCTCTGCGAGCTGCCGGGCGTCGGGCGCAAGACGGCAAACCTGACGGTCGCTGTCGGCTTCGACCTGCCTGCGATATGCGTCGACGTGCACGTCCACCGCATCTGCAACTGGCTGGGGCTCGTAAAGACGTCGAAGCCCGTCGAGACGGAAATGAAGCTGCGCGAGATACTTCCCGTAAAGTACTGGAAGACGTGGAACTCGCACCTTGTCTCGTTCGGGCAGACGCGTTGCGACCCCGTCCGGCCGAAGTGCGACGGCTGCCCCATCGCCCGCTTCTGCCACAGCCCCCGCCGCACATAATGGCGAGCTCACCCCTCGGCCTTGAGATATTCAAGAAGCTCGGGGAAGGAAGCAATCCTCACGGTGCAGCGCGAATCGCGTATTGTGCCGAAGCCATACGAGCAGAACGCGCTCTTGATCCCGCCGTTCGACGCGCAGTCGATGTCGGTCCAGTTGTCGCCGACCATCCAGTCGTCTGGCGAGAGGCTGTGACCCCGCATGCGCGCGGCGCATTCGCGCAGCGGCAGCGCGCTCGGCTTCATCTCCGCGCAGTCGCCGCCCGCTACGACGGCGTCGCCGAATAGCCTCGCAAGGCCGAACTTCTCGAGGATTGCGCGGACGGCGAACGACGGTTTCGCCGTGTTTATGCCGAGCAGCCAGCCTCGGTCCGCAAGCTCCTCCAGAGTGTCGCGAACCCCGGGGTAGAGCGCGACGGACTCCAGCATGTGCTCGCCGTACCGCGCCATGAAGACCTCCATCAGGGCATTCACGTCGTCAGCCTTCTCGGGTATCGCCGTCGCGAGAAGGTGCCGCGCGCCATGTCCAACGTGCCTGATCACCTCGTCCTGCGGCAGCTCGACGAGCCCGAGGTCGCGCCGCGCGTGGTTGACCGTCGCGCACAGATCCGCCTTTGAATCTATGAGCGTCCCGTCCATGTCAAAGAACACCGCCCTTGTCTTTGCATTTCCTTTCATGCGCGTATTATACCATTTTTCGAAGTTCAAGAAAACTTGAACTTCAGTTTGCATGCTTCGCGGGATTTCGGTATAATGCGCACACCTAAAACGGGGAAAGGCGTCAAACCACGGCAATCCCGCCAAGACAAAGCGAAACACAGGCAATGAGAGTCCTAGTAGTAGAAGACGACAAGGATACGGCGAACTTTGTAGCGAGTGCGCTCGTAAAGAACGGCTTCGCCTGCGACCAGACGGCATCCGGCGAGGACGGGCTACAGCATATCGCCACGATTCCGTACGATATCGCCATCGTAGACATAACGCTCGCCGGTAGCATGTCGGGGCTCGACTTGATCAAGACGGCGAGGAGGAGAGGCGTGAAGACGCCGATCATCGTCCTGAGCGCGCTGAGCGAGCCATGCGAAAAGATCGCCGGACTCAACTGCGGCGCCGACGACTACCTGGGAAAGCCCTTCTCCATCTCCGAATTGCTGGCTCGCGTGCTGGCCCAGGTGCGACGCTCGTCCTATGCGCATGGCTACGGCGTCCTGAGGGCGAGGGACCTGACGCTATGCAGGGAAACGCGCGAAGTCAGGAGAGGCGGCCGGCACATCGACCTTACGACAGGCGAATACGCCCTTCTTGAGCTCATGATGCGGAACAAGGGGCGGATCGTCACTCCGCAGATGATTCTCCAGAGCGTATGGGGCATGGACTACGTTCCGTCGTCGAAGATCGTCGAGACGCGCATGTGCGCGATAAGGAAGAAGCTGTGCGCCGACGGGGAGCCAGAAATGATCACTACAATCAGGGGGTTCGGCTATGTGCTGCGATGACACCGCCGTTCCGCTTCGCGCCCGCATCACGCGGCGGACGATGCCGATGCTCGTCGGCGCGCTGCTGCTTGTCACGACGGTCGCCGTCTCGCTCGGATGGACGACGCTGGAGGAAGGCCTTGGCGTCGGGCAGTGGGGGCGCGCCACCGCAGAATACTTCTGGATCACCTTCTGGCTCGTCGCCGCAGCGACAGTCGCGACCGCCATCGGCTACGTAGTCCTCCACCTTCTTGCAAGGGGCATAGCAAAGCCGATAACGCTGCTCGCCAAGCAAGCCGACGAGCTTACGGAGAAAGGCGGGACAGGCCGCTTCCAGTCCGATTCCGGCATCTGCGAGATAGACCAGCTGTCGACGTCGTTCAACCGCCTCTTCGCCCTCCAGGAGCAGCAGGCGGACGAGCTCCGCGACCTCACCCGAAACATCCTGCACGACATCAGGACGCCAATCTCCCACATCTCCCAGCAGGCGCAGTGCATCTACGACAAGTCATGCAACCCCGAGATCGCGGCGGGGCTTATCGCCGAATCGTGCGACAAGATAATCGACCTTTTCGAGACTCATGCCGAAATCGCCAGGAACAACGCGCTCGCAGAGCGCGAGCAGCCAAGCGAGCAGAACCTCTCGGAGATCGTCGACTTCATCGTCAACCTCTACATGCCCGTGGCCGAGGCAAAGGGCGTAAAGCTGTCCGCGTCGATGGACAAGGCGCCGATAATGTTCGTCGGCCACAAGGCGAAGTTCCAGCGGCTAATAGGCAATCTCGTAGACAATGCCGTAAAGTTCACCGACAAGGGCGGCAGCATCGCGGTCACGGCATTCCGGTCGGTGGGGGAAATCGAAATCGCCGTCTCCGACACTGGCATCGGCATCGATCCGGCACTGGCGCCGCGCGTATTCGACCGTGGCTTCCGCACGAAGGACGCAGACTCGCACCCTGGGTTCGGGCTTGGGCTCGCCCTAGCCAAGTCGATCGCCACATTCTACCACGGCACGATCACCTGCGAGTCGCAGCCTGGCAAGGGCTCCACCTTCACCATCAGGCTGCCCGTCTGACCATTGCGACCAGACGCCAACGCGGCGTCACTGCCCCCAGTGGTCGACTTCGACGGAAATGAAGAACAGCATCGTGGCCGTGAGGAATTCGAAGACGTATGATACGACGATGGCGCCCCATCCCACGAGCAGCGTCCTCACGGCCATGCGGAACTTCCTCGTGCACAGCATCGCCAGCGGCACGACGACGGCCGCAAGCGCTCCAACGGCGACCGTGACGTAATACAGCAAAGCCTGAGTCTGCAGCAGCCACTGCGATTTTGCATCGACAAGATGCGTTTCCGACAGTGCCAATGCCGCCCAGTACACCATGAACGTCCCAAAATACACCCCCGCCGGGAAATTTGGCTCCCTCTCTATCCGCTCAATCACCGCCCTAATCACCCTTCCAATCCTTGCAAACATATTCACCTCCTCGCTATATCATGCCATCACCACTGAAAATCATGTCTACCGATTACACTTCACCCAAAGAACGGAACACTTTACATCATAAAGGTACAGCAATGCCTCCTCTTCTCGCTTTCCACCATCATAGCCACGAATTGCCACGCAGCGTAGATATCCGTCAGGATGATGATTCACAACATGCCCATTCTCAATGTCTGGAAATTGAGAAAACAACGTATCATCTTTATCGTGCCAGCGAAAGTCATCTCCATAATGAATATCATCCAAAAGGTTGTGCTCCTTACAGACATACTTGCGCTCCGCGACGAACTTTTTGAAGTCTTCATTGGAAATATGACATCTGAAATTATTAGAGTACCCCTGGAAATAGACTTGATGAACAACAGTAATGTCAGTTGCTCCGGGAGGGATGATCTTGCCAAGCTCTTTTGACTTCGCCGCAGCGGCAGCGTAATCTTCATAGACTTTCACGGTTTTGTCCTTCCCAAGTTCCTGCATTGCGTTTAACTCTTCAATTCCAAGGATAAACCAGATAGGAGCTGTTGCCAACATGAAAAAACACGACAAGGCGACCCCTGACATACCCATCACAAAGGTATAGAACGCGCTCTTAAACCGTATGGCACACAACATCACAAAAGGCACTACAACAACAGAAACGACACCGACCGCATACAAAAGCCTGTAAATCCAATAGACAACTTCGTCGATCATCAGCTTTGCCGACGACGACAACTCAGGCAACGGCCGCCATCGGGAATATATAAGATTTGCAATTGGTATCCAGGCCACCAATATAAACAAGGCAAAGCACGCAAGATATGCCGCCATTGGAATCCATGGCCGTTTCGCAATCTGATCAATCACCCCTCTAACTGCTCTTAGTATCTTCATCAACATATTCACCTCCTCGACACGCAAAACACTTAATGAAACCCCTATTTCGAACACTGCGCCCAGAGAACAGAACACTTTGCATCATAAATATAAAGAAGATGTTCTTCGCTGCGCCTACCACCATTCAGGCCATCAATTGCTATGCAAGTGAAATACCCGTCTGAATGATGACCTACAACCTTGCCATTCCTTACTTTGGGGAACTGCGAAAACAGAGTGTCGTCTTCGTTATACATGCGAAAATTATTTCCCGGCGTAAAATCCTCAAGATCGTACTCCTTGAATACATACTTCCGCTTTGCAGCGAATTTCATTAGGTCTTCATTGGAAATACTACATCGAAAATCATTGGAATGTCCCTGAAAATATACCTGTCTTACAACGGTGATATCTGTCGCTCCTGGCGGAACAATTTCGGCAAGTTCTCGTGAGGACGATGCAACAGCCGCATAGTCCTTGTAGACTTCCACAAGTTCGTTCTTGATGCCCGATTCCTGTCTTGCGTTGTCAACCTCAATTCCGAGCATGAAGAACAATGGTGCCATTGCAACCATAAAGACCGCCGAAGCCCCTATGCCGGATATCCCCAGCACCAGTGTATTGAAGGCTGCGCGAAACCTCAGCGCACACGCCATCACAGCAGGTACAAAAACGACAGAAAACATTCCGATAGCCACCAGCGCCCAGAGTATCCCGTCGCACAGTTTTCCAATGATGACCTTTGCATCAGATGACAAGTTTGGCAATGGCCGCCATTGGGAACCGATAAGATTTGCAAGCAGTAAACCAGCCACAGCCAATAACAAAGCGAAAGTTCCAAGGTATATCACCATTGGAATCCAAGGACGTTTCTCGATCTGGTCAATCACGGCTTTAACCGCTCTTAGAATCTTCATAAACATATTCATCTCCTCGCTATATCATCCTACATGCAACAGTACCACCTAGCGCCAGCTCTGAGCCCAGAGAATAGAACATTTTCTATCGTAAACATATTGAAGCGACTCTTCGTCTGGGTCGCCACCATTAAGATGATCGTTTGCAACGCAACCAAGGAAACCGTCGGGATGGTGATCCACCATCTTTCCATTTCGTATTTTAGGAAATTGCGAGAACAACGGATCGTCCTTCTTATCCCAATCGAAGCACCAAGGACGCCCTAGGTCTTTCTCTATATCAAATTCTCTAAAAACATACTTGTGCTTTGCGACAAACTTCTCAAAGTCCTCTTCCGAAAGACTGCAGCGGAAATCAATCGAGTGACTCTGGAAATACAGTTTGCGCACAATGGTTATATCCTTTGCCCCAAGGGGAAGGATCTTACGTACGTCCTTCGACGATGCGGCCTCGGCGTAATCCTTGTAAGACTCGATGATCGCACCCTTGTCGCCAAATGCATCTGTCGCCTTGGCTGACTCAAGCCCGATCACGAACCACAAAGGACCTGTCACAAAGAAAAATACAGCCGACGCCCCGATTCCGGCGATTCCCATGACAAGCATCTGGAACGCCGCGCGAAACCTCCCTACGCAAAGCATCATAAACGGCGCAACGGCGACGGAAAAGGCACCTGCCGCAACTACGGCCCAGCCAATGTAATCGCCGATGTGGCAGATAACGGCCTTCTCCTCTTTCGTAAAATCACCAAAAGGACGCCAACGTGAATCTATCATGTTCGTGAGCAGTAATACACTTGAAATCACGAACAAGGCGAAAACCCCAAGGTAGATGGCCATTGGAATCCACGGGCGTTTTTCAACGCCATGAATTATCGCCCTAATCGCACCAATGAATTTACTCAACGCCAAGGCCACCTCCTATTGTCGTCGAACTCAACTCGCCATGGATACGGCCTAAGATACTTGAGCATTTGACTTACATAGGCGATATTATTACCAGCAGTCAGCCTAATGCCCTTCTCTTCAATTTTCTTATATCCCCACCATTCAAAATTATAAGTGTCAGTAACAGTCACGTCAAGATTTAGACGAGCACTGCCATTCTTTAATTTACATATATCACCCTCTAATTTGATAGTCGCTTTTCCAACGGCAGAAATGAGATCGTGTGTGTTAAAATCTGTGTAGATACTAGGCTTATTGATAGATTCCCTGCCTGGATTCTGCTTGCCAGCAATGTCATCAATAATCGCCTTGTATTCTAAAGAATCTTTTATCGCACTGGCAAGTTGCCCATTACACGGGAAAACATATTCCCCTCGACCTCCGATTCCCAACATGGAAATCTCTAGCATATCAGCGGATATCGGGCAATTCTCTTGATGCCTGAAGTGGTATTCGGCCACCGTCAACCAGAACAAGTCTACTCCAAACTGAAGTATACAAGTCTCCGGGAATGCGGGGCTCGTCAAAATACCAATTGCCAGCCCATAAGGGTCGGTATTGTCAATCGCATCGTTGGCGCAGAAACCGTACAAGTTCAGGCCGCCCTGCTCCTCCAGCGGATCGCGCGTCAGCCAACGAGCGAGGTTCGGCGAGTAGAAACGGTAGCCGTAGTAGACTAGCCCCGACTCCGGGTCGTGGTACTTCGTCGAGAAGCGGAAGCGGAAAAGCTCCGCATGCGTCCCTGCCGACGCGAGCGTGCGCCCGAAGGCGTCGTAGACGTACGAGGCGACGACGGCTCCCGTCGCGTCGACGTACTGCATCACGTTCCCGTTCGCGTCATATAGCGGAACGAATGCCGCGCCATTGTGCTTCAGGTAGAGAAGCCCGCCTATGCCGCCAGCACCACCAAGCGATCCGGACATGTCCTTGCCCCAGAAGTACTCGACGGTGTCCGTCTCGCCGCCGTCACTCTCGATCCTCTCAAGCACGAGGTTCCAACCGTCGTAAATGTACGTGTGCGTCGCACCCTGCGTCATCTTGCGCACCCTGCGCCCGAGCGCGTCGTACTGGAACGTCGCAATCGCCACGCCACCGGTCGAGACGGTCGAAAGCCGCCCCGCCGAGTCGTACGCGAACTGCAACAGCCCGTCGGCGACGATTCCGCCGTCCGACGTGAAAGAGACAGCGACGGAGTCGACAGACTCGTACTGGTTTAGCTCGTTGGCGAAGTACAAGTTCGTGACGCCTCCGCATACGGTGCCGGTGAAGTTGCCAATCTGATCATACGCATAGGAATCTTCCTCTGCGTTCTCTGCGCCTCTGCGTGAGAAAACAATCTCCCCTCGCTCGTTGTACGAGAACGTGTCGCCGTTTCTCGACAGCACCCTCCCCGCGGCGTCATGCTGATAGCCAAAGCCCAAGACAGCGACACCGTTTACAATGTTCGACACGGATGTCACTAGACCTGGGCGGTATGCGTCGCGCGACACATGGCGCACCACGTTCGCGCCCGCCGCGAGCGAAACCACGTACCCCGCATCCATGCCGTCTTCGGAATAGGCGTATGTCACAACCGCCGTCTGGTTGGTAATCGACCCGACGCGGCCAACGCCGTCGTAAGAAATCCACTGGAATTCGCTTCCCGCGACACCCCTTCCGTCCTGCCTGCCGAACATGTCGACGGTGCGCCCGATCTCGAACGAGTTCGTTCCAACCGAGACGACTTCGTTGGTGGCCGTTCCGTTGCGGTGCAGCGTGCTTTCCGTGTACGACGCGGCGTTGGACGCCGCCGTCATCCTCCCGAAGTCGTCGTACTCGAACGCGGCGTTTTCGCTGCCGTCGTTCGATACCACGCCGACGAGCTGGCGCTTGGCGTCGTAGACGTTCTCCTTCCACTGAAGGGAGGGACGCGTCACGACGGACTCTAGCCCGTCAGGCGTGTATGTCGTCGCGTACCGGGAGCCGTCAGCGTGCTGCTTGGCGAGGCGCCTTCCCGTAGCGGGGTCGTATTCCCACGTTGTCACGTCCCATATTGTACCATCCCGCGTAGTCGAAAGCAAGGTGCGCCGCCCCTCGGTGTCATACGAGAAGCGCACGGGGTACGTCGCCGCCCCCGAGACCTCCACGGCGTTCCCGTCCGCGTCGTACGCGGTCTCCGTCGCGCAGCCGAGCGCGTTCGTCTCGGCGCCCCTGTTTCCGAACGAGTCGTAGGCGTACGTCTCCTCGGCGAACGACGCCTCGCCCGTGCGCGTCCGCCGCGCCGCCACGTCGCCCGAGGGGCCGTAGTCCGTCTCTGCGACGGCCGCCCCGCACGTCTCGCGCACTACGCGCCCGAGCTCGTCGTAGGCGTACTCCGTCGTTCCGGAAGGCGTCGCAACAGAGAGGACGAGCCCGTGTCGCAGCGTGCGGACGACCGTTCCGTCTACCGGCGACGTCGTCGTCTCGACTGTGACGTCCGTCGCGGGGTCGTACGACGCCGTCGTCTCTGTGGCGACGCCGTCGGGGGATATCCTCACCACCTGGCTGCGCACGGCGTCCGACAGCCCCGTGACGCGCTCGCGCGTCTCGCTCACGGAGTTCGTCTCGCTTCCTGCGGACACTACCGTGCGCACGACCTTCCACCATTCGTTGGACGCCTG
>Ga0310690_10008672_pt1 | contig 12867 bp, 14 predicted proteins | sample AusTroGonzalo_MG_2_FD_207661 | JGI IMG/M metagenome (GOLD analysis project Ga0310690, IMG submission 207661) | Bovine rumen microbial communities from tropical cattle in Woodstock, Queensland, Australia - Gonzalo_04 (v2) (version 2) | ecosystem: Host-associated > Mammals > Digestive system >...
AACAGGTTTCGCATCATGCTCACGAGATAAGCCTCTGTCATTGCCTCTTCGGGCAGGTTGTCGCGCTTCTGCCAAAGCTTCAGGTACATGTCCTGAAGCAGGTCTTCGGCATCCTGCGCATTGCCCGTCAGGTGGTAAGCCACCCGATAGAGCAACCTGTAGTGAGGCATGAACCGTTGCTTGAATTCCCGTGCGTCCATTCAGTTATTTCTGCTCTTCTTTCTCAGTCCTGCTAAACTCAATGACCACCTTTTTATCGGTATTGGGGTATTTCTCTTTAACGGCTCCGCCAACGACCCACGATTCTTGATTAAAGTAGAAGTTGTTCTTCTCCATGTATTCCTGAGCCTCCTTCAATGAGTGAAGTTCCGGATGTTCCTTGCCGTCGATGACGAACAAAGCATGGCCGTTTTCCACATCCTTTACGACATCCTTCATGTCCGTTACCTCATCCGCATCCTCGTTAAGACTGATCGCGTCGCCACTGAAGAGGCTTTTCAGCATAAAGTCTTTCTTGACCTTGCAATCATTATGCAGCAGTACAACCTTTCCAAAAATGTCACAACGAACCAGAAGATTATTGACCACATCGCCTTTCACCTTGCCATAGACACGGATTTTGTAGTCTGTGCTGAATGTTTGGTTAATCATGTTCTGGAGGAGATTCTTTCCCTCCTCAGGCTCCTTGTTGTCATTCTGCGTAAAGAGCAGCTCATAGCCTTTCAGCGCCTGGAGGTCTTTTTCCAGTTCCTCTTTCTGGACATCGTCAAGGGTCAGTTGTACCTGCTCTGACTTCTTGAAGTGCTTCAGGGCAAAATCGTAGTCTTCCTGATTCAAGCCCCCTTCTGCTTTGTTCTTTTCAATCTCCTTGCGCGATTCTTCTGTTGTATCTTCATACTTGGCATCGGGCAGCGCCTTGTATTTGGCCATCAGCTTCTCAACGCTTTGTCCGTACATACTGCCTACGCATAGCAGCATAGCGAGTGATAAGAATAGCTGTTTCATCTCCTTTCATGTTTAGTCGTTCACTCCGATATTCATGTTCATGCCCTGTTGCAGCATTTTAGCAAAGTCGAACGTTCCGTTGAAGACTACCAAGTGAGCCTCTTCCTCCTCAACTGCCAGGATGACGTTAGTGGATTGCTCACCGTTCTTGGAGAGATAGATCTTTACCATCTCGCCATCATCACCTTTCGTGTCAATCAGCGGTTCCCATTCCTTGCCCTTCAGCAAATTCAGAGCAGTTTTCTTGAATTTCCGGATACTGCCTTTCTCTTCGCACGAGAAAACCTTTACGTCGTTGAACTGATTGAGGAATTCCTCACCATCACCATCGCCGCCGAGATTGACGACTTCGCCAACATGCAAGCCTTCTCCCTGCTTGGCGGCCTGACTAATCATGTCCTTACCGACGTGCGTATATTCCACACCCTTGATCTTAGCCAACTTCTCGAAGTCCTTGCTCTGAGCATTGGCACCAGCACACACAAACACTAACACGGCACAAACGGCCCACTTCTTCATAGCCTTCAAAAGACCATACATTGTAAATACCTTATTCATTTCTTTTTTGTTGTTTAATTGTTGATTCTTTAATTTTCAGAGCATCATCGATAAGCCCTTCTATCTATACATACGAGTATTTCTTCGAGTTTGTTACAAAGAAATTGCTTTTTTTTCAAAAACAGCAAACACCAATTGCTGCAAAGCCCATTGCAAGCGCATGCAAAGATACTCATATTTTTTGAAATACGCTACGGAAACACAGAAAAAAGTATGATCTAAGCTGTTTTGAGAAGGCTCTTATTGCCACTTAGGTCCCTGCTCATAACAGTCTAAGATGCCCCAATAAAAAGTTTTTCGCCACATTTTCATGCATATTATCCTAGAAATTTGGAGAATTCCGCAACAATATGTAATTTTGCAGGGTCTAAAAGATAATTACTATGAAAATCAGATTAGAACAACCCAAAGATTATCGTGAGGTAGAGAACCTGACACGCGAAGCATTCTGGAACGTCTATCGTCCTGGATGCACAGAGCATTACGTGCTCCATCAATATAGAACGAGCCCCGACTTTATTCCTGAACTGGACTTCGTGATGGAGGATAATAATATAATCATTGGCCACATCATGTTTTCAAGAGCTCAGTTAGCACTTGACTCCCCTCACTCTCAGGGAGGGGCTGGAGGAGGGTCTGTTCCTTCATGGACTTTCGGTCCCATCAGCATCCACCCCGACTACAAGCGCAAGGGCTACGGGCTGAAGTTGCTGCAATATGCACTGGAGAAAGCCCGTGAGATGGGCATCGGTTTCCTCTGCATGGAGGGCAACATCGACTTCTACCGCCATGCTGGCTTCGACCTCGCCAGTAAGCTCAACATTCATTATCATGCCGAGCCGAAGGATGCCGAGGTGCCTTACTTCCTCGCCCAGGAACTCATCCCAGGCTGGCTGAAATCGAATGGCATTACTGAGGCCACATACTGCCCACCCAAGGGCTATTTCGTTGCCGACGAGAATCCCGAGGCTTTCGAGTCCTACGAAGCAACCTTTCCTCCGAAAGAAAAGCTCCGCCTGCCAGGACAGTTAGTATAATGCATCATTCATCATTAAATATGGAACAGAAATTTTGTCAGAGCTGCGGAATGCCGCTCACCGAAGAACCGATGGAGCAGCGAGAGCAGAGTGATGCTTGCATCGACTCTGCCGAGTCGCGACAGAGGAAGATCGAAGGTCAATTGCTCGGCACGAATGCCGACGGGAGTAAGAACGAAGAGTATTGCATCTACTGCTACAAGGACGGTGCCTTCACCAGCGACTGCACGATGGAGGAGATGGCCGACTTCTGTGCCCAGTATGTAGCTGAGTACAACAAACATACGGGACAGAACCTCGGTCGTGAGGAATACAAGCAGTTGCTTTTACAGTTCTTCCCCACCCTGAAACGCTGGCAGCGTTAGCGGTTATCGCTCTTCAGCAGGCGAACGTAATATAGTCCCGGACAGAGGGAGTTGCCGGAAGCTGCGAGGCGCACCACGAACTGCTTCTTTCCTTTTGCCAGCTCGGCGGGGATGGGGAATTCCATGTTGAAGAAGCGCCCGCTGCCTTCAGTCCTTACCTGACCAGAGATGACAATGTCGGCCACCTGCTGCCCGTCAATAGTAAGCGTAGCATGACGGCCACGATCGGCAGCCGTGAAGCGCAGCATGATGCTCAGCCCCTCATCAATGCCGCTGTTGTTGGACAGCGTATATTGAATATGTCCTCCGGCACGGGCATCGCGATAGTGCTCGCCGTTATACTCACCAGCGTGGCTGTCCGACGAATAGTTATACTCGTGGCCAGCCTCGCTCTGCTGCTCGCCTGGAGCCACAAAGTCGATGGTACGCTGCTGCAGGGCTTCCATCGCGGCCTCGCTCTTAGCCATATCGCTCTGGGCGTAGTTTTCAGCCGTCTGTTGGTACCAGTAGCACATGTAGCGCTGATGGTGAATGAGGTAGAAAGGCATGAGTGAGAGCCGGCTCCATTTGTAACTGCCGACACCAGGACGCGAGGCATCGATGGTGAAGCGCAGGGCACCGGCGTCGGTCAGCTGCACGCGCTGCAGCACATCGTTGCGCTGTCCTATGAGCAACGGAGCCGTAGTGAGGTTCAGCGGACGGCTCATGGCTCCTGGAGAATGATCCATACGACCCTCGCCGGCATATTCGTTGCGCAGCTGCTCATAGCTCAGCCCCGTGGTGCGAGCCTCAGCCTCGGTAGCTGCCGTGGTGGGAGCTCCCAGCAGGATGGGGCCGAACTTGAAGGCAATATAATCTGTATAGTTCGGACATTCCTCGTAGCGCAGCTCCATAGGCAGCCATACGGTAATCTTGTCGCCCTTTTTCCACTTGCGGTCGATGGTGACATAACTGGCCTTCCCCTGTTCCACCTGCTGGGCGACGGGCTTGCCATTGACCATCACGGCGTACTGCGGACCTGCCCAGGCTGGATGGCGCACGGCAATCTTGTAGCGGCCGGCCTTGCCCACCGTGAGCTGTGTAGTGGCAGTACGCGGCGTGGGAATGTTGGAAGCAGCAGGGTCGATATAGGGGAACAGCGTCTGCTGGGTGATGACGAAGTCACGGCTCGTCAGCGAGGAAGGGGTGAAGAGGTTCACGTAGAGCACGTCCTTGCCGTCGTGGGTGTAGATGAAGTGGCCATACTTCGAGTGGTTCTCCATGCCCGTTCCCACGCAGCACCACATGCCCTGGTTCACCTGCGAATAGATGCGGTAGCCCTGCGGACGAAGCGTGGTGAAATAGACATAGCCGCCCGTGGTGGGGTCTTGCGTGGTGAGCATGTGGTTCCACATCGTGTTCTCATAGAAGTCAGCATACTTCGCATCGCCCGTGCGGTCGCTCAACATCTCCGAGAACTTCAGCATATTGTTCGAGTTACAGCTCTCAGGACCGTCAAGCTGGTCGATATAGCGGTTGCCGTTGGCCGCTGAGAGGAAATGCTCGTTCACCGAGTTGCCACCGATGCACACCGTACGGTTCTCAGCCACGTCCTGCCAGAAGTTCTCGGCAGCAATGGTGAATTGTGTGTTCGGCTCTGCCGCTTGAATCTCTCCGATGCGCTCCATACCTATGTATTTAGGCACCTGCGTGTTGGCATGCTTGCCATCGAGGAAGGTGGCGTTCAGCGTCTGCATGCCGTTGAGCATGCTTTTATGGGTATATTTCTTCGCAGCATCAAGATATTTCTGGTCGCCGAAGAGCTGATAGGCATCGAGCATCGACTCGTTCATGCCGCCGTGCTCCGTATCCAATACGCGCTGCATGTCTTCATCGCTCACACGGGCCACCACGTTCACGCTCCAGTCACTCAGCTTGCGAAACAGCTCTTTCGCCAGCTTGCTGTCGGCATAGAGGAAGGCATCGCGCAGACCTGCCAGCACCTTGTGTTCACAATAGAAAGGCACCCACCCTCCCCTACTCTTGAACGGCCTGATATCACCCTTGTACAGCTCGCGCCACACGTCGTTGATGGGCTGTCCGCCGATGAAGCCATACATGCCCTCGGTATCCTGGTCGTACTGCTGCTGACAGTCCTTCAGCACGCCGAGCACATAGTCCAGACGCTCCTTCAGCTGTGCTCTCACCTGCGGCTCGTGACTGGCAGCATAGGCCAAGGCCAAGGCCGACACATAGTGACCATCCACATGACCGCTGAGGTCGAACCCTGCATCGCCGCCCCAGTTCTTGAAGTTAGGATGCTTCTGCTCCCACTGGTAATAGGGCGAGGCAGCATCGGTGGTCTGCGACAGACCAGCCTGGCGCACAAAGGGCGTGAGCAGACGGTCGGCATCATACTGCATCAGCACCTTGATGTTCAGCTCCATAGCCGTCTTCATAGGCCCGTCGAGCAGTTCCACCTGCTCCAAGTCAAAATGCTTCGGATAGAGTTCGCTCTGGGCCGTCGCCGTCAGCGAGGCCGTGGCTGCCACGAGGCACGTTAAAAAGATGTTCTTTCTCATGATAGTCATGTTTAGTAGGTTTTTGTACACATTGATGCTGCAAAGTTACGAAAAGAATCTGAATAAAACGAATTGTCTCATATTTAATTCTGCCACTTTATGCCATTTCAAGCCAGAAACTCATGAAAAATGATTACTCTTGCATAAAACTTCAATACGAGACAATTCTGAAGGCCGTAGTGATACGTCCCCCAATATTTCTTCCATGCCCAAAATCATTTATGGAACGCCACTTCCAGACACATGTGTAGTTTATTGTGTCACTTTTATATCCGCAGACCTATCATCTACCCATGCGTATATATATAGTTTACGCGTTTTTCCCGTAGTGTTTGGTTCGGCGATAAGGTAGATTTTGCATTCACCGGGAATGGCCTGAATAGTAAGCCATTGGTATGAAACGGTTATTGTATCATCCGCAGATTGATTCCAACTGGCCTCCTTACCATCGCCGTCATAGTCGTCAATAGCAACGTGATAGAACCCTGCATCACCCGTAATAAATGTTGTTCCTCCCTCTTTCCCCAAATGTACTTTAGCAGGATATCCGAAATTATCGGTAAAATCACATGATATAAGGGCGAAAATGGTGCAGATGACAATAGCCAAATATTTTTTCATTTTGTATATATGTTAATATTAATCATTGTTTGGGGTTGCAAAGTTACGAAAAAATTCTGAAACGACAAAACAACCAATCCTGTTTTCTGCAAATTTAGGCTGCACCAGTGTGCCTATGAAAGTTTTGTAAGTAACGAGATGTTGTGTTAAATGTCAAACGGCTACCTTAAATCATTTTCCATCATTCCTTTCTGAAAAAGATGCCTCCTTTTGAGTAAAAAGATGCCTCCTTTAGGGCTTGAAGGTGCCTTCTTTGGGGCTTAGAGAGGCATTTGTTTTTTACTCTTTTCACGCGCGCATACGCGCGCACTCCTAAAGTTTTTTCTAAAAAAATCTGCACTTCTGCTCCGATTCGTTGCAAATTATTGTATGACAATGAGATAGATAGGTGCAGATATGGTGACAATAGTGACAGATACTGGGGTTTTTGGCGCTCAAAACCGCATTTTTTTGAAGAAAAAACGATGAAAAAGTTCAAAAACGCTCAAAACAGGACTGAAAAACAGCCAAACAGCCCCGTTTTTCACCCCCAAATCAGCCGTTTGAGAGCCGAAATGCAGCAGAAAGAATCAAAAATTCAACAAAAAAGCAGAAAAATTCAACGAAAAACGCAACTATTTAGCTCCCAGCTATTTAATATGGTCGCTTAGCTCATAATTATAGAAAAATTAGTTTTAAAATTATAAGAACCATGGGGAAGCATAGCCTATTTGATAATTATCTGTTTCATTTTCTTATAATTTTGAGCATAGCGACCAAAGTGGGCAGAGTATTGATTCCACTAAAAAGGGCAGGCTCATCACGAGTCTGCCCTTTGCTTTTAATTTCCTATTTTTACTATTAACGCAATCCACGGTTCAGGAGCGTGGCGTTGAGCAGCATGAGGTACTTCTTGTACTGCTTCTCGTCGAGCACGTAGTGCATATAGCGCACGTCCTTCTTCACAGCCTGCTCTACCAGAGCTGTGCGCTCGTCGCCTTCAGCCTGCGATGCCAGCAGCATCTCGTTGCAGAACTGATGGTGAATGTCCTGCACGGCCTCCATCTGATCCATGTTCAGGTCAAGCACGACGGCCAGCTTGCGCATATTCACCGTCATGTCGTAGGCATTGGCAACCTGCACGGTGTTGTTGTTCTCGTTCTCTGCATTAGCCACAGTCATGGTCATCATGGCTACGAACATCAAAACAATCTTTTTCATTTCTTTTTTCCTTTCTTTTCTTTACTCGGGGCTTTTCGCTTGTGTTTGTTATCCTGTTTGTGCTGTGTTCAGCCCCTACTTTAATAATAATGTGTTATCCTGTGTCGCAAGGCTTTTTGTTCCTTTTGACGGTGCAAAGGTACGGCGTTTTTTTCATCCGGCAATGGATTTTGATAGACTGTGTGCGGGAACAGTGCCTTTTTTTGATACACGTCAAAGAATTGCGGAATTCTTGATTTATGACGATTTTTGTAGAAACTTTTGGTATTTTGCTTATAAATATGTACCTTTGCAGCATCATCTATATACAATTATCATTATGGACAAGAAAGAAAGCAAATACATCTCCGTGAGCTACCAGCTCTACTCTATCGAGGCCGACGGCAGTAAGCACCTGGAAGAGCAGACCCAGCAGGGCAATCCCTTCACGTTTATCAGCGGCTTCGGCTTCTCGCTCGACGGTTTCGAGCAACGAATCGTGCCCCTGCAGCCTGGCGAGAAGTTCGACTTCACGCTGTCTCCTGCCGAGGCTTTCGGCGAATACATGGAGGATGGCGTACACAAGATGAAGCGCGAAATCTTCACCATCAACGGGCACTTCGACCACGAGAACATCTACGAGGGGGCTGTCATCACCCTGATGGACGAGGACGAGCACCGCTTTATGGCTCGCGTGATGAAGGTGGATGAAGACGGCGTGACCATCGACACCAATCACCCGCTGGCAGGCAGCACGCTGCAGTTTACGGGCATCGTACTGGAGAATCGTGAGGCTACGAACGAGGAGATTCAGCACATGCTGAACCACATGAGCCACGAATGCAGCGGATGCGACGACTGCGAGGGCTGTGGCGATGAGCATGAGCACAAACACGAGGGCGGATGCGGATGTGGACATTGCCACCACTAAGTTAGGAGTTAGGAGTAAGAAGTAAGGAATAAGGAGTTTATGCGCAATACATTTGGAAATGTCTTTACGCTGACCACCTTCGGCGAGAGCCACGGGGCTGCTGTGGGAGGAGTGGTTGATGGAATGCCAGCCGGCATCGACATCGACCTGGACTTCATCCAGAGCGAGCTGAACCGCCGTCGCCCAGGGCAAAGCAGCATCACCACCTCGCGACAGGAAGCCGACCGGGTGGAGCTGCTCAGTGGAGTCTTTGAAGGGCGTTCTACGGGCTGTCCCATCGGCTTTATCGTGCGCAACGAGAACCAGCACTCGCAGGACTATGAGAACCTGCGCACGCTGTTCCGTCCGTCGCATGCCGACTTCACCTATCATTATAAGTATGGTACGCGCGACCATCGTGGGGGAGGCCGCTCGTCGGCACGCATCACACTGAGCCGCGTGGTGGCAGGTGCTCTGGCGAAGCTGGCATTGCGACAGACAGGCATTACCGTGCAGGCATACACCTCGCAGGTAGGTAGCATCGCCCTGGACCGTGACTATCGTCGCTACGACCTATCGCTTACCGAGACAAATGCCGTGCGCTGCCCCGATCCTGAGAAAGCTGCCGAGATGGAACGACTGATACAGGCCGTGAAAGCCGAGGGCGACACCATCGGAGGAGTGATTACCTGCGTAGTGAAAGGCTGTCCTGCAGGACTAGGCGAGCCGGAGTTTGATAAGTTGCACGCCGCCTTAGGACACGCCATGCTGAGCATCAACGCCGTGAAAGGCTTCGAATATGGCGAAGGATTCGACGGCGTGAGTCAGCGCGGATCGGAGCAGAATGACATCTTTATAAGTGAAAAAGTAAAAGTGAATAGTGAGAAATTTGCCATTCCCTGTTCGCTAAAAACGAACCACAGCGGCGGCATACAAGGTGGCATCAGCAACGGACAGGACATCTATTTCCGCGTGGCCTTCAAGCCTGTGGCTACCCTACTGCGCGAACAGGAGACGGTGGATATGGAAGGAAACGCCACCACGTTCACTGCCCGAGGACGCCACGATCCCTGTGTACTGCCTCGTGCCGTTCCCGTAGTCGAAGCAATGGCCGCAATGACGCTTTTAGACCACTTTTTACTCTCAAAAACAGCCCGCTTTTAGAAAAAATTCACTTTTGATGCAAAATTCTCCCGAAAAATTTTGCACTATTGGAAATTTTGACTATCTTTGCACACGCAATAAGGGCTTGTGAAAGTCTAAATTGCTTTAGTTAAGTCTAGTTTAGTTTTTGTGTTGGTTGAGGGCTGTCAGTTGGCAGCCCTCTTTTTCCTACCAGAAGACAGGCTATCAAAACATGGAACGAAACAATCATTCAATTAAAATAAATAATATGATGAGAAAACTACTTTTTACTGCTTTCCTGATGCTATCGGCTCTTAGCATCCACGCTCAGGATGTCCAGTCACCAGCTGCTCCCGAGTTGGAGTTTGTCATGCAGCTGAAGGTGACACTCGGCGAATCCTACTCAGTAGGCAACACGCCACGCGGCAGGCGCAACGTCGTCCCCATTACGGGCGGCACTTTTGAGGGACCGAAACTGAAGGGAACGATCCTCAGTGGCGGTGCCGACTATCAGATGGGCAGTGCCGACGGCAGCCGCACGGAGATTGAAGCTATCTACAGCATCAAGACCGACGATGGCTACTACATCCACGTACGTAATCGTGGCATCATCGCCACCGAGAAAAACGACCAGGGAATGCCATCGTTCTACTTCAGGTGTGCCCCACAGTTGGAGGCTCCCGCTGATAGTCCCTACGCTTGGATGAACAATGCCCTCTTCGTCTGCGCTCCTGCCATGTCTGCAGGGTTCAGGGGCATCGCGCTGAACGTTTGGAAAGTGAAATAGTCACAACAACTACCCCACTCTATTCAACAACAAATAAAAAAACAAAGAGTATGAAAGTAAAGAATATCTTCGGCGCACTAGCCATGACCGTACTGATGGCAGGCGCTCCCGTGACCCTGACCAGCTGTGATGATGATGACGTGACCACCATCGTCAGCATCCTTGACGCACTGCTGAGTACCGACGACCTGAACGGCACCACTTGGGCCAACTATCAAAGTGCTTCTGACGGTAGCCAGTATATCGCCCTCTTGATAGGCTTCGGCAACGGACAGGTGGAACTCTATGAAGACTCCTATGTCGATAAAGATGGCACAGCCATCTTGCAGAGCGGCACCTATACGCTCGACACGAACAACAACACGCTGACGCTGAGCCTTGACACAGGCACACGCCGCTACACGATCACGGAATTTAAGGCAAACAGTTCGATGACGCTGACCTACAACGGTAAGACCATCCGCCTGGTGCCCTACACTGGCTAATCAATCACACCGATAATTTCATCAACTGACTTGACGCCATGAGCGTCGAGCCAGTTGTTGATACCGTCGCGCACCTTAATGGTCGTAGTGGGATCGATGAAGTTGGCCGTGCCTATCTCTATGGCGGTGGCTCCGCACATGAGGAACTCGATGGCATCTTTGGCAGTCATAATGCCGCCCAGACCGATGATGGGAACCTTCACAGCCTTCGCCACCTGCAGCACCATACGCAGAGCAACAGGCTTCACGCAAGGGCCACTCAGTCCACCAGTACCGATGCTCAGCACACGGCAACGACGCTCTATATCGACAGCAGTACCCATCAGCGTGTTGATAAGTGACACGGCATCGGCACCGGCAGCCTCTACGGCACGGGCAATCTCGGCAATATCAGTCACATTGGGCGATAGCTTCACAATGAGTGTCTTCTTGTAGCGTTCGCGAACGGCCCTGACCACACTTTCGGCTCCGGCACAAGTGACACCAAAAGCCATACCGCCGTCCTTGACATTGGGGCACGAGATGTTCAGCTCGATGGCAGGTACACGTTCCAAGGCATCTACACGTGCGGCACACTCGGCATAATCGTCTGGCGACGAACCACTTACGTTCACGATCCACGCCGTATCAATATCCTTCAGTTGTGGGTAGATGTGCTCGCAGAAATAATCAACGCCCTTGTTCTGCAGTCCCACGCAGTTGAGCATACCCATAGGCGTCTCGGCCATGCGGGGATAGGCGTTGCCCTCACGAGGCTTCAGCGTGGTTCCTTTCACGATGATGCCGCCAATCTGGTCTAACGGCACGAAGTCCTGGAACTCCAGCCCGTAGCCGAACGTCCCAGAAGCAGTCATCACAGGGTTCTTCAAGTGCAATGCACCAATATTGACGTCTAATCTTGCCATAACAGTTTCTTGATATTAAATACAGGCCCTTCCTTGCACACGCAGACATGCCCGTCAACAGTATTTTCCACACAACACAGGCAGGCTCCTAAACCACAGGCCATCAGGTTCTCTAACGAGGCCTCACACTCAATGCCGTGTTCACGGGCATAACGGGCCACAGCTTTCATCATCGGCGTGGGGCCACAAGTCTGAATGAGATCAAACTGCTCATGAGACAATATAGAGTGATTAGTCACAAAGCCCCTCTCACCCGCAGAGCCATCTTCCGTCGTGGTCATCACCCGCCCGTATTTCTCGAACTCGCTGAGTATCAGCAAGTCATCCTTCGTACGTGCACCAAGAAGGAACGTCGGCTTCACGCCCTGCTCACAAAGTACTTTTCCTAAAAAAAGCAAGGGAGCCACACCTACGCCTCCACCCACCAGCAAGACACGACATAAAGCAGTATCTCTGCTTTGAAGCGAAAAACCATTACCCAACGGCAACATGCAATTCAGGCAGTCGCCAGCCTTCAGTGAGGCCATCCAACGGGTGCCTTCGCCCACAACAGCCACCAACAGCCACAACTCGTTTTGCACGTAATCAACGAAATTGATGGAAATAGGGCGACGGAGGAAGGTAGATGGTGAACCATCAACGCGCACTTCTACAAACTGTCCAGGCTGCATAAGAGGCAAAGGCTCGTCGCTGGTCAGTTTGATCAGCACATAGCGTGCATGAACCTTCGTCACAGATCGCACCGTCAGGTCGAGAACATATTTCTTGAGTGAATCCATAAAAAACATTACCTTTTACATTCAACATGCAAAGGTAATGTAAAACTATTAAAGAAACAAATTTTTATCAGAAAATCACTTCTTCGAGGGAACAAAACTCTCCCAAGTCTGATCATCGTAATAGACTCTGATTTCTGTTACGTGTCGTTTCGGCTTGTCAATTATTTTCATTTCTTCGCGCACCAAATTTGAAGGTGTTGTCCTTACACTATTATAATAAGAAGTCGCCTTAGGTGCAGATTGTGGGGTAGGAGTAGAGGTAGAATTGAAATCGATCATTGATTCGATTACCTGACCACCCCCCGAACGAGCATTTTCTGGTGTCTGAACCAAGTCAGCAGAGAGGGGGGAAGCCTGCTGATACATGTCACCTGTGCCAAAGAGTAGCCAGTCGGTACTGATGTCAGGAATTTTCTTTTTAACAGATTCCACGATGTTAATGGTTGGCCGCGTGCGGTCGTTGAAGATGCCACTAAGGGTGGCTGGGGTAGTGCCGATGAAGTCGGCAAACTCTTGTTGAGTCATGTGTCGTGACTCCATGATCTGTCTG
>Ga0310690_10008674_pt1 | contig 12866 bp, 16 predicted proteins | sample AusTroGonzalo_MG_2_FD_207661 | JGI IMG/M metagenome (GOLD analysis project Ga0310690, IMG submission 207661) | Bovine rumen microbial communities from tropical cattle in Woodstock, Queensland, Australia - Gonzalo_04 (v2) (version 2) | ecosystem: Host-associated > Mammals > Digestive system >...
CATGTAAGACCTGACGTCTTGATCTTGATCTCTATTAGAATCAAAATCGACTCTCCTCATAATATCAGCACGCTGGTTGCATACGCTTTGGTAGATTTCAAACAAATGTTTAATGTATGGTGTTGCTTCATAAAGTCTCATCCGGATATTCCTCCATCATGTTCAAATTGTCGTTTAAGTTCATCATGTCTAGTTTTCATATTTGCATATTGATAATCAGTTTCTAGGTCTTTCTTGTAGGCGGAGTATTCTTCTCCAAGATTATCGTTAAAGAGACCCCACTTAATTTCCATTTTGAGCATGAACTTTTCAAGCTCAAGAATCCTTCTGAGTCTAGCATACTGGATTCTGTCATGGTTAATGGTTTTAAGACGAGGGTTATTTTTATAACGCTTCTCAGCTTCTGCTGTAGCTGCATCGGAGACACGACAGAGATGACGATTAATTTCATCAAACTTGTCTTTGCTCATCCGATTCTTTGTAATCTCGTTGAATACTTTTTCAGTAAAGAAGTCTATTTCTCCGCCAACGTCATCTTCAAACATCTCAGGAGGTAATCCTTTCTCCATGAAGAAGACATCTACTCCTTGAATAGCTGATCTCCTAAGATAATAAGAATTACCATACTCCAAAATGTCTTTAACATTAAACGGACGACACATTGGGTCGAACCTATCGACTTTCTTTGCACCTTCGAGGTATATATAATTTACACCTCTATAGTCACGTTTAAGCCTAAAGTACTTGCCATTGAGATCTTTAAACATAGTCTCATAGAATTTGTTATTAATCTCAACTGTTTCCCTCTTGGCAGCATTTATATCGTCTTCATCATAGTCTCTTCCATTTCTATCAAGATATTCTGAATCTATTATCCTGCGTAAATCTTTAAGTCGCCCGAAAAGACTCCCTAACAGATTACATTTGTATACGCCAAATTGCATGTTTGATCCTTTATAAAAATGTTTCTTCAAGTTATAATATAAAAAAGAAAGCCTATCTTTCGATAGGCTTACAACTTAGTCTTTCTTGATAAGATGATAGTAGTCATCATCGTCATCTTCACTGTTTTTAGCAGCTTCGAGCGGATCCACTCTACTTCTTACCAATCCCTGTTTGAAGCAGGTCTTGAAGAGCTCCCAAGCGGCACTTCCTTCTTCTGGCTCTAGGCTCAACAAGTCTACAGCTTTGAGCTGATTCTTGAAGTCAGTGTAGTCATCGTATCCTCTGTCAATGATATCTCTAACAATGGCAAATACATCTGGAATGTAAGACCTTCCCTTAAACATTTCACGTTTGATGTACTTACCGAGTCTAATCAGAGAAGACATCGGAAATTCAGATTTGACGTAATGAGTCTCGCCAGAGAATTTGTACTTAATCCAGTTTTCGGTATACGCAATCTTCTTAATAGCTGGAGTGTCAAATCCGCCATCACCATTCTCTCTGGGATCATAGAGAATTCCACACTGCGTATGCCAGAAATCAAAGCTTTCTATGAGCTTTTGAACATCTCCTTCTTTCCAGTAGTCACAGAACTGAAGTTTAGTTCCGTCTACCAACTTTATAGATAAGGCGTTCTTGGACTCATAGACGCATTCTGCCTTGATAGAGTCGAGATTACGCTCAATATCCTTTCTGTCGAACTTGGCACAGTCCACAGGATAGATATCGATATCGTTAACGTCTCCTCCTGCAAGACATCCTCCAGCTACGATAAACGGTTGGTTTACGAGCAGAAAGGCTATATTCCAAGATGGGACTATCTTGTTAGCTCTTTCCGCAATGCTGTTGGATATTGTTGTTTTGTAGAAGTCTTCAGAAATCAATTAACTACCCCTTTCGGACCAACACCGAAGTCGTTGTTCTTCTGAGCTTCGACAGTTTTAGCCATTTCTTCAATATCCTTTTCAGTCACAATCTTGACCTTCGTACATTTGAAGATAGGTTCAATGCCAGCATTACCGAGGACATCGACAAGGCATCTTGTGATCAAGAGTGGAAGCCAAGAGTTGCCGATATACGTATACATGATGTTTTCCTGTTGAAGAGTAAACTTACCCTTAACAAGCTGCTGATACGCCAAATTGTTGTCATCAAAGTACTTAGGAAGCTTCTTTTCGCATTCAAGGAAAGCATCTTCCATATACATAAGACATTTCTTGCCCTCTTTATTGGTCTTGACGAAGGGCTTGATTAGCCTTTCGATTTCGTCACAGAATTTCGGATAGAAGTCCATAAAGTGGCACATGAGCCTAGCGACACCATCCATATCTTCTTCAGAAGGAGCTTTAGAACCATTAGTGATATCAACGGTCTTTGCACCGCTGTTTTCCATGATGTTCTTGATTTCTTCAATGTTTTCTTCGTTGCCTTTTGTAGCCATGTTGTTTTCCTTTTGTTTAGGTATTCCTTGGTTCATAGAAATTATCAAACAAATATGTTTGTCTTTTCTTAATATATTATTAAGAGACACTTAAGTTAAACACACAGGAGATATATGTATAACATTAAGTCGATCGAAGAAATTAAGCAGCTTTATAGCGTAGAAAATGACGATCCTGAATATGATCTTAACAAGTATATTCAGTATGTTGAAGATGTAATCGTTGCTGGATTTCGTGGAAAGCTCTCGGAGGTATCTGTAAAGATTCCTAACGAGTATAAGAATAAGCTCTTGGAAAACCTGAAAGGTAAAGGCTATCAGATTAAGTGCGTATCGGCATCTAAGGAACGTGCTCAGAAGTGGAGTACATCTGGATGGATATGGACTGACAGAGATATGGATATTTGGATAATCAAATGGAAATGAGGTACAACAATGGCAAAGAAAAAGGTAGAAACACCTGTTATTGAAGAAGAGGAACCCATTGAGGTTCATGGACCTTGGGAGGATGCTGTTACTCCTGCGGAGAACGAGGAAGAAGAATTCGTCACTATAGAAGACGCTATCGATATCTTGAAATCTGGTACTGATGAACAGATTCTTGATATCAAAGGCGTGCTTCTCGACTTTCTTCTTGACTATAAGGACGAGCTTGATTTCCAGCTTCTTACGGAGACCGAAGATGAAGCTGCAATCTTGCCTTTCGTTCATACTACTCCGGAAATCATGCATGTTTCTCCGGGAGTTACTGTTATTGATGAAGAAACTGCATTCCGTCCCATCACTATCAGAAGACCATCTGCAACCCAACGGAATGGTAATATGATAGCGAAGCTTGATGAGCTTCGTGAAATCATTGACAATACGGCTGAAAGCGATATCGTAAAGTTCATGAACCAGTCTAACTGGCGTGACTGTCCTCAGATTGACCTCCTTGAATGCTTCAAATACTACTTTGGCGGAAAGCGTGGCGATTCTGTTACGATTGCTCAGGCTATTGAAATGTGGGTACTCACCAATGATAATATCACTGAAGACGAAGAGCTCGAAATCATTGATTGGGCTATCGAAAAAGGTGATAAGATCGTTTGCTACAATTGGTAAAAAATATGGCAGAAGAATTAAGTCTTGATGAAATCAACGCCCTTGTAGACAGCAGAATCAAGGCCTGTTATGATCAAATTCAGGTAGAGGTAGATAGAATCTCTCAAAGAGAACCTCAAAAGCTTCAGATTGGAATTACCGAAAAGCCCAAGGTACAGCCTGAGCCTGAGATAGTTCCTGAAGAAGTTTCTGAGATTCCTAAGAGAGAATTTATTTCTAACATCGAATTCCCTGACAGTCCTGTTGCTGCCGGAAGTCCTCTTCCGTCTTCCAAAGCTAAGCAATGGAATCCCGGACAGAAGAAGTCCAGTAACAATCTAATCAGTCTTGATAAGTTCAAGAAGATTGTTGTTAAGTACGGATTCAGGTATTATCAGAATAAGCTGAAACCGAACATCATAGACATTCAAGATGCAAAGCATCCTGCGAGAAGGACTATGATGGGAGAACTTGAGCCACTATATGCTGGACGTCTTAATACTAACAATGGTATTGCCAAGGTTGGTACTAGATATGCATTTGGTAATAATGGTTTCTTCTCTGCAGTATTAGCTCCTTCGGAATTTGTAAGCACTGATTGTATTAATGAATTTGAAAGACTTGTTAGTAATCTAGCTACGGAAAGGGATGAAGCTTATGAAAACAGAAGTAACAACTCGTCAAGGAACCGTCAAGATTGGTAGCCATATCCTTATTGTCAATATGATCGGTGAAAAGACCTACACTGGTAGGGTCGGAACTGTTGATCACATTGATGATAAAGGACAGATTAGCGGCTCATGGGGAGGGTGCAGGCTCATCCCCGGCTATGACGACTTCAAGATTTTGAATGATGAAGAGTACAAAAAGGTTTGTGATCAATACAAACCTAGTAATATCGAAATCTCACAGAAACCTTAGTATATAAATAAATAGCCAATGGATGTAATGTTTGTACAATGCTCATATTTCCTGTGTCCGCATCCGGAGGCTATCTTTTTACTAGTGCCTAATGAAAGTATGTAAAGCGTGATGACCTGTTATGGCACTACTTCACTGAACCAACATCTAACCAAAAGGATAAAATATGGAACAAACTGTTTCAGCTTTGTCTGGATTCCAGATCGGTCTGATTATTGGAATCGCTATTCTTGTTTTGCTTGGCATTATCTTTGCTATTGGATATGTTAAAGCACCTCCTGACACAGCATTCGTAATTTCTGGTATTCGCAAGCAACCTCGCTTCCTTATCGGTCGAGCTGGCGTTCGTATTCCGTTCTTGGAACAGAAGGACGAACTCATGCTCAAGGCTATCAAGGTTGATGTGAACACTTCTGATGAAATTCCAACTGCTGACTTTATTAACATTACCGTTGACGCAAATGTCAACGTGCAAGTTGATACTGAGTTGGAGAAGAAAGAAGAAGAACGTTCTGGACTGCTTCAGAGAGCCGCCAGAAACTTCCTTAATCTTGATCAGAAGAGTATTGTATCTCTTGTACAGCCAGTTCTCGAAGGTAATGTTCGAGAAATTGTTGGCAAGATGTACCTTAAAGATATGGTCAACGATCGCCAGAAGTTCTCTACTCTTGTCTCGGAAAATGTAAAACCTGACCTTTCTGCTATGGGCTTGAAGCTTGTCAGCTTTAACGTCCAGAACTTTAAGGACAAGGAAGGCACAATTCGCAATATGGGTATTGACAACATTGAAGCAATCCGTAAGGATGCCGAAATTGCAAAATCAAATGCCCAGAGAGACATTCGCATTGCTAAGGCTGAAGCCGACAATGAAGCCAGCATTGCAGAAGTAAAGTCTAAGACTGCAGTCGCTGAACGTGAAACTGAACTTGCCATCAAGAAAGCTGATCTCAAGAAGAAGTCTGATATTCAGGAAGCCATTGCAGATGCTGCTAAGGGTATCGAAGCTGCAAACCAGAAGAAGACCTTGAATATCACTGAGGCTGAAGCTGAAACTGCAAAGCAGATGAAGCTCATTGAAGTCCGTCAGGAAGAAGCCAATGTGACAGAAAAGGAACTCATTGCAAAGGTGATTCGCCCGGCAGAAGCTGCAAAGCAAGCCACTATCATTAAGGCTGAAGGTGAACAGAAAGCAAAACTTATTGCTGCTGAAACCAACCTTGAAACCACCAAGAAGAATGCCGATGCTGAAAAGTATCAGGAAGAACGTAAAGCTGAAGTCAAGCTGTTCAATGAACAGAAGGACGCAGAAGCAGAACGTTACAAACAAGAGCAGAACGCAGAAGGCGTCAAGGCTATGGCTGACGCTGACCTTAAGACTGCTCTTGCTAAGGCTCAAGGTGTGGAAGCTAATGGTAAGGCTGAAGCTGCCGCTATCGAAGCTAAAGGCCTTGCCGAAGCTGAAGCCAAGGATAAGATGGCTGACGCTATGGCTAAGTTTGGCGATGCCGCTAAGCAAGACCTTACTCTTGAAACCGTTAAGGCGTTCGTTGCTGTTCTTCCGGATGTTGCTGGTAACATTACCAAGCACTTCGAGAAGGTCGGTAACTACACCATCTACGGTGAAGGTGGCGGTGCTAAGCTGGTTGGTGACGCTACTCAGGCAATGTCTCAGATTATTGCATCCGTCAAGGACGCAACTGGTCTTGATGCCGCAGGTATCTTGAACAGCTTCCTTGGTAGCCGTACTGCACTCGCAGTGGCTGACAAGGCAAACAAAGCCTAGTCATAACAACATGGGGGTAACGCTTGTTACCCCCAATTTTTTATAAGGAAAAATCATGCTAAATAACTTAACGAAACTCTTTGTAATACTTGGTATTGCTATATCGACAATGATCGCAGGATGTTGTGACTGTGACAATGCAGTTTGTAATATGCTACGAGCTCATAAGATTAATGATGATGACAAGAAGTTCGTAGAAATATTCCAATTCGAATTCTACTTCTTCGGAAATGACAGAGAGCTAACTGTTGCAAAGCTCAAGGACGAAGGAAGAGAAATCACAGAATTTAAAGATCCATATATGCGTTTGGATACTTTAGCCGATATCATTGGCTACAGCGTCCTTCAATATGGATATGACAAGTTCTACATTACTGGTTCATGCATCCGTGCTATTAGGCGATTACTAAGGGATTCTGATAAATGTCTCTCTATGAATATCGCAAGCACTGACTGTAGGGTTTCATGTTCTGCCTATGATATTGCTAATCTGGGTTTAAGGGCTAGAAATCCGAATATGGATGCTAAAGAATTCAATGTACATGAATCAGTATGGGAAGTTGTCCCGAAATTAGATCCTCACGCCACTGTGAACATCCACGTAGATAAACCTGTAAGGGAATTACCTCTACCTGATGTTCCTATGGTGCTAATGGATTCTAATCAGTAAAGGTAAGGTGGAGCAATCCACCTTACTTTTTTACCGGATCGTAGAAAATCTTTATGTATTTGTATATTAATAACTGGACACATGTTAAACACACTTTAAAAAGGAGATTCTAATGATTGAAGAAAATAACAACATTGTGAACCAGATGACTGATGCAGAACGCATCAAGATTGCCTCCATGCTTCAGGCTGAGACCAAGAACCCGAATTTTAATATTAGGGTCTGGTGTGGCTTGAATCGTGGGAAAGACATCTTTGAAGTCTTTCTTGCGAAGACTCTCAAGGTCATTGAAGAATACCCGTTCAGTGACCTCGAAAAGGGATTCCTTCTTTCCAAGGTCTCCAAGGCTCAGGCCGAAGCTTTGGAAAATAAGGGGACGGTCATTACCAAGATGACCTCCTCTGAGTGGCGTAAGGAAGACCATGCTACTCGCCGCCGTATCTACAACGAGTTCGAACAGTCCACCGAGACGGTTCAGGAATTCTGTGCTCGTAAGAATATGACGGTGGAAAAGCTCAGGAATATTGTCACGGAATGTAGTCGCTACCCGAAGGAACTTTGGAGTAGCAGGTTTGAAACCAGCTACAAGACCTATACTGACGAGGAGCTTGAAATGCTCTATCAGGATTGGGTATCCAGTGGCAAAGCCTTGTCTACGTGGTCGAAAGACGAAAAAGTGTCTTACAACACCATCAAGGCCTATTGCGAAAGAGCCCACAAAGACGAGTACGAAAAGTACCGTGAAAGTGGTTCTGTCGTAATCGACTACGAGATGTACTTCCAAATCTGGAAGAACAGCGGTAAGTCACTCACCCTTTTCTGTACTGAACAGGGTCTTGTCTATAAGAATTTCAAAGATTTCATTATAGACAAGCACAACGGCGAGTATGAACAATACAAGCTGGAGCTTCAGGCTAAGATGGGTATGGATCCCGAAGCTGTCAAGGCTTGCCAGAAGGCCTACGAGCTTAAGACTGCTCACCCTGAGTGGTCGATTGCACGTGTCTGCTCTGACGCAGGATGCGACCGTAGCCAGTTCACGTACTGGCTCAAGAAGGAAGGGAAGGAGGTTAAACCCTCTTTCGTGGCAAAAGCTGAAAAGGTTATGAACAGTCTTCGTGACCCTAAGAACCATGACAGCATGAAGAAATTGTTCACGGTGAATCGTATCACCAAGGACAAATTCATTGAATGGGCTCTTCACGAAGGAGTCTGGTTCGAATTGCCCGAATACTTCCTGAAGGCCAATCCTGTTACCACCGAGAAGGAACTTGAACTGGCCTTCCAGGGTATCGTTAGGGGTCTTACCCCTGATGAGGTGTGCGAAAGAATCAAGGGTCTTAAGAAGGAAATGCTTAAGGCTTTTGTAAGCAAGAAACACCCCATCTACGAGAAGAGGTTCGCTGAACCCGAACCCGAAATCGTTGAGGAAATCTGCGTTACTGCAAACGTGGAAATCCTTAAGGATGCTGGTATCAACGAAATCTCTCTGGAAGAAAAGCCCGAAGAAACTCCTGAAGCCAATCCTTTGGATGAGACTCCTGTGGCAAAGACTCCGATCGTAAAGGAGATTGCCGAGGATAATGGTCTCGAAGTCGCTGAGGTGAAAACCGAGACGAAGGAAGAGGATAATCCTGACAAGGAAGTCATTAACGAAAAGCTCGCTGCCCTTTCGAATAATTTGGAAGAGGTCAGGGAGCTGTTTGCAAAGATGGCTATGCCGAAGGAAGATGTTGTGGATAGCCTTGAAGCACTCTGCGAAAAGCAGGACGCTGAAAAGGTGACGATCAGCAACAATGTTGTTAAAGAGATTCTTGCGAAAGTGCAGGAATTGGAGAACATGAAGAATAAGCTCAAGGCAATCTTGGGCTAAGCTTCATGCTCAAATTACAAGAGGTGGGAATATACAAGATTCCCGCTTCTTTTTTCTAACTAAACATTGAAAACTTTAGATAGCATATTATATTGAGTACTTACTATCACAAATTGGAGATTTGACAAATGAAAAAGACACTCAGTATTGCTTCTGCGATGACTCTGAGAAAGCGTATTAACGCTAAGATCACAGAGATCACAGACGCAATGGACAATATTCAGGCTTTTGTTTACGAAGATAAGCTTGAAGAAACAAAGAAAATTCTCGTTACGGGAAGTGTAAAATCTGATATTGAGCTTATGAACGAGCTTGCAGAAGATGTAGCTCAGATTAGTTCTCTTATCACTAAGAATAATGAATTTGGAGCAATGTTGGTTTCCCACCTGCAGAATATCGATAGGGAAATTCGGTTGCTCAAGCGACTGAAGCCGTCTAACCGTGATCTGCTTCGCATGAACGAGGGTCGAGAGAGAAACCCTGTTACTGGCGAAGTAGAAGTCCGTAAGATGGTTTCTATCGCAGACCTTGATCTCAACTCTACTATCGACATCCTTAACCTTAAGAAGGCAAGGCTTGAAGATGAGCTGAGTGAACGTAATGCTTCTACCAAGATTGAGATAGAGTTGTCTGATAAGACTTACGAACTCATTTACGGTAGAAAAGATCAATAATGTGGTCAGGTTGAAGTGTTCGAGTTGCAACCTTTAGGAAGGATCGACTCACGGCAGGGCGCTATACTCTTACATAGGTGAGCAACACACTGTAGTGCTACAGGTGGTTAAGCACATGCAACGCAGTAGCGTAAGCCAACTTCAAAGTTCCAAAATGCCAAAGTTACTCAAAATTTTAGCTACGGGCGAAGATAGAACATTTTGACTTAATTAAGAACCCTTTGGAGATAATTCCTATAATTGCAACAGGGTTCGAAATGACCATTTCATTCACACAAACCAAAGGAAAAGGATATGGCAGTTGATTCATTTTCAGAGCTTAGGAAGGAACTTGAAGCTCTTTTTGAGGTTTCTGAAACCTATCGTGTAAAGAAGGCAGAAAAGTATATTGCTTTGGCCAATCCTGAAACAGGTAAAAAGCCAACTGAAGCAGCTATTGCCGCAGAACTTGATAAAGATGAGGAACTTCATGAGATGCGGAAGGTGCGTTCTGCTCATGAAATCAACTCCAAGCTCCTTGAGCTGGAGATTAAATATGGACATCAAAAATCGTAAAGTGCGTGTCGGGGATCTTATCAAGATCCTCACAATCGTTCCTGATACAGGAACAACACTCAACCCTCAGCTGAAAATGTTTGAGGGCAAGACAGGAAAGGTAACATCTATCTTTATGGGAATCATCTCTGGAAGCTGGGGTGGTTTGGATCTGCTCCCTACTGATAGATTCGTTATTCTTACTTAACACCTGTCGAATAAATCGGAGATTACTTCCCCGGTTTATTTTTTATACCCATTTTTAACTAACTTAAAAATGATCACGGGGCAGTCTTGTGACGAGATACAGTCAAGACGTCAACTGTGTCGTTAATGGAACAGTATACAGCTCTGGGGAAGCAGACGGTTACCCGCCGATGAGGAGATATCCTTATGTTGGTAGCTAGCGACATGCCCTGAAGAAGGGTCCGGGCGTTCCGCTTGGTGTCGATTCCAAGACCGTGATCACACGCCAAAATAGCTCAATCAGGTAGAGCAGCACATTTGTAATGTGCCGGTTATTGGTTCGATTCCGATTTTTGGCTCTAACAACGCTAGATTCGCCTAGTGGTCAATGGCAGGAGACTGTAAATCTCCCGACTTCGGTCTTACGGTGGTCCGAATCCATCATCTAGCACTATTTTTTTGTTCTTTAGCTCAGCTGGTAGAGCGTTGGACTGTTAATCCATTGGTCCTTGGTTCGAGTCCAAGAAGAACAGCTATATACAAATAAGACCTTAATTGCGGAATGGAGAAGTTGGTCTATCTCGTGAGTCTCATAATCTCAATGTCATCAGTTCGAATCTGATTTCCGCTATTAAGTTTTTACTCGGCTCCTTCGTCTAGAGGCCTAGGACATATGGTTTTCATCCATAGAACATCGATTCGAATTCGGTAGGAGCTACTACTATAGCAAGAACGCCATGTCACTTCGTGAGTGGTAGAGTTTAGCATGAACATGCTAGCTCAGGACTGATAATTAAAGTTCTTGATGGGTCACCTGAATGTCCGAGAGTGGCTGCCATTTGGTTTTCAGATCCACATAAACTGATATGGGCCAGTAGTTCAGTTGGTAGAACGTTTGCCTTGCACGCAAATTGTCAAGGGTTCGACTCCCTTCTGTGTCCATTATTCTTTTTATTCTACTTTAGCTCAGTTGGTAGAGCAGGGAACAGCTAGTTCCTAGGTCCCTTGTTCGAGTCGAGGAAGTAGAGCGAACTTGGAGACAATATGAAACCAATATTGTATTGCCTTGGCTGTCTACTTGAAGCTACAGAAAAGCTAATAGCTCTTATTGGAGACTTCATAGATGGCGTTATAGACGGATGTCTTGACTGTCTAGACTCAGGTCTAGAATGGGTTGAAGAACATCTTAATGAAGATATTTAACTGGAGATATACGCTAATAGGTAAGCGAACTCTTTGCTAAGGAGTCGCCTGAAAGGGCTTGGAGGTTCGAGTCCTTCTATCTCCGTAACCTTTAAGGACTATATGAACTGTAACTACCTAACCGTTCTCGGTAAGGATGGCTTATTCCACCTAGCAGATCCTACAAGCAAGAAATGCTTATGTGGAGCTGAAATTCAATCCAAAAAGATTGATCTCTCCAAGAACAACGATACCTGCTACGACTGCAAAGCTATCCTCGAAGATGAAGAGGAAGAAGAGTACAAATAGTCTTTATACCCAAGATCCCACGATCTTGGGTTTATTTTTATGATCCGAACTTCAGATTGAAGGGGCGTTCTCCTGCGTCTCAGATTGGTTCAGTTGGGATACCGAAGGCAAACCCTTCGGTATTTCTTTTTACATTCGGAGGACTTATGAAACCAGAAACAATCAGAAAACATGAGGATACATTTAAGGAAACCCTCCGAATTGCATCCTCAAGAGTGTTTAAATGCGATAGCCAGATTATTGCAGATGGATTTAAGATTATGTGTTTGGATCCGGGTTATAATTCTTATTATTATCCGTCTCCTACAAAAAAGAAAAGCATTTGTCTTCATTTGACTATTGGCTATATCAATAGCGATCTTGCTACTCTTACTACTCCAGATAGCCATGTGTCTGTGCAGTATGTGATTGACAGTCAGGGTAATATCTATAACCTGTTCCCTGATGAATACTGGTCTTATCATCTTGGCAAAAATTGTATTGGCTCTAATGCCGTAATGTCTAGACAGTGTATCGGTATTGAACTTAGTAACTATGGGCCACTCAGACAAGTTATGTCTAGTGATGGAGTGAAGTTTGAAGATATTTATCAGAAAACCTTTACAACAAATCCTGGAGATGTTGTAGCCGCAGATTTCCGTGGATATAAGTATTATGCTAAGATTCCGGCTGCTCAGGCTAAGGCCCTTAGAACACTCTTGTATTTCTTGGGCGTAAGACATAATATTGATGTCACTAACGTGAAGACAGATCTTTTTAAGAGCGATGAAGAAGCTGTAAACTTCTCTGGTGTGTTCTCTCATGCCTGTGTCAGGAAAGATAAATCCGATATTCCTCCTGAGATTATGGACGATATCCTTTCTGATCCAAATAAAGAATTTGATGTAAGCGAAGAAGAAGTTGAACCTGTGGAAACTGTAAGGAGCCATAACGCTCTTGATAATACCACGAAAACTGCACCTGAACCGTTAATTGAAGCAGTGCAAAAAACTGAAGAAAAACCTAAGAAGCAAAAGACGTTTCTTGATTTCGCCATTGAATTCATCAAAGCCCTGTTTAGTTAAATGTATATTAACATTTGTCCTTTAAGGAGAAAGTTAATGTCAGCTAAATGGAGAGAAGATGAAAAGAACCCTTGGATGTTTAATCAGATGCCAACGGAGCAGGGCAGGTACGATGTTATGTTTAAGAAGCCTATGTTTGGTTACAAATATGGGTCAGCCGAGTTTTTCCCAGAAGTAGTTAATGAAGATGGTACAGTCAGT
>Ga0310690_10008675_pt1 | contig 12864 bp, 11 predicted proteins | sample AusTroGonzalo_MG_2_FD_207661 | JGI IMG/M metagenome (GOLD analysis project Ga0310690, IMG submission 207661) | Bovine rumen microbial communities from tropical cattle in Woodstock, Queensland, Australia - Gonzalo_04 (v2) (version 2) | ecosystem: Host-associated > Mammals > Digestive system >...
AAAGAACTACTGGCTAGATAATCATATTAACGAGTATGTTGATGTTCTTAAATAAGACGTGATTATTAGGGTAACGCCCTATTAACTAGAATATATTAATAATAATAGTTATAATATATATAATATAATGGGTTGACGAAAGTTGACCCATTTACTATATTTGCAGTATGATATATTTGAAACAAGTAAAGCTTTATTGCAATGAATATTGGAAGATAGAGAACTATGATGAAGCTGTAAATTCTGATGAAGTTTACGAATGTCATCACCGTTTAGAATTAACGTTGGATGGTGAATATGCACATAGTATAAAGGATTTGAAGAGATTCAATATGTATTATCATAGACCATATTTCGAATTGATATTCCTTAAAGTAAATGACCATGCTAAATTACATGCTAAATCACGTTCAGAACATACAAATAAATTGAATAGTGATTACCATAAAGGTCGTAAACTATCTGAAGAACATAAACGAAAGATTGGACTTGGAAGTAAAGGCCATATAGTTACGGAAGATCAGAAACAACGAACAGCTTTAGCGCGTAAAGGAACTAAATTGAAACTTGGTGATGATGGTAAATACCATTGGGTTAGAATATAAAGAAATCCTGTAGGAAGAACCTACAGGATTATTCTTATATTGTTAGTAGATTGTTACTAAAGTGTGACCAAATTGGGCTGAGCGTCCTTAACGAGGATCAATGCAGCACCACGAGGTTCAATGCACTGAGATACGCCAGCAACAGACCAACGAGTTACGTTGGTACCCTTGAGGATATCAACAGTTCTACCTTCATGAACTGTAATGCCTTCGATAGAATCAGAGCTTTGTTCAGCGTTAGACCAGTCGACCTTCTTGAGAGTATCGAATTCCTGAGCACCTTCGACACGGATGATACCCATGTAGTAAGTACCAGCTGCAATCGGGTTAACGAGCTTAGCGTTTGCGAAATCAGTAACTTCGACGTTAGAACCGTCAGCCTTAACAGCTTCCTTAGTTCCCTGACCAGCGAAGTCAACCGGACGAACCTTGACAGCACCAGCAGTAGCGTCTTCGATAGCGATGAATGCTTTCGGGAAGCTCATCTTGTTACCAACGAGGTTAGTAGCATAGATACCTTCGACGAAGAGCGGAGTACCAGCCGGAATAGTTTCAGTTACACCAGAGAGTGTGAGAGTTGCAGCGGATGCATTAGCAACCTGAACGAATCCAGAAACCGTAGCGCTAGAGAGTTCATTAGCCAAATCAACGGAGATTTCTACAGCCGGGAGGAATTGCTGTTCACGGAAAGTGGTACCTGCAATCTTACCGTATACGCCCTTGGAAGCGATCGGATCGAGGTTGACTGCATCGAAACCCTTACCGACAGTTGCGAGAACAGAGTCAATCATCGGGTCAATGAAGCCATAACGTTCATCAGAAGTGATAGAGCCGAGAGCTCTGGAAGCCTTAGAAACAGGCATATAACCAGTACCTACGAATGCAATATTCTGACGGCCGATATCGTTCTTGATAGCGTCCTGAACGAAGCCTTCGATAAGAGCCTTACCGTTAGGCATTGCAATTTCCTTGTCCCAGTTAACTTCGAGAACTTCATTAATCATATCGGTACCGATAACGATGTTACCGACATTGAGCTTTGCATGGACGTCGCGTTCCTTGATTTCAGAAACGTCAGTAGTTTCGAGAGATTTACCGTTGACGTATTTACCGTTGTCCTTAACAACGAATACATAATCCTGGTCATTTCTCATATTCGGACGGAGCTGGTCAGCGAGATAAGACTTAGCACCAGCGTTAAGATATGCGCCGCTTTCTGCAGCACGGACTGCGATGAGGTCAGTAAGCTTGTTGGGTAAATATTTATTTGCCATAATATTGTTTCCTTATAATAATAAATTGTGATGTTTATCCCCTAGGATGTTCACGTAAGTATCTATTCCAATAATTTCTATCATGTACTACGTTAGCTGTTCCTGGAGTGCTGTTGATTTGTTTACCAATAACCGGAAGTTCTTTCTTAGCTTCTACTTTAGGAGCTTCAGTAGCTATCTTCTCGATTGTCGGCTGTTTGTGATGTCTTTCGAGTATCTGGTCTGCTACGGCTGCAATATTGCGTTTCAAGGCATCCGGATCTGTACTTCTGAACGTATATCCTAACAATTTATTGTCAGTCATCAGTTCTTTCAACACAATCGGATATTCCGGCATTGTGCTCAGGTAGCCAAATACTACGCCATTAGGATCGACGTCGGAAACTGCATCATAGAAAGCTTTACCATTAGAAGCGATTAAAGATTCATATTCTTTACGTTCTTCTTCATTCTGGTAACAATTCTCTACTCTACGACGGTCTTCGTCTATGTCTTCCTGAAGCTGTCTTTCCCTTTCATAACGTTGCAGCTTATCAATTTCATCCTGCATTTCACGTTCATGGAATTTCCAGTCTACGTAGCTATTAGGATCTGGCTTGCCTTCCTTATCTACGAAATGTTCGGCCTTAAGACCTTTACCCTTGTTAAGCTCTTCTTCGAGCTCTTTGATTCTAGCTTCCAGCTGCTTCTTCTCTTCTTTCGATTTCTTCTTAAGACGTTCGAATGCATAATCCCTACGGTTCTGCGGTTCTTCCTTCTTAGGTTCTTCTTTAGGTGTTTCAGCTTTCGGCTCTTCTTCTTTCACTTCTGCTTTCGGTTCCTCAGCCTTGTCATCAGCTTTGTCTTCTACTTGCTTCTGTTCGACATCCTTGACCTCTTCAACGGCCTTATTATCATCAATTTCTTCGGCGGATGCTTCCTTAGAAACTTCCTCGGTTTCCTGAGTTGACGGTTCAGCTACTTCCTCGGATTGCCCTTTAAGTTTGGCAAGATATTCATTTACCTGTTCGCTATTCATACGGTGCGATAACCTCAATCGTGGAATTAAATCATTTAGCGTAACCCACGCTGTTACGCTATATAGAATAATTAGTAAACTAACCCCACTTTCCTTTGAGATTAGCTAAGAAATATTTACCTAAAGACGGAGAATTAAGCCATTCTGCTACGTGCTCAGGTGTAAATCCAGGAAATAGATAAGATCTTCCACCTATATCTACCGTAAGCATCTGAGATTCTGGCTCATAATCGAAATCTCCAATAAAGCTAGAAGACTGAGAAACCTGACGCCTAGGTTCCTGATCCAGCCAGTATTTAGGATATGCCCTTTCTGCTTCAGCTGCCCTGGCTTGTAATGCCCTATATGCCATTGCACGTGCAGCTCCTGAAGGAAGGGAGAGAATATCTACATATTCTGGATAATTCGTAATATCCAGTAATTGCTGATGTTCCATAGGAGTCTGTCTTTCGACTGCCAACCTATAGCCACCTTTCAGTGCGTTTCCGGCTAATGAATCGCCTGTATCTACATGAAATCTCATAATTAAATACCTCTTGTTACTGCATCGACAGCATCTTCTATACCGTTAAGGTATGCATCTGTTTCACGTTCCTGTGTATTCATGTCAGCTTCTGCAGCCTTGATATTGATTTCTTGCTGCTTAAGCAATGCATCGTTACCGTTCTTGTCAGCTGTTACTCCAAGTTTAGCAGATTCGATAGCCATCTTGTCCTGTTCGGAAACAACGAACTTGTTCCAGTCGTGTTCTCTCTGTTCTCTACCGTCAATCATGCTTAAACGAGTAGACAGTAATTGCTGTTTAAGGTCTTCGTTCTCTGCCTTCATCTGTTCCAATGCAAACATATTCTCTTCCATCTGAGCCTTCATCTGGTTTAGCATATGCACTGCACCAGGATCCTGAGTTTCAGATACGAACTGAACATCAGGCGGTAAATTAGCTACGATATTACGAGATAAGTCTTCACCAAGATCGTTCTTAAGGGAATCTGCAAAGTATTTAGCAATAATCGGCTTCATGTTATCCGGCATGATTGTAGCCAATGCAGACAATTCCTGACGAGCTTTCATTTCACGAGTAATAACAGATGGACCGTTCTCCAATGTAAACTTCAAATCTTCGCCGCCAGTAATCATCTGAATAATAATCTTAGAAATGGAACGAACGGCCTTGAAGGCGTTATTATAATAATTTGCAGTATTGGATTCTTTAGAAATCTGTTGACGTAATATTTCCGTAGCAGTTCTTTCTCTTTCCCCACCCTGAATACCTGTTAACGGAATACCAGTAACGTCTTCCAATAATGTTCTGCATGTAGATACCGTATTCTGTAAATCACCAGTCTCGAATCCTTCTGTTAAAGGAACCGGCTGATGTTCACCTTTCCATAATACGGCTACAGAATCATCTTCGTTGACTCTTGCATAGCTTTCTTCAAGGCCGTCGATAGCATCAACGTTTACCATGTAGTTAGCCTTAGGACTTCTTCCACATCTTTCGATTAATGTAGAATATGCAATATTTGCGCCTAATTCCAACGACATAGTTTGCTGAATAATACCATTATAGTCTATATCGCCATTATAATAAATTTCATTACCAGCCATACGTATAATAGGGATAATCTTGATTGGCAATTCATAGCTTTCAACTATCTTGTCGCCACAAATCTTATACATATCTACGTAGCCAGCATCGTTCTTGCAATAATAAGAAATTAATGCAACAGAATCTTCAGGCATCCTCCATTGTTTGAAGTCGCCTATATTAATGAAACATGGCGTCATTGGATATTGATAAGGTACGACATCTTCACCATACAGTCTCTTAGCTTTCTTTAACGGAATGAAATTAAGAATTGCACCTTCTTCCGCATCGCTACCGTCTACAGTAGCTACAGACGGATCCATAGCGACTGCATTGATTCTATTGGCTGATTCGATAACAATCTTTGCTTCGCCTGTATATTCATCAGCAACAGTAGTTACAATCATGTAGCCGTAACCAGTAAGACATGCCTTTCTGAAGGCGTCAATCATTGCAGATTTAGAATCATTGTCAGCTTCGATATCATCAATCATCTTCTGAACATCTTCTAAACCATCTGTCTTATCTACAAGTTCTGTATGCCATGGGCTATTAGATACAGGTGAAGATATGGCATTGCACAATACATTCCAGTTGTTTAAGCTAAGATTAAGCCTATTCTTGTTGCGTCTATATTTCTTCTTGAATTTATCGTTCCAGAAATTACCGGAATACATCTCCAAATCATCCAGCGCCCTGTTGATTACTGTATTGAAACGGGTATCTGAACGTGTAAGGAATCTATTACATTGTTCTATTATTTCGCGTTCTTCCATTTGAACCTCTTAGATCAATAATTAGATTTGAGATATTCTTATATTTAATTGAGTTCCATTATTGAAGTTCTGTGCTCCAATAATGAAGTTTCTTAAATACCAAGAGAACTGATTAGTTCCAGATTTAGATATATCTGACGGTAAATTATCAAGTGTATCAGGATAGGTAGTAACAGTATTAATTCCAGCAGAACTGAAAGAACCACCTGGGTGCATCTGATTCAGTTTACTGCCAGAACTAGTCAATGCTTCAGCAAGAATCTTAGTAACTACATTCTGAGTACCGATAGTAAACAGCTTGATTTCTGCAAAGTATTTATCTGCAGAAGTACATGTTCCGCCGTATTTATCATCTATTGCAGCTAATATACCAGGACCAGAAGTATAACCTACACTGTTTATTGTACCAACAGTATCGATTGTCATAGCCATTGTACCGGTATTACCCTGATAGGTATAGATATTGTAGTTATCGTAAATGTTTGATAACGATCTGTCTACCTTAATCGGCGTAACACCTAAGCCAATATTGTCCTTGACTGTCAAGCCCCTTACTAGGTCTATAGTAGAGAGATGAGGATCGTTTACGTCGATAGTACCGATTTCAATAGTTCCGTTAACAAAGTTATTGACGAAATTACCGGCAATAATTCTAGTAACGTCATATTCTGCATGTGTAGCCGTAACTTCAGGCTGCGGATCTACGTGAATAGAAGATTCAGAGTCAATACCGTAAACCTGAATAGTTACATTCGGACCAACATTAGAATCCTTCATATCGCAATAGCCAGAATAAACGTCTATACTCTGAATAGTATTGTAAATAGAAGCATAATCTGTATCAATTGAACCAGTTCCAATTAAATTAGAATTCTGCAAATTAAATCTATTAAGTCTAACTCTGTCTTGAGAAATAGAAATAGTAGAATTTGATGCGCTAATTGTACAGCCTTGGTTATAGCCGTTTGCAAACTTAACTATGATTTCACAATCTTTAAAGTAATATGTATTAGCTGCTTTACCCTGTAAAGTAATAGTACCGGCGCAGTTCTCTAAATAATACGTATGGGCATTGTCAGATTCCTTCAATACTGCATTGGAATTTGTTCCCTTGTAGTTAATCAGCCATCTGTCTGCATCTACTACGTTCTCCCATGGATTCTGATCAGTCAGCCTTCCTTTCCAGTCATAGTTAATCTGGCTTTGCTGATCCTTAATTCTAAGCCACATCAATTCCTTATGTTCGAAATCGTCGAAATCGGCTATAGTATTTGTATCTACGTGGATAACAGGAGAACCGTAGAACATATCTTCAGTAACCTGGCAGTTATTGAAATAGCTACCGGTCGAAATCTTGTTCTTGGAATTTACATCGCAGTTGGTAAACGTACATACACCGTTAATAGATGCATTACAGTTAACCGTACAGTTAGTAAAGCTGTATTCACCATTAATGGAAGTATTTACGTCTATTGTAGCGTTAGAATAGATAAACTGATGGTTATTGGATTCGTTGTCTATTACTACATGCTTAGGACTGATGAACTGGTTTGCATTCCAGGAAGTCTTTACATAGCTAGAACTAAGGTTAGTATTGTGGTTAAGGAAATACGGATTACCGTTGAATTCGCAAGCAAAGATATTACTAGAACCGGCATCAATGAACGTTACGGATTCAGCTATATCAATTACTTCAGCTACCGGTGCGAAACCGTTATATTTGTAATACTTGTAATCGCCGTTAGCCGAGAAATAAGGTCTTACCTTTGCGCTATTGCAGTAATCTATCCATTGTGCAAGACGTGCAGTATCTGCCGTGAAATTGGTAGTATTCTGCGGGAATATACCGAAATGTCTGGAATCGCAATGTTCAGTAGGCTTTACCAATACCCATCTTCCTGTCAATTCAGTTCCCTGAATAATACTTCCGTTATCGTCGTTATCAGTTAGGCTGGGGTACCAAATATAGTTAACCGGCTCCTTATCACCTGGCCAGTTGTAACCTAATAACGTAACAACCTTTGTACCGTAAACTTCAGGTACAGTATCGATATCCAGATTTCTTAATGCAGCCATATTAGGTACAGACACTACCGTATCTGCAGTAATATGTGCCAAGATATCGTTAATATTCTCTACAGTATATTGCAATGTCCAGCTAGTATCGTCGTTAATGTCGATATCCTGACTGCGTAAATTCTGGAAATTGCCTTCACCTATATACTTATAGAAATATGCAATAACGTCAACATCGACAAATACCTGATGCTGAGTTCTACCATATTCATCTGTTAGCTGCGGATTGTCTAATGCAGTACCGTCGCTGTCATAAATTGGCGCTACTGTATTTCCATCCTTTACATTGAACATAACACAGCCATGAAGCGGCTTGTTGTTATTGTCTAAGTAACGATTCCATGAATCAAAGTTTCTCATTACTGATTTCTCCATTTCTCCCATGCAGCTTCAATCAAAGAACCCTTGGCTGCTTCTGCTGGCTTCTTGTCTTTATTCCATAATATAGAGTAATTAGAAATAATACGGTTAATATTATCTTCTCTTTCCTTTCTTAACAAGGCATTCTCTATGAATTTAGGTTCAGATCCCTTATTTCTAAGATGAGAAGTTTCCTGTACCATTATCTGTCCAGGTTTACCCCTTACTATGGCGTTAGTTGCCTGCTTAAGTCTATACTGTGCTTTCTGTAATTTACTTAAGTCCTCATAACGCTTAGTATCAAGAACCCTTGCGAAATAGCTATTACCAGGTTCGCTGAACTGTCTTGCAACATTCTGTGATGTTTCTGGACTGATTACCATCGTAGCAGGCTTACCGTTAACTCTAAAGTCACTTACTAATCCTTCAGAAGTACCAGCTGGATATCCTGCAGCTATATTTGCACGCTGAATATTCTGTACCAGGTTTGTAGATTCTAAGTAATAACGTTTGTTTAATTCCTCTATAGCTTGACGGTTAATAGGTTTATCCGTAGCAGTAGAAGCTACTATTTCAGACATCTTATTCTTAAGTTCACTATCCGGCATATTCTTGATAGTGTTTCTTAACTGTGTATCGTTGACATTATCTGTTAATGCCCTTTCTACATCTGTAAATCCTTTACGTAATCTTGCTGTTTCTTCAGCTACGTTAAGTGCATTGGAAACTTCATTAGATACGCCGCCTTCTACTGCCTTTCCTAATTTACGGGCATTCAACATTCTCCATGCAGCTATGTTAGTACCGTAATCGAGTAACTGATCCTTTACTGCCTGTGAAACATCTTTCTTATATGGCGAATCAGATAATATATGCGTCCAGTCTCTACCGGCTCTTATACTAGGTCCTATAACTGCACCTACACCTGGAGCCAAGTCGCCTGCAGCACCGAGAATACCAGAAATCAAGTCGGCCTTTGCACCTGTAGAAGAGCCTATGAAACCTGGAGCTTCTTTACCGAATATAGCCGATTCTGGATCGTTAATATAGCGTTGGTTCTCGTAATCTGAAGCTAACCAATATCTAGGATCATCCATTGTTCTATTCTGGATTTCCTGCTCACGTCTAATCCTTCCTGCTTCTGCATCTCTTTCGGCTTCATATTCTGTCTTGAAACCTTCAATCTTGTCGAACCAGTCTTTAAGTTCAGCAGCGTCCAGCCAAGGATATTTCTGTTGTAAACTAAGGAAACGTGCATATGACGGTGCTTTACCATCAAGCTGCGTATAGATTTCGTTCATTATTTGAAGCTTATCGCCCTTAAAGTCTGCAACGTTCTTATACTTGTCTGTAAAGTCGCTATATCCTTCTTCAAGAATATTGTAGTCGAAACCTTCAGGATTTGCCAAGAAATTAGCTACCTGATCTGGCGCTACTTCTCCAATCTTGTTAGCTATTGTTTCTATCTCTTGGTCAGTCATTATTTCCTCACTAAGCTAGCTTTACGGTTTGTAACACTTACTCTGAATTTCTTTGAATCGTAAGTACCGTTCTTAGCAAACTGTGCATTTGCATCTTCAAGTTCTTTATCTGCGGCTGCTATACGTTCTTCGATTGTTAATCCTTTATTTGCAATTTCCTGTAACTTTGCTTGATTATCGCCAGCAAGTCTTAAAGCTTCTGCCTTATTAGCATTAGTCCATTTACCTTTCATTACTTCTGCATATTTGTCATTCTCTTCACCGATTTCTGCAGCTGTCTTAGGCGTTTCGGTTCCGAACATTTCTAATGCCTTCTCTGCATCAGGACCAGATATTACAGGAATACCTTGAGGTTGAGTACGTAACTGACTAGGAATCAGACTACCGTAATAATTGAGCTTGTTATTTGCCTGTTCAATCTGACTCTGTAACTGTGCACGTTTCAAGATACCTTCCGGAGTCTTGTCACTAGTATTGTCGTGTTCGAACTTAAGCTGCTTGATAATAGCTTCCTGGTTCTGATAATTCATTACATTCTGAGCCTGACGTTCTTCTACTGCAGCCTTGTTACTTATATTTGCCAAGGCTATAGCATTATCTCTGCTAAGTTGATTCTGCTTAGCTTGCCATTTACGCTGCTCGTTTGCCATGTCGATTTGATTTGCCCTGTTTAAAGCATTCTGTTCAGCCTGGAACTGTTGCTGTGCAGCCAGTTTATCCTGGTCATAATAATTACCAGCAATCTTATATAAAGCGTCTTGTACAGTATTACCAGTCTGTTGGACTGCATTACCCCAGTTCTGACCCATTTGAGCAACACGGTCATATCTATGTTGTAAATAATTTGCACGATTAGCCATGGCGTTGCCGAGCATTCCGCCGTAATTAATGTTGTCTCTTTGATAAATTGCCATTATATCTTACTCCTTATTTCTTTGACGCTTGCTGAATGTTCTTCCAGGTGCAAATCCTTCAGGTGGTTCAGTGTCTTTGCTAATTCGTATATTTGTTACTCCATTATTATACCACTTAAGATTAGCGAATTGTTTACTTACCTGTTCTCTACCTTCTTTAGTCTTGCACCAAGCATCTGATCTTCTACTATACGAACCTAATTTATTATGTAACTTAGAATGTTCACCATGTGTTAAGAATATAAGTTCTTTAGCCGGTCTATGATAGTAACACTCATTATCAATCAAATCTTGAGAAGAACAATTCCACCAAATTTCTGTTCTATGATGACAATCCCAGCATTGAGATTTATCATTGATTGCTTCTTCATAATTCTCAATCTTTGATATATCATCTTTACAGAATGCCCAAGCGCTCATTTCTTTAATCATAATAACTCCTAATAGAGGCCACCAATAGCGGAATCATAACCGACTCTAGCGTTAAGTCTATCTTGATTAGCCTGCATGATATCAGACATCTTTGCATCCTGAGTATTATAGTAATCAGAAGCTAAGTTACCTTGTAAACCAATCTTATACTGTGTAGCAGTATTGAGTGCATTGAGTCTATTCTGATTATTCCTAATTGCATCAGCATATTTCTGATATTCGAAGCTTCTATCCTGGTTATACTGATTCAATGCAGTATTATAAAGTTCGTCAGACTTAGAAGCCACACCTTGAGCAATACCCAAAGCTGCGCCCGTTCCACGTCCTAAACCAGCACCAGCAGCTGTGTGTTGAAGCTGATCTCTAGTCTGGCCGATAATCTGAGCGTAATACGGATTCGTGAAATCTTCGACTGTCTTTCCGTAATTAAATTCACCTACGTCAGCAGCATATTCTTCAGGATTATAACCAGCAATAGCCTTCTTGTAGGCGTTTACATCTTGCTGTGTTCCTAAAGAACCACGTGTGTCGTAATATTGGTTAATCTGATTGATTAGCTGATTATACTGCGCATCAGTAATTGCGCCTTGCTGACGTAATTGTGCTGCAGCTTCTTTACGAGCATTAGCTTCTCTCTTGGAAGCTTCATTTGCATAATATCCTTGGATTGCAGCTCCACCTAGTTGGCCAGCTGCGCCAGCTATAGCGCCGGCTACAATTAAAGGTACCATATCGTTATCTCCTTAATTTCTTTCCTAATAATTAGTTATTAATTCCATTTCTTTAATACCAACTGGCCAAATCCTGATACTCCAGCCGGTAATTCACATGTTAATATACTGTTCTTTATCTGTATTCTTGAACCGTTAGAACATTGTATGAAACCGTCGTAGCATTCAGGCAGCTGTAAACTGTCGTATTTGGCTCCAGGTAACAGATTAATGAAGAGAATATTCTTAACTAAGGTAAATACTGCCTTACCGTCTGAGTATTGACCGTATTTACCCTTAATTGCTTCTATATTCTCGTTACTTTCGTCATATCTGATAACTTTAAGCTCAAGTTTAGTCATAATTACTCCTAGAATAAGCTACAAGGTGACCATGATATCTGAAGATTCTCTATTGCAAATGGAATTTCTTCAGTAGTAGATACTTCCAATGTAAAGAATCTTCCCATTCCGCAGCCGTAAACGTTAGTTTCGTAATCGTATTGACCAATCTTTCCTGCATAAGCGTCTTCATAGTCTGACCACGTAGAACCGTCCCAGCTATATCTGAACGAAATCCTAGGATTCATTTCAAGATTAGTATACTGATCGTTAAAGCTATGCTGGCCGTTGTTCGTAATAAGTCTTAACCAGTCGATATAGAACGGCATATCGTTAGATGTCAATACCCCGCCTCTCCTTACCTTGAGTATAACCCTTCCGTCATGTTCAGAATACTTGTTCTCGTCATTATATACCAATGCGCCCGTAGTTCCGAGATATATCTTGTTGTATGCGAACGTGGCATGATTATAACGCCAATATGTAAGTCTATTGGAAGTATCGTAGCTAGCACGGTTATGCCATGCGTCCTCGTCTATATCGTAAACATATGTCTTCTTGGAATCTTCGAAAGTTATAGCATAGAAAGTATGCTGGTGTTCCTTGAATATCTGTGCATAAGCGTTCTCGGGATTTACGATTTGTGTAATTTCCCTTTCTATATCGTTGGTAGATACTCTCTTGATGACAGTATCAGTAATCATGAATATTCCGTTGTCACCGATATCTGAAGAACCTAGCCATAATACGTTGTTACCCAACATTGCTAAGCTGTTAGGTGCCTTAATACCTATGTTGCCTGCAGCATTGTCTGGCGAAGTGAACGGATTGTTTACGTCGTCGTTATAAGAGAATACTTGCCATGATCTGTCGCCAAATGTATAAAGTTTAGAACCGTTAGAACAAAGAGCTATCGTATTATCTGGCGCCCATTCACTGAAACAGGAGTAGCCTACCCTAGCGTACTGAACGGTGCCTACCCTGAATATGTCGTATTTCTCAGGTGTATCGTCAGCCGTGCCTGTTATGAATTCCTTGTAAAGGTCGTAATAGGCGTCATGTATTTCGCCGGCTATATACTGTTCCTTAGTATCTTCAGGTACAGTAGCCCACCACGCAATGAAATTGTTGCGTTTCTGGTAGAATGCTGCGTCTTCTGAATCTTCCACTTCGAAAGGATATTGATAAGAAATATAGAAAGCGTCAGTACCGGCGTCGTTAACGATTAAGTAGCCGTAAAGATATGCACAATGTGTCGGCTTAATCTTCGTAGTAGTAGAATTTACTCT
>Ga0310690_10008678_pt1 | contig 12861 bp, 16 predicted proteins | sample AusTroGonzalo_MG_2_FD_207661 | JGI IMG/M metagenome (GOLD analysis project Ga0310690, IMG submission 207661) | Bovine rumen microbial communities from tropical cattle in Woodstock, Queensland, Australia - Gonzalo_04 (v2) (version 2) | ecosystem: Host-associated > Mammals > Digestive system >...
ATACAACACTCTGAATATTGTAAAAACGTCCATTATAAGTAACACCGATTCGTTTACCTTGACTTGCCGCTAATATTTCTTCTTGTGTAAATCCTATAGCGTCTAGTTTTGCTACAGTATCTGTTGAATCATCTGGTAAACCAGTAGCAACTATTGGTTTAATCATATCTTCTTCTGAAACAAATGCTCTTCATTCTCCATATCTTCCATAAGCTGCTACTCTTTCTCAGTGATACGGTGAAATATCTTCACTTAAAATGGAAAGAACTATGATTTTATAACCAGGTGTGCTTCCAGCTGTAATCTGAACTTGTAGTTCTGCTTGAGTTAAACCAGTAGGAAGTCCTTGAGAACTTACTGTTCCAATATATGATTTTCCAGCAATCGCAGTATCATCTAATTGGACACTATCTATAATATCATCTATAGAAGTAGTATCCCAACTAGTTGGAAACGCATGATTAACAACAACCGTTGCCTGGGTTACATATCCTGCATCGTTTGCTAATTCAGATACTTTAGATGGACCGCAAAAATTAATTACATTTTTCATATTAGTATCTAATTAAAATTTCATCCGCTGTATTTCCAACTAATTTACAATAAGTATTTACTGGAAGTCCAACTACAACTTGATTCTTATTAGCTGGAGTAGCGTCTTCTCAAGCATTCCAAGTAATACCATCTGCTGAATAATTAAATGTATATCCAGAAGCAGAAGCACTAATTATAAATTTGTCTGATGGAACTTGAAACGACTCGGCTTTATTTATTTTTTTAATTCCCATTTACTATTTGTTTTATTGCGTTTACATGTATTTGTGTAATAATATCACGACCTTTGTCAGACATTAAGAATTCACAATCTGTTTTATTATCTTGAAAGAGATTTTCTGTAAGAATCGCAGGACACCAGCTTTTTTGAAGAATTGTAAAATTACTTTCCCAATCAAAATCTCCGTCAGATTTATCTTTTATGAGAGTCATTCCATTTAAAGGAAGTAATTTTTCGGCTTCTTTATAAAAGATGTCTGCGTACTCGTCTGATTTTGTTTTGCCCTTTGTTGTTCAAACACTTCATCCTCTAGCACTCATCCAATCTTTTCCCATTCCTGATGCATTAGCGTGAATAGAAATTAGTAAACAATTAGTTTTTCCAAAATTTGAACAATATCGATTCACTCTGTTTGCACGGGTTGTTAATAGAATATCCTCATCTACTTCTGGAGTTACAATTTTATAATTGATATTTAATTTTTTAAGTTCTTCGGAAATACGTTTTACGATATCTCTAGAAAACTCATATTCAAAAAATTGTCTTCCATCCGGAAACTTGGGGGATTTCTTACCAGGAGTTGATTTTGCGTGGCCATTATCTAGCAGAATTCAAAACTTGGAAGCAGAAATTACTGCAGGATTTAATTCACCACCATTACTTACTAAACTCTTATTCTTCATAATACAATTCTTTTACTTTCTTTTCAATTTTACCCATTTCTGCATTTGCTTCTTTTTCTCACGGTCTATCGAAATATGGAGTATCTTTATCGTAGAATTCTCCTTTTCATATAGCTCCACCTTTTACCAATTTGAGTTCACCTTTATCATATTGTTTTAAATGAACCATTTCATGACAAAGAATTGAAAGTATACTAGCTGCACCAGCTCTACTATGATAAGTTAAACGATATTTATGTCTTTCTGGTTCTGCTTGAAGAATTGCTTGAAGTTCTAAATTGTCTGAATCAAAATTTGATACAAGTCTATCGTTAGTTATCACAGATAGATAAACGTTAGGAATGTTCAATATTTCAGTAAGTATAATCTTTGTAGCAATAGTCATATCTAATTTAACTTTGTTTGTGGCTGCTCAAACAACAGATGGTTTCTCACCAAACTTTCATTCTCTAGGAGTTTTCTTTTTGAAGCAAAACATTATATTAAGGATTTTACAATTGGCATATCTATAATTCCACCATTTTGGTGTTTCTTCGATCAACCTCTCGCATTACGTGCGAAATTTGCTCTTTTTCTTGTTGTTGGATTAGAAGAGTGCAATCCCTTCTGAATACAAGCATCTGTTACTTTTCCACCGCAGTAATCTGTAAATTTTCCACGGTTTGCTTTCTTAATATGGATTCCCGATCCATTCTTAAGCTTTTGTACTAAATATTCTATTTTTTCGTTCATAAATCTTCCTATTTTAATTATTTGCTGCAAATATAATTATTTTTTCTGTAAAATCCAAATAAAAAATTTGGAAATGTCAATTATTTTGACTATATTTGCCCCGAAAAATAATAAGTCGATAAGAATATAAGAATATTAACTATATAAAATTAAATATAAAAATGGATTGAGCATCAATTATTATTGCGGTTGTTGGAGCGCTTGCTGGAGGTGGATTAATCAGCTTGCTTACTATCAGAGAGACTAGAAAGAGTATGAAGATTGAAAATGGCGCAAAAGAAGATCGTAGATGGACAACTCTAGTTGAACAGTTAAGGGTTCAAATAGAAAAAACAAGTGAACGTCTTGAAAAGAAAGACGCTCGTATTACAGAATTAGAGGATACAAATGCAGTTTTAAGACATGAACTTGATGATACTCGTACAGCGTTAGTTAAAGCTACATTACTTCGTTGTAGTAAAATTGCATGTGTAGATCGCAAACCTCCTCTTGGATATTCTGAACTTACAACTGATGAATTAATAGCTGAAAAGAAACGATTGAATTTAGAATAAATATATAAATAGATGTAATATGAAAATGATTAATGATTAATGATATATGCCTGCAGCTAAAAATATTGAGGAAAAATATATTCAAGGTATAAAAGTAGATAAAGAAAACGATCAAGTGTTTTTTAATGATTCTACTCATACCTATTATGATAAAGACACTCTTCAGAAATATATTTCTGTTACACAGCTTGTAAATGCATATTCACAAGAGTTTGATGAAGAATTTTGAAGTGCGTTTAAAGCGCTGGAACAATTAATGGACGGGGATAAATGGTCTATTGTAAAGCCAATTTTATTAAATACTAAAAAATTTAGTATAGAGTCTCTTTCTAAATTAGGAATCGATAAAGATTTATTTTTACAAACACAAAACGCAATAAAAGCGGAGTATAAGCGCAAAAGAGATGAATCTTGTGCTAGAGGGACGGCTATACACGAACAATTTGAATTAGGTTTTTATGGAAAGAAAACCTTTGATTTTTCTAGATATGATTTACCTAACCTATGTGGAGATTTCGATTGTAAACAAAACTATTATAAATTAGATTTACAACGAGGTGTATATCCAGAATTATTATTATCTTGCAAATTTGATAATGTCCTTGCCAGTGGTCAAATTGATTTATGCGTTATTGATGGAACAGATGTTTACATCGTAGATCATAAAACAAATGCTGAAATAAAGATGCATTCTTATTTCGACACAAAAAGAAAGACTAGAGTAATGATGAAAGCACCTTTAAATAACTTAGAAGATTGTGCATGAAGTCATTATTGTTTACAGCTTTCTTTATATGCGTATATGATTGAAACTCTGTATCCAAACTTAACAATTAAAGAATTAAAAATAAATCATATTGATCACAATGACAATATTAAAATACTAGACGTTCCTTACCTCAAAAACGATGTACAAAGAATGCTTAAAGATTATTCTCGAAGATTACGAGTTAAGGAACAATTAGATAGAATAGAACCATATAAAATTGGATAGTATGAATGCTGATGAAAGAATGTCTATATGTATGCAGTGTAAGTTGATGACAGAAGATCCTACTTACGGACCTAGATGCGATGCTAGTAAATGAATGAATTTAAAAACTGGAGAAATATCAAGAATTCCAAAAGCAGGATGAATTAATGGTTGCGCGTGTAGACTTAAGTGAAAAGTTCGAGATCCTCAAGCACACTGTAAGCTAAAGAAATGATAATATGTTTAAATGAATTAAAATGGTTTGCCAGGGATGATATAGAAGAATCTTTGGTATAAAAACAAAAGAATCTGAACGAAGATATAATATATGTATGTCTTGTAAAGATAAATTAGAATTAGTAAAAGGAGAATACATCTGCTCGCACTGTGGTTGTGACCTTAAGGCTGCGTCCTTAGCAGATGATAAACATTGTAGTATAGGTAAATGATAATGGAAAATGATTATTTAAATAAATTAATGTCAGACACAATTGTTGAAAAACAATTAGACGGAATTAAAGAAGGAGATTTTGATATAATACCTTGTAATGTAGGTGTTGTTGTAAAGCCTTATGATGAGAATCCATATAGAGAAATAACTAGAACTGATGGAGGCCTTATTATAGGTGTTAGCAGTTCACAAAAAGTTAAATCTTCGGATTCTGGTGAAATTGAAGAAAATGATGAATATGTCGCTTGTGCCAAAGTGATTGCTGCGGGTCCGTTTTGTAGAAACGTGAAAGCTGGAGAGGATGTTTTTGTTGTAAAACATATATTAAAACCAGTGCCTTTCCGCAAACAGAATCTTTGGGAAGTTGACGAACAAAATATATTATGTAGAATCGTTCCGAAAGGAACACAAAATTAATGAAGTATGATTTATAACGATTATGATGAAAACAGAGTTTATTATAACGCTGGTGATATTGTAACAGTGCGACATGATATACCAAATAAGCCTGTTATGTGAGTTGTAGAGAAGTGCGTTAGATCTCTGTTGAATAAAGAAACTAACGAGATGGAGAACGTTTTTCTTGGTATTAAATGCAGATGATTTGATAAAAACCAAGTAATGCAAGAACAATTGTTTTCTACTAAAGATCTTTCAAAACAATAAAGAATGAATTACACACAAATGTTTGCCAACGGTGGTAAGACAAGTGATCAAGAGCTCATAAAAGGTATTCAAAAAATTCTTGGAGTTGATGATTCACAAATGGAACAGTTACTGCAAATTGGCATTAATAAATATGGCTCATTGGAAGGAATCGGCCAAGCTTTAAATCAGGCAACACAAGGCCTTACGCAAAACTCTTCTCCAGAAGAAGTTCAAGCAGCAGTAGCTTCAGTATTTCAGACAAATGCAGAATCTCAAATGTTTAAATGCGGAGGCAAATTACAACAACTTGTTTCAAAATTTGGAAAAGGTGGTCCAGTTGATTGTGGATGCGGTGGGAAGAAATTAGATGGAGGTGGAAAGGCATTGCCTGAAGGTGCTAGTAGAATAATTACACAAAGAGATACAACGGATTGATATCCTTTTAGGAACGGAACGATTAAATCTGTACATCCTACTAACGGCAATGCTCCTACATATCAAGTATTTGATGGTACATCTTTGATCGCTCCAAAATACTCAGTTACCCCAAAATTAGAAAATGAAATTGGAATATTCGCAAGGCCTTTTCAGTATTTTGGTGCCGCTAGAAGAATTACTCCAGAAGTTGCTGCTGAATACGAACAAGCCAGACAAAATACGTTTGGGGTTCAATCAAAACAAGAAGGTGGTAAAATGAAAAGACGTAATGCTCTAGATGCACTTATGGTTCGTGGAGGTTATGAAAATCGTGGACAAGCAAGACTTGCATATCGTAATTTAAGAAATGCTGGAATGGGAATAGACGATATAGTAGCTAGTACAGCAAGAGTTCCAGATCTAGAAGAGAATTTCACAATTGAAGACATTCCAGTACAAGCAATGGAAACTTCTATAAATTTGACTCCAGATAATCTTTCGGCACCTTTAATGAAGGTACCTAAACGGAAAGCTACTGCTCCAAGAACAAAAGAGAATTCTACAAATAAAGGTGTAGTGGAAGTAGGTGATGTTTCTGTTCTTGACACAACTCCGCAGTCAAATGTAAAAGTTTTATGGGGTGAAATACCACTTATTTCTACAATGTTTCCTAATCAAAAAACAAACGAACAAATACAGCAAGAAAAGAGAGATAGAAAAGCCGGAGAGATAGAACGTTACATGCATACAACTGGTTCAGATGAAAACGTAGTTGCTTGAGGTTTTGATCCTAATTTCAAAAATGTAGATAGAGCTTCTGAAGCATATCGTCAAGGACAGAAACAAGCTGCAAAAAATACGGCAATTACTACAGTTGCTGGTACAGCCGTTGCATTGGGAATTCCTGCTGTAATTCAGTATGCTCCTGCTGCTGGTAGATTTGTTGTAAATGCATTAAAGCCATCACCTAAAATATTAACTGCAGAACAAGTACAAGCTGGATGAAACGGAGGTCTTGGTGCAATGAGAGACGGAATGTTTTTACATAAACGAGGCGGTAAAGTAAAAGACGAAATTAAACTCGCTAAATGCGGAAAGAAAATTAAAAAATAATATATGCAAATCTTTATATTTGATAATGCGACAAACACTCTTCAAATAGACGATTATTCCATATTATTAATTAAAGAATTTGCAAAACTTTGAGAACCAGAAAGAAATGTGTGTAAAGAAGATAAGAAAGGCGAAAAAAGACTTAGAGCTTTTAAAGAATTTACATATATTTATCTGGTTCTCGATTTTAAATCACCTTATTTCAAATCTCCAATAAAAGATAGGCAGGAAGCTGCGCTGATAGATTCTGGACTTACAGAAAAAGATCTTCAAGATCCAGATTTTGCAGCAGCTTATCAGAAATATGAAGAACTTCAAGACGCGGATCCAATCTTAACTTCTATTAAGGTTGCATATAGAACGCTATATAAATTCCAAGTTTATTTGGACAATATTGATTTCAGTGAAGTTGACATCGAAGGGAAGCCAATACATAAAGCAAAAGATGTGTTGGCTTCTATTGGAGAAATAAGTAAGATGAGAACGCAGTTGCAAGAACTTGAGATGCAACATAAAACAGATCTTGCAGCTGAATCAAAGGTTCGAGGCGACGTTTCGCTTGGTGCATTTGATTAATGAATATAATTTATAAGGAATAATATGGCTAAGAGTGTTAATAAGGAAGGTAAAAGTAGATATGGCTTAGAGTTTCCTACAGAAAAAAGGAAAAAGATGCCAAAGTTTACTGAAAACTATGAAGAAGAATTAATAAAACAGCTTTTTGAGGAAAAGAAAAAGAAATTAGAATCTATAGACACATCTGTTCTCGAAGAACAACAAGATCAGATCTGAGTTCACCATAGACGAAAAAATGAGAAGTGAGATGTACCTATAGACGAAGAAATCAAATACTTTGATCCAGAGCTGTCTTATGAAATAACTGGGTATAGACCAATTACTATGGAGCAGGGATTGGATTTTGAAATTGCTCCATTTAGAGAACGTGCTGTGAAGTACGAAACATCTGGAAAATATACCGAATTTCCACAAGGAACTAAACCTTACTTAGAGTTTTGAAAAGAAGAATATAGACGCTGCCAAGACGGATTTACTGTAGGTAAATATAGAATTACTGGTGATCATTACTTCTTTTTAAATTATTATAGAATGCAAACTGTATTGGAAGGAAATGTTGCAGGTGCTGGACGTAGAGAATCGTTTCCTGGATTTTTATCTAAACAATATGAATTTTTCCATTATTTAGAAATGGCTGAAAAACTTCACAAAGATGTCTGTATACTAAAAGCGCGTGGTGTTGGATTTAGTGAAGTTATCGCATCACTCTCTATAAGACCTTATACGACAAATAAAGGTTATAACATCCTTCTTACTTGTGCCGCAGATGGTAAACTAGCACCTCTTAAGAACAAATGTTGGAAACAAATGGACTGACTTAATGCTAATACACAAGGTGGTATGCGCCACGTTCGACAAGTTGTTAATAATAACGACACGAAACGTGCATCGAAACTTACAAAGGATGGCATTGAGTTTGGGTGAGGTTCTCAGGTTAGAGCTGTAGTAGCAGATACATCTGATAAAATTAGAGGTGAACGTGTAGACAGACTGTTCTTTGAAGAAGCAGGTTCTAACCCTAAATTAGCAGAATCTTGAATTAAAGCGGACGCTTTAGTTGCTTTAGGAGGTATTCATTTTGGAACACGAATTGCAGGTGGTACAGGAGGTGAAAACATGGCCCTTCAAGGACTTTCTGATATATTTCTTGATCCGGATGCATTCAATGTACTTCCATTTAAGAACTACGATTCTCAAGATGGTAATCCTGAGCTTCGGGCATTTTTTATCCCTGCACATAAGTTTGCATTAAGTTCTGAATATCTTGATTCTAGAGGTGTTACAGATCACGTACGATTTAAAGAATATTATATAACACAACGTCAGAAACTTAAAGGTGATAAATTCTTAAATGAGTGTGCTGAACACTGTTTTATTCCAGAAGAAGCTCTCTCCAAAACAGGAGAAAATATGTTTGATGCAGAACTTATTGCTGCACGTATGGCTCAAATACTTACTAAGAAAGATTATACAGAGCCTAAGAAAATGCTTCTTACTTGAGATAAAACGACAGAAAAGAATTATCAAAAAGTAAATGCTTTTGAATCGTCTGTCGGTAACATTCTTATAGTTGAACCACCTTTAACAGCTGACGATGGATCTCCATATAAAAATCTGTATGTTGCAGGAATAGATGCTATTGATCAAGGTAAAGATGAGTCTGCAACTGATAACGATGTATCTGACTTCTGTATAGTAATTAAAAAACGTATTCGTGGAATGGATGATCCAGCATATGTTGCAATGTACAAAGCACGTCCAAGAAGAATTAGAGAAGCCTATGAAACAGCTCATAAATTACTTGTTTGATATAATTGTCAAGCCATGCTTGAGTATACTAAAATTTCTTTCCAAAGATTCTTACAAGAAAGAAAAGCAGACGATCGTCTGATGAAACGTCCAGAATTCGCAGTATCCACACGAACTGCAAAACAAGTAACTAAACGATTAATAGGAGTTCCTTCTACAGAAGCGGTTATCAAACATGGCCTAGAACTTGTAGCGGCATTTCTTGAAGATTATTGATGAACAATTAATTTTAAGGACATGTTAGATCAACTCCTTAAATATTCTTATGCCAATAAACGTAAATTCGATATCATAGCAGCGATGCAATGTTGTGAAATAGGAGACGAAGAACTTTTTGGATTAAAACCAGCTAAAGTAGTTGATGCAACTGCACAATGAGTCGATTTCGGATGATATCGTGATGAAAGCGGAAGAATGTGCCATGGAGCTATACCCAAACAAAATAAATACGAAACGCGATGACGGAAATAGAAGAAGAGATTAGACAAATTATCAATGACACAACGGAACGAGTATATATTACAAAACTTCATGTACGTCATGAAGATGGAATATGAACTCTATATCTTTATTTAAATAGAGAACTCGTTCCGATGGTCATGAGTTACGAAGGAACAGAGGAAGGATTTAAAAAGTTTGTCAGAAACGAAATGAAAAGTCGGCGTTTAGAAGAAGTAAAGTATTGAAAGACGACTAGAGAAATCCCGGTGCTTTCTTGTAACGAAGATGGTGAATTAGAATTAGGATGGTAAAACAAAAAGAAATAGAAAAAATAAACCAATGTATTGCCGATTTGGTTTATGAAAAAACAGCTCTCAAAAAAGCTTACAATTACTATCATGGCGTTAGAGATGCTGAACAATTTAGACATATTGAGGAAAATTACGGTATCGGAGTTCCAACGTCTGTAGGATTCACCCCTCTCATTAAGAAACACATTGACGTTCTTGTTGGTGAATATCTTGAGCTAGATCCTGAATTACAGATTACATGTAAAGACGATGAAACCGTCTCAAATATTTTTAGAGATAAGAAACTAAAAATAGATAAAGCACTTTATGAATATTTAAAGAAATATTTACAAAACGCTATGGTAAATATTCTTTTAAATAATCAACAAGTAGTTAATGACCCTTTTATTGAAAAGGAAATGCAGCGTATTCAAAACGAAATTGAAAACACCTTTGTTTCTGATTACGAAATAGCTGCACAAAACATTCTCGCCTATATTAAGAATTCAAGAAATATTGATCTTAAAAATAAGATGCGAGAATTATTTACAGATCTTCTTATTGGAGGGATCTGTTATTATAGAACGAAACCAAAAGGAGATGATATCAGTTTAGAAATTCTTAATCCTCTTGATACGTTTATTGATAGAAATCCAAACGAATTTTATCTTAATAAATCTCCAAGATCTGTTGTAAGAAGATGGCTTACAAAGGAACAAATTCTTACAGAATATGCTGATGATCTTGGAAGCGACGCGCTTGAAGCACTAAAAACAACTTCTTCAAGAAGAAATAGAGATAATGGAGCAATCATAGTAAGAAGCACAGGCCCTCTATATGATCCAAAAGGAGAAATTCTTGGAAATCCTCATGAACAAACTCCTGGAATTTTGGCAGGTAGAGAATTGCATCCGTTATTTCCTTGAGATGAAACTGGAAGTTATAATTATAATAATTCAGATTTATTTGAAGTGTTTGAGTGCGAATGGATTGAATGAGACAATAAACAAAAGAGAAATGTTCTTCACAATGGTGTGAGAATTGGAGGAGAAATCTTCATTACGCCAGGAGAAGCCAAATACTATTTTCAAAGTAGATCCAATCCAAAAGATGTATCAATCAATGTAAACGGTATGTTCTTTAATGATAAAAATGGACAACCATATAGTCTTATGATGGCTACAATGTCATTACAGGATTAAATTTTACTGGTCCTGTCTAAACCCCGTGAACTGCTGGAACGCTAAGTTGTAAGAATTGTGACACCTTACAATATGCCAATCAGCAACCAAGCTCTTAAACAGAGAAGGCTCAACGACTATTATGTAGAATTCAAGTGAATTCGAAGTGCGGGGGCGTTATAAATTAAATAAGTTAAACAATTAAAATTTTAAGTAGTTATGCCTAGAAAAGGACTTAATGAAGCTGAATACAAAGCAAAAGTAGATGAACTCTATAATGGGGAAATCGAAGTTGTAGGACATTATAAATCTCTTACACAACCAATATTAGTTAAAGATAAATACGGTGTGTTAAGTTTACCTTTAGCAAAACAGGTTTTAAACAATAGACCTGGAATTAAAGCAGCATTAAATCAAACTGAATATTTTATGAATCAGCTACGAGAAGTTCATTCAGAAATAGCAGAACAATTAACACCTGCCTCTGAATACCAAACAATGAAAACAAAGATGCTCTTTCAGACAAGATTTGGATTGGTTTCAGCTGTACCAGATGCACTAATTCATGGCCATTGTCCAAATGTTAGATCTGCAGTAGATAGAAAAGATTATATGAGAAATCAATTACTTTATCTGTACGATAATAAATATGATTTCAAAATTATTTCTACGGATAGACATGTTGGAAAGTGTATTTTAATTTGTCCAATTCATGGTGAAGTTGAAGTAGATAATGATTATATATTTGAAGGTTGCGGCTGTCCAAAATGCAATACAAACTGAGAAAAAAGTGATACATTGTATGTTATAAAGTTATCTAATTCGGATGAAACCTTTTATAAACTTGGAATTACACATTTAAATGAAAATGGAATACCAAGAAGATACAAAGATTATAAAAATCTCGGGTTTGAAATTGAACAGCTTTATTTACACACATTTGATACTTATCAAGAGTGTTTCGATAAAGAATTTAAACTAAAACAATTGATAAAACCACACCTTTATCAACCTAAAACATGAGCAAATAATAGTTCAACAGAATGCTTTGGAGTAGAACTATTAGAAATTATAATAAATAATTTATAACGTATGATATAGTCTGATCTTATACGAAAGTATAAGCAGTTCTGACAGAACGGCTGTGAATTAACGACTCACAGTGAACAAAATGAAGTATGATTTACTTTTATATTCTAGAGACAATCTTATTGCTACTAGTGGTACTGTTGGAGATTGGATTGATATTGCGCATCTTCCTGTGGTTCTAGGCGTAGATATGCCAGAACGTGTTATGAAATGGCAAGCGTATAAAAAGAATGGAGTTGCTTTATATGACTCTTCTCAAGAAGGTGCACAAATCCTTAATACAACGTTTAATGGATTTGATGACACAATCAAAGCACAATCTATTCAAGCTATACAAATTGCAATCGATAGCGTAGAAGCACAAGCGTCAGCTATCACTGGTGTATTTGCAGAAAAACTTGGACAAATCGAACAGCGTGATGCAGTAAGCAATGTTAAGGTTGGAATTCACCAATCAACATTATTAACAAAACAATACTTTCATGCGATGGATCTTATGTACAAAGAAGTAAATTATGATCTGTTAAATGAAGCAAAATATTGTTATAAAGACGGTATTACTGGAACAATTGTTCTTGGAGATCACCTTGTAAAAACTTTCACTGCACTACCTGAACACTATACAATGACCGACTTTGATGTTCATATAGAAGATAGTTCTGAATCATTTAAGATGAGGGAACAGCTTCAGGCTTCTACTACTGAACTTATTAAAGCTCAATTTATTGATCCAGTTGATTTGGTTGAAATTGTTCGAGCAAAAAATATGACTCAGCTTAAGAGATATCTAACTAAAGCTCTTGCTGATAAGAAAGCTGAAAACAATATGTTACAACAATTACAACAGCAAGTCGAACAGCTCACAGGTCAACAAAAACAATACGAAAAACAAATTAATCAATACGAGGAACAAATTCAATCTCTTCAGAAGCAACTTGCAAATAACTCTAATCGCAAGCTTGATATTGAACAACAAAGAGTTCAGATTGAAAATAAAGTTGCTCAAGATAAGAAGGATTACAATGATAAGATGATTGAGGTAAAAGAAAAGCAAGTTAATGCAGAAATTTTACAACTTAGAGATGGTAATCCATATAACGATGAAATAAGGGAAGTGTAATGGATAGTA
>Ga0310690_10008680_pt1 | contig 12860 bp, 13 predicted proteins | sample AusTroGonzalo_MG_2_FD_207661 | JGI IMG/M metagenome (GOLD analysis project Ga0310690, IMG submission 207661) | Bovine rumen microbial communities from tropical cattle in Woodstock, Queensland, Australia - Gonzalo_04 (v2) (version 2) | ecosystem: Host-associated > Mammals > Digestive system >...
CATGAAGCGGGCGGGTAACAGCACGTAGTTTTCTGCCGTTTTACGGGCGCTTTCGTTCGTCAGCGGCCTGATTTCGGGCGTTTGGCGCAAAGCCTGCTCTGCATGGAATTATACAGCAGGGGCTTAAGAGAATACAAGGGTGTTTTCCAAAATGTCAAAGGCACGAAGGCGGCGGAACCGCGGTGACGGTGACGATCCCGGACAGCGCCGCAAAATCAGGCGCTGCTGCAATCTCTTACAGCAGCACAAAATGCTTCTTTTTTGCCTGGATCAGCCCTTCGTCACGCATGCGGCCAAGCTCTTTGGACATCGCGCTGCGATCCAGATTCAGGTAGTCCGCAAGCTGCTGACGGTCAAAGGGGATATCAAACTCTCTGCTCTGCTTCTGCAGAGATACACTGTTCAGGTAGGCCATGATCCTGGCTCTGGCGCTCTTCGGCGTGGTGTGAAAAATCCGTCCGGTGAGCATCAGGTTCTTCCGCGCCGCGATGGTCAGCAGGTTTGCGGTCAGTCCGACGGTCCAGGGATACTGTTCCGCCGCCAGACTGCGAAGCAGACCGATGTCCAGAAAAAGAATGCGGCAGTCCTCATTGGCGACGACATCCACAAGCATTACCTCATCATACAGCCAGGAAAAGGTCCCGGCAAAATAATCACCTTTGCAGACATGACTCAGGATTGTGCGGTTGCCCCATAAATCGTTGGACTGCACCGTCACGCTGCCGGACAGCACCAGCCCCATATACTTCGTGGTATGGCCGGCGCTCAGGATGATTGCGCCTTTTTTATACTGCTTCTCCTGTGCACGCAGTTCAGACAGAGCAGATGAAATATCCTCCGCAGACAGGTGATGAAACAGTGCATATTCCGAAAGAGTCTTATAGTCCATGACGGCACCTTTTTCCAAAATGTGGTTGAAACAACATACATACTGTTGTCAGAATACTATACTGAATACAGAAATGCAAGCAGAAAATCATTCGTTTTCTGTGTTGAAAGGAGGCAATCCCATGAAGAAGTTTCTTTCCCTGCTTCTCGCAGTTGTGCTGCTTCTGGCGCTTGCCGTACCGGCCTTTGCAGCCGAGCCCGCTAAAAAGGTCGAGACCAACTCCGGCGTCACGGTGATGCATGCCGCCGACTGGAAAGAGCAGTTCCCAAACCAGTATGAAAGCTGGATGGCAACCAGCGAGAATGACGAACTCGTAGACTATCTCGAGGAATTCCCCATGCTGGTCACCCTGTACGAGGGATACGGCTTCGCCAAGGACTACAAGGGTGCCCGCGGCCACTTCTATGACGTTGAAGATATTGAAGCCACCGGACGCCCGCATCCGCTGGCCAACTGCTGGACCTGCAAGACTCCCGATTTCACCAACATGGTGAATGAGGAAGGCATTGAGGCCTACAAGAAGGACTGGACCGAAGTACAGGCGGAAATCACCGAAGGCATCAGCTGCTATACCTGTCATGCGAACACCCCGGGTGAAATCACGATCACCCATACCTATTGGATTGATGCCGTGGGAGAAGACTTTGATGATGTCGCGGCTGCAAACCTCGCCTGCGGCCAGTGCCACAACGAGTATTACTTCGACCCCGAGACAAAGGCAACTACCATCGCCCACAGCAGCCTCGAGGGGATGGCTCCCGAGACCATACTGGCCTACTTCAACGACGCCTCCAACTTCTCCACCGGCGAAGCCTTCACCGACTGGACCAATCCCCGCACCGGCGTCAAGCAGCTCAAGGTGCAGCACCCAGAGTTTGAAACCTTCCTGGGTGCCGGAAGCACGCATGCACGGACCTTTACCTGCGCAGACTGCCATATGCCCACCATGACGGCCGAGGACGGCAGCACGTATCACAGCCACAACCTGGTGAGCCCGCTGGACAATCAGGAACTGCTTGAGAAAACCTGCTCCGTCTGCCATGAAGATCTGGCTTCTCAGGTGAAAGACGTTCAGAAAGAGATCGTAGCACGCACGACCGAAGTCGGCGAACAGCTGGTCGCTCTGACCGAAGATCTGGCAAAAGCCGTGGAGAGCGGCGCCTACACTGATGAGCAGCTGGCCGAAGTCCGTCAGCTTGCACGCGATGCGCAGTTCTATTGGGACTTTGTGTTCGTGGAGAATTCCGAGGGTGCACATAACAAGACCCTGGCAAAGGACTGCCTGAGCAGGGCGGAGAGTCTCTGCGCCGATGCAGCTGCTGCCCTTGGCGCTTTGACCACCTGATCATCAAACAGAACCGAGCTGCCTGCCTTTTACGGGCAGGCAGCTTTTTTCAAAGGGGATTTGCCCATGAAAAACCTGTTCCGATATTTGCGCTCCATGCGCTTCGGCATTCTCCTGCTGATTCTGATCGCCGCCTGTTCGGTCGCGGGAACGCTGATTCCGCAGGAACGGGAGATCGCCTGGTATGCGGAGAATTATCCGTCTGCTCACGGGGCCATTCTGATGCTCCGGCTCAACCGCGTGTTTGAAAGCTGGTACTTTATCGCGCTGCTGGTGCTGCTGTGTCTCAATCTCAGTCTCTGTTCCCTGCTGCGCATCCGGACCGTGGTGCGAACATCCCGCGGAGAGACCTCGCGTGCCGCCGCAATGCCGGACACCGTGCTCCTCACGCCCGAGGGAACGAAAAAGCTGGGCGCATATCTGGAGGATCTGCACTGCCGAAAAGAATCGCTGGGGGAAGCCATTGTTTACCGCAAACATGATCTCGGCCGTTACGGAACTTTCATCACCCATCTGTCCATCCTTTTGACGGTGGTTTTCGGAGCGCTGGCCCTTTATACGCCGACCGTGACAGATCAGAGCTGTATGCCCGGCGAGTCGATCCTCCTGGAGGACGGCACAGAGATCCGTGTGCTGGACTTCCACATCACCGACGAGACCGGCAGGCTGGATTACCGGAGCCATGTGCAGGTCACGCTGTCGGACGGCCGGCAGAGCGGAACTGCCGAACTCAGCGTCAATCATCCCTTCTCATTCGGATCCTACAAGCTGTTTCAGCAGAGTTTCGGCACGGCGGGTTCCGTCACGGTAACAAACCTCGAAAACGGCGGTACGGACGACTTTCTGCTGACCGAACAGGCTTATCTGTCCGCGGACGGAGCCACCGGTATTTATTATGAGACGCTCTATCCCGACTTCATCCGCGACCCGAGCGGGAATGTGACCCTCATCACGGTCACTGAGGGCAGCTATCCCAATCCGATCTACCAGATCGAAGTGATTTCGGACGGCGCCTTCACGCCGGCACTGGCAGAACCGGGAGATGAACTGGAACTCACGGGTCTCCGCTTCACCTTTAACAAACCCGTGGAATATCCGGGCATCCGTATCAAGCACGTCTCAACGCTCTTCAATGCCCTGCTGATCGCCAGCTTCGCGATGATGATCGTGGGACTGTTTATCACTTTCTTCTATGAGCCGGTTCTGGTCAAAACCGACTCCGATGGTTACGCCGTGGGCGGCCCGAAGCCGGAGCGCATGCGCATCGAACTGGGTGAAGAATTCAGAGAGTATGAGCGAAACATGAAGGAGGAAGCAACATGAAAGCACTGTTTTTCGCGGCTTTCGCACTGTACGGTGCCGCTGTGATTCTTGAGTTTTCAGGCACGGCGTTCAAAAAGGACAAGCTCCTGAAATCCGCATGGTACGTCTTCCTCGCGGCCTTTGCGGTTCATCTGGCTTTTATCGTCACTCGCGGCATTGCAGCAAAACGCCTTCCGCTGTCGAACCAGTTTGAATTTGCCAACGCCTTCGCGTGGGGCGTAGCCCTGATGCTGATCGTGATGCGTCCGCGGCTTAAAACCGACTGGCTTTCGGTCGTGGCAATGCCGGCGACGGTTCTGGTCATGACCTATGCTGCTCTGCAGCCCATGGAGATTCACGATCTGATGCCCGCGCTGCGCAGCGCCTGGTTCGGTGTCCACATCGGCTCGGCAGTCATCAGTTATGCCTCTTTCGTTATCGCTGGCTGCATTGCCCTGCGCTACCTGCTGTCCGTCAGGAAAGGCAATCCCGACGAGCGCGCCCTCGCGCAGATGGACTATATCAGCTACCGCATGGTGGCGTTTGGTTTTCTGTTCCTGACGGTGGTCATCCTCTCCGGCGCGATCTGGGCGGAGCAGGCCTGGTCCGCGTTCTGGACCTGGGATCCCAAGGAAGTCTGGGCGCTGATCACCTGGATCATTTATGCGGTGTATCTCCATCTGCGTCTGCGCATGAAGCGCAAAGGCACCGCCATGGCATGGTTCCTGGTGATCGCCGTGCCGGTCGTTTTCTTCACTTTTGCCGGGGTCAACACCTTGATGCACGGTCTGCACACCTACGGTTAATCTCTCCGCTTTCGCACGAAATATAAATCGATCCTCCGGACAAAACGCGAGCTTCGCCGACAACAAATTGCCGTTATTTTAGTGGTTAGTTTCAGTTTGGATCAAGTTTATACGCTATAATTCGTGAGTTTTTTGAATTATCAGGCTAATTTGTTTTTTATTAATACTCTGTTTTTTGTATAAAGCAAACCCTTTGTGCTTTGAAGTTTTCTTCTTCGCACAGGCTGTAATTATACAGTCAAGAAAAAGCTTCCTGTCGGGAGTCCGGGACAGAGGAAAAGAAGGAGCGTTTGACAGAGAATGATCGTTTCCTGGATGACAACAAACAAATGCAATCTCCGCTGTAAACACTGTTACCAGAATGCCGGAGAGAGCCGGGCTGAAGAGCTAACGACCGCCGAAGCACGGGAATTGATTGACGGGATTGCCAGGGCAGGCTTCCGGATCATGATCTTCAGCGGCGGCGAAGCTCTGCTTCGGCCGGATATACTGGAACTGGTCTCCTATGCTTCCTCGAAAGGACTACGGCCAGTCTTCGGAACTAACGGTACACTGCTCACGCCGGAGAAGGTCCGTGCGCTGAAGTCCAGCGGAGCGGCGGCCATGGGCATCAGTCTTGACAGTCTGGACCGTGAAAAACATAACGCCTTCCGGGGGGATGAAACCGCATTCGACCGCACCCTGCAGGGGATGGAGAACTGCCGGGAGGCAGGGCTTCCTTTCCAACTGCATACAACCGTCATGGACTGGAACCGGGATGAGATCTGCGACGTAATCGATTTTGCCGTAGAAAAGGGGGCCATGGCCGCCTACCTGTTTTTCCTGATTCCGGTCGGCCGCGGGGTGTTTATTGAGGATTCTGCTCTCGAAGTTCGTGCATACGAGGAACTGTTGCAGCGTATCATGCTGAAGCAGAAGGAGATCCCGATCCCCATCAAGCCGACCTGTGCACCTCAGTTCACCCGCGTGGCAAAGCAGCTTGGCGTTACGCTCGACCGGCGCTTTACCAGGGGTTGTCTTGCAGGACTCACTTACTGCATTGTCAGTCCTGTCGGCATGGTCCGTCCTTGCGCGTACATGACCGAGGAGGCCGGCAGCATCCGGGAGAAGCCCTTTGACGAAATATGGAGAGACAGCGAACTCTTCGCTTCTTTGCGCAGCCGAAATTACGGAGGCTACTGCAGTGCCTGCGGCTATCAGGATATCTGTGGCGGCTGCCGTGCGCGTGCGGCCTATTATCATAACGGCGACTATATGGCCGCAGACAGCTACTGTGCCTACGGGCTTCAGATGCAGGAGGCATAAAAAATGCTCAGTCTCACCAAAATGCTGATCGGCGACACCTATTCCGGTGATGAACTGCGTTACACCGCAAACGCCTTCTCCCAGACCGACGGGGTGGCGGAGGGCCGCGGCCCGGTTGTCGCCTGGAACTATACCCGCACCTGCAATCTTCACTGCCGCCACTGCTATTCCCGCTCGGAGAACCGGCGTTATGAGAATGAACTGAATACCGAGGAAGCTCTTCGTCTGATCGATGATCTGGCGGATTTCCACGTGCCCGCGCTGCTCTTCAGCGGCGGGGAGCCGCTCTGTAGGGCGGATTTTCCCATACTAGCGGGACATGCGATCGAACGCGGCATCCGCGTGACGCTCTCGACAAACGGAACGCTGATCACCCCGGAACTCGCGGAGCGTATCCGCTCACTTGGGATCAGCTACGTCGGCATCAGCCTGGACGGAATGCCGGAAACAAACGACCGGTTCCGTGGAATGCAAGGTGCATATGAACGCGCACTGAATGGAGTGCGCAACTGCCGCCGGATCGGGCAGCGCGTCGGCTTCCGTTTTACCCTGAACCGGAACAACGTCAACGACGTTTCAGGGATCCTGGATGTTCTGGAGCGGGAGGACGTGGACCGCATCTGCTTTTATCATCTGGTCTATTCCGGTCGCGGCAGCACCATGCAGCAGGAGGATCTCAGCCCGCAGCAGACCCGAGACGTCCTGGACCTTATCATCGACCGCACACTTGATTTTCACCGCCGCGGTCTGAAAAAAGAGGTCCTCATGGTGGATAACCATGCAGACGGCCCCTATCTCTTCCTGAAATTCCGCGATTCCGATCCTGAGCGAAGTGCCGCCATCTACCGTCTGCTCCGCCGCAACGGGGGCAACCGTTCCGGGATGGCTTTTGCCAACATCGATGCCGAGGGCAACGTGCATCCGGACCAGTTTACCCAGCAGCATACGCTCGGCAACGTACGGAAGCGCCCCTTCAGTGAAATCTGGACAGACAGAAACATTCCGCTTCTGGCGGGCCTGAAGGATCGGCAGTCCCTTCTGCCTGAGACCTGTCGTAAATGCAGCTGGCTCTCTGTCTGCAACGGTAATTTCCGTTCCCGTGCAGAAGCCGTAAGCGGAGATTTCTGGGGCTTTGACCCCGCATGCTACCTGACCGAAGAGGAGCGCAGCCTCCCCGTTCCGGCGCAGCTCTGATTTCGCTCCGATGAGAGAACTGGACAGCACAGATCGGGCCCTCCTGAATCTGCTCCAGGAGGGAATTCCTCTTACTGAGGAACCTTATCGGGACCTGGGTGAGCTGCTGGGCGGACTGTCCGCACAAGAAGTGATCACACGTATCGCCCGTCTCAGGGAGGACGGCTGGATCCGTCGTTTTTCCGGCTTTTTTCATGCTGCCGCACTCGGATACCACTCTCTCCTCTGCGCTATGCAGGTTCCGGAGGAGCATGTAGAAGAGATGGCTGCTCTGATTCGGACAATCCCCGGAATCACGCACAATTATCTCCGGGAACATGAGCTTAATATGTGGTTTACGCTTTCCTGCCGCAGGCAGGACGATCTTGACCAGGTAATCGGACGCCTGGAATCCACCGGCTGGACAGATCGGGTCTACCGTTTTGAACGCTTACGGCAGTTCAAAATCCATGCCGCATTTGACGTAAGAGAGGAAGGACCATGAATCCGCCACTGACAGACAGACAGGTTGACCTGATCCGCTTGCTTCAGGATGAGTTTCCTCTCTGTGAGAGACCGTTTGACGTTCTCGGCCACGCCCTCGGAGTGAGCGGGGAACAGGCACTCGAGATGACGAGGGAGCTTCAGCGACAGGGCCGGCTCAAACGGATAGCGGCTGCGCTGTACCACCGTAATATCGGCTACACAGTCAATTCCATGCTTGTCTGGGACGTTCCTGAAGAACGCGTTTCCGAAGCTGCAGCCGCTGTCACTGAGTTTCCGCAGGTCACGCACTGTTACGTCCGCAGACGAAGCCCTCAATTTGATTACAACCTCTACACCATGGTGCATGAACGCTCAGAGGTCCGTTTTCTTCAGTTACTGGAGGAGATGGAACGCCGCATACGACCGGTCAGATATTCAAGTCTCCGGTCACTTCGTGAGCTGAAAAAAACAGGCATGAAGTATTTCTCAGAGGAAAGTGGTGACCTGATATAAACTCCACCGTCAACACGGCGCTCGTTCTGGTCGGGCACGGGTCAACCGGTTTTGAGGACCAGTCATATATCCGTTTTCGGGACGGATTGCGAAGGTCCTTCCCGGAGACCTATCTCGTGATGCTATACGGAGAACCCTCCGTTCAATCCCTGTTGCCGATTCTTTGCGGAAAAAAGATTTCACACGTCTTACTGTTTCCGCTCTTTCTGTCGCCCGCTTCCCATGTCGCCCGTGACATAGCGGCCGAAGGGGCTGCCCTGAGAAGCGCCTTCACGGCGGCCGGCATCCAGTCGGAAATGCTAGGCCACGGCCTTTTGGAATCTCCCGAGATCTGTGACGCGATCGGTGCACTATGTCTCAAAAGGATAGGGCAGGTGTTAGAGCCTGAAGCATAAACGGAGTCGGAAGTGTTCTGTTTTTGCAGCGTGAAATGTAGTGTGCCGTTTAAAAACCGGCTACGTCGACTGCACCCGGTGCTGTCCCCGCAGCTTTTCTATTCCCGGCAATGTCGGCGGTGTCGTACATATCCAGACAGCGGCATCGGTTTTCCGAAAGGACATTGCCAATTCTGGAGGAGTTTATATGTCCGTGCAGATGGCTGGCATTGATCACAACCTGGCAAGCCTGGACGTCAGAAGCATTTTTTCCTTCACAAAAAAGCTTATGGAGCAGGCGTACGAGGACTTCCGGGCGCTCCCTGCGGTGGAAGGCTGCGTGATCATCTCTACCTGCAACCGGATGGAGATCTGGTTCAGTGTTCCGGAGGAAGAGGAGCTTTCACCGGTTCCGCTGATCTGCGGGTTTCTTCATGTCGACCCGGTTCGGTACGCTCCGTTTTTTGTGGAGCGGAAGGAGCAGGAGGCCATTGACCATCTGTTTCGTCTGGCGGCCGGATTGGAATCCAGAATCGTCGGTGAGGACCAGATCATTACCCAGGTCGGGGAAGCCTTAGCCTTTGCCAGAAGCTGCTATGCCACGGACCACTGCCTGGAGGTGCTGTTCCGTCTGGCGGTAACCGCCGGGAAACGTATCAAAACCGAGACCAACCTGTCCACAGCCGACCATTCCGTGATTCACGCGGCCTTGAGGATGCTGGCGGACGAGGGCATCACCGTGGCCGACAGGCACTGCCTGGTCATAGGAAACGGAATGATGGGTCGGCTGGCAGCGCAGGCTCTGCTGGACCACGGTGCGGAGGTGACCGTCACCGTCCGTCAGTACCGCAGCGGTGTGGTCGACATTCCTCTCGGCTGCCGGCGCATTAACTATGATGAACGACTGTCCGTTCTGCCAGAATGCGACTTGGTCGTCAGCGCCACCAGCAGTCCGAACTATACTCTGCGCTATCAGGATCTGTGCGGTATGAAGCCGGGGCATCCCATACGTATGATAGATCTTGCGGTACCACGTGATATGGATCCGGAGATCGCTTCTCTGGATGATTTCACCCTTTACGACATCGACTCCTTTCACATCGATCTGCATTCTGAGAAGCTCCGGGTCAATCTCGCCAGAGCGGAGGAAATCCTCCGGGAAGAACAGGAACGTTTCAACGCTTGGTATGAGTGCAGGGAATACATTCCCCGGATCCAGGAGCTCAAAGCCCGAGCAGGGTCGGATGTCGGCAACAGAATGAACCCTTTCTTCCGCTGCACCGCACTGCAGGAGGAGGAAAAGGCAGAGCTGCGCCTGGAAGTGGAGGGTGCTGCTGCCAGGATGATGAATCATCTCCTGTTCAGCCTGCGTGAAAGACTGACCGACCGTGAATTCCGGGACTGTCTGGATGCAATGGAAAAAGCATTCAAGGAGTAACGATACAGAAGAAAGAAGGCAATGAAATGGATCTGACCCAGAGACCGAGAAGACTGCGCGGCAGTGAGTCTATCCGCAGGATGGTAAGGGAAACCCGGATGGACCCCGCGTCGCTGATTTATCCCATGTTCGTGATGGATGGGGAAAACCACGTAACAGAAATCCCGTCCCTTCCCGGCCAGTACCGCTATACGGTAGACCGGATGTCGGAGGAGCTGGAGCGGCTGAGCCGTGCCGGCGTCAGCAACGTGATGCTGTTTGGGATTCCGGCAGAGAAGGACAGCGTGGGCAGCCAGGCCTACGCGGAAGACGGCGTGGTGCAGCGCGCACTCAGGAAGGCGAAGGAGCAGTTCCCGGACCTGTTTCTGATCACGGACGTATGTATGTGCGAGTATACCTCCCACGGCCATTGCGGTGTTCTGCACGGCCATGACGTCGACAACGACCAAACTTTGGAGCTGCTGGCGAAAACTGCCCTGTCCCATGTCCGGGCAGGAGCCGATATGGTCGCCCCTTCCGACATGATGGACGGACGTATCCGGGCGATCCGGGAATGCCTGGATGCAAACGGCTTTTACGGTCTTCCGATCATGTCCTATGCAGTCAAGTACGCCTCCTCTTTTTACGGTCCCTTCCGTGAGGCTGCAGGTTCTGCGCCCTCATTCGGCGACCGGAAGAGCTATCAGATGGATTTCCATAACCGCCGGGAAGGCCGGAAAGAGGCCCTGCTTGACGTCGCCGAGGGCGCGGATATCGTGATGGTCAAGCCCGCCATGTCCTATCTCGACTTGGTAAGAGACGTGCGGGAGATCGTCGACGTTCCTGTAGCAACATACAGCGTAAGCGGAGAGTATGCCATGGTAAAAGCCGCCGCGCAGCAGGACTGGATCGATGAGGAAAAGATCTTCTGCGAGATGGCGGTCTCCGCCTACCGCGCAGGTGCGGACATCTACCTGAGCTACTATGCCAAGGAGCTTGCGAAATTTATGAGAGAAGGGAGAATCGGTTGATGGTGTCTTCTGAGGACCTATTCCGCCGGGCAAAGGAGTGCATCCCCGGCGGCGTGAACAGTCCGGTGCGCGCCTTCGGTTCTGTCGGTATGACGCCCCGCTTTATCCGTAAAGGCCTGGGGGATCGCATCTGGGATGTCGACGGCAGAGAATACATCGACTATATCGGCTCCTGGGGCCCCATGATACTGGGCCACAGCCACCCGGCAGTGGTTGAGGCGGTCGGGAAGGCCGTCGCGGACGGTCTGAGCTTCGGCGCGGCGACCGAACGGGAAGTGGAGATGGCAGAGCTGATCTGCAGTCTGGTTCCTTCCATTGAGATGGTCCGCATGGTAAATTCCGGCACAGAGGCGGTGATGAGTGCCGTACGGCTTGCCAGGGGCTATACCGGCAGAGACAAAATCATCAAGTTCTCCGGTTGTTACCACGGTCACTGCGATGCTATGCTGGTCAAAGCTGGCTCCGGCCTGATGACCCAGGGCATCCCCGGCAGTGCCGGAGTCCCGGAGGCCTGCTCGCGCGACACGCTCTGCGCCGTGTTCAACGATACGGAGTCGGTAGAGGGACTTTTTGAGGCCAATCCCGGAGAAATAGCCGCCGTCATCGTAGAGCCGGTCGGCGCCAATATGGGCGTTGTACCGCCTGCAGATGGCTTTCTGGAGTGCCTGCGCTCCCTATGTGACCAGAACGGCAGCCTGCTCATTTTTGACGAAGTAATTACCGGCTTCCGTCTGGCACCCGACGGCGCGCAGGGCTATTACCATGTACGCCCGGATCTGAGCACCTTCGGCAAAATCATCGGTGGTGGCATGCCGGTCGGCGCCTATGGTGGGCGACGCGAGATCATGGAACATGTGGCTCCATGCGGACCGGTTTATCAGGCCGGCACTCTTAGCGGCAACCCTGTTGCCATGGCGGCCGGTCTTGCCCAGCTAAGGGTCCTGAAGGACACGCCGGATTTCTACGGGAAGTTGAATGGAGTCGGTGACCGCTTTTTCGGGGAGCTGAAGCAGCTCGCCGGACAGGCTCAGATTCCGTGCCAGGTGAACCATGTAGGCTCCCTCGGTTGTCTGTTCTTTACAGAGCAACCTGTTTACGATTATGCCTCCGCTCAGACAAGTGATACCGTCCGGTACACTGCATATTTCCGCCACATGATGGACCGTGGCATCCTTTTGGCTCCGTCACAGTTCGAGGCGGTCTTCCTGTCCTCCGCCCACAGCGACGCGGACCTGGATAGAACACTGGAAGCGGTGAGGGACTTCTTCCGATGAAGAAGATCGTCATCGGAAGCAGAGAGAGCCGGCTCGCCGTTGCGCAGAGCATGACTGTGGTTGATGCCCTCCAGCAGGCTCTGCCCGGAGTCGAAGTCTCCCTGCTGACCATGAAAACCACCGGCGACCGGATTCTCGACCGGACACTTGACCAGATTGGTGGAAAGGGCCTGTTTGTCAAGGAGCTGGATATTGCTCTGAGGGAAGGCAGGGCCGATCTGACGGTGCACAGCCTGAAAGACCTGCCCATGGATCTGCCGTCCGATCTGCCTATTGTCGCCATGTCCCGGAGAGAGGATCCTCGTGACGTGCTGGTTCTCCCGGCTGATATCACTGAGCTGGATCCTGCCCTTCCCATCGGCTCCTCAAGCCTCCGGCGTGCGCTGCAGCTGAAGTGTCTCTATCCAGGCTGGGAGGTCCGGCCAGTACGGGGCAATCTCCAGACCAGGCTGAACAAACTTGACAGCGGGCAGTATGCTGCACTGGTGCTAGCAGCTGCCGGCTTGAAGCGCATGGGCCTTGCCCACCGGATCAGCCGCTATTTTACTGTTGACGAAATGATCCCTGCAGCCGGCCAAGGCATCCTTGCAGTCCAGAGCCGTAACGGAACGGTCTGGGACTGCCTGAAGGAGTATCACGATCCGGAATCCGCTGCCGCCGCTGCATGCGAGCGGGCGTTTGTCCGGGAGCTGAACGGAGGCTGCAGCTCTCCCGTCTGTGCCTATGCAGCGGTGAACAACGATCAAATCTCACTGCGTGGGCTGTACTATGAGGAAGCCGCCGGGACGTATCGTATAGGTGAATCCAAGGGCTCTGTAGTGGATGCGGAGGAACTAGGCCGTGCGCTGGCACGCTCACTGTGTAAAGGAAGGTCGTAACGGAATGGGTGGAATGGTTTGGCTGGTCGGAGCCGGCCCAGGGGATCCGGGGCTCTTCACATTGCGA
>Ga0310690_10008681_pt1 | contig 12857 bp, 7 predicted proteins | sample AusTroGonzalo_MG_2_FD_207661 | JGI IMG/M metagenome (GOLD analysis project Ga0310690, IMG submission 207661) | Bovine rumen microbial communities from tropical cattle in Woodstock, Queensland, Australia - Gonzalo_04 (v2) (version 2) | ecosystem: Host-associated > Mammals > Digestive system >...
CCTCTTCCTCCCTCGTGAGGGGAGGGCTTCATACAGCCCCCTGCGGATTTGTTTCTGCAGGGGGCTGTTACTTTACTCAAACAACTGCTGGATTGTCGGCCGGAAGTACAGCAGTTGTCGTCCATAAGTACAGCAGTTGTCGTCCGGAAGTACAGCAGTTGTTGGCAATAAGTCCAGTAGTTGTTTTCAATAAGCCCAGTAGTTGTTCCCTGGAAGTCCAAATAGAGAAGAATCTTTAGCAATCAATTAACGTAGTCGGAAAACATAGGCTTTCGACAAAAATAAGGGCAAAAATGGGGTGAAACCGTCACATCTGTCACCTTCCGTCACCCGAACCGTCACCTCGCGGAGGACTAACAATCATGTTATTATCACGGAAGGTGACGGTTTGACGGTTCTTCTCGGGAAAAACACTAAGAGGGAGGTGAAAGTTACAGTAAAGGCTTCAGGTACTCGTCCAGCGTGATTCCTTCGATTTTCAGGAAGCAGGCGCGGACGGTTTGTGTTGTGCCAAAGCCTGCCAAGAGGGTGTCGTTGAGCGTCTTAACTTCGCCATGAGCTATCATGCGCTTCAGCTCTGCAACACGGAAACTGGATATGTAATCGTGTACGTTGTTGAAGCCTTGGCTGCGGATACTCTGCAGTACAAGGTGGCGGTTGTAGCCAACTTCCATGCAGAGACGGTCGCGTCCGAAGGTGCTGTCCTTCCATTCCTCGCGGTGGTTCTGCATCCAGAAGTTGATACGCTGGAAGCGTCGAAGGTTGGCTTCGTTGAAGTCCTCCTGTTCCTTCTCGTCTTTACTCTCCTCGGCAGGTGCTTCTGTTACCTCGTTAATGACGGGACGTGGCAGTTGTTGTGCCAGCGATTCCAGCGTGCGGAGCATAAGATAGAGGTTCAAGAGGGTGAAGAGGACGATATAGACGGCGAGTAATGTCAGGTCGTAAAAAATGGTGACGTAGGTATAGAAGACTACCGAGAGCTCCAATGCTACACAATAGCCCAGCAGGTAGTGCGGGACGTTGGCGTGCCGGGCCATGCGTCGTGGCAGCAGGAAGATGTTCACAATGTAGTAGATACTCAGGCCCAGGGCAAGCAGACGCATCATGATGTCGCCGCTCAGGATGTTCTCTATCAGGTCTTTTGCCGTGTAAACATATACGATATGGCTGCCAAGCAAAGATGCCACAATGTATATGGCCAGCAGAATCAGTATGGGACAGGCATAGCGCCACATGCGTTCCCATTGCAGGAAACCGGGCATGGAGATGTCCAGAGGATAGATGCTTTGCAGGTAACAGGCACAGAGCAATGCCAGCAACATGCCGGGATGAAGGATTCCGGGTTCAGCTTCTGCGATGGTTTGGCTGAACAAGGAAGAGACGAGAACTGTGCAGCAGAAGATGCCATTCACCCATGCCAGGCAAAGATATTGCACACGATGGCGTGCAAAGAGGGCCATTACTACTGCTATAACAAGGTGGACAATGGCAGAGCCGCCAAGAGCCATGAAAAGAATGTTTTCGCTCATGATATTAAAAGTTTCAGCTGCAAAGTTAGGCCTTTTATGTCAAACCGCAATCCTTTCCCTCTTTTTTATTTTGCAAAATGTCGATACCTAATATAAATAATTGTATATTTGTGCGCAAAGAATTCATTAACCAACATTAAACACAAATCTTTATGAAAAAAACTACTTCTTATTTCCTGCTCACCATGTTTCTTTCTTTCTTGGGAGGCAACGCTTGGGCAGACGAAGTTTGGGTGAAAACTGCTCCCGAAAACTTACAGACTGGCGATGTCGTAGCGATTGTTGACCTGACCAGGGTTCTGGTTATGTCAAACAACAATGGTACGAGTGCTGCGCCTAAAGCAGTAGCCGTTACGCTCAATGAGGACAAGACGGAGATTGACGGTGATGTCGCTGATTCATGTCAGTGGGTTGTAACTGTCAATGAAGACAGTGTAACTACTTATCAGTTTGGCGTTGAAGAAACGGAGAACTATCTCTATTGCACAAACACTAACAATGGTGTGCGTGTGGGCAAGAACACAGCCAATGTATTTACTATGAAGGACGATTTCCTTTATAATGTAGCAACAGGCCGTTACATTGGTCCCTACCAAACGCAGGACTGGCGTTGCTATACCTCTATCAATAATAACATCAAGGGCACAGAGATTGCTTTCTTCAAGAAATCAGTCAGTGGCATAGTTGTTGAAAAGCCGCACATCTCCCCCGCAGGCGGAGTCTTCACCGAAGCACAGGAGGTGACGATTACCTCCGAGGGCAACACCATCTACTATACCCTCGACGGCACTGACCCGACAGAGGCAAGCACGCTGTACACTGCTCCTTTCACGGTAAGCACCGACTGCATTGTGAAGGCTATTGCTTACGACGGTGACGATAATGCCAGCAGAATTGCTTCTGCAGAGTTCAAGTTTGCGCAGGCCATTACCACGATTGCAGCTCTTTGTGAGGCAGCAACAGAGGCCAGGGAGCCTGTTATTGTTACGTTCAACAGCTGGATTTGCACGGGTGTGGCTGGCAGCAACGCTTACTTCACCGACGGCATCAACGGCATCCTTCTTTATCAGAGCAATCATGGCTTCGAGCTGAACGATTTGCTGACGGGTACGGCTCAGGTGACTTTGACTCTTTATAACGATTGTGCTGAGATTATCGGCCTCACCTCTACCACCGAGGGCGTGACCGTTACGAAGGGCGAGGGCGCTACACCAATGCCAGTCATCATCTCTGACCTCGAGAAGAACATGCAGGGTAACGTCATCAGCTTAGAGGGTGTCACCTACAATGCTTCCGGCAAAGTGTTCGTTGATGATGATGACAACGAAATCATCCCCTATAACAGATTTATCGCCCTGCCTGAACTTCTGGACGGCAAGACCTACAATGTGACCGGCGTTGCCATTTGGTTCAAGTCCCAAGGCAAGTGGGAGATTGCTCCCCGCACAGCAGAAGAGTTCGTGCTGATGACCTCTCAGATTGCTCCTGTATCTTCATGGAGCATGGAGGTTGAGACCGTCAATGTCAATGGTGCTGCTACTGCTACCTTCACGACCAATTCCGATGGTGCTGTCAGCTACACCAGTTCCGATGAGGACGTTGCCACTATCGATGCAGAAGGCAACATCACTCTCGTTGGCAAGGGCACAACTACGATTACCGCATACGTGGCTGAGACCGAGACCTATCTGGCCGACAGCGAGAGCTTCACGCTTATCGTTGAAGTAGAGGGCTATAAGGATATGATTTTCGTTTATAACGATGCTGACATCATTGGACAGGGAGCACCCAACACAGGCGACACGCTTACGGTTACCCGCAACGATGTGATTACCCTTTATGCAAACAAGGCATACGCCAATCCCACAGGCGACCACATCAAGATTTATGGCAGCAAGTTTGAGACAGTAGGTGAGGGAGAGGAAAAGGAAGAGGTTCTCACAGAGCCGAGCTTCATCCAGTTGACTGTCAGCCCTGGCTATGCCATCAGGCAAATCGTTATTACTGCCACAAATGACACTTATATTAAGGAATGGAAGGACCAGTTCGGCGTGGATGCAGTTATCGAAGGCGCTACTGCTACTTGGGAAGGCGACTGGGATGAGGTTATCCTGACCAACCAGGGTTCATCTCAGGCTCGCATCAAGAGCATCGCTGTTACCTACATCGACACAGACATCATCGATGGTATCTGCCTTACTCCGGCCCTCTCTGAAAGCAATGGAGCTATCTACAACCTTGCTGGCCAGCGTCTTCAGAAGATGCAGAAGGGCATCAACATCATTGGCGGCAAGAAGGTTGTCGTTAAGTAATCATTAATCCAATACAGGAAGAGGCCTCATCTGCATTGCCGGATGGGACCTCTTTCTTCTTCAATCATGGTGGCTATGAAACTACACTTTGCAATACCCTCCTTCGTGTGCTTGGCTCTATGCCTGCCCTTGCAGGCCGACAACTGGATGCACCGACTTCCAGACGATGCTTATGTTGCCACGCTTTCCATTCCCGGCAGCCACGACTCAGGCACGGGCAATGGCTTCCCAGGGGTGACGACATCCATCTACGGACCTTTCGGTGACAAGTATGCACGCACGCAGGACAAGAACTTCGAGGAGCAATGGAACATGGGCATCCGTGCCTTCGACCTCCGTCCGGCTGTCCAGGATGGCTACATCAATGTCAATCATGGCATTATGCCCACAAAGCTTCGCTTCGACAATGCACTTTACTTCTTGCGCGACAAGCTTGTGGAGAACCCTTCGGAGTTCGTTGTCATACACCTGCTTCATGCTTCTGCGGGCGATGATAACTCAAGTGCATACGGGAGCCGCCTGCTTGAGTTGCTTGGCCGAGACGACCTGAAGGACTTCTTCGTCGAGTTCAAGAGCACGCTTACCGTTGGCGAGATGCGAGGCAAGATACTGCTGCTTAGCCGAGACGAATACGCAGACAAGCCTGTGGGCGGTTTCTTCAGGAACTGGACGGGGCAGGTGGATTGGAGCCTCCAGACAAAAGGACAGATTGAGGGAGCAGACGGCTCTAAGGCAAAGCTATATATGCAGGACTATGCCGAGACGTACAGGAGTGGCGAACTCGACCTTAAGGTAGGAGCCATTCAGCAGTTGCTCGACTTCAGCACGACACACACCACCCGCACGGCCTCCGATATTGTCTGGGTTTATAACTTTGCTTCTGCCTACTCCAAGGTGTCGAGGCTCTATATTCCTCTTATTATTGACCAGGAGATATCTACCAGCGATGGCTATCGCGACAATGCCTCCCACACCAATGCAGCCATCATCGATTATCTGGCAGACCCTTCGCATACCCCAGGACCGACAGGTATTGTCCTTCTGGATTACGTTGGTATGGAGTCGAGCAACGGTTACAATACGCGCGGACAGGAAGTCGTGGATGTAATCATAGCCAATAACTTCCGCTACTTGCAGGACATGCTGCAGGTCAAGACAAGTAGTGCCACTTACAACAAGCCCATCGACATGACGGCCCGTATCGCTAATCCTCGCTTCAACAGCAACATGCTTTCCGGCTGGGAAGGCGATGCCTTCGGAGCTGTAGCCCCTAAGGAAAATGCCGAGCACTTCAATCGTAACTTCAATACCTACCAGACGCTTACAGACCTTCCTAATGGTGTCTATGCCATAGGCGTTAAGGCTTTTTATCGTGCAGGCGAGGCTGCAGAGGCCAATGCCCACTATCGCCTCAAGGACCAGGCGCTTCGTAATGCCCGCCTCTATGCGTTGGCAGGGCGCGACACGCTCTCCACGCCCCTCGTCTCTCCCTTCTCCAAGAGTGTTGTCAAGGCAAGAGGTGTGGGCCGTGAGGCTTCGACAAAGAACGGCACCCTTACCTATTACATCCCTGACGACATGATTTCTGCCGAGTATTATATGCACTCCCTCAAGGCCTACAGTAACGTCGTCTTTACCAGCGTCACTAATCACACCCTCACATTCGGCGTCCAGAAGAAGCAGATGGCAGGCACCGACTGGTGTGTCTTCGACGACTTTACCCTGACCTACTACGGTAATGAGACCGAAGCATATCCCCTCTGGTTCTCCGAAATGAAGAAGCGGAAGCTCAGTTATTCAGGCGTGACCGTCTCCCAATCCTATCGTGAGGCATACGACGAGGCGTACCAGCAGACGGTTGGCAGCAGGATTCAGGCCATCCGAGCCATGAAGGTCATCGATGCAGCAGCAGAAAAGATTGCCATCAATGCAGGCCTTTGGAATGAATACAAGCAGGCAGGGCGCGAGGCAGAGGCTTTGTTCGAGAGCGACAAGTACAGCGACGAGGCCAAAGCATACCTGTTCAGGTACTACATGAACTTCTACCAGAAGAACCTCTCAGAACTCGTGCTTACCAACGAACAGTTGCCGCGATGCATCAACGAGCTGCGTGCCTATATCGACCAGGTTTGCACGGGAGAGTGGACAGACATAAGCCTTGCTCCGGCTTTCTCTGAGGCTGGGAGGCAAGAAGGCAAGTGGACATTGGACGGAAGGCCAGCCACAGACGCCAACAGACCTGGGCTTTACATCATCCGAACTGCCGACGGAACCGTCCGCAAGCAGTTGCTGCGATAGGCTATAGCTGGCCTGTCTCTACCTGACGGACGACGCGCTCGATGAGTTTATCTTCCTCTTCGGGACGGTATTCCTTCTTCAAGCTTGCGCGGAAAGTCCACGCAAAGACCTGATAGAAAGCAGCCTTGGCAGGACCGAGGAAGGCTTGCACAATCTCATACGACGATTGGTTGCACTCTCTGTCCACGAGTTTGATGAGCAGTTTCCCTTGCGAGTACGTGAGCTTCTTCATCTGTGGCGTGTATTGCGCCTTGATGTCCCGCTCCACGGCACTAATGTGAGCGCTCTTCTCCTTCTGTGTCGGCAGCATCTCCAACGTCTCGTAAGTCTCCTCGATAAGTCCGTTTACCTGCTGCGCAATAGGGAGTACCTTCTTCACATTATAGACCAGACGGTTGTAAGCCCGTCGCTGCTTCTCGTTCTTAAACTTGAGCGGCGGGTAAACCCACACTTCTGGGAGCAGGTAGCACCACATCGTGTCGCCGTTCTCTATCTGTGGTTTGACGTAACGATACACTTGCAGCTTCAGCTTATAGTTCCTCGGCTGTTCGGGCAACAAGTCCTCTTCCTGCCCGGGCAGGATGTCAGCCACCTCCTGAGCACGGCATATACTACTCAGAAGTACGGCAATGGTTGCTATGAAAGCCCATTTCGTCATAATCCGCTGCAAAAGTACGACATATAATTGAAAGATGAAAGCTGAAGGTTGAAAATTAAGAGTTGAGCGTCATAATTATGTTTTTTTAATCCTTTGAGGCGCAGGTGGGGAGAGCGACAGGTAAGGCCTGTGGTGGCATTGAAGAGGGAATAGGGGAGTGAAGTCCGTTCTCTTTAATGTCCATAGCTTGGCTTTATGAGCTGGCGTCGCGAATCGCGATGGTGCCCTTATCTTGGTGGCTGGTTCAACACGGCACGTTATGATTGCAAACATAACACGTTATGATGACCAACATAACACGTTATGATGACCAACGCGGCACGTTATGATGGCTGGCATAACACGCCTCGTGGAAGGACACGACGAGAGATAGGAACTTTTATATGCAGAACATGCGCGTTCTTCAGTTTATTTTCGTACCTTTGTACCCGTTATGAGTACCGTTATATACGATTCGCCCATCTTCGGGCCTATACATAGTCGCAGGCTTGGCATCTCGCTTGGCATCAACCTGCTGCCTAAGGGAGGGAAGTTCTGCAGCTTCGATTGTATCTATTGTGAGTGCGGTCTGAACAGCGAGAGGCGCACCAAGAACCCGCTGCCAACTGCCGACGAGGTGGTCGATGGCCTGAAGGAAAAGCTTCAGACGCTGAGGCAAGAAGGCATCGTGCCTGATGTACTGACCTTTGCAGGCAACGGTGAGCCAACCCTCCACCCACATTTCCCAGAGATAGTAGATAGGGTGCGAGAGGTAAGAGACAACCTTTGCCCGTCGGCCAGGATGAGCATCCTGAGTAATGCCACGCAGATTCGCCGCCCCGAAATCCGTGAGGCGTTGATGCACTTCGACAACAGCATCCTGAAACTCGATACCGTTTGCCCTACATATATAAATAATGTGGACCGTCCGCAGGGACATTATGACGTGGAGGAACAAATCCAGTGCCTCGCGCTCCTGGGCGATAAGTGCATCATACAGACGATGCTCATGCGCGGAAAGTACGAGGGCCTTGACCTCGACAACACAACCGAGGCATACGTCCTTCCCTATCTCGAGGCCTTGAAGCGCATCAAGCCCAGAGCCGTGATGCTCTATACCCTCGACCGCGAGACACCCGTCAGCGGCCTCGAGAAAGCTTCGCCCGAAGCGATGAATGCTATCGCCGAGCGCATCAGAGAACTTGGTATTGAGGTGAAAGTCAGCTGTTAAGCAGCCAAACAGAACGAAACGAGGCCTCTCGTGACGAACTCCTAAACGTGTTTGTCTGTTTAGCTGATTGATGAACAGCCGCTATGGTTTTGTGTTTTCCTTGATGAGGCCGTGGCGGTAGGCGTGGAGCAGCTGCCGCAGCTCCTTGATTTGTTCCTGCAACTGGCGGCCCTTGTCGGTGTCGCGCACACGGATGCGACGTCCCATCATCTCTACGATTTGCGTACTGCTCTTGATGTCGGTGCCCTTGGCAACGGCTTCCTGCGTACTGGTGAACGGCTCGTGCTGAATGAGTTGGAACCCTCTGCTATGATAGACAAGCGTATATCCCGCGATGCCGGTCGTGTGGTGATAGGCCTTGGCAAAGCCCCCGTCGATGACCATAAGCATGCCGTCTGCCTTGATGGGGTTCTCGCCTTGGCTGGCATGAACAGGGACGTGGCCGTTGATGATGTGGCGAGGCCATTCGCCATCGCCTCCAAAGGGACGGGAAACACCGAAGCTGTCGAGGATGCGTGTGCAGACGTCGGGGTTCTCACGAAGTTGATAGTAGGCTCCCTTCTCCTCGTGGTGGGTGGCTGGGTCCGAGAGGAAGTAGCGCTCGAAGGTCGTCATGCGTCCCTTATCGAAGAGCGGGCTGTCGGGACCGCACCAGAGATACCAGAAGTAGTCGCGTGCCTGCAGCCGCTGTTCGCGAGGCGTATCGTGCTGGAAGGCCGAGCGCATTTTCATCCCGATGCGGTGCATCAGTTCGCGACCGCTGTAGGGAGTGCCGTCGAGCATCACTTGTCTCAGGCTTCCGTCGGCATTGAGGGGAACGGAAGCATGGAAGAGCAGGTTGCTGTTGCAGATGGAATACATGCAGCCGTGGGTAAAGAGGCAGCGGATGTGCTTCTGTAGTTTTTCCGAGATGCGGAAGCTGTGGTGCAGTCGCTTAACGAGCTCTTCCTCCTCGGGCGTCAGGCTGTACGGGTTCTCGGGGTTGAGGGTGGGGAAGAAGGTGTCGAGCATCGGGTAGTCCTTCCCCTCGAAACGGTAGGTGCCGTCGGCAAGGTTGATGTTCCCAAGTGTGCCCCTGCGGTCGATGTTCCATTCGGGATGCTGCTCGATGAGCTGCCCTTCGAGCTTGAACTGAATGACGGATATGGCCTTGTGCATCTGTGCTATGAGGCGTCTGTTCTTCTCGTCGGCCTTGCTGTCTTCGGGTGCTCCGATAGGTTGGAAGCGGAGGCAGGGGTCGTCGGCATACGTTTCCATAGCGAAGGTGGCCAGCGGCAGGAGGTTGATACCGTAGCCTTCCTCGAGGGTTGCCATGTTAGCAAACCGCAACGAGAGCCGCAGCACGATGGCAATACAAGCGTCGCATCCGGCTGCAGCCCCCATCCAGAGGGCGTCGTGATTGCCCCATTGGATGTCGAAGTTCTCGCGCGTCAGCAGGTAATCCATAATGATGTGCGCACCAGGGCCACGGTCGAAGATGTCGCCGAGGATGTGCAGTTGGTCGATGCTCAGCTTGTGGATGACGTTACAGATGGCGATGATGAAGTTCCGCGCCTGCCCTGTCTGTATGATGGTATCAATGATGCGCTGGAAGTAGGCCTCCTTGTCATCGTCTATCGGGCTTTCGTGCAGCAGTTCCTCGATGATGTAGGCGAACTGCGCAGGCAAGGCCTTGCGGACCTTACTCCTCGTGTATTTGCTGCTGACCGACTGGCAGACCTGTATAAGTTGCAGGAGTGTTCGGGCATAGAAGTCGGAGAGGTCTTCGTCTGTGTTGGCCTCTATCATTTCAAGTCGCTTCTCAGGGTAGTAGATGAGGGTGCAGAGGTCGCGCATGACGCTCTCAGGGAGAGAGCCCTCGAAGAGGTCATGTACCTTGCGCTTGATGTTTCCGCTGGCGTTTCTCAGTATGTGTAGGAAGGCCTCATGCTCGCCGTGGATGTCGGCAACGAAGTGCTCTGTCCCCTTCGGCAGGCTGAGTATGGCCTCCAGATTGATGATTTCCGTGCTGGCACTCTCGCTGTTGGGGAACGTCTGCGAGAGGAGTTGCAGCAGACGCATGTCAGTGTTGTTTACCATTTGCTGTTAGCCGTTTAGCCCTTACGCTCCTTCAGGCCAGAGCTTTCTATAACGTTGATGATGAAGTCGCCAAGCTTTTCGCATTCCGAAATGATGTCCATGTAGAAGACACCCATCTGGTAGTCGTATAGCTTATTGTTGATGTCGATGATGTTTTGGTTCTTGAGCTGGTTGCGATAGTTGTTTATCTCGTGCTCGGTGTTGTAGTTCTTGTTGAGGTCAACGTACCTGTGTTCGCCCTGACTGATGGCAGTCTTCATCTCTTCGAGCGCTTCGCCTGTCAGTCCCATCATGCTGTGTATGTGCTGGTACTGCTTTTCTGTGAAGTCCTCGGTTGCGTATTGGCGCTTGCGACTCATGGTGCGTGCCAGGTTGAAACAACTGTCTCCGATGCTCTCAAGCTCAGAGCAGACACGCATCATGCGCTGTATGTCCATCTTGGACTCCACGCTGAGTCGGCCTTCACTGACCTTTGTCAGGTAGTCAGCTATCTCTATTTCCATGCGGTCCGTAATGCTTTCATACTTCTCGATGCGTGAGTAGAGCTTGTTGAAGTCCTCGCCCTTGGTGGTATGAAGCAGCTCTCGTGTCATCTCAAACATCTTCAAGCAACGGTCCACAAAGACGTTTATTTCCTTCTTAGCCTCCAGTATGGAGAGCTCGGCCGTAGAGAGCAGGCCGCCACCGATGAACTTAAGGCGCATCTCCTCGTCGTCGTGTCCTCCCTCGCGCTGTGGCACGAGCAGGCAGACAACCTTCTCCATGGGCTTGATGAACCAGATGAGGATAAGCACATTGCAGACGTTGAAGGATGTATGGAAGGCAGCCAGGGCAGCATTGAGCGTCACCATGTCCTGCCCCTTGGCATAGGGGTCGCAACCTACCAGGCCGCATACGAATTCGAGGAAGTACTTGTAGATGCAGAGCACCCATGCCACACCGAAGAGGTTGAAGATGAGGTGAGCGCGGGCGGCACGTTGAGCTTGTGCGCTCGCACTCATGGCTACGACGTTGGAAGTAATGGTCGTACCGATGTTTTCACCCATGACGAGGGCAATACCCATGTCGAGCGGGAGGGCACCAGTAGAGCAGAGTGTCATCGTGATGGCCATGATTGCCGCTGAGCTCTGCACGGCACAGGTGAGCAGACCGCCGACGAAGAGGAACAGGAGGTAGCTTCCGTAGCCCCATCCGGAAAGGCCTGTGAGGAAGTTCAGCAGGGGTTCATTGTGCCCGAGGTCCATCTCGATGGCATTCGTCTTCAGGGTGCTGAGGCCGAGAAGCATGAGTGCCAGTCCCATGAGGAACTCGCCTGTGTTGATGCTCTTCTTAGTATAGATGAGGGCAATTGCTATGATGATTGCGCTATAGACCACAAGTCTCATGTCGAAGGAGCCGAGCACCATAATCCAGGCGGTCGCCGTCGTACCGATGTTCGCGCCCATGATGACGCTGATAGCCTGCGAGAGGGTGAGCAGTCCTGCGCTGACGAAGCTGACCGTCATGACGGTCGTTGCCGTGGAGGACTGGATGGAAGTTGTGATGAAGGCACCCGTGAGGAGTCCCGTGAAACGGTTCGTGGTCATGGTGCCAAGGACGTTTCGGAGCTTGCTGCCCGCCATCTTCTGCAGTCCTTCACTCATCACCTTCATGCCGTACATGAGGAGTGCGACACTGCCAATCAGAATCAAGAATTCCATACGCTTTGGTTTTATGGGAAAGGAGGAGACATTTCCCCGTTCCGCTTGCAAAGTTACGATAAAAAGAGAGCATTCGCAAACAAAGTAATCCCTTTTTTGCCGAATAAGATGTTTTTGTAGTGAGAAGGCGGTATTGCCAAACAACAGGCGAACAACTACTGTACTTATTGCCGACAACTGCTGTACTTATTGGCGACAACTGCTGTACTTATTAACAAGAACTGCTGTAAAGTCGGGCGACCTTACAGCAGTTGTGGGATGAAGTATGCCTGCCTGGTAGAAACGGCTGGCAGGCAAATCCGCTGGAAATCAGAAGAGTCTCTGGGCAAACATGCTCAGGTAGATGCGCCAGTTGCGCCAGATGTGGCCGCCTTCGTTCTCGAAGTATTCGTAGGGATACTGCATCTTGTCGAGGTACTGCCGCAGGGCCACGTTCTGCTGGAACAGGAAGTCGTCCTTGCCGATGGCTATCCAGTAGAGATGAGGCTTTGCGGCAAAGAGGTCTTTCAGCTGCTGTATGGCCTCGGGATGCTCTTGCAACTGCTGCTCGAAGCTCTTCTCTGTGCGCTCCAGACGGACGGCTGCGGAGAAGAGTCCCATGTAGCCGAAGGTCCCGGCATTCAGCATACTGATGCGGAAGGTGTGGTATCCGCCCATCGACAGGCCGCAGAGAGCCGTGTTGTCTGCACCTTTCTTTATCTTATAATGTGACTTCACGTAGTTCATGATGTCAGCGAAACTCTCCTCGTAGGACATTTTTGGCCGCTCTTTCTTCTTGAGGCCCGACTCCAAGGGACCTGCATCGTCCGAGGCATTGCCGTTGGGCATCACCACAATCATCGGCTTTGCCTTACCCAAGGCGATGAGGTTGTCCATGATTTGAGCCGTGCGTCCGAGCGTCAGCCAGGCTTCCTCGTCGCCTCCGGCACCGTGCAGCAGATAGAGGACAGGGTAGGACTTGCCCTTGTCGTAGCCTGGTGGGGTGTAGATGCTCATACGGCGTTTCATGCCCAGCTGCGGGCTGTCGTACCAGACATGCGCCACGTCGCCGTGCTCCACGTTGTGGTTCTG
>Ga0310690_10008682_pt1 | contig 12856 bp, 9 predicted proteins | sample AusTroGonzalo_MG_2_FD_207661 | JGI IMG/M metagenome (GOLD analysis project Ga0310690, IMG submission 207661) | Bovine rumen microbial communities from tropical cattle in Woodstock, Queensland, Australia - Gonzalo_04 (v2) (version 2) | ecosystem: Host-associated > Mammals > Digestive system >...
CATCGCCGAAAAAGAACTCTACGTCATTCCCGCCGACGGCGCTGTTATGTTCGGTCCTGAGAGCTATCATCTCCACGACTACGGCTTCTTCTTCAATAACTTCAAGCAGAACGTTGCCGACCGCATCGCCGCGTTTATGAAACAATAACAGAATAGATGAAAAAAGCATTTTTGGCAGCAGCCGCCATGTTGGCTGCAACAACCCTTCAGGCGCAGAAGTTTCCTGTAGGCATCGTCAGCGTGCAGGACTCGGTGAAGAGTGTCCAGGTGGGCATCATTTCGTCGGTGGCTACTGATGGTGGTCACGGTGTGCAGTTGTCGGGTTTCTCAAATACATCGGCCCACAAGTTCAACGGACTGCAACTAGGTGCTGTTAGTAATATCACGACCGGCATGGACAAGGGCTTTCAGTTGTCTGGCCTGCTGAATGTCTCGTCGGCGATGCAGCGTGGTTTCCAGATGGGAACCATCAACTATGCCGACTCGCTGAATGGTGCGCAGGTGGGTGTGTTCAACATTGCCCGTAGGCACCCAAAGGGCTGGCAGGTGGGTATCGTCAACTTGTCGTACGACAGTATTGGTCATAAGATAGGTCTGGTGAACATCAACCCGATGACCGACATCGATATTATGCTCTACGGCGGTTCATCGACCAAGGCAAACCTGGCCATGCGCTACCGTAACAAGTACACGTACAGCATCTGGGGTGTGGGTACTCACTTCATGGGGCTCGACTCGAAGTTCTCGGGTGCCCTGTTCTATCGTCTGGGTCTCTACAAACAGTTGTCGCCGAAATGGAGTGTGAGCGGCGACTTAGGCTACTACCATGTGGAGACTTTCTCGAAGGAAAACAGCGTGAAACCCGAGCGTCTCTACTCCCTGCAGGCCCGTATCAACGCCGACTATAGAATCAATGAAAAGTACGGCGCGTTTGTATCGGCCGGCTGGGGACTGACGCGCTACTACGACCGCAACGAGACCTACCGTAATCGTCCGTTGGTGGAACTGGGTCTGACTTACCGCCAGCCTCGAAACAAGCATGACTCATGGAAACGTGCCTGGGATGAGAAACGAAACTCGTTCGTGGCTACAGACTCCACCATGGCCCTGCCCGTCAAGAAGCGTTACTGGCAGGCTGCCGCCGAGGTGACGGGCATCAACGTGGGTGTGCAGCTGTTCGACCGCTACGCCCTCAACTCTGACTTCGCCCAGACTACCCTGCGCACCCTGAAGCGCAACTTCACCGACGGTATGGTGTGGGACAACGACTTCTTCATCACCAACATGTTTGCCCATCCCTATCACGGCAACCTCTACTTCAACGCAGCCCGTACCAACGGTCTGTCGTTCTGGGAGTCGGCGCCCTACGCACTGGCAGGTTCGGCCATGTGGGAGTTCTTAGGTGAGACGGAGCCACCGGCCATTAACGATATTATTGCTACGTCGTGTGGTGGTATGGCCATCGGTGAAATGACCCACCGACTCAGCTTGACCTTACTCGACGACCGCACACATGGCTTCCCCCGCTTCCTGCGCGAGGCTGCTGCTGCCATCGTCAACCCCATACAGGGGCTGCACCGCATCATCAGCGGCGATGCCTGGCGTTTGCGTCGTGACCATTATCGCTATCACGACTATGGAGAGACTCCCGTCGATGCCTCTGTGTCAGTTGGTTGGCGCTATCTGGCCGACGACGGAGCCCTGTTCCGTGGTATCCATGCACCCTACGTCAATTTGACGCTGACCTATGGTACATCTGTAGACGGTGATAAGCATAAAACTCCTTACGACTTCTTCGACATTGAGGCTAATTCCGCCTTTGGTGGCGGACAGCCCATGGTGAATACGCTGAATATTGTGGGACGTCTGTGGAGTACACCTGTCCTGGATAAGAAAGACATGGTGGGCGAGTTCGGTATCTACCAGCACTTCAACTACTACGATGCCAAGCCTATCGAGGACGGCTCCGACCTGACGCCCTACCGCATCAGCGAGGCTGCCGGTTTCGGCCCTGGTTTCATCTTCTCGCTTCCTGAGATGGGTTACCTGTCGAAGATGGAGCAGCGTATCTTCGCGAGTGGCATTTTGCTCGGCGGTACCAAGAGTGACTTCTTCAACGTTATTGAGCGCGACTACAACATGGGTAGCGGATTCAGCGTCAAGTCGAAGACTCAGCTTGACTTCGGTAAGTACGGACGCATCATTCTCAATGCCAAGTACTTCCGCCTCTGGACCTGGAAGGGCTACGAGGACAGAAACCTGCAGGACTATGTTGACGGCTCAAGAGACTTGCACTATCTGAACGTGCAGGGCGATAATAGTAATGCTGCGCTGTTGGTCATCAATCCCGTTATTGAGATTCATCTGGCCCGTCAGTGGTCTCTCAATTTCTCTGGTTCTTATTATGGTCGTCGTACGCACTACAACTATTATTATGACAAAGACCTGATTCTGCGTGAGAATAGTACGGTGCGTGCCAGAACCTTTGAAACCAAGATAGGTTTGACCTGCCGTCTGTAAGTAATTAAGATAATGAGAGAATGAGAAATTATCTTTTAATGATACTATTCTTAGCTGTCACGTCAGCGGCGAACGCCCAGTCCGCCGCTGACGACAGCATAGAGACCGAGACTGTGGCAGCGCAAGAAAAGAAGCCGTGGTTTGGCAAGCGACTGATCAACAAGTTGTCTGACAACTACTTCAAAGTCAAGTACGACACCAACTACGTGGCTCGACCCACGGAGAAGTGGCTCTTCAGACTCTTAGGCAACCAGACTGGCAACTACATCCACGCCAAGGGAACGGTAAAAGATTTCTACTCGGAGTACGACCTTCATACCAAGACGAACAACACCCTGGGACTGGAGGTGAACTACTGCGACATTGCCGCCACATTCTCTGTCAACCCCGCCAAGATTGGTGGCGACTACAACGACTACGAGTTCAACTTCGAATACCATGGGCAGAAGATCAGCTTCGATATCAACTATCTGCGCGCCTATTCGCTCTCAGGCGACATCAAGTTTGGTGACGTCGATCATCTTGATGAGGATGGCCTGCGCATGAACGTGGTGAACATCTCCGCCTACTACACCTTCAACCACAATCGCTTCTCCTTTCCTGCTGCCCTGTATCAGAACTACTACCAGCTCCGCTCGGCCGGCTCATGGCTGGCGGGCGTTAATGTTCAGTCAGGAAGCATCAAGACCACCGACGAGCTGAAGGAACGTAGCCAGGTGGCCCCTGAGGTTCATCTCACCTTCGCCAATGTCGCATTCGGTGGCGGTTACGGCTACAACCTCGTACTCGGCAAGCGTTCACAGTGGCTGTTACACCTTTCGGCGCTCCCCTCAATAGTGTTTTACAAGAATAACAAGCTGACGGTGAATAATAATGAAATGCGTGACCACGGTCTGATCTTCAATATGATTCTCAACGAGCGTGCCTCCGTTGTCTATCACTTCACGCCCCGCTTCAACGCTGGCGCCTCGCTCATCATGAGCAACTCCCTTTATGACAATGGCGACATAAAATTCAACCAGAACAAATGGTTGGCTCGTGCCTTCTTCGGCATGAGACTATAGTGATACCGTTTTACTGTCTGTCCCCGTCATGATGCACACGATGTTCATGACGGGGACTTTTCTTAGTTCTATCACCTTATTAATATTATTTAGGCGTTTTTTTTGACTGAATGTGAGAATAATGTCGTACCTTTGCAGGTTGTAAACCTATCATGCAATGGAAAAGAAACTGAAACAAGGTACGCTTTGCGTACAAGCAGGCTATAAAGCCAAGAACGGAGAACCTATAGAATTGCCCATTATCCAGTCGACAACCTTCAAGTATGACGACTCGGATGAGATGGCAAAATTGTTTGACCTGGAGAAGGAGGGATACTTCTACACCCGTCTGCAGAACCCTACCAACGACGCAGTGGCTGCCAAGATTGCCACTCTCGAAGGCGGTGTGGGTGCTGTGCTGACCTCGTCGGGACAGGCTGCCAACTTCTACGCCATCTTTAATATTTGTCAGGCTGGTGATCATTTCATCACCTCCAATGAGATTTACGGCGGCACCTATAACCTCTTTGGCGTGACGCTGAAGAAGCTCGGCATTGACTGCACCTTCATTTCGCAGGAAGCATCTGACGAGGAGATACAGGCCGCTTTCCGTCCTAACACCAAGGCTGTGTTTGGTGAGACCATCTCGAACCCCGGCTGTGCTGTGTTCGACATTGAGCGCTTTGCCAAGATTGCTCACAAAAACGGGGTGCCCCTTATCGTCGACAACACGTTTGCTACCCCCGTCAACTGCCGTCCTTTCGAGTGGGGCGCTGATATTGTCACACACTCTACCACCAAGTATATGGATGGTCTGGCCACTCAGGTCGGCGGCGTCGTGGTCGACAGCGGCAACTTTGACTGGCTTGCCAACGCCGAGAAGTTCCCCGGCCTCTGCACTCCCGACGAGTCGTACCACGGCCTCACTTATGTCAAGGCCTTCGGTAAGATGGGCTTCACCACCAAGCTTGTGGCTCAGCTCATGCGTGACCTTGGCTCTATCCCCGCTCCGCAGAACGCCTTCCTCCTGCACCTCGGTTTGCAGACACTCCATCTGCGTATGGCCCAGCATTGCAAGAACGCCCAGAAGGTGGCTGAGTTCCTGCACGGCAATGAGAAGGTGGCTTGGGTACACTACTGCGGACTGCCCGACGATGCCAACTATGCCCTCGGCCAGAAATACCTGCCCAACGGTTCCTGCGGCGTTATCGCCTTTGGACTGAAAGGTACCCGCGAGACCGCCATCAAATGGATGGACTCTCTTGAGATGATTAACATTGTGACCCACGTGGCCGATGCTCGCACTTGTGTGCTCCATCCCGCCAGTCACACCCACCGTCAGCTCTCCGACGAGCAGCTGCTTGAAGCAGGTGTAGCTCCCGATCTCATCCGTCTCTCCGTCGGTATTGAGGACGTGGAGGACATCCTTGACGATATCCGTCAGGCACTCGACAAAATCTAAAATGAAGGTCGGAATATCCGGCCTTTCCTTCACATAAAGAGATTGAATGAAAATGAAGAGTTTATTCTTGTCTGTGGCACTGATGCTGACTTCTGCGTTGTCAGCCCAGACTAAACAGTGGACGCTGCAAGAGTGCGTGGACTACGCTATGCAGAACAACATCACCTTGCAGAAAGCCAGATTGCAACAACAGTCGGCCAAGGAAGATGTCAGTCAGTCGAAGGCTGCATTGCTGCCGTCGCTCAATGCGTCGACGAGTCATAACTTTGCCTATCGTCCTTGGCAGAGTTCAGGCATCACGACAGTCACCAACGGTACTGTGAATACCAAGGTCGAAAAGACTTCCTATAACGGTTCATACGGTCTGAATGCCTCGTGGACAGTATGGAATGGCAATCGTAACCGTAATCAGGTGAAGCTGAACAAACTGTCGGAGGAGCGGGCTGACCTTGAAATTCAGCAGACGGCCAACTCCATTCAGGAGAAGATAGCCCAGCTCTATGTGCAGATACTCTACCTGATAGAGGCTGTGAAGGTGAACGAGGCGAGTCTGGAGACTGCCAAGAAAAACGAAGACCGCGGACGCGAGATGGTCGATGTGGGCATGATGTCGAAGGCCGACCTGTCGCAGCTTACTTCCCAGCGCTCGACCGACGAGTATAATATCGTGTCGGCAAAGGCCCAGGTGAGCAACTATAAGCTGCAGCTTAAGCAGTTGTTAGAGATAAAAGGTAGCGAGGAGTTCGATGTGGCTGTCCCTGAAACTACCGATAATCTGGCACTGGAAGATGTGCCGGCAGTGGTCAGCGTCTATGAGCAGGCACTTGGCATCCGTCCGGAGATACAGAATGCCGAGATGGCAGTCAAGAGCAGCGACATCAGCATTGACATTGCCAAGGCCGGACGCATGCCGACGGTCAGTTTGTCGGCCAGTGCTGCCACCAATACCAACTCATTGGCCAACAACGGATGGGGCGACCAGATGAAGTTCAACTTCAACTCGGGAGCTGGCGTCAATATCAGTGTACCCATCTTTGACCAGCGCCAGACGAAAACTAATGTCAACAAGGCCCGCATCCAGCGCGAGACCAACTTGTTGGCCCTGCAAGACCAGCACAAGCAACTATACCAGACGATTGAAAACTTCTGGCTTGACGCTACCACCAACCAGCAGAAATTCCGTGCTGCGCTGGCCACCGTCGAGAGCGAAAGGCAGAGCTACAGCCTGCTTCAGGAGCAGTTCCAGTTAGGATTGAAGAACATCATCGAGCTGATGAATGGCAAGGATAAGCTGTTGCAGGCCGAGCAGAACTGTCTGCAGTCGAAGTACATGACCATTCTGAACCTGCAGATGCTGAAGTTCTATGAGGGAAAAATCAAATATGGTCTATAGTCCTATAAGCCCCATAGGCCTCACAGGCCCCATAAGAAAACAAAAACAAGAAAGATAATATGAAGAACAAGAAACTTTGGATTGCTCTGGGCATTGTAGCTTTGGCAATCGTTGCTTATTCCCTGTTGTCAGGCGGCAAGAAGGAAGAGAAGGTGGAGTTTGAGACCGCCAAGGTGGACAAGGGCAACATCCATACCACCATCACTGCCACGGGTACTATCGAACCTGTGACAAGCGTTACCGTCGGTACGCAGGTATCGGGTATTGTGTCGAAACTGTATGTCGACTACAACTCGGTGGTGAAGAAGGGACAGATCATTGCCGAACTCGACAAGACCAACCTCATCAGCGAGCTGACGGCACAGCGTGCCAATCTGGCGTCAGCACAGAGTTCGCTGAACTATCAGCAGGCTAATTATAATAGGTATAAGACGCTCTACGACAAGGGCCTGGTTTCGGCCAACGATTACGAGAATGCGCTGTTGCAGTATAATCAGGCCAAGGAGCAGGTGAACACTGCCCGTGAGAGTGTGCAGCGTGCCCAGACCAACCTCGGTTATGCCACCATCACCAGTCCTATCGACGGCGTGGTGCTGTCGAAGGCTGTGGAGGAAGGCCAGACGGTGGCTGCCTCGTTCAACACTCCTGAGCTGTTTACGATAGCCCAGGACTTGACGGACATGCGCGTTATTGCCGATATTGACGAGGCTGACATCGGCGGCGTCAAGGAGGGCCAGCGCGTGACCTTTACCGTCGACGCCTTCCCCGAGGACCAGTTCGAGGGCTCAGTGACACAGGTGCGTCAGCAGGCCACTACCGAGAGCAACGTCGTCACCTATGAGGTGGTCATCTCGGCCCGCAACAACGACTTGAAGTTGAAGCCCGGTCTGACGGCCAACGTCACCATATTTATTTTAGAGAAGAACGATGTGCTCGTTGTTCCTTCCAAGGCTCTGCGCTTCATGCCCAACGAGGCACTCCTGAAGGAGGGTCAGACCATTGAAGACGTTGAGGCTCCTCGTAAACTGTGGACACTTGAGGGCAACAAGTTTAAGGCCCACAAGGTGGAGACGGGTAACACCAATGGTATGCTGACCGAGATTACGGGTGGCATCAGTGCTGGCACCGAGGTGCTTGTCGACTTCACTATCAGTGGTCCGGAAATGCCGCAGGGTCAGCAGACCCAGAACCCCTTCATGCCCCGTCCGAGAGGCAATAGACAGCAGCAAGGTGGAAACAACGCACAACCGAGAAGATAATGGATAAGAAAGTAGTTATCGAACTGCAGAACGTGAAGCGCTACTTCCAGGTCGGCTCCGAGACGGTGAAGGCCCTGCGTGGTGTGTCGTTCAAGATCTACGAGGGTGAGTTCGTCACCATCCAGGGAACGTCAGGCTCTGGTAAGTCGACGCTGCTGAACCAGCTTGGCTGCCTCGACACTCCTACGAGCGGTGAGTACTTCCTCGACGGAATCTCCGTGCGCACCATGTCGAAGTCGCAGCGTGCACATCTTCGCAATCGCAAGATTGGCTTCGTCTTCCAGAACTACAACCTGCTGGCGAAGACCACTGCCGTCGAGAACGTGGAACTGCCGCTGATGTACAATTCCGAGTACAACGCTGCCCAGCGCAAGGAGAAGGCCATCAAGGCCCTACAGGCCGTGGGACTGGGCGACCGCTTGTACCACAAGTCGAACGAGATGTCGGGTGGACAGATGCAGCGCGTGGCCATTGCCCGTGCATTGGTCAACGACCCAGCTGTGCTGTTGGCCGACGAGGCTACCGGTAACCTCGATACCCGCACCAGTTTTGAGATGCTGGTACTGTTCCAGGAACTCTACCGTAAGGGCCACACCATCATCTTCGTGACCCACAACCCTGAGATTGCCGAGTACGCCAGCCGTAACATCAACCTGCGCGACGGCAAGATTCGTGAGGATACCGTTAATACGAACATTAAGTCGGCAGCCGAGGCCCTGGCTGCGCTGCCGATACCACAGGACGATTAGGAAATGAACATATTAAATCTATTTAAAGTAAGCCTGAAGGCCGTGGCCAACAACAAGATGCGGTCGTTCCTCTCGATGCTGGGTATCATCATCGGCGTGGCTGCCGTCATCATCATGATGTCCATCGGACAAGGCTCGAAGGAGAGCATCCGTCAGGAACTGTCGACTATGGGTACCAACCTGCTGACCATCCGGCCGGGTGCCGATATGCGAGGCGGTGTACGTCAGGACCCGTCGGCCATGCAGACACTGAAGATGGCAGACTACGAGCGTATTGTGCGTGAGAAGAAGTTCGTGACCAAGGTGTCGCCCGAGGTGACTGCCAGCGGTCAGGCCATCTATGGTAACAACAATACCAATACGTCGATGTACGGCGAGTCAATAGACTATCTCGATATCAAGCAGTGGCCAGTGGAAGAGGGTGAATGTTTCACCGAGGAGGACGTCAAGAAAGCCGCCAAGGTCGTGGTTGTAGGAGCCACCATCGTCAAGGAACTCTTTGGCGGTGCCGACCCCGTCGGCAAGACCATCCGTTTCAAGTCCATCCCTCTGCGCGTCATCGGTGTGCTGAAATCGAAGGGCTACAACTCGTGGGGCATGGACCAGGACAATGTCCTCATCTCGCCCTATACCACCGTCATGAAGCGCATCGCCGCCCAGACGTGGTTCTCCAGCATCGTCTGCTCGGCTGTCACCGAGGAACTCTCTGACGCTGCCATTGAGGAGTTGACGCAGATCCTGCGCGACAACCACAAATTGAAGGAAGAGGCCGTCGACGACTTCACCATCCGCTCGCAGGCCGAGATGATGGAAACCATGTCGAGTACGATGGACACCGTCACCGTCATCCTCGTTGTCGCAGCCGCCTTCTCGCTCTTGGTGGCTGGTATCGGCATCATGAACATCATGCTCGTCTCCGTTACGGAGCGTACCAAGGAAATCGGCCTTCGCATGGCTGTCGGTGCAACGGGCCCTGTCATCTCCCTACAGTTCTTGATAGAGGCGGTACTAATAAGCGTTACGGGTGGACTGATAGGCATCCTTGTGGGCGGCAGTGTCGGCACCTTCCTCATACCCATGATGGGGATGCCCAGCAGCGTTCCCGCCTGGTCAGTCTACGTATCGTTCTTTGTTTGTGTATGCATCGGCATTCTGTTCGGCTACATACCCGCCCAGAAGGCCGCTAATATGGATCCCATCGAGGCCATCCGCCACGAATAAAAAGGACTGGTTGTCTTCATGCCTCCCCTATACACTCCCGCTTGACTTATTGAAGGTCGGGCGGGAGTTTCGTTTCTAACGGGGTTAGCGGATCAATATTGAGCATGCGTGATAGAGGATCGAGTATGCCATCGGTGTCCGTACCGCCGAAGTTAAGGCCGGTGTCGCTGCTGGTCACGTCGCTACCGGCGAGAAGCTCTTCTTCCTCCATGGGCTCTATCACCTCAATGACAGGTTTTGAATATATCTTTTTTTCCATGTTCATATCTTGCTGTCTTGCTGAGAGGTCGTTACTCTTTTGCGTTAGTCTTTTACTACTTTCTTGTTCTCCTTGACGAAGATGCCCTTCGACGGATTGTCTATACGCTGTCCGTGGAGGTTGTAGTAGGCATCCTCGTCTGTCGTCTCTGTGTCTGTAGTAGCAATGCCAGTGGCTTCGGCATCGTCGAAAATCATGGCTATGCGGCTGCCTGCTGCAGAAGGTAGTACGTCGTAGAAGTCGAAGTAGGCACGGAAGGCCTTGATCTTCGTCTTGCCGGAAGAGTACCAGAACTTTCCGTCGTTGATGAATAAGGCATCCTCAGGAACCTTGGTATTGGCCTTGTAGCACCCGACGAAGTTTTTCCATTCCTTACTTGTGCCTTGCTCAACGGTGGGGTTTTCTTCCGGGTCGATGTTCACACCGTCGAGAACAAACTCCGTGATGTCTTCCTTCGTCTTGATGAGATAGGGATGATTAGCCTGCAAGGAGCCGCTAATGGTCCGGAAGTGTACGTCAATGTTGCTTACCTTGCCGTCCTCGGTCACAGTGTTGTAACCAGTGAAGTCAGCCAACTTCACGTCGGTGCCGAAAATCTCCTTCAGCTGCTTCGGCGTCAAGGTGAATGGCAGTACGATAGTGTTCCAATCACCTCCCTTGATAGTGCGTATGACACGGATGTTGGCATTCTGGGCTGCCTCAGGGGCGGTGGTCGATGTTTCGTCCAAGACGATGCGCATGTCTTCAGGATGTTTGACGGTGATGGTAAAGCTGGCGTTGCTCATGGCTACACTGCTGTTGTCGGCTGTCGACAGCCTGATATCTGAAATGCTGCCATTGAGGATAGTACCAGCTGTCAGTTGTGCATCGGCCTGTAGCGTGATGCTGAGCAGCTGGCTTTGGGTGCCTTTTAGGGTAGCGCCTGATGTAGAGAAGCACAGAACAATCCACTTGCCGTTGCTATAGTTTGACATGGGCACCATGGAAGCGTCGTGGCTGTTGCCGGTGGTGACCAGCAGCGAGCCGTCGGATTTGGTGACGGCACTGATGCCAGTGGGGAGGGTCAGCAAGAACTGGTAAGCTGCATACTTGTCGGCTTTATCGAACTTGAAGTTGACGGTCATTGTGGCCTGTCCGCCAGGAGCAATGTTAATCTCGCCGACGGTGAAATTTTCGGCTGCCTTTGCCATGCCTATGCAGGCCAATAGGGTCAGTATAACGAATATCTTCTTTCTCATTGTATTCTGTCTTTTATGTGAAGGGCTTAATCTGGATCTCGCGTAATGATTGACGCAGCCCGTGCGTTGGATGTTTTCTTTAGAATGATATTGACGACACCTACGGCATCGGCAATGTCGATGGTGTTGTCGCAGTTGACGTCGGCTGCCGACTCAACGAACTTTACCGACGGCTTCTTCAGCACATGGTTGACAATGGCTACGGCATCGGCAATGTCAATACGGCCGTCACCATTGACATCACCTAAGTTGGCAAGTGCACTGATGTTGAAGCGGGTGTTGTCTAAGTAGTTCATGCGGCGTGTGAACCAGCTTGTGAGATACTCCATCTCATTGTCGAAGTCGAGTTTCTTGCCGGCTACATCACTATCATAGCTCCAGCGGGCATATTCGCGCTGGTCGCTACCTGCTGTCTTGAAATCGTTGAAGTAGGCACTGAAACGGTTCAGGATGCTCGAAGTGGCCAGGTAGCTCTTGCGCAGCTCACTATAGCGGCGGCGAACCTTCAGGTTGAAATTCTCGGCATTAGTCTCACGAAGCCTGCGGAACAGGTTATAATCGCCATGCTCGTTTCGACTGATGTATTGTGCATAGTCGCCTTCAGGGTTCATCAACCAGTCCTGATGGTAGTAGTCGTCGCTCCACCGCTGGCCGCACGAAGCGTCCATATCCCAGACACCAAAGCAGATTCTCTTGTCGGCCTGCTGGTCGTAGACACCGAAGAACATATTCTTGCCGTGGTTGTCTGTAGCCAGAGTGGTCTCCATCAGGATGTAGTAGTCAATCACCTGCGGCAGGTCAAAATACTCGGCAATATGATTGGTAAAGTCCTCGTCAGTGGAGTGGGCCACAAAGTCGCAGGCATTGTACAGTGTCGACCAGTCGGTCTTGTTGCCCATATCCTCAAAGTCGGGGTATTTCACCTCATAGCTGTCCCACATCTCGCTGTTATTGTTAGGAGTTGAGAGGTAGTCCTTAGGCTGATAGCCTCCGTCAGGTCTTGTGCCCATCATCGTGGCGTAGCTCCAGTCCTTTGATTTCCACAATTGTCCGTGGTATTCGTTTTTCGTCTCGTCATATTTCTTGAGTTTCATCTGCTTACGGTCCATATTTTCCGTCATGCAGTAGATACCTCTGTACTCGCCGTTGAGCACCAATTCTACAAATTGTCCGCGTGAGCCCGTCAGGGCTTTCGGCTCTTTGTCTATATAATAAGGTGGTGTTGAAAAGTCATTCCACAGGTCGGTCATCGTACGGTTTCTCACACGGGCCATGTCTACCTGACAGGCCTCGAGTATCCATGAGTTGTCGTTGCGCAGTCCGAAGAACTTCTTCTCTAACTTGTCGCCGTTAGCATCCTTCAACTTCACATGGTAGTTGCGTTTATGTTTGCCGCCGCTGTTGGTAATACCGCCGCGCCACTTGGCTTTCATGCTCAGCAGTTCTGGTGAACTGGTGTTGGAAGGCTCATTGACGATGATGGTGCCCTCACTATACGTGTCATTGAACGAACCTGTCATTTGTACTACAGGCAGCGAGGTAAACGTCATGGGCTTGCTGGTGGTAGTGCCATTGCCGCTGGTGATGCTCAGAATATAGTTTTTGCCACCTGCCACGCTGGCAAAGGAGTGACTTGAGCCAGGAGCCTGCTCCTGACCGTCAATCGTTAAGTTGCCGAAGCTGCTGCTTTTGGTGTAACTGATGGTAGCTGA
>Ga0310690_10008683_pt1 | contig 12856 bp, 9 predicted proteins | sample AusTroGonzalo_MG_2_FD_207661 | JGI IMG/M metagenome (GOLD analysis project Ga0310690, IMG submission 207661) | Bovine rumen microbial communities from tropical cattle in Woodstock, Queensland, Australia - Gonzalo_04 (v2) (version 2) | ecosystem: Host-associated > Mammals > Digestive system >...
CGGTGCTGACAGTATTGTGACCCTGCACTTGACCGTTAACCCCGCGAATCACACGAATCTCTATCAAACCGCCTGCGACAGCTACACTTGGCGTGGCGAGACCTACACGGAAAGTGGCGACTATCCGCTCTATCTGACCAACACGGCGGGCTGCGACTCCATCGTCACTCTACACCTAACGCTGTGGCACGACACCGCTACCGAGTGGAGTGACACCGCCTGCAACGTTTACACCTGGAACGAATCAAGCTACACGGAGACTGGTGACTATATTCAGCACTTCCAGACCGTCCACGGTTGTGACAGTATGGTGACTTTGCACCTCACCATCCCCGAGTCCACCTCCGGCGACACCACCGCCATCGCTTGCGACTCCTTCGACTGGTATGATCAGCTCAATATCACCCAATCCTGCGACAACCTCACACATACCTTTGTGGGTGGCAATGCTGCGGGCTGCGACTCCACCGTCACCCTGCATCTGACAATACACCATTCCTACGACAGCACACTGTTTGTCTCCGTTTTGGAAAACGATCTGCCTTACTTTTTCAATGGTCTTTCACTTTTTGAATCAGGTATGTATATCGACACAATGTTAAGGGTTAATTATTGTGACAGCATCGTAACATTGTATCTGACCGTATTGCACAATGTACAAACAGAAATTGACAATGCGATATGCAGCAGCCAACTCCCCTTTATATGGAACGACAGCACATATTTGCAGTCGGGCGATTACACGCAACAATTCTCTACCGTTTCAGGGAGTGATTCCATCGTCACCCTGCACCTTACCGTTCTCCACTCCGACACCACAGAGTTCTCCCAGATATGCTGTTATGATTACACTTGGAACGGTATAACATACTCGGCAACAGGCGATTATTTCCAAGCACTGATTAATCAATACGGTTGCGATTCACTGGTCATCATGCACCTTACGGTCTATGACACTGTCTTCCAACATTTCGCGATTGAAGCTTGCAACCAATATATATGGAACGGCATCAATTACACCACCTCCGGAGACTATACACAAACCTTTGTGGCGGTGACTGGCTGCGACAGCATCGTCACCCTACACCTTACCATCAACCCGACTCCAGAGGTGACCATTATAGGCGATACCGTCATTTGTCCAAACGGCGCTATTATGCTTACGGCTACCGGTGCAGACAACTACCTGTGGTCGAATGGATCCACCAACTCTTTTATCCCCGTGAACCAGTTCGGCATTTACAGCGTGACGGGGACGAGTGCGGCAGGCTGCGCCGATACGGCTTCCATCACTATTTTGGTCGCTCAACCTCCAGCCATCACCATCTCTGGTATCACAGACCTATGCGCTGGGGACACGAGTATAATTACAGCACATGGCGGCACCACGTATTTATGGGGCAACGGTTCAACAGACTCTGTCATGACGGTAAGTGACGCTGGAATTTGGCAAGTGATCGGCTATGACGAGAATGGATGCAATAGCATGGCCAGTGTAAACGTAAACATCTGGCAACCATCCATTTCCGATATTAGCACCTCTTCTTGTGAAAACTACATGTGGAACGATTCCTCATATACGCAATCAGGCGATTACACACAATATTTCCAAACGGTTCATGGTTGCGACTCTGTTGTCACTATGCACCTGACCATCTTCAATGACGAAACTTCCGAGTTCTCTATCGTTACCGAAGATTCCTGCTACACCTGGAACTCCCAATCCTACTGCGCCTCCGGCGACTACACCCAGACTTTACAGACCGTCCACGGCTGCGATTCTGTGGTGACCCTGCATCTGACCATTACCGTGGGCATTGACGATTACGACGGCTTCGATTTCAAGGTGTATCCGAACCCGACGAACGGCGTTGTCAATGTACAATGTACAATGAACAATGCACAATTTGGCGAGGTGGAATTACAGGTGTGCGACGCATACGGGCGATTGTTGGACGTGGTAGAGACGCAAAATTTTGCGTCTCTACAGACGGCACAGATCGACCTGTCACGGTATGCCGCCGGTGTCTATTTCCTGAAGGCCGTGGCGGACGGGGAAACCATCGCCGTGCGGAAGGTGGTGAAACAATAACACCTTGTTATAACGGTTCTCTCACGATGTAGGGCTGCCGCAATGCGACAGCCCTACATTTGTTTCGCTATTGCGTCGCTCTTCTGTCGGACCACTGTCGGAGAAGACCGACCGAGAACCGTGGCTAAACCGAAGCTGACGCGAACGTGAGAGGTGCCTAACCATCAACCTCTAACCCCCTAACCGTGTAGCCCTTTAACCGCGTAACCGCATCAACCCAAAAAAATCGTATCTTTGCCGCTTAAATATTTTGGAATGAGAAACGACAACGACAGACGAAGAAACCACCGCAGAAAAGAAGGAGCGGAAAACGCCAATGCAAATATAGCTGACAAAAAGAACGTTGAACCTGCCGCAGAAAAGAAGGAAGAACAGACGGACAAACCGCAGGATCAGCCTGAAAAGACGAAGGACAACAGCAACGACAAGCCCAAAAACGGCAACGGCAACGGCAAGAACAAGGATAACAACCGCAGACAAAAGAACAAGGCGAAAGGGGAACGACTGCTGAAAGACCCCACTCTGGTGCACAGCGACGACGAAGACGAGGAAGACCGCGAGTATTTCGACACGATGACCCCGGAGGAACTGGAGGAAATCACGAGGATGATGCGCAAGAAGACCGCCCCCGTTGACAAGCAGGACCTCGAAAGCAACGTGCCCGCAGGGGAGGACTGGGAGCCTTACCTTGACATGGACATCCGCACCGGCGTGTCATACGAGGCCGACAAGATCGCCGGCAACATCTTCCACACCCGCGGACTGAAAGACACCCCAAACCCCGAACGCGCCCACTGCGAACAATACCAATACAGCGCGTGCAAACTGCCCACTTACAACTGGATGGACAACTTGGAGATCGGGCTCGACTACCTCGAGTTCCCCATCGCGGAAGTGCGCTTCAAAAACAGCCATAAGGACTTCTATCTGCTGCCCCCCGGCGTCGTCTTCAAGGTGGGCGACATCGTGGCCGTGGAGTCCAGCCCCGGACACGACATCGGCATTGTGTCCATGCTTGGCCTGCAGGTGGAGCGTCAGATGAGAGCTAAACGCGTGAAGGTGGAGAATGTCACCAAGAAACTCTACCGCCACGCCCGTTACGCAGACATCGAAGAGTGGATTGCCACCGTGGACAAGGAGTATGCCACCATGCTATCCTCCCGCTACACAGCCTGGGATCTCGACCTGAAGATGAAGGTCAACGACGTGGAATACCAAGGCGACGGCACGAAGGCCATCTTCTACTATTCTGCCGAAGAGCGCGTGGACTTCCGCGAGCTGATCAAAATCCTGGCCGAGCAATTCCACATCCGTATCGAGATGCGCCAGATTGGAGTGCGCCAGGAGGCGGCCCGTTTGGGCGGCATCGGTTCCTGCGGACGCGAACTCTGCTGCTCGCAGTGGCTCACCAATTTCCAGTCCGTCTCCACCAGCACCGCCCGCACCCAGCAGCTCTCCCTCAACCCGCAGAAGCTCGCCGGCATGTGCGGCAAGCTCAAATGCTGCCTCAACTTCGAACAAGAGACCTACCAACGCGAGCTAAAGGAGTTCCCATCCTCTAATATCGTGCTCAAAACCCAAAAAGGCAAGGGAATCTACAACAAAATCGACATTTTCAAGAAACTCGTGTGGTACGCCTACCAAGACGACCCCAACAACCTCTTTTCCATCCCCCTCGACCGCGTGAAACAGATCATCAAGATGAACGAACAGGGCAAAATGCCCGAAAACCTCGAAAGTTTCGCCGTCATCAACCAGAAAAAGATGGAGGAGAACAACAACGTCAGCGACGAAGAACTCAAACATATTGCAGACTCCTAATCTCCTATGAAACGTATATACCTGATAATCAGTTTTCTAACGCTGCTTGTTTTTATTGGTTGCAACTCCAAAACCTACTATGCCGAAATCAAGCAGCTGCCCCATGAGAAATGGGCGGTGGACAAACCGTTGTACTACAAGATGACCATTGAGGATTCCATGCAGTACTACAATATGTACATCCAGATGCGAAACACCACCGATTTCGAAACGCAGAACTTCTACGTGTTCATGAAAACGAAATACCCTGACGGACATACCGAGCAAGACACGTTGGGATTCATCCTGTGCGACAAATTCGGCAACTGGACAGGCCGCGGTCATGGCCGCCTGAAAGACAACAAGTTCCTGTTCCAGCCCAAAGTCCGCTTCCCCTTCAACGGCGAATACGTTTTCACGGTCACACAAGGCATGCGAACCGATGAGGTTGAGGGAATCGAGAGTTTCGGCATCATTCTGGAAAAATGGGATAATAACTGAAATTCTTCCAAAAGGGCTGAAAGCCCGTAATATGTCAACCCAGGGTGAGGCGTAGCCGAGCCATGGGACAATGAATGAACATGAATGGATATGAATGATCAAGAATGGACATGAATGAATATGAATGAACAATGAATAACGAATAATACACGATGAAAACAAAAACCATAGACCAACACAAAGAATATCCCATGATTTCATTTCCGGAGGACGGAACACGAGTTGCGTCCCCGCAGCCCGGTCGTTCCAACATTCGAGGATATTCCGATGATTATTTCGTTAACATATTAAGGAGCAGCGGATTGGAGTTGGTCATCCGCACAGATTGCCACCTCTCAGTTCCATGCCGTCCCCTACCCTACGAGCCCTCCATCGTGTTGTGTGACAGAGAGAAAGGGATCTACCTTGACGTGGAGATTGACGCACCCTACGACGGGTGGTTCCGAGTGCCGATGCATTACAAGGAGGGGAAAGATGAGGTGCGCGATGCCTATTTCAACTGCAACGGCTGGACCGTGGTGCGCTTCACCGAACGGCAGGTGCGCACACAGCCCGATGCGTGCGTAAGGCTACTGAAGAGCGTCATCGATTGTATCGAAGGATGTTCCGACAAATTGGACAATGCGGTAACACCCGAAAGCCGATGGAGTTACAAGGAGGCGGTGGCGATGGAGCGCGACCTGATACGGGAAAAGTATCTGGTAATCCAGTCGTTCGGCTGCCCCGAATATCTCGAATCAATTCACCAAAGCATCTTGGAGAAGCGGGAATCCGGGATTGACGATGTGAAAATCGTCTTTGACGAGACCTCCCACGTCTATTCCGATGCCCGCAACACCACCGGCACCGCCGACTACACCTCCGTGACCACCCTCATCGAGAAATTCTTCCCCTTTTTCGACGAAGAGGCCTATATCGCAAAGTTCATGAAGGAGTCGGGGAAAAGCCGGGAAGAGGTTGTCAAAAAGATGATGGAACCCTCCGAGCGCGGTACCGACATGCACCAGCAAATCGAATATTTCCTGAAGGGAAAGCCGCACCGCGAGGACTTCAAGGAGTTCCAACTTTTCCGGCAGTTCCACGAAGAACAGGTGCTGAAACGCAACCTGACCTTTTACGATGCGGAAAAGATCGTGATTCTGCCCCAATACGGCATCGCCGGCACCGTGGACGCCCTCTTCCGCAAGCCTGACGGCACATTCGTGATGGTGGACTGGAAGCGCAGCAAAAACCTCATCATCGACGGCTACCCCAAGAAATACGGCATCGGACGCGGCATTTCTATCCTGTCCCACCTCGACAACTCCAGCTACTACCATTACGAACTCCAGCAAAGTTTCTACAAATACATCATTGAAACGGAGTACGGTATGAAGATTTCCTCCATGATTCTCTGCGTCTTGCATCCAGATTACGACAGATACTATACCATCAAGCTGTCCGACTACCGTCTTGAGGAGGTGCGGGAGATGATTGCCGCGCACGTAGCAATAGCAAGGCAATAGGCAATAGGCAATAGGCAACACTCCTCTAATCAAACAATTATGTCAAACTTTCTCAAAAGACTGTCAGACGCCATCGAGATCCAGCAGCAGTGCCAAGACCAAGAATACAACGAGCTGATGGCGCGTCCGTTGCAGGAGCGCGTGAATCGCGGTTACACCATGACCAACCTCCACGCGGAATTCGAGTTCTTCGACGGTGCTCCCACCCGATGGATACCCGCGCCCGTGCCACCTAAACGCTACATCAACCGCGTGCGCATCCATTGCGAATACAACATTTCCAAGTTCCGCGAAGGCACACAGGTGCGTCTCAGCCACGGACCCTATTCCTTCTTGATGGAAATCGAACAGGACGGGGTAAACGACTTCGTGCTGCGGACGGGAAGCTTCGAATACCAACGCAACGTGTTGGATGCAAACGACTTCCCGCGCGACGGATGGGAAATCAATGCCGTGAACACCGACATCACGCAACGGCTGCTGCGTTCCACATGGGAGAACCTCTACGGCAACCCCGACTACAGCGACCACCTCGAACGGTTCCTGACGGGACAATTCCGCAACCAGTACCGAGAATCCCCCTCCCCCGCTTGCGGAAATCCCTCGCAAAACGAGGCTATTCGCAAAGCGTTTACCTGCAACTACTTCCATCTGATCCAAGGTCCTCCGGGCACGGGCAAGACTTTCACCATCGCCAAAATCGTCTATTATCTGATGAAGATGGGCAAGAAGGTTTTCGTGACCGCGCCCACCCATACCGCCATCAACAACTGCCTGAACGCCATCGCGAAAGAATTGCAAGATCCCTCCATGGTCGTGAAAGTCGGGGAGCGTTACCAAGCGGACGAAATCGTACACAACCCGCACATTACACGTAAAAAATCGTTGAAACTGTACGAGTATCAACAAAGTGCGGAATATTCAAAAACGGGTTTCGTGGTGGGCGGCACTCCATTCGCACTCTGTTCACCCGCTTCCAAAAAGCTGGAAGGCTGGCAGTTCGACTACGTCATCATGGACGAAGCCGCGCAGATGAGCATCCCGCTGGCACTGCCCGCCATCATGCGCGGCCGGCGGCTTATCTTCGTGGGCGACCACCAACAGCTCGACCCCATCGTACCGCAAAACACCGGCAATAGCTTCTTCGACTGTAGCATCTTCAAGCTTTTGGTTAATTTATATCCAAACGATACCACCTTGCTGAATCTATCTTATCGACTGAACGACAGTCTGATACAGATTCCTAACCAGCTGTTCTATGGTGGACAGTTGAGTTCGGCGTGTGATCGGAAGGTTAAGATCTCCTCCCACGATTGTAAAATAGCTTCGCCAATCCTCAACCACGAATCGAGTGCCTTGTTGGTCGTGCACCACGAGTTCGACTCTTTGGGGCGTTCGCCCTACGAAGCCAACCTCACCGCCTGCATTGTATCGGACCTGCTGCGCAACGGCGTTCCGGTAAGCGAAATCGGCATTATGAGCCCTTATCGGGCACAAATTCGGGAAATCAAGCGTGCCTTGTCCGAAAACGCCGCCACACAAGCATTTGCGGATCAGCTGTTTATTGACACTGTGGAACGAATGCAAGGGCAGGAGAAGGACTACATCATCTACAGCATGTCAAACTCCAACCCAGCTGAGGTGGAAGACCGGTTGGAGTTTTTTTACAGCCCGAACCGGCTGAACGTGGCCCTCACTCGCGCCCGCGTGAAATGTATCGTCATTGCCAACGAGAAAATCTTCACCTTCTGCGACGAATTGTGCCGTCAATCCGGCACGTCGAACCAATTGCGCGAAGGTGCGGACGTTTTCCGAAAATATTTTGAGATTGCCACGAAGTTGGAGATGGTCACGGAAGAGGAGGAATGGTAGAGACGCAAGATTTTGCGCCTCTACACGCCCCCTTGAACCATAAACAAAAAAATCGTATCTTTGCCGCCGATTTTTTAATCTATTAGAATTCTAACAAAAATAATTATTGTATGGCAACAACCGCTGATTTTAAGAACGGCCTCTGCATTGTTCACAACAACGAGATTTGGTCAATTGTGGAATTCCTTCACGTGAAACCCGGCAAGGGCAACACCTTTGTCCGCACCAAACTGAAAAACCTCAAAAACGGTAGAGTTCAGGAGTTCAGATTCGACGCCGGCATCAAGATCGAACTTGCACGCGTGGAACGCCGTCCTTATCAATTCCTCTACAAAGAAGGCGACAGCACCTATATCTTCATGCACACCGAAACCTACGAGCAACTTCCCATCGAGAAGGAACTCATCAACAACCCCGGTCTGCTGAAGGAAGGTCAGGATGTGGAGATCATGTACCACACCGACACCGACACCCCGCTCACCTGCGAACTTCCCCCGTTCGTGGATCTCGAAGTCATCGAAGCCGATCCCGGCGTGAAGGGCGACACCGCCACCAACTCCCTCAAACGCGCTGTCGTGGAGACCGGCGCCGACGTTTATGTGCCCCTCTTCATCAACGTGGGTGAGAAAATCAAAGTCGATACCCGCACCAACAAGTACTCTGAACGCGTTAAAGAATAAGCTTATCGCATGAATTTTCATCAGTCGCTGACAATCGACGAACTGATTCAACTGATTGGTCATCCCGTTACCGTTGTCGGAGATCGTTCCGTCAAGGTGACGGGTATCAATGAGTTGCACTCTATCCACAAGGGAGACCTTACCTTTGTGGACAGTGAAAAGTATTATAACCGCATTTTGCAGAGCGAAGCTTCTGTCATTCTCATCAACAGCGCGGAAGTGGAGTGTCCCGATGACAAGGTGTTACTCGTTTCCGAGGATCCGCTTCGTGATTATCTTGCCATCGTGGAACATTTTGTGCATTTCACCCCACAAGACACCGCCATTCACCCTAGTGCAGTTATCGGCGAGGGCACAGTCATCCAACCGTTGGTCTTCATCGGGGAGAATGTGCGCATCGGCAAGAACTGCATCATCCATTCCAACGTCAGCATCTATGCCGACACGGTGATTGGGGACAATGTGGTCATACACTCCAACAGCACCATCGGCGCAGACGCCTGCTATTTTCAGAAGCGCCCCGATGGATGGCTGAAGTTCACCTCCTGCGGCGACACTTACATAGGCAATAACGTGGAAATCGGCTGCAACTGCTGCATCGACCGCGGTGTTTCCGGCACCACCTACATCGACGACGGCTGCATCTTCGACAACCTCGTGCAGGTGGGGCACGACACGCACATCGGCAAACGCACGCTCTTGGGTGCGCAATGCGGTGTGGCAGGCTGTACCTACATCGACGACGACTGCAAAATCTGGGCCAAAGCGGCGGTCAACAAGGACCTCTACATCGCCAAGGGCACGGTGCTGTTAGCCTGCTCTGCCATTGATAAGGATGTCAAAGAGGAGGGCAAGACGCTCTTCGGAATGCCCGCCGGCGACGCCCCGCAACGCTGGCGCGAAATGGCGATGATGCGCCGGCTGCCCGATCTGTTCCGGGAATTGGAGGAAATAAAAAAGCATTTGCAATAATCCGATTGTAGAGAGGATGTGCACATCGTCTCTACGATACGAAAAACAAACCGGTCGGTGTTTTCCCAACAAAAACGCCGACCGGTTTGTCATTGTGCCGTAGAGACGCAAAATTTTGCGTCTCTACCAATAGAACGGGTCATACCACGGATCATACCAGGGATAGAACGGATAAACATCCCACGCGTAGATGGTATAGACCGTCCAATCCCAAGGAGATGAAGTATGGATAAACTTGAAATCCGTGCTTTTGGAATTGTCCATCGTAGAGATCTTTCCGGTGAATTTGCCCGCACTAATGACATACGAATCTATCTTCACCTTGGCTCTGTCGTAGTTTTCGCTGTTGTCCGCACGGAATTGCAGGTAAATGACTTGGTCTTTCGCCTCCCACGTGAAATCGTAGCTCAGACTGGTATAGGGCGCGGTTTCGGGAAAGGTGTTGCACCATTTTCCCGTGCCGGAAGTGAGGTTGCTCCCACTCCAGAACTGAACATGTGTACCTGTGGATTTGTACGTCATGCCGTTGCTCTGTGTGTAACTGATGTCCATGACACCGTCCCAGCTGCCATCAACCAGCATGGAAAGGATTTCGTCGTCGGTGTATGTTGGCCCGCAGCCTGAAAACATGAATGGCGCCGCAAAAAGCAGCAACAGCAACAGTAATGAGGATGTTTTTTTCATTGTTTTTTGATTTGGTTATTGTTTGAAACTTGTTTTTGAACTATTCAATGAATTAAACCGGCAAAAGTAATCAATTTAGGTTTCCGAGGGAAATATTTGAGAAAAAAAAATCGATTCCACCTCTTGACAAGCGGCGTTTTTTGTTGTATCTTTGCATCGAATATAAAAAACGAAATATTATGACCACTGAAATGAATTTATACCAGTCGGAAGACCTTCAGGTGAAATTGGATGTTCTTGTTGAAAATGAGACTGTTTGGTTGAGTCAGAAGCAAATGGCAATCCTTTATGGAACCGCTGTACCTGCAATTTCAAAACATATCAAAAACATCTTTGAATCAGGAGAATTGCAAGCTAATTCAACTGTTTCCAAAATGGAAATTGTTCAACAGGAAGGAGACAGAACAGTCTGCCGAACTACAACAATGTATAATATGGATATGATTATCGCTGTCGGCTACAGAGTTAATTCTATTCAAGCAACCAATTTTCGCATATGGGCTACGCAAGTGCTTAAAGAGTATCTATATCGCGGTTATGCCATCTATCAAAGAATGAACCAAGTTGAAAACCAGGTGGCAAAACTCACCAATCAGGTTCAAACTATGGTGCAAACCGCGCTTCCACCCAAACAGGGTGTTTTCTTCGACGGACAGATATTCGACGCTTACCAGTTCGTTTCGGATTTAATACGCAGTGCGAAAAAATCCATTGTGCTGATTGACAATTACGCCGACGACAGTGTGCTGACACAACTGACGAAAAGAGCTGGCGGCGTGACCGCCACAGTCTGCGTGAGTCGTCTTACCGAAGCCTTTCGTTTGGACATTGAACGACATAACAGGCAATATCCTCCCGTGCAGTTGCGCGTGCTTTCCGCCGTTCACGACCGATTCCTACTCCTCGACGACAGTATATTGTACACTTTCGGGGCCTCGTTCAAGGATTTGGGAAAGAAACTGTTCTGTTTTACGATGATCGAGAGTGCGGATGTGGTGGAGGTGGTACGGCAGCTGGGGACGGGACGATAAAAAAAAGTGTCGTTTCCGTACGTCTCTAATACATCCAGAAACAAGCAATTTACGATGTTCGTACAACTATCGTCTTGTGATTTTCGGCAATGCCATCATCGAATAGAGTTTTCTTGCAAATAACAAATTGCAGGCAAATTCCCGACGTATCAATGTGTTGTATATTCCTTCTTGGAAAAGCCATGACTGTGCTCGTATATACTCGATCATCAACGGGTTGTTAACAAGTATATACGTGGAACCGCATTGTCTGCAATTAAAGGATTCCAAGTCGAGTCTCACCCCATTTACCACGACATTTTGAGCCGTTTCAGATAACACAAGCTCTTGTCCGGGCATATCAAAGAACAAACGCATACTTGACGCTATGTCAGATAGATAATACAGCGACTCTTCCCGATCAGGATATTGCGACCATCTATTGCTAATATAAACTTGTTGGGAACTGTTCGGTTCAATTTGAATGGTGTCCTTGAGACCACCGAACAGACCGTCGTAATGAACCCAGTAGCCCAATGTCTTGCTGAAATACACATATCCGCATCGCACATCCTCGTTCGACAACACCAGTGTCACCGGTTTGTCTGAAGTGTTGTGCAGGGTACCCGTGATTACTGAATACGCAGCACCGTTGCTGAAATAACGTTCGCTGACATTGCTGATCTCGAATGAGGTGAACTCTATGGTCACTTGCGCGAGACCGAAAAGCGGCACCGCGCATAGCATCAGTCCTGCAATCAATCGAATCGTTCTTTTCATACAAAAGCAACTTTGAACTGGCAAAAATAATCATTTTACGTTTCCGAAGGAAAATATTTGGCAAAAAACGATTTGAAACGATTTTACCTCTTGACAAGCAGCTGATTGTGATGCCCGCACACCTAACGGCGTACGAACACAACCGTGCGCCCGCATTTGCTACCGAGCCCTGCAGTCCTAGCGGACTGCAATCTCACGACAAGGACAAACGCCCGGTGAAGCGACAGGAAATCCGTTCCTCCAAAGCCCCGATAGGGGCTAAAGCTCGGTAACAGCATGGTGCAATTACGAGCACCATTTCGACATACGATTGGCCGTTCCGAACAGGGGTCAGGCCGTTAGGCCTGAAGGGCTTGGTAGCCCGGGGTCGGAGCACAGCGACACCCCGGGCGAGGGATTACGGCGAAGGCCAACGCGCAGGCCGTTAGGCCTGCGGGCAAACCATTGAACAATAATGATCCAGCGGAGGTGGTTGTTTCGGATTGCCAATTGATTACGGGCGGGCTCGCGTTAGGGATGGAAGCGGAAATGATTTTTGGCACGGCGATGTAGGGGCGAATAATTATTCGCCCCTACGACAGGGTTCTATCGCACCATTACGTGTTTATTATCGATGCCAAAAATCATTGCAGCGGACAGCCCGACGGCGCGGCGGCGGAAAATGATGACGGACAACGGGTTGTAGGGGCGAATGATTATTCGCCCCTACGGAACGGACACAATCCGACCTCCGCCGCGCCGGAACGCCCAAATAATATTGAAAAACACCACAAATCCCCCACAACGCGTTTTAACGCCCTTTTTTCGCGTTTCGCCTGTTTTTCGCTGTTGATAAAATGTGAGAGATTTCCGCCCGGGAAATCGAAAAAAAGTGTATTTTAGCTTTTTATTGTTCAAAAGCATAAACTTTTCATTTTAAGACAGTTAGAGAATTAATAGAAGACAAGAAATGGAAGAGAA
>Ga0310690_10008684_pt1 | contig 12854 bp, 13 predicted proteins | sample AusTroGonzalo_MG_2_FD_207661 | JGI IMG/M metagenome (GOLD analysis project Ga0310690, IMG submission 207661) | Bovine rumen microbial communities from tropical cattle in Woodstock, Queensland, Australia - Gonzalo_04 (v2) (version 2) | ecosystem: Host-associated > Mammals > Digestive system >...
ACCTCTGTCACTGTTCTAATTGTGGTGCCGAAATTGAGTACAGAATACCAATTGATGAGGATGATGGAAAATGAAAATCTTACACTTATGCCCTTCACATATAGCAACAGGTGGAACAGAAGGTATCCACAACCTTGTCCACCACTTGAACTTGTGTGGAGCAGATGCTAAAATACTATATATTGGAGATAAAGAAAAACCACAACCCGAAGCCTACAAGAAATATGAATGTGATTATGTCACAGAATTTCCGGAAGACTTCGATGGTTGCGTGATATTCCCTGAAGTATGGGCAAATCAAGTCCTCGATACCAAATATGAAAAGTGTAAAGTGGCAGTAAATTGGCAAGGGGTTGATGTCTATTATTGGAACAACCCGAAAAGATTGTATGGGTTATTCTTAAATAGAGGTGATGTTTTACACATAGCCAATTCAGAATACGCAATGGACCACCTAAAAGAATTAGGTCTAAAACCCATAAAGATATCAGACTGTTTGAATGATGCCTATTTTAAGACCTATTTAGAAGAGAATAGAATTAACGCAATTCTCTACAATCCCACACCTGTCAAGCTAACACAATTCCAAAAGATAGTAATGACACGGCTCAAAACAGAATATGGTGCTAAATTCACACCAATTTCAGGTTATACACAAGACGAAGTGATAGACCTATTTAGACATCACAAACTCTATATTGATTTCGGTGTGTTTAGTGGTCGTGAAAGGTTGCCAAGAGAAGCAGTGATGTGCGGATGTTGTATTGTTACAAGTAAGCTCGGAACTGCGGCATATTTTGCGGACAATTCAATACCCGATAAATACAAGTGTGTTGATGAAACAGACGCAATAAAGACGATTTTAACCACATTAAAAGAGTATGACAGTTGCAAACAAGACTTCGATGAGTATAGAAAGTTATTAAAACAGGATAAAGAGAACTATTTAACAGAAGTGAAGGAGTTATATAATGCGATTCAGCATAATAATACCAGCGTATAATGCGGAAAACCACATACGGAAGGCATTAGATAGCATAAAACAACAAACATTTACCGATTATGAGTTGATTGTCATTTGCGATAGTTGCAAGGATAAGACAGAAGAAATAGCATTAGAATATGGTGCTATCACTAAGAGAGTGGATTTTCATTGCGACGGACCTACCAGAAGTAAAGGTATAGACATGGCAAGTGGTGAATATTTGTTGTTTATGGACGACGATGATTGGTGGATTCACGAATATGTATTGCAACAATTAAATGACAAGTTAATTGAAACAGGCAAACCCGATGTGCTTTGCTTCTCTTTCATATTTAGACATTGGATGTATGCTTCTCCACGAGGAAATAGGGGTAGCAGATGGATAGCAACATGGAACAAGTGTTGGAAAAGGTCTTTTGTAGGAGATACAAGGTTTCCAAATGTTCAATTCAAAAGCGATTTGTATTTTAATAGAGAAATGGTTGAAAAAGGTGGCAGATGGGTTGATTGGGATATGCCGATGTATTATTACGATTATAAACGAAAAGGCAGTCAGACAGAAATAAAGGAGGGTCCGATATGCAATGGGTGACAGTTAACGGAAGACACATTCCGGTAGATGAAGAAAACAAGAAAAGACAGATAGACCTAAATAAGAAACAGGCAGAAGAAAGAAATGATTCAGGTAAGAAAGCAAGTCTAAGCAAAATGGACAAGCTCAACAACAGAAAGACGAAGGAAAAGAAGAAATGAAATACTTAATACACACCTACCCAAAACGACTTTGGTATGTAGAGCAGTACATTATTCCATCTATGCTGAAACAAGGCATTATGCGTGAAAATATCGGCATATACAACGATGATAAAGGTGAAGGTAATTTAAGAGCATGTATGCATGCCTTTGCAAGTGTAGACGATAATGAAGAAAGCACATGGCATATTCAGGATGATATAGTAATATGTAAAGACTTCAAAGAAAGAACCGAAATGTATTGCAATGGTCTTATAGCAGGATTCAGCAGTGAATTATATGATGGACCCGGTAGAATAGGACCTGTGATACCTAAAAACATGTGGTTTTCTTTTCCTTGTATCTTGATACCAAATAAGTATGCCCGTCATTGTTCAGAGTGGGTATTGGAACAGATTATAGGCAACCCCGTCTATCAAGTGTATTGGCAGAGTGGTAAGAATGATGATTGGGCATTTAGGTTGTATTTAAGTGCCTTTCATAAAAACGAACCGGCATTAAATATCTATCCCAACCTTGTTGACCATGTTGACTATCTTTTAGGGGGTGGAAGTGGTGGAAAAAGAAAGCAGGAATGTCGTGCACAGTATTTCAAAGACTTAGATGTTGTTAAAGAATTGGAGGGACAATTAAATGGCAGAAGTTAAGCAATGGATAACAATAAAAGGTCGCCATATTCCCATAATGGAAGGAGAAACAAAAGCTGACGCTATAAAGCGCCTTAAAGAAGGAGTTAAGAAAGGTAAAGAAACTCGACCTGTTAGCAAGGAAGGGTTCAAAAAAGAAGTTGAAAAGCATAATGAGTATGTAAATAAAGAAAAAGACCCAGAAAAACGCAAGGAATCTGCAAAGAAACTTGTTAGGATGCAAGATAACCAGATTAAGAGTGTTAAGTTTAAGAAAGGAAAACCGGAGCCCAAAAAAGAGGAAAAGGAAATAGACAAAAATAGTGTTGAATATAGAACTCAGCGAGTTAAGGATGCCCTTAAATATGCACGAGAAAAGATAGATAAACAGTCTTATTCTTGGAAAGAAACTGTTATGGATGCTCAGTATGAATATGACATTCCTCGTTATGATGTTCCACACCTTGAAAGAGCCATGAAATTGTATGCAATGAAGAAGGGCAAATTTCAGGACCATTATGAAGAGTGGGATAAAGAGTTTAGAAAACAGGGTGTCAATGTAGATACATTACTTAATAAGGATAAGAAACTTGAAAAGGTACATGAGGCAGAAGATTTATTAAAAGATTACAAAGGGTATGAATTGCCTAAAGATTTAAGGTCTAAAAAGAATTATCTTAACCTTAAAAGGGATGAATACGAAGCCAATAAAAGTGCTTGGCTCAATATGAGTAAAGAATTAGACAAGGCTCGTGATAAGTATATAACAGAAGATGATATAGAAAACTTTGGTGGCAAAGAACTTGCCAGAATGCTGGTTGACGATTCGGAACATCCGGAATTGATGGCATTAAAAGAGAAAAGAAGTAAACTATTCTCAGATGTTCAGGAATATGAAAAAATTCGTGATGAGTATTGGGACGCTACAGAAAAATTGGATGCTAAACAGTCAGCCAAAGAACGATATGATTATGGATATCCGGATTTTAAAGAGGCAGTTGGTGATTATATAGGGTTTAAGACAAATGATACCGGAACTTCCTATTATAATGACCTTATCAAAGAGGGTAAAGTTAAAATTGTAGAAATGACACCTGAGCAGTACATAAAAGAATGTGCTTATCATGTATTTGAAGATTCTACACTCGAGAAAACATTAAGGGGTAGAGTGGGTGATGATGATACAGAGAAATATGCAAAGATGATGCGGGATGGAACAAAGTTTGACACACCGTACCTTAATTATAAAGATTATGCACAAGAGGGTCTACATAGAGCAGTTGCGGCTTATATGAACGGCATTAAAAAGATTCCGGTTGTTATTGTAGGAAATAGAAGATAGTCGTTGTATTACCAAAAAACTTGTTATATAATGTTTATATACGGAGGTATTCGGTATGACAGAACGCAAAATAAGCGCTTGGATAACAATTAAACATCATCACATCCCTATCTATGAGGGGGAAACCAAGCAGGATGTTATTAATAGACTGAAAATGGGCGTTAGAAAGGGCAAGGATACAAGACCTATCCCTGAAAAGGATTATATTAAGAAAAGAGATGCCGCAGAAAAGGCAGTAGATGCCCTTCAAAAACATCAGGAAAGAGTTAATCAGGCAAATGAACGCATCAAAACAGATACAAGTGAAGAAGCAAGAAAAGAAAAGTTGAATGCCGATAGAACTCTTAAAGAGGCACAACAGAGATACGATGTTCGTAACGAAGAATTCAAAAAGATAGAGAAAAGAACCCCTATCAAGTCTATTCAGCTCCGTAAAAAGCAAGTTGATAAAGAACTTTCCGAAAAACAGGAGCAAATTTCCAAAACACAAGTTGAAGCAGAAAGATTGAATGTATCCGAAACTCCTAAAGAACCCGAATACCAGAGAACTCCTAAAATGGATTGGATTGATAAGCGTATTGAAGGCAAACAAAAAGAACTTGATAAGCTCGAAAAGAAAATGGAGCGAATCAATAAAGCAAAAGAAAGCGACTACAAAGAAAACAATCCCTATTATTATAGCGATTATGATTTCCGTGTAACCACTAAGGACATAGAAAGAGCAAAAGCAGACCTCGAAAAGTATAAACAGGATATGGAAAAGGAAATTGAAAAGGCAAAATCCAGAAATGTTCCTGTTATAACCGAATTCTTAGATGATTGGGAAAAGAAAAGTATTGAATACTTTAAAGAACAGAAGAAGAAATATGACGAGGAAGCTTTACCTAATTATAGAAAACGGGATAAAGAATATGTGGATTGGTTGAATTATCCTTATAAATATGTAGAGGGTTGGGATAGAACTAACCCTACACACCTTCAGATGTATCGCGAAAAGAATAAAGAACATACCGAATATAGAAAGTTCTTCAAATCTAATTGGCATTTTGTAACCCAATTCAATGACGGACAGGGCACATGGGAAGAGAATATGCTTAGAGCAGTCCGTCAAGAAAAGTATGCCAAATATGATGATATCATAACCAGAACAAACGACATCGTCGGACAAATTACAGATGCAAGTGCTTTACACATTGGCAAGAAAGGTGATTTGAACGGTGTTATTGTAGGAAATAAGGGTAAAGCGTCTGTTGAAACAATAGGTGCCGGTGGATATAATATTCAGAGATACCATTTTAGAACACTTATACATCCCATAGAAGAGAAACCGGCTGAGCCTGTTTTTAAAATGGTTGATAAAGGTTATGAGTACGCCACAGAGGATGGTCTTTATACATTAAGAAAGAGTTGGGTAAAAACAAAGGAAAAGGGGGATTATGCCTCGTCTTTATTGGCACCCACCAAAACTGTTACCAAGTGGAATGTTTTTCCTAAAGAAGAAAACAGGATATACTCATTCAATTCTTTAGCAGAAGCAAAAAACTTTGTTAAAGAGCATATGAAGAAATAAAAAGGTCGTCTAAGGAGATAACCTATGGAAAAAAGAAAAATTAAGGCGTGGATAACAAGGGGTGGAAAACATATACCTATCTTTGAAGGAGAAAGCAAGGAAGACGCTATTAAGAGAATGTCTTCTAAATCCGGTAATTTAACAAAAGAAACATTGATGAAAAACAAGGGTGCCATGAAACACAATGGATATCACATTGAGATTGGCAAGAACGATAATGGTTCTTTTGGAAAGCGTGTATGGGTTACCGACCCAAATGGAAATGACCATATTTATAATTCAGTTGACAAGGCAATAGAAGCAGTCAATTCTGGAAAGTCCCTTGGAAAGAAAACTCCTAAGGTAGCTCACGAACATATTATTAATGAAAATAATAAAAGAGCCGAGGAAAAAGAAAGTTTCGTCGTAGGTAATAATCCTCCTACAGAGAAAGAACAGGCATGGATGAATGCAAAAGCAATTAGAATATCTAAGTACATGCCAAAGGAAAAACAGGCGGAACTTCGTAAACAGAAACGGGAATATCAAAAACAGTATAAGACATGGCAGGATAAGGACGAAGAAACTAAGAAGAAACAGATTGCCGTGTCCGAAAAACAGAAGGAAGAAAGAAATTCAAGTGAAAAATCACCATACCATTCAACCAGAAAATCGACTGACCGTTTGCTTAATCCTATTAATGCGCATGAATATAGGGTTAGTAATAATGAAGATGTTAAATCCGCCATACAGGATGCAAGCAAACGAATCTTTGATAATGAAGAATTGATTGGACATGCTATGCAGATGAAATATGATAACATGGAGGGATTTTGGTATAGAGGTTCAGCCGTAGTTACGAGGCGTAAAAATGGATGGAATTTATCTCCGGATGATACAGGTGGGGCAAGAAAAGCACTTATGCAAGCCCATTATGAAGTAACCGGTGAAACTAAGAAACCTGGAAATAAATTCAATTACAAAGATAGAGAGACCGCAAGGAAGGTATTTGAAAAATCTTCTTATATTATGTCTAAGTTAGAAGAGGAAGAAAATGACAAGAAATCAAAAAAATAAACTGGTAAATGAAGGAGATTAGTTATGGCAAAAGAAATCAAACAATGGATAACAGTAAATCACATTCATATTCCTATATTTGAGGGTGAAAGTAAAGCGGACGCCGTTAAGAGATTAAAAGAAGGTGTCAAAAAGGGTAAAAATACCCGACCTATTTCTAAGAAGGAATATGATAAGAAACTCGATAGGGCAGAGAAAGCCTATAAGAAATGGGGAGAAAATAAGGAAAGAGCTTATTATGCTAAGCGTCGAATGGAAACTGACACAAGTGACGAAGCTAAGAAAGAATTGATGAATGCCAATAGAACAGAGAAAGAAGCAGAACAGAGATGGGAACAGCGCTATCATGAGCATCAGGAAACCATTAAGCATCCCAAATATACTTCTATTAAGGTAAGAAGAAAAGAAAAACCTGCGGAACAGTCTAACAAGGTAGCTGAAAGTGAGAGGGCCTTCCGTATTGAAAACAATAGAAAAGCTCTTAAACAGTACCAGGAATGGGAAAAGCAGAAGAGACAGGAATTGGACGATTATCTGGAATCTTCTGAGTACAGAAGAGGATATTTTTCTTGGGATGATAAAGAGGCCCAAAATAAAGTTCAGGCTAAAAAGAAAGAGTTAGAAGATGCTATAGAGAACAATAGAAAAGAAGCTTTTAGAATGGCTCGTAAATTACAGGAAGACGGAGCATTGCCCAGATATTCTCAGCCCAGAGATGATGGAGAACCCGGATACGGCGTTATTTTAGATAGCACAGTTACGGCAGACCCAAGATATGAGACATTATCAAATTCTCTTAAGTACCAGAAATATCAGGCAAAAGAAATGCTTCGTAATATTATGTATGCCGAGGAAAACGGTAGAAATTCCTTCAGTACAATGGTATATGATTTTATGGGTGGGGATAAAAGGGATTATGCTTCCACATCCACAGCTTATAGACAGAAGCCTGGTAAAGAAGGTTATACCAACTTTGGAGAATTCCTCAGAGATTATAAGAAAGCAATGAAAGAAGCCGGTTGGAAAGTTTCGGCTTCCGAAAATAGGGATGACCACAGAAGAGGATATCATACTGCTAGAGGAGGTTATCAGTCGGCAAGTCATTCAAGTGCTAGATATTTAACATTTGAAAAGATACCTGAAAAGGCAGTTAAACCCAAAACAACTAAGTCTTGGCAGGATAAGGATGCTGAAGTAAAGGCAAAACAGATTGCCAATGCCGAGGCACAGAAAGCAGAGAGGAATCATGTGTGGACAGCCGACGAAGCGGGAACGACTTCCCTTTCACCTTCGGATGTTAAGAGATATGATGCGGCGTGGCGTAAAGTAGAAATTCAATTTGCACGCGGTGAAATAAGCGCTGAAGATTATAATACTATCTATCATATGTTTGGAACCAGATTTCACGAAGGTTATAAAGCTAGACATCGTAAAAAATAGGAGTCAACTATGGGAAAAACATTTTACGATTTAACATGCGAGGAGCTCTGCGAACTTATGTGCGGGGCTCCAGAAGAAGATGACGAGGATGAAGAACCGGAGGAATAAAAATGTCTCTATGGTCATTAATATCATCAAAGATAAAGGAGATAATGTCAAAGATGATTGGAAGTAAAACAGTTGAAAAAACATTACATGTAGCACCCATTATCAGTTCTCAGATGGAGACTGCCATCAATTTATGGAGTGATATGTATAAAGGAAAGGCACCTTGGATAAAAGAACCGAGCCCCAATGACCCTGTTCGTGTTGTATCTCTTGGAATTCCTGCCTTAATTGCAAGTGAAAAAGCAAGAACGGCATTAATTGAATTTCAGTCAGAGATAACAACTCCGACAAAGGATGTAGAGGTAAAGAATCCAAATTATAAGGAACCAACACCGGATGAATTTGGTAACATTGTTCCTTCTATGGAACCTCCGATGATAAAACAGTCAAAACCCATTGGTTCTGTAGACCGTGCCGAATACCTTGAAACTCAGTATAAAAAACTGAAGAAACAATTAAGAAAGCAAATTGAATACGGTATTGCTAAAGGTGGACTCGTTATTAAACCTTTTCCGGTAAACAAAACAAGTGAAGACAACGAGTCAAAATGGCAGATAGAATTTGATTTTATTCAGGCAGATGCATTTTATCCACTTGCTTTTGATGTGGCAGGTAATATAACAGAAGCCGCATTTATTCAGACACAAGTAGAGAAAGATGCCGTATATAGAAGACTTGAATACCACAAATTCAAAGATAATACAGTTACCATTATAAATAAGGCATTCAAATCCCTTAATACACAAACTCAGGGAGATATGTCCGGAATAGACTTAGGTCAGGAAATTCCTTTGAAGAGTGTGGCACGGTGGAAAGACTTAGAACCTTCTGTAACGATTAAAGATGTTTTACAACCTTTATTTGCTTATTTTAAAATGCCAGAAGCAAATACTATTGATACATCTTCTCCGCTTGGTGTGTCCGGTTATAGTAGAGCAAAAGACCTTATTAAAGATGCCGATATGCAGTATTCCAGACTGTTATGGGAATATGAAGCAGGTGAGATGGCAATAGATATTGACCGTGATGCTTTAAACTTTCAAGAGAAGAGGTCGGATGGAAGTGTTGTGGAACATACTCCGGTTCTTAATTCTATGCAAAATAGGTTATATAGAAAGGTTGACCTTGGAAATGAAGGTGATACATTTATACCTTATGCACCTACATTAAGAGATGCAAGTTTCCAAAGTGGTCTTAATATGATACTTGCTAGAATTGAAGATGCATGTGCTTTATCTCGTGGAACTTTGTCGGATGTAACAGAACAGGCAAAGACGGCAACAGAATTGAAGATATTAAAACAGAGAAGTTATCAGGCAAACGCAGATATTCAGCAGGCAATTGAAGAAGTGTTAAAAGAAACCATTTATATAATGAATGCTTATTGCACTCTTTATAAGATTACTGCAGAAGGTGATTATGATGTTAACTTTGAGTGGGATGATTCAATTATTACTGATGTGGATACTGAAATCAACACAAGAATGACATTAATGCGTGAAGGTATTGTTTCTAAGGTTGAGTTGCGTATGTACTATTTCGGAGAGACAAGAGAGCAAGCTGAAGCCGCAATACAGGAGGCAAGTAAAGAAGGTCTACAGGACATGGAAAATCAGCTTATTATGGGTTCTAATAGTTCAGACGATAAAAATCCTTTCGGACAAAAGAAACCCGAAAATAAAGCAAATAAACCGGCAAAAACCGAGGAATAATAAATGGCACTTGACGAATTAAAACAGGAGAAAGATTCGGATAAAGAATATCAGAATTTAGACACTCCAGAAGAATTTGAAGAAAAGGCAGAACAGATATCAGAACGAAGTAGAAATTTAGAACTCTTCGTTCTGTTTCTTATTGCCGGTAGATTAAGAGAGATTGGTGAAAGTGGAAAACCCTTAACCGATAAAATAAAAAAGGAAGACCTAAGAAAGATAGCGGAACAAACACATCTTGCAGAAGTATTAACCAAAGCAGATATGAATAGGTTGCTTGAAAGTGCCGTCAGAGATATGTATAAAGATTCAAAAATATTCTACGAAGCAACCAAGACAGAATATCCATCTTTATCTGAAAATACGGCACTTCAGGAGATTTTGGAAGAATTTAAACGCGGTGTATTAAAAGATAATAGGTTCCTCACTCAGGCATTTATGTTAAGGAACCCGAAAAACCGCACACAACTGATAGCAACTCCGTTGTCTGAAGCATATAATGAAGTTATTAATCAAGCCGCAGAGCAAATCACTAAGGGAGTGGGAGATTATACAAGTGCTATAAGAAAGATAGTCAAAACTATGACGGACAATGGTATGAAGACGGTTGAATACGACCCAGAATCCGGTAAAAAGTTTTCACAAAGCACAGATGCGGCAGTAAAGAGAAATATTTTAGACAACATAAGAGATATAAGTCAAAAAACTTCTGATGAAATAGGTAAACAATACGGCTCGGATGGAAAAGAATTATCAGTACACGAACATTCAGCACCCGACCATGAACCATTACAAGGTCATCAGTTTACTAATGAAGAATATGAAAAAATGCAAACTCAGCAGGATTTTGAAGATTATAAGGGTCGGCATTTTAAAGCAATTCAAAGACGAATAGGAATATGGAACTGCCGTCATTTTGCTTTCTCTATTCTTTTAGGTATTAAAAAACCCAATTTCACAGATGAAGAATTACAGGCAAATATTGATAGAAACCACGAAGGATATACAGACGAAAACGGCAAGCATAGAACTCTCTATGAGTGTTCCCAAGTTCAGAGAAAGTACGAAAGAGAAATAAGAAATGCCAAAAGGGGTCAAGTTATAGCAAGGGAGGCAGGGGATATAGAACTTGCCAGACAATACCAAATGGAAATAAATGAGAAAATGGCGGAGTATTTAGACTTTTCTGAAGATTGTGGTCTACAACCCCATCCGGAGAACATGACTATACCAGGTTATCGTAAAATAAAGGTATAATTAAACAATTAATTATTAATTTAATCGTTGTAATATAATACAACATATTGTATAATACTATCAAGGATATGTGGTTCTCTGCCATATAACCCCTGACAAACAAGATACAAAGGTCGCGACCAATCCTTTGTATCTTGTTTTCATTTTTAAGAGGAAAATATTATGGAATCAATCATCGGAAGCATTATAGTTGCATTAATAACAAGTGGTTTAGCATTGGTTGGAATTATAATAACCAATGTCTCTTCCAATAAATCAATTGAAAATAAGATAATTACTGCTCAGGCAGTCACAGATACCAAACTTGAGAATCTAACAAACGAAGTTAGACGACATAATGAATTTGCAGTTCGTATTCCTATATTGGAGGCAGAGGTTAGTACATTAAAATCGGATGTAAAAGACCTTAAAGAAAAAGTATATTAAGACCGAAAGGTTTAGATATATAGTCTTGTATGGAGACATTTAAACCCATACCCATTCAGCGGAGACTGTAAACCGCATTTATAAATAACAGAGATAAAGATTGGAGGAAATTTTAGAATGGCAAATTTGAAACAGTTTTTTGAAGAAGCAGGTGGCACATTGTCTTATTCAGAACTTGAACAGGCAATGAAAGAAGCCGGTTGCAAGTTTGTAGACCTAAGTGAAGGAAATTATGTGGCCAAGAATAAGTACGAAGATGAAATCTCTTCCCTTAATTCACAGATTGAATCACTTAATGGTACAATAGGAACCAGGGATACAGATTTAGCAGACTTAAAGGCAAAGTTAAAAGAGGCCGGTGCTGATTCAGCTAAGATTAGCGCTTTAACAAAAGATTTCGAGGACCTTCAGAGCAAATATGATGCCGATACAAAGGCCTGGGAAGACAAATTAAAGAAGCAGTCTTATGAATTTGCGGTTAAAGAATTTGCAAACCAACAGCAGTTCAGTAGCAAAGCCGCAAAGAAGTTCTTTATTCAGACAATGGTAAATGAAAATCTTAAGATGAAAGATGGACAGATACTTGGTGCTGACGACTTTGTTAACAACTACAAACAGGAAAATTCGGATTCTTTCTATACTGATATGGATGATTACGATTTTGGTGATGAAGAGTATGAAGATGGATATGAAGATGATTATGTTCCGGAACATACCCCTACCTTTGTAGCATCCACACCCGGAGGGGAACCCGTTCACGATGCCACTCAGGCATTTACAGATGCATTTCATTTTTCCGGTGTTAGACCCATGCCCGGAAATAATTAATTAAGTAAAGGAGAAAAATCATGGCAGCACTCAATTACGCAACAGAATATTCAAGAGCCCTTTCACAGAAATGGCCCTATGTGCTCAACTTTGGAGCACTTTACAACACTCCCAACAATGGTAGATATCGTTGGGTAAACGCAAAAACAATCGAGATTCCTTCTATCTCAACCACAGGTCGTGTGAACGCAGATAGAGATACCATTGCTCAGGCCGCTCGTCATTACGACAACGCATGGGAGACAAAGACACTTTCCAATGAAAGAAAGTGGAGTACACTCGTACATCCCATGGATATTGTTCAGACCAACATGGTTACAACAATTGCAAATATCACTCAGGTATTTAATGAAGAGCAGAAGTTCCCTGAAATGGATGCTTATACAATCTCTAAGATTTATGCAGATTGGCAGACAACAAGAGATGAGGAAGGTGTCTTAAGAACACCCGATACCACACCTCTTACAAAAGCATCTATCCTTGGTGTATTCGATGCGCTTATGTTAAAGATGGATAACGAGAGAGTTCCTGCTAACGGCAGAATTCTTTATGTGACACATGAAGTTAAATCACTTCTTAAGTCAGCACAGATTGATGCTAATAACACAATCAGCAGAAGCATCGATGTAACAGACAACAATGGCAACATCAACCGTCTTGTTTCCAGACTTGATGAAGTTCAGGTAATTGGTGTTCCCGCAACACTTATGAAGTCACTTTATAACTTCACAACAGGTTGGAAGCCCATTAG
>Ga0310690_10008685_pt1 | contig 12854 bp, 6 predicted proteins | sample AusTroGonzalo_MG_2_FD_207661 | JGI IMG/M metagenome (GOLD analysis project Ga0310690, IMG submission 207661) | Bovine rumen microbial communities from tropical cattle in Woodstock, Queensland, Australia - Gonzalo_04 (v2) (version 2) | ecosystem: Host-associated > Mammals > Digestive system >...
AAACGACCTCGACGCCATCAAGCAGCTCATCCTCGACTTGGAAATTGTATGCCCCATCAGCGGCACCCGCAATTGGACCGACGTGCGTCAGTTCAACCTGATGTTCGCCACCAAGATGGGCAGCGTGGCCGACGGCTCCGACACCATCTACCTGCGTCCCGAGACAGCACAGGGCATCTTCGTCAACTACCTCAACGTGCAGAAGACTGGCCGCATGAAGATTCCGTTCGGCATCGCCCAGACGGGTAAGGCCTTCCGCAATGAAATTGTGGCCCGCCAGTTCATCTTCCGTATGCGTGAGTTCGAGCAGATGGAGATGCAGTTCTTCGTCCGTCCTGGCACGGAGCTCGAATGGTTCCAGCATTGGAAGCAGGAACGCCTCAACTGGCACCTCTCGTTAGGTCTGCCCGCCGAGAAATACCGCTTCCACGACCATGAGAAGCTGGCCCACTACGCCAACGCCGCCACCGACATCGAGTTCGACTTCCCCTTCGGCTTCAAGGAGCTGGAAGGCATCCACAGCCGCACCGACTTCGACCTCTCGGCCCATGCCAAATACTCAGGCAAGAAGCTTCAGTACTTTGACCCCGACACCAACGAGAGCTACACGCCTTACGTCATCGAGACCTCCATCGGCCTTGACCGTATGTTCCTCGCCATGTTCAGCAATGCCTTCACTGAGGAGAAGTTAGAAGACGGCTCGGAGCGCGTGGTGCTGAAGCTGCCGGCCATCCTGGCACCTTACAAGGTCGCCGTGTTGCCGTTAGTGAAAAAAGACGGTCTGCCGGAGAAGGCCCGCGAGATCATCGACTCGCTGAAGGCTGACTTCATGTGCCAGTACGAGGAGAAGGACTCCATCGGCAAGCGTTATCGCCGTCAAGATGCCATCGGCACACCGATGTGCGTCACTGTCGACAACGACACTTTGGTCGACAACACTGTCACCGTCCGCGACCGCGACACGATGGCGCAAGTACGCGTCCCGATTGAGAACCTGCGCAACATGATTTTCGACGAATTGAAGCCGAAGAAATAATACCATTTGCATTGTAGAGACGGTGCATGCACCGTCTTTACAGCCGAAAAACCTACTGTAGGGCTGTCATATTATGGCAGCCCTACAGCGTTTTTGATAGACAACACCATAGACAACCTTCAGATTGACCCTTTTCAACAATTCGAAAATCAATCTATTACAAATTCACATTATCCGCAATGATAGACAAGCCCGCTTGGGGACTTGACATGCCGTTTTGCGTCTTGGGATATGTCCTAATTTTGCATGCAAACATTGAATTATCAAAAACTTACGACCATGAAAATTATCATCCACAAAAAAATTTGGGTCGCGGGATTTTTGCTGGGGCTTTCCCTGATGGCATTCTGTCAAACGGAAGAGAAGGTTGTCTTTTCCGCTCCAGGCGGCTTTTACGAGACCAGTTTTCCATTATCATTAGAATGCCTATCCGACCTTCATCATGTGCGTTTCACCACCAACGGAACAACGCCCAACGCCAACTCACGCCTTTACGAACAGCCCATCCAGCTCGACAGAAACTTATATTCCCATTCTGACATCTATACCATACAAATCTGTCCGGAGGACTTGTTCTATCTGCCCGATTCCATCCAACACTGCATCGTCATCCGCGCCGCCGTGTTCGATGAAAACGATAGCTGCGTGAGCAAGACTTTCACCAACTCCTACCTGATCCGCGATTTGGACAACATCGACACCCAGCTTGGAATGCTCTCCATCTGCGCTGACTCACTTGCCCTTTTCGGCTTCGATACGGGCATTCTGGTGCCAGGTGTGCATTGGGACTCCGCCTTCCCCAACAACACTGGCAATTATTACCAACATGGAAGAGATTGGGAACGCTTGGCCAATGTGGAATTCTACGAACCTGACGACACAACCTTTATCAACCAAAATTGCGGATTGAGAACACATGGCGCTATCTCAAGAATCTATCCCGCCAAAGGGTTAAAAATCTATGCCCGTGAGGAATATGGAAAGAAACGTTTCAAACACAGATTCTTTGACGATACCCCCATCGAAAGTTTCAAACACCTGACATTAAAGGCTTTCGCTGTCTTTTGGCCTCATGCCGGGACAAACAATTACCTCAGCACCCAGCTTGCCCTGCAATTAGGTATCGAAGCTGCCCATTCGCGGCCCGTTATTGTTTTCCTCAACGGGGAATATTGGGGCGTCTACTTCCTTCAGGAAAAAACGGACGAACGCTACTTGGAGGACTATTTCGACATCAACATCGATGACTGCAACATCATTGAAAACTGGTTCGGTAAAGTCGACCATGGCAGCAACCACAACTTCTTGCAAATGATGGATTGGCTCAGTGAGGCCGACCTCTCTGATGACGACAATTACGAAGAGATTTGTAGGCTCATCGACATGGACAACTTCATCGATTATGTGATTTTGGAGACCTATATCGGCAACTTTGACTGGCCTGGAAACAACATGCGCTGTTGGCAGGAAGGCAATGGACCCTGGCGATGGATCTTTTTCGATGGCGACTACGCTTTCATCTTGGAGGATTTTGATGCCTTTGAAAACGTCGTATACACAGGACCATACACAGGCAGCAACAACACACAAGCCACCTTACTCTTCAGGAAACTTATGACCAATCCACACTTTGTAGGACAATTCAGTTCACGCATCAACGAATTGTGCCATGGCTTGCTGCAATATGATTCCATCGCACCGCTCGTACAATCCATCACGCAGACCCTTGAACCGGAAATCAGTCGCCAAACCAACCGCTTCGGATACCCCAAATCGCTCAACGCATGGTATTACGGCAACAGCGTTGTCGACCATTACCTGCAACAGCGGACAGAAAACTATCTCAACGGTTTCGGTCAGTTTGTCCAAACGCTATTCAACGAGGAATTCCAAGCCAGACAAATGGCCTGTTTCCCCAATCCTACCAAGGATATCTTGTTTGTAGAGACGCAAAATTTTGCGTCTCTACCAAATCCAACCGAATACCGCATCACCAACCTGACAGGACAAACCCTTTTGCAAGGGCGCATCAACGACGAAATCCAACAGATTAATATCGAATCGCTACCAACAGGGATGTATTTTATCACCGTGGGCACGGCGACACAAAAATTTGTGGTGAGATAATCTGTCTTTTTCTATAAAACACGAATTATCAATAATTTTACCAAAAATTTCTCAAAAATTGAATTTATGGCAATTCGTGGTTTATTTATGGTAATTCGTGTCGATACCATAGACAAACACATAGACAACGGTCAGATTACTATTTTGCAACAAGTTGAAAACCAATATTTTAAATTTTCATTCCTTCGTAGATTGATAGACAAGGCCTTTTAGGGGCTTGACAAATGTATTTTCGTTTTGAGAAATGTCCTACTTTTGCATTGCAGACCACAAAAAATGCACAAAACAAACCAACAACAACAATAAATCAGGTATAAACAATCAAAATTCAAGAACTATGAATATGAAAAAAATAATCGTCTTTTTAATCCTTTTCCATAGCTGCTTTGGCATCCTTGAAGCGCAAAACCTCTGGGAACCCCTTGATCTTCCAGGTTCGCTCAGGGGGGTGAATGCCCAAGGTGATGTGTTCTGCCTCAAGTACGCCTATCCTGTACAACTGTTACGCTCGCAAGACCATGGTGAAACTTGGGAAACTGTGTTCAGTGGCAATATAGGTAATTGCATCTTCGGAAAAAAAGGCAGGATTTTCCTGATAACCGACCGTATCGTCAATTACTCAGACGATTACGGCGACACTTGGTCACAGACTTCACCCATTAATGATGGCACCGGCTACAACCATTTCAGCAGTATGAGAATGAGTTCTCCTGCAAACGACACACTCGTTGGATGGGCATCTCCCTATCTTATTTGGACAATTGATGGCGGCAATACTTGGGACTCGACACGCATCGCCTTCATGGAAGATGACCAAGTCATCTCAAGCCTCCTTGTCTCTGAAAACGGTGACGTATATGCCAGTATTTGGCACCACATCGGACCTAACATCGGCGTGTACCACTCCACCCTTTCCAATATGCGCAACTGGGAACTTGTTGCCTTTGAAGGCCTTGGCATTAAAGACATGGCATTTGATTCTGAAGGCAATATACTTTGCGGTGTTGATTTCGACGGCACCTTTTCAGGCTTTGAGCAAGTGCCTGGGTTTTATGCCCTTCGGGCCAGCAAAATCGATGTCTCCGACAATGGCATCATCTACAAGCCTAGTATTTCGAGCGAAAACACGGCGGTTCTGGCCTATTCCTTTGACCATGGCGAGCACTTCTACAACACCTTTGAAGACCTTCCCGTCTCAGAACTCCTTCCTACCGACCTCTCCATTGGCTGGGACAATCATTTGTATTTTTTAGGCGATGGGCATTTTTGGAGGAGTATTCCCTATGCCGATGACATTCCAAGCATTTTCACTTTGCTTTCTGATTGGTATTACGAAATCCTCAACGACGACGGCAACATCACCTACCAACATTTAGAATATGTCGGTGATACGCTCTTCGACCGGGCAGGCAAACGCCCAAAGGTCATTGTGCGCAGCAATACGCACTACGACCGCGATGGAGAAACCGAGGTAACGCATGAATATGTCTACGAGGAGGACGGCAAAGTGTATTGGTGGAACAAAACCACTGAAGAATTCACAACACTATACGACTTCTGGGCTAATGTAGGTGACGAGTGGGACATCAAAGTTGGGAGCGAGAACATCACCGTCCATGTAAATGCCATAGACGAAAATTATGAATACAACAATATGAATTACAGGGCGTTGTTTATTACTGACGCAAACAACGCTTTCAGCGGCACCATCATTTGCGGCATCGGCCATCTGACAAGTTTCTTCCCTGAAAAAATGATGACACAAAGCAAAAGATATCGTGTGGATGGTTTACGCTGTTACTGGAGGGACGGCATTTTGGCATACAAAAACGGTGAAAGGGACTGCGACGAGGTGTATGAGCAATTGCACCATGGTTTAGACGAAACCAACGAAAACGATTTTGCAGTCTATCCCAATCCTGCCAACAACGTCCTGTTTGTACAGATGGTGCATGCACCGTCTCTACCAAACCATACCTATCGTATCACCAACCTAACAGGTCAAATTCTGCTGCAAGGGACAATCCCCGCTGAAAACCAGCAGATTGACATTGAAAAACTGCCTGCGGGAATGTATTTCATCACCGTGGGCGAAACGACACGAAAATTTATTGTGAGATAAACAATTAAAAACCTAATACCATGAAAAAGTTATCCATCATCACAGTTTTAATGGCCTTGGCCTTGAGTGGATTCACGCAGGAAAACCATTTCGATTTCTCCATCATCAACTCAACGGGATACGACATCTATTACCGTGTCGTTGACGAAGAAAACCATTGGGTTGAAACCACTTACCCCTGCCAAAACGGCGACAACTACTGGTGGGGCTACGACAAGCCCGAAGGCAAGCTCATCCTTTCCGACACCATCCACCACGAAGGAACCGACTATATTCTCGTTGCCATCGGCGACCATGCCTTTTGTGGATGTACGGGCTTGAGAGGCGTACTCGAACTGCCGCAAACCGTCAACGCCATCGGTGAAGGCGCCTTCAAGGGATGTTCCAACCTAAGCGGCGACTTGGCTATCCCCGACATTGTGACCCGTATCGATGACGAGGCTTTTGCCAATTGTTCGGGGTTGTCGGGAAAACTTCATCTAAGTGATTCGCTGCAAACGATTGGTTCATCTGCTTTCAAAAACTGTTCAAATCTAACAGGAGAGCTAACCATCCCTATTAAAGTCACCGAGATAGGAGAAAGTTGCTTTGAACAATGCAGCGGCATTAACGACATACTCAGGCTGCCTTCATCGGTAGTTTCCATTGGTGCCAATGCTTTTAAGGAATGTTCAAAAATCAAATATATCAACACAAAGATGCCCAATCCATCGGTAGCAAACGCATCAGCTTTTGAAGGTGTTCCTACTTGGATTTCCGTTTGTGTACCATACCAAACACAAAACGATTATCGAAATGCTTCAGCATGGTCTCGTTTTGGGGACAAAATCATTGAAAAATCCATTTGGAACGGCAAAGCTGAAGTCTGGACCAAAGGGTCTGGCACAGAAGAAGACCCATATTTGATTGAGTCGGCTGAAAATCTCGCTTGGTTGGCTCAAGCTGTCAATGAAAGGTTTAATTTGCAGTATGATATATACACGTGGTATTCTCCTGGTGGGGCATTTATAATAGATACAGTCTATTATGTCAATGATACAAAAGCCTACCAAGATACTTGTTTCAAATTGGTTATCGACATTGATCTACAGCGGAATTATGATCTATCATGGACACCCATAGGAATGCCTCATGCTTCAGATTACAACGACTATACCACATACTTCTCAGGCAATTTCGATGGAGCGGGCCATACCATTGCTAATTATTACTGTTTATTTGCATGGAATGCCGTTCCTTCGAACATCGGTGTCGGTGTGTTCGGAATTATTTCGGATGCGCTTATTCAAAACCTCACTGTCAGTGGTGCAAAAATCACCAGTTATCAGCAAGATTCGTATTGTGGAGTCGTTGTTGGCAAAGGTCTCAACTCAACCATTATTAATTGCCATACACGCAATGGCGATTTATATTCGGGAGTTCTTGATGCTGCCACCAACTGCGCATTAGGCGGCATCATCGGTCAGACTCATTCTTGTCGTATAGAAGATTGTACATCTCATGCCTATATGAAAGGCGCATACAACTACATGGGAGGTATTGTCGGAGTTTTCTATTGCAGTAAGGACCTCCATCCAGAAGAAGGCATATTCAATTGCAGCAATAAAGGTACCGCCATTTGCTATTGGAATTGCGCAGCGGGAGGTATCGTCGGTGCCTGTCAAAGCGATTCCACGAGTGTTGGCACTGTTAGAATTGAGCATTGTTTCAGCAAAAGCAACATAAAAGGGTCAGGCTTAACGGATTCTATGGGACACACCTCACAACCTTATCTTAACAAAGTAGGAGGACTTATCGGTACTGTGGGGTCAATTGACACTTTGGTTGTCATGAACTGTTACAGCAACGACTCACTGCTGATACATGCTACAAATACATCCAATCAGGTTAGCGGTATTGTAGGTCCAGCACAAACAAGTGTGAAGTTCCAAATCAAGAACTCCTATCATGTGGGAGACATCGTCGCCTATCATAAAGGCGGAATCGTCTTCAACAACACTGACATGACCATTATCCGCAACTGCTATTTCGACCAGACAGTGGCCCCCGACGATGGCTTCGGCGTGCCCTTAGACAACGAATACATGAAGACCGAGGCTTTCGTCAACCAGCTCAACAATGGCAGCACCGTTTTCATGATGGACCACGAACCTTACGTGAACGATGGCTATCCCATCTTTGGCACGGACGGACTTATCTTCGCAGGCGCAGAATGGTACTACGAAATCCTCAATGACGACGGTAGCATCACCTACCAATACCTGCAATGCGTGGGCGACACCACCATCAACGAGGAAAGACCCAAGGTCATCGTGCGCAGCAACACACATTACGACCGCAACGAGATTACCGAGGTGACTCACGAGTATGTTTATGAGAAAAATGGCGTGGTGTATTGGTGGAACAAGACTTTGGGCAAGTTCACCGTGCTCTATGATTTCAGTGCCGAGGAGGGCGATGAATGGACTGTCGAAGTGGGCAATGAAACCATCACTACGCATGTCTACGAGTCTGAGTTGCAGTACATCGAAGGCATCCCCTACAAGCGGCTTACCATCGCTGATCCAGACAACGCTTTCAGCGGCAACCTGTTGAGCAGCATCGGCCACATGACTAACTTCTTCCCAGAACGGCTGATGAATCGAGGCAAAGGCTACCGTGTGGAAGGCCTACGCTGCTATTGGCTTGACGGCGATCTCTTGCTCAAAGTCGACGAACACAACTGCGATGAGATGTATGAGCAATTGCACCATGGGTTAGACGAAACCAACGAAAACGGTTTTGCAGTCTATCCCAATCCTGCCAACAGCGTCTTATTCGTTGAGACGCACGGCCGTGCGTCTCAACTAGACCAAACCTACCGTATCACCAACCTGACAGGCCAAACCCTACTGCAAGGGACAATCACCGCTGAAAATCAGCAGATTGACATTGAAAAATTGCCTGCGGGGATGTATTTCATTAGCGTGGGCGAAACGACACGAAAATTTATTGTGAGATAAACAATTAAAAACCTAATACCATGAAAAACGCATTGACAATTTTGGCGATTTTGTTTTTCGCCGTGACAAATCTGAAAGCCCAACAGGTCAATCTTTATACCGTCGGATATAAAGAAAACAATTCCCAAACCCGTGAAGCCTTGCTTTACAAAAACAATGAATTGTTGTATTCCATTTTTGTCGCCCAAAAGAAAATCACTCCTTACAAGGTGGCTTGTGATACGCAAGGCAATGTCTATTGGTTGGTGGTATATTCTGAAGGCTCTTCCACGAAACAAACCGAGATTTGGAAAAACGACGAACTCTATTTGTCGAATGAAGGAATGTCCGGCTATCGGATTACCGATCTTTTCTGTATCGGCGACACCCTTTTCTACGTTGGCAACACCACCATCAACAATGAAATTAGGGTAGCAACTGTATGGACGGGGCCCGACTTCACCCCTCATTGGGTGCTCGGCGATGGCGTACACGACAGCTTCATCTATGAAGCCGCCGTCGACAAGAGCACCAACATCCCTTATTGCTGTGGCTTTGTCACCGACAGTCTCACTAGAGCGACCGTTTGGAAAGCCTCACAAACACTTTATACGTCTTATACCGATTATATTGGAAATATCGCTAGTTCTGAAGCGGAAGACATTTCAGTGGAAAACGGAGTGGTGTACACCCTCGGTTATAACGCTGTTAATTATTGGGGTGAAACATACTATGATCCAGTCATTTGGAAAGACGGAGAGATAGTAATGGAGTTGGCTGATGATGAGATTATTGGTGAGATTTGCGCTTATGAAGGTGAATACTATTATATCTATCAGTATCCTCACGGGTTCGAGTATTGGGTTATGAAAAACAGGTACACGGAAGTAATGCAACTCGTCTTTAACGTATCGGGGGTGCGAAGCATCCGCAGCGGCTTCAACGACATCTATGCCGTCGGCAAATGGGAAAACAAAGGTGCCATCTGGAAAAACTTCGAATTACTCGGGCAATATGACAATTGCCAGATGATTATGGATGTTACTGAGGCCATGTCAACCCAAATGGTTCACGAAACGAAAGAAAACACTCTTGAAGTCTATCCCAATCCCACCCAAAACGTCCTCTTTGTAGAGACGCGATTTATCGCGTCTCAACCAACCGCGACCGCATACCGCATCACCACTCTGATGGGTCAAACCTTGCTGCAAGGCACAATTACCGCTGAAAACCAGCAGATTGACGTTGAAAAATTGCCTGCGGGGATGTATTTCATTAGCGTCGGTAAGCAAACCCTAAAATTCGTAAAACAATGAAAACACGATGTATCATATTGGCAATCTTCATTGTGGTGGGTTTCGCGTCCTGCCAGCAAGGCGCGCGTAGCCTGAAAGAAGCCGAAACGCTCTTTGAGCAAGGTCTTGAACAACGTGCCGACAAACAGACAGAGAAAGCCGCCGAATCGTTCAGCCAAGCGTTGCTCGACATCAACCGCTGCAACCAAGACAAACCCGAGGTGAAACGCCTGAAAGCGCAAATCGAGGACAATCTCGGCTTTTCCTATTGGAAACACGAACTGTTTGCGGAAGCCTTGGCACTGCACACCAATGCCGCCACATTAGCCCGCGAACTCAACGATTCCACCTTATTGATGAATGCCCTGCGCAATTGCGGTCGGGCGACGGCCTCCTTGGAAAATATTGACGCGGCAGAACGACATTACGACGAAGCCCTCTCCATCGCCAAAGCCTTGAACAACAAAACCATGGAGAACGAAGTCCTTTTGGAATCGAGCCGCGACGTGTATTTGGTGAAGGAAGACTACGAGCAAGTGATTGAGCGCGTCACCCGTGCCCGCGCCGCCGGTGCCGAAGGCGATAGTGAACTGACCTTGGGTCTCGCCTACTATTATTTGGAGCAGGACAGCCTCGCCATCGCCCACCTCACCGAAGCCACGCAACACGAGATGGCAGGTGTCCGCATGTCGGCCTACCAAAGCTTGTCCTTCATTCATCAGATTGCTGGCAACTATCAGCAAGCACTTGAATATCAAGAACTGTTCAACGAGAACATGATGCAGGCCGACCAAACCCACCGTAGCGAACAAGTGCAGCGCATCAAAGGGGAATATGACCTCCAAATGCAGAAAAACACCTTACAGGCAGAGCAAAAACTGAAGAGCCTTTATCTTTACCTCATTCTTGGCGCATTGTTAGTTATTTTGGCGATTACTTTGCTGTTGTTGCGACAAAAAACGCTGACTGCCAGGCTGAAATCCGAGGAAATGAAAAACCAATTGGAACTGGAACTGAAGAAAAACAAGGTGTACGTGACCGCCCTCGCCCTCACAGAGCAAATCACCGCCTCCACCCTCGACTTCGACCTGAAGGAAAGCGAGTGGGACGACTTCATGATCCTCATTGACAAGGTGTACGGCGACTTCACCAAACGGCTGACGGAAAAATACCCCACCCTCACCAAGAGCGACCTGCAAATCTGCTGCCTCACCAAGCAAGGCTTCAGCAACCAGGTCATCTCCATTCTGATGAACCTGCAAACCAACAGCTATGCCCGCCGCAAGTCGCGCATCAAGCAGGAAAAGATGAACGGCTTAGAGGACGAACGGAGTTTTGAAGAGATAATCAACGAAATTTGAACAAATTAAAAACCTAATACTATGAAAAAGTTATTTGCAATCACAGTTTTAATGTCCCTCGCCATGAGTGGGTTTGCGCAGCAAATCCATTATGATTTTGCTGAAACTATTGAATCGGGACAAACCCTGTTTTTTTTGAAATCAAACGACAATCCGTTTGAAGCCCAAGTTACTTATCCATGCTATTATTGGGAACAAAGTTCATCTCTTCCCGATTATTATCATGGATATGAAAAGCCTTCTGGGAACTTGATTGTCCCCGCAACCATAACGCATAACGGAATAGTTTATACAATCACACGCATTGACGACAATGCATTTGCACAATGTATAGACCTCCTATCGGTAGCTTTATCGAATAGTTTATTTTCGATTGGAGATGGGGCATTTTATTCCTGTATAAGCCTAATTACTGTGGATTTCGGTAATGCTTTGCAAACCATAGGCCGTTCCGCTTTTAGTGGATGCACTTCACTTGAACAAATTTCGGCATTTCCCGAAACATTGACAACCATGTATGATGACGCATTTGCAAATGACCGAAACCTCTCGGGGCGCATCGTTATCCCACCTCATCTCACTACCATCAGAGAGCGGGCTTTCTATGGCTGTAATATCACATCTGTGGTTTTTTCCGAGGGTGTCACAACCATTGGAAGATACGCATTCTCAGCCTGTCCGATAGATTCTTTATATATTTCTTCAACGGTCACTTCCATCTATCCCGAAGGATATCATGATGGGTCCTTTTTCTATTGCGGGGATTTACGTTCCATCATTGTCAACGAGGCTAATCCCATCTACGACAGTCGAGGCAACTGTAACGCTTTGATTGAAACCGCAACAAATACGCTCATCAAAGGTGGTGTCAATACCATTATTCCAGACGACATCAATATTATCGGACCAAATGCTTTTTCTTCAATTATAGAGTTAGATTCCATCGTCATACCATTTTCCGTAGAGCGATTGGAAGCGGAAGCTTTCTACGGATGTAATTCTTTATCAACCATCACTTTGCCTTCCATGATTTTATATATCGGAAATGGTGCATTGAGTTGTTCTGGCTTGACTTCCATTATCTGCAAATCCCCCTGTCCCCCTACCGCCTTCAATGAGCAATGGGATGGAGGATATCTCAACAGTTTTATTGGAGTGAACAGTGACATACCCATATACATTCCATTCGGGACCACAGAAACATACCATAACGCACCTGGTTGGGATTATTTCACCAACTTCATTGAAACCGAGATAAACACCAACGAAGGCGAATGGTACTACGAAATCCTCAACAGTGACGGCAGCATTACCTACCAGCATTTGGTATGTACGGGTGACACCGTCGTGCAAGGCAAACGTCCCAAGGTCATCGTGCGCAGCAACACACATTACGACCGTGACGGCCAAACCGAAGTGACCCACGAATACATCTTCGAGGAAAACAACATCGTCTACTGGTGGAACAAAGACTTGGAAGAGTTCACCGTGCTTTATGACCTTGGTGCCCAGCCCGGCGACAGTTGGGTCATCAAGGTCGGCACGGAAAGCATTACCATGCATGTGGATGCCTTGGAAAATATTGAATACGAGGGTAATACCTATAGGATGCTGCGCGTGAGCGATGAAAATGACTTTTTTAGCGGCAACATCGTGTATGGCATCGGCCACCTCACTAGCTTCTTCCCAGAGCAGTTGATGACCCGAAGAAAAGGCTACCGCGTTGAAGGCCTGCGATGCTTCTGGGTCGGCGATGAGCTGGTCTTCAAAATCGGCGACGTGGACTGCGATGCTATCTATACCGAATGGCACAACGACATTGAGGAGGGCGGCCCTTCGACAGGCTCAGGGACCTTCACAATATATCCCAACCCTACCAACAACGTCTTATTTGTACAGACGTTGCACGCAACGTCTCTACCAGCGAAAAAT
>Ga0310690_10008686_pt1 | contig 12852 bp, 8 predicted proteins | sample AusTroGonzalo_MG_2_FD_207661 | JGI IMG/M metagenome (GOLD analysis project Ga0310690, IMG submission 207661) | Bovine rumen microbial communities from tropical cattle in Woodstock, Queensland, Australia - Gonzalo_04 (v2) (version 2) | ecosystem: Host-associated > Mammals > Digestive system >...
CCCGAAGGATGTCTGGGGTGGAATGTGGGGCTCGAACCCACGACACTCGGAACCACAATCCGATGCTCTACCAACTGAGCTAAGACCACCATGTCGCTCGAAAGCGGGTGCAAAAGTACTGCTTTTTTTTGATATACGCAAATTTTTGCACTATTTTTTTCCAAAAAAACGCTTATTCAAACGTTTTTCTCCAAAAACAAGAGGTTATATCCTCCCATTTATCCCCTACTCGCTTGTACAACCGCTGATTCGTGTGCTCACTCTTCAGCCCTCCGAGCACCTCTACATATCCGCCCAATTTCACGTAATCGAACGCCGTCTCATCCTTCGGCATGTTCATACGCCCCGAATACCATGCCGTCTTCAATCTCAAATCCTTCATTTCGGATTTCAGATAAGTAGCCCATTCCGCCACGGCTTCGGGCTCCGCGTCACCGCCCATAAACGCCACGCACGTGATCGTACTCCCGTAGCGCGCGATCAGATCGGCCATCAGTTCCTCATCCAGCACCTCGCCTATATCCTCCGCCAAATGCGGACTGTGGCATCCGGGGCAGTGACATGGGCAACCGGAGAGGTTGAGCGCAAGCGTCACCTCTCCGGGAATCTCCTGAAAAACGATGTCAAAAGAAGCTACTTTCAGCATTTCGGAGCTTTCGTTTTCTCTGCGTAATAACGCTGAGCCGCCTCTTTCTGACGTGCCTCCGAGAAATTGGATACACGTTTCATATATCCGATCACACGCGTCAGGTAGTCTACGTTCTTCGAGTGACAGTGAGGACACTCTTTGAGGTAGCGCTTGTCGATATGACCGCAGTCGTTACAAACCGTGTTCGGAATATTGAACGTGAAGTAGTTACATCCTTCGATCGCCGCTACACGAAGCAACTGACGGTACTGCTCCTGGCTCAAGTGCTCCTCCAGGTTACAGTGCAGCGCGCTACCACCGGTGAGGTGCTCGATGTACTGACGGCCGTGCAGACGGAAACGATCCAGTACGTTCAGGCTCTTGTCCTCAACAATGTAGAAATAACTGTTGTAGCAGTCACGCGGAACGACATAGCCGTCCTCACGGTCCCATTTGGCGTGCTTGACACCTACGTTCTCCGCCGGGATCATCTCACAGTTGAACATCACGTCTTTCGTGCGGTACTCTTTGTTCTTCTTCTCGATGATACCGAGCAACTCCTGTACGAAGTGCGCATACTCGGGCGAATCCTTGATCTCCAGGCCGAGGAACTCTGCCGCCTCAACGAGACCGTTCACACCGATGGTCAGATACTGACGGCCGATATTGATATAACCCGCGTCGAACAAAGGCAGCATGCCTTTTGCCTGCAGGCTCTTCAGGTTCTCGTTATAAGCCAGCTGAACCTTATGCATCAGGTCCACTACATCCTCGATATACGCCTGGTACGGAATGTTGTTACGCACCGCATACTGGATAGCGCGGTTGAGGTTGATGGTGAGCACCGATTTCGAACCGGTCGATATACCGCCGGCACCGAGGGTATAGCTGAAGCTGTTGTCCGTAATGGCGTTACGCAGACGGCAGCAGCTCGAGAGCGAATCAGCATTATCGCTCACATAGGTGAAGAACGAGTGACCTTTCGCGTACATCTCTGCCGTGAAATCGCCGTACTCTTTGTCCTTGATATCTCCGTTCTCAGCCAGCAACGCCATCGTCTCAACCGGGAAAGTCAGCACGCAACGCGTACGCTCTTCGTTGAACCAGTTCATGAAACGTTTCTGCAACCAGTTCAAGCTGTCCCAATGCGGTGCCTCGCCGTTCGGGAAACGGAAATTCTCAAACAGACTCTGGAAATAATAACGGTCGTAATAACTGATGTTCCAGAATACCGACTGGAAATTACGCGCGCCGGACGGTTGGTTCAAACTGTAAACAACCTGCTGGAAGCAATCCGTAATGATCTTGTCGATCGTACGACGTCTCTTGCTCAGATCCACCACCTCGTCCGCGCGTTTGTAATAATCCTCGCCGTACTCCTGCTCGATGAAGTAGTTCATATACATAAGGAACTCGGGCGTAGCGCACGCGCCTGAGAGCATGCTCGACACCATGAACACCATGTTAATGAACCCGCCGCAGAACGATTTGAGGTTATGAGGAGGCGTAGCGTTACCGCCGATGCTCTTCGTTCCTCCGATCAACCACGGATACATCGTGATAGAGGCACAGTAGTTAGCCAGGTTCGTCTCGTCGTTCTTGTAGATGAAATGCTGGTTGAGCAGGTTCATATAACGGTCGCTCAACTCTTTGCCGAACATCTCCTTGATACGCTCCGTCAGCAGACGACGGTTCAGACGAATAAAGCCCTGCTTCGGAAGTTCACCGATCAGCGTAGCGATATTCTTGTGCTCCACGTTGGCGTTCGCGTCGAACTTGGAACCCTCTGCCGCATTGGAAGCCTGCACGTAGTTCATCATAAAGTCCAGACGACGCTGCGTCTCACGATCCTCCGTATGACCTTGGCGATACAAGATGAACGCCTTCGCCACCTGATAGTAGCCTTCAGCCATCAGAGCGACCTCCACCTGATTCTGAATCTCCTCTACGGTCGCATTATTATGTACTCGAAGGTGCGAAAGGATAGCTCCCAGTGTCTCCTCCGTCGCAAACGCACCAACCGCTAAGAATGCCTTCGATATGGCATTTTTGATTTTGTCAATGGTAAAAAGTTCTTTCTTACCGTCTCGTTTAATAATGTATGTTTCCATATATATAGTGTAGTATTTTATTTGAATTTGCGTCAAAAAAAAGGCCCTCCTAGGCGGAAGCCATTCCTCCCGTTCCATCGGGAGAACATTCCGGGTGCAAAGGTACTACAAATTTTTAATATGTGCAAATATTTTTGACAAAAAAATTTCAAAAAAATTACAACAAAAGTTATCAACAATTTACAAAAGTTATCCAAAACTTTTTATTATCTCATTGTTTTACAGCTATTTACGATTTTTAAAATATCAAAAAGTTATCCAAAAATAAAAAGTTATCAACAATCCAAGCCGTACTTTTAAGAAAATTTAACAAATAAAAGAAACGACCCGCCGAAGCGAGCCGTTTCATGGAAAATATCCGTAATCAGGGATTACTTAACGATCGTACCAACTGCGTTGTACTTCACGCCGTTCTTCTCGATCACGAGTTGACCGTTCACAATACGCTTGCTAACACCGGCAGCAGCGTCGGTATTCTCGATTGCCTCCGGCCACTGACCGAGTTGGCACTCGATATCTACGCCCCACGTGTTGGTAGCCTTTACAGTAATTACACCGTTTGCGTGAACAGTAACCGTACCGTCAACCATCAACCACAGAGGAATAGCGATATAACCTTCTGCGTCAATAGAACCGCCGAACGAACCATAGATATTCTGGTTGATATAACCGGCGCTTACGGTACCAGCCTCATAGGACTCGTCGATATCATATACACCTACCGGCAACTCGGTAACGCCCTCGGCTACATTGAACTCAAGCGAGATATAGTTGTTTTCTGCATCCTGCGCCTCTGCAATCAGCACATTGTACTGAGCTGCATATTGATCATCTACCTCGTACTCAGCGAAGATGTGCTTGAACGGAGTGTCTTGAGAATCATACTGATTACCACCTTGACCGCCACCACGCTCGTCTTCAACCATAAGCGTCAGGTTAAGGATGAACTCTGTAATATCAGAAGCATCATTCTCGTTCTTACCAACGAATGTACCGGTAATGGTTGCAACATCATTGTTGATTGCCAACGTGATGTTAGCATCAAACATATCGTACCAAGTGGTATCCGTGCCTACGAACTTGCCTGCATATGTATATTGCGCATACAAATCAGCCTTGCTATACGTACCTGCATCTTCACCATCCGTGATAGCCAACAGCGAGATGTAACGCGTCTCATCAGCATTCATTGCCAATGCCTGCCAGTAGTACATACCGTCTTGCTCTAACAGGTAAAGAATACCTGCACCATTCAAAGTCTCTTGGCTGGTCGGCTCCGGCTTAATATACGTCAGATCCAGCGTATAGAGCGTATTGTTCATGCAGAGAACATCACCAGTAACAACACGGTTGCCGTCTGCTAAAGTAGCCAGCGTAATAGAACCGCTGTAAACCTTGCTTGCTACACCGGTAGCAATATCGGTAATCGAACCGGAAGCAACATAGATACCATCTTGATCTGAATCAATGCTGAGTGCCACCTCATAGTTCTCATCGCTTGCAATCAGGTCATAGCCGAATACGTATCCGTAGAACGATTCCTCCTCAATCTGAAGGTTGGTAGCTACGATGGTATCAAAGTTTTGTGCCTCAGGAGCAGCGTAGAACATAGTGATGTGATATACATTACCGTCGTCGCAGAGCATATCAGCTACTACATCAATACGGTTGTTAGCCTCTGTAACAGTAGCCTCCAACTCCATAAGATTCAGTTTGGTGTCTGTAGCCACCTCCGTAACATAGGTATAAGAGGCCAGTGCATCTTCGGTTGCATACGTACCTGCAGGAGAAACTGAATCATGATTAACGACGTCAATCTTCACAGAATACTCTGCGTTCGCGCCACGCATCCACCAGTCACCGTCACTCTTATAGTAGCTAATAGTCATCGGCTCGGAAATAACTACGTTGATCGTATCACCGGTCGGAACAAACGGCTCCTCATAGTATGCCATCTGCACATGATAGCAGTGTGCATCCTGACCCAGATAATATGCATCTACATGGAAGGTGTCATCAGCGAAGGTAATCACTGCGTCGCCGGCGAGCACGTCAACACCAATAGTATCTGTAGCAGTAAACTGATAAATAGCGGTGTAGTCCAGATAGAGTTGGTCACCGCTGTAGGTTCCCGCAATTTGATTGCCTTTGAAAGCAGCATAAACAGCACCGTTAGCATTCTCACCAACAAACTGGAAGATACCACTGGTAGCAGTAAAATCTGTCAGTTCAACTTCCTCAGCAGCAAAAACTACATTGATCGTGTCAGTTGCAACCGGCAGGGGCTCCTCTTGATAAACGAGGTTGTAGATGTCGCCATTCTCAAGCGTCAAGGAAGCCTCGATACGTACGAGACCTTCTGCATCTGCCGTTTTAACAAGTGAAGCAGCAGAAGCCGCTCCGAGAGAAAAATAGTCATCTTCGGCATAATCATACTGATATGCGCCCGTATAAGTAGCCCACATATCAGCAAGCGTGTACGTCTGATTCAAAGCGAGCTCCGATGTACCAGCTGCAACATAGATGTCGAATGTAAATGCATAATCCCTAGTAGCATCATACATTATTACATAGACATCACCGTCAGATGCATAATACTCAGTCGAATACTCTGCGATAGCCACATCGAAGGTCTCCTGCTTAGCTGCCGGAGCACGCTTGATAGCAGCCGGAGCATGCTTGATAGCACTCGGTGCAAGTTGTGCACCCGGTACACGGTTTGTAGCCACTTTCGAAGCCTTTACGTTCTTAAGCGTAACGGGAGCAACTTGATGAGCTGCAGCTTTCTTTACTACAGGCTTCTCCACTTGCTGTTTCTCGAAGTAGCTCTTGCTCAATCTTGCAGATCCCGTCAGCTGTTTTGCCGGTACTGCACTTGCGCTCAGCACGATGGCTACTGCGCAAAACAAAGAGAAAAATTTCTTCATAAACAAATAAGTTTTAGTTAATAATAAAGTGTATAAATAGTATATGCACAATTAAAACGCCGCAAAGTTAGCACAAAAATCCCACAAAAACAAGAATCACATACCCAAAAGCACAAAATTCTTGTTTTTGTCAACTATACTTGGCAATTTGCACCGTTTTGTCCGCTTATCTGGTCTTTGCCATTCGTTTGGCCATACCCATTGCGTTCGTCGGGCAGACCAGACGGCAGAGGTGGCAACCCACGCATTTCGTTCCGACGATACGCGGCTTGCGGTCCTCGCCGAACTCGATGGCCTGGTGGCCTCCGTCCTGACAGGAGATATAACAACGGCCGCAGCCGATACATTTGTCGCGATCCACTTTCGGGAAGACCATCGTGTCCCGATCCAGGTCGTGCGGCAGCACGATATTCGGCAACTCTTCGCCTACCAGTTTCTTCAACTCCGTGATACCGCGGCTCTGCATGTAGGTCTGCAGACCGAGAATCAGATCATCGATGATGCGGTAACCGTATTCCATCACCGCCGTACAAACCTGCACGTTGCGGCAACCCAACTGGATGAACTCCAAGGCGTCACGCCAGGTCTCGATACCGCCTATACCGCTGATGTCCACATGCTTCTCGACACCGGCTTTCCGGATCACAGGGTGACCGCTCATCTCATACACCATCCGCAGGGCTATCGGCTTGACGGCTTTGCCCGAGTAACCGCTGATGGTCTTCTTCCCGTTCACCTCCGCATCATGGCTCATCGTAATGGATTTGATGGTATTGATGGCGCTGATGCCGTGTGCGCCACCGTAGTACGATGCCAGCGCAGGAGAGGTCATCGACATCACATTCGGCGTCATTTTCGGAATGACGGGAATCGATACCGCTTCCTTGATACACGACGTATAGCATAGGATCAGCTCGTTGTTCTGGCCGATATCCGATCCCAATCCCGACAGTTTCATCTGCGGGCAGGAGAAATTGAGTTCCACCGCATCGCAGCCTGCATCCTCGGCCATCTTCGCCAACTCGATCCATTCCTCCTCACTCTGGCCCATGATCGACGCGATGATACGCTTCGTCGGATAATTGAGTTTGAGCCTGCGGAGGATATCGAAATCCATCTCGTAGGGGTTCTCGCTCAGCTGCTCCATGTTACGGAATCCGGCAAAGGACTTGTTGTACGCCTGCACCGCATCAAAGCGCGGACTCACTTCGCGGATATCCTGCTTGCAGATTGTCTTATAGAATACGCCTGCCCATCCTGCTTCGAGGGCACGCGCCACCATGTCATAATTGGTGCATACTGCCGATGATGCCAGGAAGAAGGGATTCTCGCACACCATGTCGCAGAAGTTAATCTCCAGCGACGGCAGATCTTTCGCCTCTACCCTCTCACCTTTCGCCTCTCGCCCCTCGCCTCTCGCCTCTAAACCCTTCGCCAGTTCCAATATCCGTATCGGCCGGTCGTAATGGATACACGCTTTCTCAGCCGCTTGCAGCTGTTCGTCGGTGACGTCAGCCCAGAAACGCCAGGCGTTCTGCTGGTTGTCAAACCGTATAGCTCGGATAGCGCGCGCTATGTTCTCCCCGCAGGGTGCGTGCTCGCATAACAGGCAACGAGCGGCCTCTTCGTGTAAATGGATCATACATTTTCAGTATTTGGTGTTTTCAAAATAATCCTTTGGGAGCGGCGAACGAAGCGTCCATCGTATCACACACGATCCGGTTGATCTCGCGATACGTGAGATGGAAGGTATCGATCATATGCCGCCACTCGTTGAGCAGCGTCGTATTGCTGACCGTCATATTGTCGGTGTTGATGCTCACTTTGACGCCGGCATTCATCAGTTCACGCAAGGGGAAGGCCTCGTATGACGGGAAGATCGCTGTATGCAGGTTGCTGGTCGGACATAACTCCAGCAGTATCTTGCGCTCCACGAGCATGCGCACCACCTCGGGATCTTCCAACGCGCGCACACCGTGACCTATACGCACGGCGCCGGCTTCGATAGCCTCGCGCACGCTCTCCGGTCCGGCGGCTTCACCGGCATGGATGATCAAGGGTATGCCGGCGGCACGGACTGCGGCGAACTCCTTGGCGAACATACGCGTCGGATAGAGCGCTTCGGCACCCGCAAGATCAACCGCCACCACGCCTTTTCCGTAAAACGCTTTGGCGACCTCGATCGTCTCCATGTTCTTCTCGTGCGTGTCATCGCCTCGCATCATGCTGAGGATGAGTCCGCACGGCAGCGGCGCGTCTGCGATGGCACGCAGGACGATCTTCACCACATCGTATTGCGACAAACCCTCTTCGGTCGATTTCTGCGGCGCAAAACGGACCTCTACATACTGCAGACCCTGCTCATACAGTCCGTCCAGCAGTTCGTACATACACAGATAGAGCGCTTCGCGGATATGCAGAAGCGAACAGGGCAGAGAGAACCGCTCGAGGTAATCGTTCAGACTGCTGCAACGGTCCATCACGGACATCGCGTTCTGCAGTTCTTCGTCTGTATAAGGGAAAGGAATACCTTGCATGCCTGCCAGCTTGCGTGCGGTCTTCGGGGCGATGGAGCCGTCCAGGTGCAGATGCAGGTCCACCCAGGCGGGATATGCGTTTGTGTTGTTCATGATCGTATGTTTGTCTTACTGGGCTGCAAAGATACGCATTTTTTGCGATATGTGCAAAAAAATTTGTTTATTTCAAATATTTTTCGTACTTTTGCAGCCGTTATGGATCAATTACGGACATATTGGACCCGTTTGCCGTCGGAAGAGAAGGCGAATACCCTGACGCACCTGATTCCGCTGCTCGCCGTTCTTGTTCTCGCATGGCCGCTGACGGCGAAAGCCGGTCAGTGTACCGTTTACCCTGTGCCGTTGACCCTTGCAGGAACGCTCCTTTTCCTCACAGGCGCGGTGCTCATGTTCCTCTCCTCCACCCTGTACCACGCCGCTATCGACCCGGACGTCAAAGCGCGTCTGCGTATCTTCGACCACATATCGATCTACGTCATGATAGCGGGTTCGTATTCGCTGATCTGCCTCTCGGTAGTCGGCGGATGGATCGGGTGGACCTTGTTTATCTTCCTGTGGTTGTGCGTACTCGCGGGCGCGATCGGCAAGTTCATCGCCTTGGGCAGGCACCCTCGTCTGTCTCTGGCGCTGTATCTGGCCATGGGCTGGGTGGCCTTGCTCATCCTCTATCCCATGTGGCTGAACATGCCGCACGCAGCTTTCCTGTGGATCGTCGCGGAAGGAGGGTTCTACACCCTCGGCGCGTATTTCTTCCGCAAGGACGAGGAACATGCGTACTACCACGCTATCTGGCATGTATTCATCACCTTAGGTGCCGCATCTCACACGCTGGCGCTATGGCTTATCCTCTCATCTAACGGACTTAACGGTGCGCAAACGATGTGTGAGCAGATCGTCCGACGCTATCCCGAAGCCACGTTACAGGACGTATATAAAACCTGCTATCAGGATTTTTTCGGAGCCGAACACCTGATGCAAGACACCGCGGCCGCCCGGACATACCTGCATTACGAGTTGGACGAGATGAGCAATGAACAAACGGCAAACGGGATGCCGATGCGTGAGCCGACAGGGTTTAGGCATCGCTTCGAGCGGATCAATCTCGCTCTTGTACGGAACGGCGAGATGACCGAAGAAGAGTTATTACGTCTGTTCATTAACGCAGCCGGGACAAACAACGCCTTGCACGCTCATTGGGCTGACGAATGGAAGCAGATTGAAGCGATAGCTTTGAGAGTGCACCCTGCGTGGCAGAACGAAGAACTGCAAAAGGCGCTGCACGAAGCGGCTGCAGGTAACCATGCCGTACGGCACAGCGAAGCCTTCAGAAACACATACAAACCTCATTATAGAATTGTACAATTATGAAACACTACTCACTTTTCGCAGCCTTGCTCGTCCTGATGCTGACAGGCTGCAACCGCCAAGGTGAAAAAATGCTGAACGCTCTGGAGGAACAGGGCGTAGGCATGATTATCGACAATCACGGCGAAGTAACCACGTACGGCTTACCGGGCGTACAAGACCTCTTGCACTTGACCGCAGACGAACCCGAACGGTTAAAAGGCGCTGTAGTTGCTGACAAACGGGTCGGCAAGGCCGCAGCATGCTTGCTCATCGAGGGGGGCGTCAGACGCGTAAACACACCGCTCGTCAGCACACCGGCCCGGGAGATGCTGGAGGCGGCCGGTATTCCGTTGTATGCGCGGGAAGAAATACCGTTGATGCGCAATCATGACGGTACTGACCTCTGCCCGATGGAGAAGAAACTGCTTGACGCCAAGACGCCGGAACAATGCGCAGCCGTCTTACGCGGCGCTACCGTCGAGGGCTTTCAGATGCTGGATATGCTCAACGAACAAGGGCTGAGCCTGTTGGTGTACAACAACGGAGAACTGACCACACATGCCAACCGCGGCGTACAAGACCTGCTGCAACTGATAAGCGACCAACCACAGCGACTGAACGGCGCTGTGGCAGCCGACAAGATCATCGGAAAAGCCGCAGCGGCAATCATGACGGCGGGAGGGGTCAGAGAGGTACACACGAATATCATCTGCACGCCTGCCAAAGAACTGTTTGAGAAGAACGGCATACTGGTCTTTGCAAACGAAGAAGTACCGATGATCCTGAATCGTGACAAGTCGTCTATGTGTCCCATCGACACCCGGATTGCCGGGATCGAGAGCATCGAAGAATGTGTGACTGTACTGCAAGCCGCACTGACCCACTGAATCGTAAATGGTACATGACTAAATGGTAAATCGTTCTATGTTACGCAAGATTCGTATTTTACTCGCCGCGTTCTTTTATATCGCCGTGACACTGCTTTTTCTCGGCGCAAGTTGGCGTATCAACCTTTGGTTGGGTTGGGTGGCTGAGATCCAGTTCCTTCCTGCTCTCATGGCGATGAACTTCGGCGTTCTCGCAGGTTTGGTTATCCTCACGCTCCTTTTCGGACGACTCTACTGCAGCATCATATGCCCGTTAGGCGTGATGCAGGATATATTCGCATGGTTCGCACGGAAAACGAAAAAGAACCGCTACCGTTATTCGCCGGAGAAGAAATGGCTCCGGTACTCCGTATTGGCGGTGTTCATTATATGCCTGATTGTCGGCTTTGCGCCGGTCACCACTCTGTTGGCGCCCTATTCGGCATACGGCCGCATCGTGAACTCACTCTTCCGGCCGCTGTACGACATGCTCATCAACGGCTTGGCTGCAATAGAGAGTAATTTTGACAGCTATCTCTTCTCTGAAGCGGAGATATGGATGCGCAGCGTGACTACGTTTGTGGTGGCGCTGCTGACACTGGGCGTCATCGGTGTTCTGGCCTGGAAGCATGGTCGTACGTACTGCAACACCGTCTGCCCGGTAGGCACGATCCTTTCTTTCTTCGCACGATTCTCCCTGTTCCGCATTCAGATCAACGAAGACAAATGCCGCAAATGTTCGCTCTGTGAAAAGAACTGCAAGGCCGCCGCTATAGATTTCAAGAACGGCACGGTCGATCTGACGCGTTGTGTCGCCTGTGGCGATTGTATCGACAAATGCCATGACGGCGCAATCAGTTACAAGATCAACCGATCACCCATTACCCGCCACTCGTCACCGATCGAGCCCGACGGCTCCCGTCGTGCGTTCCTCACCGGCGCCGCATTGGCAGTCGGTTCGGCGGTGATGGCGCAGGCAAAGATCAAAGTGGACGGCGGTTTGGCGGAGATAGAAGACAAGAAAGCGCCGCATCGCGCGACGCCGGTTACGCCTCCGGGGGCCGTCTCTGCACGTAACATGCAGCGTCATTGTACTGCATGCCAACTCTGTGTGAGCGCGTGCCCGAACAATGTGCTGCGTCCTTCGTCTGATCCGCTCCGATTCATGCAACCCGAGATGTCCTTCGAGCGTGGCTACTGCCGTCCCGAATGTACGCAATGTTCGCAGGTATGCCCGACAGGCGCTATTCAGGCAATACGGCAGGAAGATAAACCCTTCATTCATATCGGTCACGCTGTGTGGATCGAGCAGAACTGCATCCCCGTGACCAGCGCCGACCATTGCGGCGCGTGTGCCAAACACTGTCCTGCTGACGCCATCCAGATGGTGGAACATAACACGGCGGACGGACGATCTGTCCTCGTGCCGGCTATTGACGAAGAACGCTGTATCGGCTGCGGCAAGTGCGAAAACCTATGCCCTGCACGACCCTTCAGCGCTATCTACGTGGAAGGAAACAGCACACACCATCTTCACTAAATGAACCTGTAGCAAACCGTAAAATCGTACATCTATGGATCGAAGAGAATTTATCAAACATAGCACAGCTGTCGTAGCAGGCACATCCGTCCTTCTGACGGCATGCAAAAACGGCTCCGGGGATAGGAGCCGGAAATCAGATATAGCGGAATCAGACCCGGCGCAGATGACCATGCGGGTCAACCCGAACACGGGCGACCGGGTGTCGCTCCTGGGGTTCGGCATGATGCGTCTCCCGACCATCGCCACCGGGACTGCACGCGAGAACGGAGATGCCCCCATTGATCAGGAGGCGGTCAACGAACTGGTCGATTACGCGCTCGCGCACGGAGTCAATTATTTCGACACGTCGCCGGTTTATTGTCAAGGGCATTCGGAACAAGCAACGGGCATCGCACTGAGCCGTCATCCCCGCAGCAGTTATTTCATCGCCACTAAATTAAGCAATTTCTCGCCCGGCGCATGGCCGCGTAAGGAATCACAGGCGATGTTCAAGCGTTCGCTGGAGTACCTGCGCACCGACTATGTGGATTACCTGCTGATGCACAGTATAGGAGGTACGTCCAAAGGACTGGATGCCATTCAGACTTTCAACGCCCGTTACATGGAGAACGGTATTCTCGACTGGCTCGTGGAGCAGAAACAGAAAGGGGTGATCCGTAACCTCGGTTTCTCGTACCACGGCGACATACGGGTGTTTGACATGCTGCTCAAGTGGCATGACGAAGGCAAATACCATTGGGACTTTGTGCAGATCCAGATGAATTACCTGGACTGGCACTACGCCAAGCGCAACAATCCGCGCAACACCGACGCTTCGTACCTGTATGGCGAACTGGAGAAACGCGGTATTCCGGGCGTCATTATGGAGCCGTTGTTAGGCGGGCGTCTCGCCA
>Ga0310690_10008688_pt1 | contig 12851 bp, 13 predicted proteins | sample AusTroGonzalo_MG_2_FD_207661 | JGI IMG/M metagenome (GOLD analysis project Ga0310690, IMG submission 207661) | Bovine rumen microbial communities from tropical cattle in Woodstock, Queensland, Australia - Gonzalo_04 (v2) (version 2) | ecosystem: Host-associated > Mammals > Digestive system >...
AGTTCGCGACCGACAACGCCCGATTGTTGTTGTTCAGGTTGTTGTTGCCGTTGAAATTCCCGTTGTTGTTCAAATTCCAGCCATTGGAGCGGGAACGGACAAAGGGAACCGCCGCAGCCGAAGCTGCATCAAGGCGCACTGCCGGAACTGGTATTCATGATACCGTCGCCTCCTCTTAACTGTTCTTGCATGCCGGAACGACGGCCATTGTTTGATGCCGCCGTTGACCGTACTTCGCGGGCGATCCTTTCTCGCCACGCGATTATGCCATCGTCAATTCTCTGTATATATCCGTATGATTCTACGCACTTTTTCCCGGGCAGCACCTTCTTGTCGATGCACAGCCGCATCAGGCCTTTCAACACTTCAAAATGCGCAAGAAACCTGTCCGTGTGAACCACCTTCTCGTTTCCGCGCAACTTGTAAGAAAGAGTGAACTCAACAAGCATTGCAGTCGCCGCGTCAAGGATTCTATCGCCAAGCACAGCCCTGTCTCGCTTCGGGATGGCGAAGCGCAAGTTGTACACGACACCAACCAGCTTGTAGGTATCCACGTATATCGGAGTATCGACAACTTTCTTTGACACTTTGAGTTCCTTTTTTTAGGTGCGGGCGCGGCTTCAAAGGCCGCGCCGAAGAAGGTGGAAGGCTAAAGTTCCAAGAGCGCGACCGACAACGCCCGATTGGTGATGAACAGGTTGCCGTTGCCGTAGAAATACCCGTAGTAGTTCAAATACCAGCCATAGGAGCGGGAACGGACAAAGGGAACCCAATAGCGCGAATCGTTCGAGTTCGTGTTTAGCTGTAGCGTGCTGCCGCCGATTTTCGACAGCGTCTTGTTGAACACATCGGCAGCAGGGCTTTTCAGCGTATACTTAACGTTCCTGAAAATGTCCTGCACGATGCCGAGTCCGGGCTGGAACCAGTCACCACGGCGAAGTCCGTCCACATTCGCGAACTGACCGTAGGAACCCCATGTCAGGTTGTGGTTGTATGCGAATTGCGCAGTTCGGAAGAACGCAGAATCGTCGGCCTCGTTCGCATCGACAAGCACCTTCGTCGCAGCCTTGCCGTCCTGAAACAAGACAGAGTTGCTCGCCAGCGAGCAAGGGTACGCAAGCCTGCGAGATTCAAGATACTTTCGGAAGCCCGCCTCGCCTGCACCAAACTTCGCAATCTTTTCAGCCACCTTGTACGTCGTAGCGTCATGAACAGTGATGATCGACTCAGCAGGACCGAGTGTCAGGCCCCAATCTTTGCCGTTCAGAAAGTCGTTCTGCGACCCGTTCGTTCCGCCGTTCCAACCTTCGTTCTTGCTAGCGCCGCCACGACCAGTGAGCCACGCGAACAGCACGTCTACGCTGCATGTCGCACGGTAGCCGACAATTCCTTGAGTATCCTTCGCGTCGCCAGCCGTGATTTTCGCAAGGTCGGCATCGGAAAGCTTGCCGGACGGAATCGTGTAAGAAGAAGACGTCGCACCAGTAAAGAACGGCCCTGCACCACCGACGGTCTTATACAGCACGTAGCACTTGTTGCCACGTACACTCGCCACGACGCCGAGCGCGGTGAAACCAGCAGCGGACATCTTGGCGTTGTCCACGGTATTGCCAGCGATGAACGTCACGGAGCCTTCGGTAACGCCGCTGCCAGGAGTTGCGGCGCTATACACGCTCGTGGTCGGTACGTACACGGCGTCGCCCTGCTTCGGGCGCTTGATGGCCACGTTCACGCCGTCGTAGTGCAGCGTGTGAGTATCGGCCTCCATTGATACGGTTGACTTACCGAGAGTTGCGCGAGCAGACGCGTCGGCGGCGTATGCCGCTGCGTCAGTATACTTGTTGATAAAGTTTGCCATATCCATCCACCTCCAGTTACGTGTTCGGCACCGTGATTGTTACGTTGTTGAGGATTATCATGCCGTTAGCGGCATCGTACTCCGCATCAATGATATCCTGCTTTTCCACGACCTTTTTAAGCACCTTGGTCGTCAGTCTCTCAAGCTGTGGCCCCTTGATGGCCTTATCATCGTATGTCGTCGGCATATAAAGTCACCTCCTACGCATTTGCGGCATTCCATGCCGCGGTGTAAAGCGCATCTACTTCGGAGTCGGTCATCCAACTGATAGCGCCCTGCTTGGAATTCCAGTTGTCGATGTCCGACTGCGAGATGTTGTCAAGCAGGGTCTTGTTCGAGTGCGCGTGCCTTGCAGACGAGTTCGCATCAACCGCACTCTTGTACGCGTCCGTAAAGTTGTTGTCGGTGTGGACGTAGTTTGCATCCTGGACAAGATTCTGCGGCTTGTTCTTGATAAAGTCGTCGGCAGCCGTATTCGTCTGGTTCCAGTCGCTCTGCACGTTGGCTTCAGCACCGGCTTCTATCCCATTAAGTTTGTTCTTGAGCGCATCCGTGAAGTCGTTTGTGGAGAGGCCCTTGCCATCGACCTTGTTGACCTTGCCCGCGAGTAAATCTCGCACGTCGTCACCGCCGACCTTGAGCACTTGCGCATCGAAATCGTCCGCAGTACGGGTGCCGAGGTTTTCAGCAGAGACAGTCTCCTCGACAGCGTGCATGCGTGCATCGAGGTCGTCAAGGGCGGCTGCGACAACCTCGTCCTTTTCCTTCGTGGTTTTGCCCGAAGAAATGTTGTCCAGCTTTTCCTTGTCGGCCGCAGACATGAGGCCGGCAGAGCCGCCGACACCATCGGTGGACGGAGCAGCGGTTGTGTCCGGGATGGTTACCGTGTGTTCGGCAATCGCCGTCGTGTGGCCCATGGAGTCGACCGTAGCGGAGAGCGCCTTGAAGGTTCCTCCGAAGCCTGGTGTCTGCGGCGTCGTGTCGCCCTTGCTTGTATTAGCTCCTGATTCCGGATGGGAATAGACATTCGTCTCCGTCCCGTTGATCTTCACGTTTCCGTTAGTCTGGGACGCCTCGACCTTGGTCGCGCCTGCACTTACGTCGTCAAGTTTCTCCTTGTCCTCTGCGGACATGAGGCCGGCATTGCCGCCGGTACCGCCGGAGGACGCTGTGGCTGTCGTGCTCGGAATTGTCACCGTGTGCTCCGCGAGCGCAGTAGTGTGTCCCTGGGCATCCACAGTGGCAGACAGAGCCTTGAACGTGCCGCCGAAACCCGGAGTCTGTGCCGTGGTGTCGCCCTTGCTGGTGTTTGCGCCACTTGTCGGGTGCGTGTAGACCGTCGTTTCAGTCCCGTCAACCTTGATGTTCCCGTTGGTCTGCGAAGATTCCACCTTGGTCGCGCCGGAGGAGATGCCGTCGAGCTTGACCTTGTCCGCTCCGCTCATGGCGCCGTCCGTTCCTGTTCCGGAGCTGTTCGCGGCAAGCGGGATGTCCACCTTCTTGTTGGCGTCCGGAGCAAGCTCTGTACCGTTGACTTTCACTCCCTGAATGGCGGAGTCGGCCTTGCCGCCTTGCGCCGCCGTGGCAAAATCGGAAGCCTTCTTTCCGCTGTCAGTAATGTCCCCGTTACCGTCGAGTCCGGCGAAGTTACCAGCCGTCGCAGAAGCCACCTTGTCGGCTTTCGAGTCTAGAGACTGCTTGACGAGTTTTTCGCTAGGATAGTGCGTGTCCGTCGGAGTCTGCGACCACGTCGAAACCTTGTTGTTACGGTTCTCGGTGTTGTCCTTGACGACGTTCACGGCGGTAATCTTGCCGTCAACCTCGGTTACCTTCACCTGGACGTTCGTGCCGTCCGAGCTTGTAATCATCGCGTCTAGCGTGTCGATTGCGGCCTTGACAGCTTCGCCAGTAACCAGCTTCGTCTTGTCGGCACCAGTACCGTCGTAGGTGGACATCTTGTCCGTAACCTGTGCGCTAGTGACGGCAATTTGTGCGAACGTAGCGACGATGTCGCCATTGGCGTTCTGCTGGAGACGAGTGAGAGTCATTCCCACGCCGCCCTGCTCGTCAACAACCTGCTGGAGCAGCTTGAACTCGCCATCGTGCGACTGCCATATGGCGTGCGTCACGCCTGCATCCACGTACTTCCACAGCGTAAGGTCTCCACCGGCGCGAACAGGGAGCGAATGCCCGTCGATGGTGACCGTGCCCGAATCCTTGACGTTGACACGGTCTCCGTTGTTGAGGTTCGCCATGGTCCACGAGTTGATCGTGGCTACGGTCTGGCTGCCGCGATACGTACCCTGCCCCGCAATGACGTTCTCGACATACTGCTTCACCTGCACCTTGGTCGCAAGCTTGTCCGCAGAACCCTCTGCGATGGAGCCGCCGTAGACAGTCGCGGCGAGCTTTTCGAAGGTGACGTTGAGGTCCTTTATCTTATCCGTGGTGACTGCATCCGTAGCGATCTTGGATTCCGTAACGGCCCCGTTTGCGATGACAGTAGACAGGTCAACGTTCCCGGAGAGGTCCGTACTTACGGAGCCGCCTACGTCGCCCGAGAGTGCAAAAAGGATGGCGCGGTACAGCTTTACCGCGTTGATGTCATAAATCTGGTTGTTAGTGCGGTCCTTGAACCGCCAATAAGGAAGACTGGCATTGTCAGGCATGAACACCTCCAATTAAAATTCTCGTCATACAAGCTCCCCACGGTAGAAGATGACCTCTCCCGTCCCCGCGTATTCCGGCGGAGCGATCCGGAGTACGGCAGCCTCGCGCGCGGCAGTCTCGGCAGCGATGGCCGCCCTGATGTCCTCATGGGCACTAACATCGACATTATGATTGTTAACAGATGTCGTAACATAATCTCGTACAGACAGGTTTGTAACGGGTTCTCCCGTCGCGGGATTTAGACCTTTATTGACAGACACCGTGCCGTCATAAGACACAACGTCCCCCGACGATTCTCCCGATCTCGATTTTTTTTCGATGAAGTCATTGACTGGGTCGGAAAAAGCCTCAGCGACATTTTCCATCGCCTTCTTTCTGCTACTCTCGCCAGGCTCAATTATAACGACATTCTTCTTGCCAGCCTCGACAAGTCGGTCCTTCAGCGATTCGACAAATTCATCTTGTGCCACATCCGACATAGCTTAACCTATCATGTAGCGGTCCATTATCCATGCCCCTGAATTCGTAGAGAACCATCGATCAACTCCTGGAGCAAGTACGCAAAGATTATTCTGATTCCATTTTACGAACACAAAACCGTCATTCGCAAACGCCAAATTGACAACGTGCAGCTTAAGCCCTTCAGACGGAGTTGCAGTTATGTTGACGATTCGTTGTGGGTGACCGCTAACTCCAGAACCGACAATAGCTCGATATCGCGTCCTGCCGCTAAACGACGCGCTGTCGATATTGACATCGTCAGTTCCTGAATAGTCTTGGACTTTGTCTACAGCCGAATACAGAGCTTTTAACGTAGCCTGATTTGCAGCAATAACGTTCAAGTTCGAATTTCCTTGAACAGTCATACCGCTTTCAAACAAGGCTCCGTCTTTCACGGTAAGAGTTTTCGTAACAATTCCATACAGCAGCGCATTTATCCAGCCATTAAACACAGCTCCGCCATGGACCGTAAGAGAACCGTCCACATGCAGATTTTTTGCAATAGACACGCATTCGTCTATTAGCAACCAAACAATGCTTTGAATTTCAGACCTTTGAAGTTTGACTCCGTTAATCTTCACTGCGTCAGGATCAATCGTCGTCTCCGTGCCGGGATGTTCCGGGTCCTGAACGGACACCGACCCCTTGAATATACGATCAAGAGTCTCACGAAGCAAGTTGTACAACTGATGATTGTCGCTCGGATTTAAAGTTCCTCCGGAATCCACAATCAAATTACATAATTCATCCTGGACCGCCTGGAACCACGCCGCATTCAAACGTGTACCACGAGACAACCCCGGAACGCCATCTCTAAAAATGCCGTCTTGCGTTGTCGAAATTTTCTGCATTATGCAACCTCAATTTCGTATTCAAAAAGGATTTTAACATGCGCCGGGCTTTCGTCTAGTACAACCGCTTCATAATTCGAGTCGCCGAAATCAAGCAGTCTGTCATCACAATAACCGTCACATTCAAAGTAACCAATACCACCAATCATAACATCGGATTTAACAATCACAAAAAAATTCGGGTCCTGTCCTGCAAAATCAACGCCCGCAAACTTTTCCGGATTCTTCCAATATTCATAGACGTTAACTTCAAGCCCAAACAGGGCCGCAACAGACTTGATGTAATTTACAGAACATCCGCATTCGTCTCTAGATATCCTCAGGATCTCTTTTTTGCGGTCTGAATCATCATCGAATTCAAGCCCCCTTTTAGGAAGTCCGAGTTCACTTTCCCACGGCATCAGTTCAGTCGTCGATACCGGCGACGACTCCGTTACCAAGAGCCGAAGCATATTGTACGCCGCAAGAATTCCCGCCGCAAAACCCGAAAAGAGTTTCCACCAATTCCCACCGACACCCGTAAACCACGCGAAACCACGCGGCATGAGACCGATCAAGGCATGGCGAAAATCCTCGGCAGTACGTCGAGGAAGATTCCACAATTTATGTTCGTTTCTTTGCACAGGCATCAGCTTTCTCCGTTGACAAATTCCAGATTACTATCCAAGACTTTCGCAACTTCGGCATAGCGATTGGCGGCATTAATATTCATCTGCACAGATGTAAGAGCGTTCCACGAATTGCCGGACTTTACCTTAAATTCGCTTACAGTAAAAAGTTCAGCAGAAGAGTTCGCACGAATTTCAACCGAAAATTCGCTGAACGAAAAAGACGACCCCGGTTTCATTTTACGGAAGAAAGTCTTGATTGCGGACGCCACGCTATTCCGCACAGATGCAGAAAATGGCGCTACAGAAGCCTTTATTTTAACCTCAATAGGAGTAACACTGAAAACACGAATATCAGCAGTAATCGGGCGGCGAGAATCATCGTTGATCCAGTCTTCAATCACGGAAGTTTTTCCAACCGGCACAGTATAGTCACTGTTATGGTAATTGGCGACCGGGATGCTGACAGAATTCGTGTTCGGCGTATTCGGGAAAACGAAAGCATCCGTAACATACGGGAAACTCATCACCCACTGCCAATAGTCATTTTTTGAACCGCCATGCGGCTGGTTGCGGACGCGATTTAGCAGGCGTTCGCGATATTCCATCGAGGTTTCGCCCCAAAGCTGGGCATTTCCATCTACCATGACCTCAATGGAGCTTCCACCAACAATTGAATCGGCCTCTATCTTTTCTATGCCTTCGACAGCACTTTCCTTGAACTCCAGGAGTTCACCGTCCCACAGATTGTAATTGTCGCCAGCTTCGGCGGCACGTACCGGCAACGAATTCGAAGAACTTGTAACCGTCGTCGTTTCAGTAACCTCAAAATCCAATCCGGTCGTAGAGTCAGTAAGAAAAGTGCCGGATTCAATTTCGACTTCCGAAGTTCCGGAAGCAAGAGTAACCAGCACATAGCCCTCAGCCTTCTGAGGAGGCTTGTGCGGAATTCCATATTCCTCGCCAAATCCGTCAAGAGCTTCGTTGTCGCAAGTCGATATAAAACGATTTTTCCATACCCTTTTCGCAATCAGGCTCAGCAGGTAAAGCATGCCGCCAATAACGCGGGCAAGCACTTTAAGTACGCCCTTCCGCAACACGGAAAGATTACCGTAAAACTGAACGGACAGTTCATTTTCAACAATACGGACAAGTTCGTTCAAGCTCTTAAATTCCATCAGTCTCGCCCCATTTCAACGAATAATCAAATTTTTCATCATCGCCGGAATTTGTCGTAATTGCCACGGCAACAGCAATACTCCCGCCATCGACAGAAGTCGAGCACGACACCGACTTCACCACGCCATCATTGACCATCCACGCAAGAGACTCTTCGACAAGCTTTTTTACTGATTTCGCAGTTGCATCGTCAAGCTTACCCGGGAAAGCTTCGTACAAATAGCCACCAAGAGTCCCGCTTTCGTCAAGAGCGTCGCCCCACCATCCGCCAAAAGATGGCTTCAAGTTTGCACTGTTCCCAAGACGGCGATTCCGAGCGTACGAACCAATAGACAAAATGACGACATTTTCAAGACTCTCGGTTTTAACCAAGTCGCCTACGGCCTTGTCGAAATCAAGGTCGTAATTGCCGTCAGGTCTACGATATAAAGCAAGGTCGCTCATCGAAATAAAGATAAGCGACCATCTTATGCAAAAGTGAATTTTTGACCCATCTTTTTTTTAGCCGATAGGCGTAGGCGGATTCGTCGGACCCGCTGCAGATGTATGGGTATGCATCGCAAGACTTACAGGCTTGGTGGTATTATTGTACGCTTTAACGTCCATCGTGGCTTCTATTCCGCCATTAACAACGAGATTTCCGATAGATTTGCCGGTATTGACAACGACATCACCAGAAGACTCAATTTCGACGCTTCCGTCTTCCTTTAAGTACACATATGAACCAAAAGGAGAATGGACTTTCACTTCGCCAGGTTTCAACTCCGGACAATCTCCACGAGTCGCAATTACAACGCCGTTTTCTCGACTTCCGCCGACAAATATCGCGATACCGTCAATATCGCCCTTGGGGCGGCTCGAAAATCCATACTGCTGCATAAACTCTACATTGCGTCGTTTTTCATCGGCAACAAGGCCGATATCGGACAGCATTTCGCCATCCTTGTACTTGGTTGCAGTAATTACACAACGGCCTACAATCAAACGCAAACGGGCTAAAAGCGGTTCCAAAAATTCCATGTTCATCCCTGCACCGCCTTTTTGATATTAGCCCACGGATCCGCTTTTGCAGCCCTTTTAGTCTTTTCGGGCTGTGGCAAGAAAGAATCCGGTTGTACAAGCGTCAAATTTGTTACCTGACCTTCGGAGCCCCAGGAATATTCAACGCCAGAAATAAGCAAATCCAAAGGCGTGCGGACAAAAAGTTCAGGGGCTAGGAACGAGCATATTACACCAGGTTCCCAAAGCCCACCCGAATGAGTCCAGCCGATAACGCTTGCGTTAACCGCCATAGACTTCGCCTTGCGAACACGGTACTCCCAATCAGCTCGGGACTGTACCTTGTCCTTGTCGACGGAGTTGGAATCCACCAAGACGAACGGTCTTGAACGTTGCATATTTTGATCGTTGGCTACGCCTATAATCTTGCTTTTGGCCTTACCCGTTCCATACACCGTGTACTTCGAAAAACGGTCCGAAAGCGACAAATCCACGGATGCAGAGACAAGATTTTCGCCTTGCCGGAGCATTGGACCACGCGGAGCTTTTTCAGGCGTGAACAAGAATACGGTTCCACGGCCATCAGAGCATGGCATCACTCCGCGTTCTTTGCACAGCTTAGACAATGTTTCGACAGCTTTCGTTCCGGGTTCAACAGAGAAACGGGCAAAGGGCTTGCCAACATCGACATTGTAACGATTCTCAAAACGAATTTCGAACCGTGCACATATCGAGCGGATTATTTCGTCCATCTTTTTGTTTTCCCATTCGAACGGACTCTCGATACAGCAGTCAGACAGATCTATCGTCTTTTCGTTTCCGGAAACGGTCACCTGATGAGAACCCTGCGAAAACGATGTAGAAAACTTATCCACATATCCGGAAAGGACTCTTTCTCCATCGACAGAAATTTCAACAGAGTCTCCCGGGAAAAGATGTACATTGTCGCCATTCTCGGATTCGGCGACAAGAGTCAGAGAAAATTTTGCAGCAATATGGTCGATGGAACGGGATACGTTCGCAGCGGTCCAGTAAGAGAACTTTCGGCCATTGGCAAATACTTCAATCATTTCGAAAGCACCTTCAAAGATTCTCGTGTTACCAAAAGCGGGTCGCCGATGTCATTACGTTCGATAATGTCATCAAGCTTGTCAAGATTTCCGTAACAATCAAAACAAATCGACAGCACATTTCTCGATGCTGACAGAGGTAGTTCAACAACTTCGGCAAGCTTCGACATTTCGTCACGAAGATACTTGAGCGCAGTCGCTTCAAGGTCTGCCAAGTTTGCGTAGTCATCGACAGATTCCATGCTTGACGCAGTAGCCTCGAAGACGGTAGCTACGTTGTCATGCATCTCGCGAGCTTCATCCGCACTGACAAAAGAGCTATTGACCACGGATTGAACGGCCATCGAAGCCGCACTCATAACAACAAGCCTGTCAATTTCAGAAATCAAGCCGGACGCCGTCGAGCCCGAAGATTCAGAAGTTTCACTCCGGGACGACATCACGGCAAGGCTTTCGTTCACATAGTTGTTGAAGCCGCCATCCGGCGACACAGTTTCTTTTGTAAGCGTCAACAAGTCCTGAATGCGGGCTGCAAAATCAGTTGGAGTATTCAAGACAAGCTGGATGTTTTCTCGAATTTTTGAAACCGTCTGTACAAATTCAGAAACATCGCGCATCGATTGACGAACTTTCTCAATCGAATCCATCAAGCTCGACACTTGCGAAGATACCGAATCGACAACCGATTTCGCCTTGTCAATAATGCTGAAATTTTCAGCAAAGTTACCTTTTGCAGAATCAAGATTTTGCTCAGCCTTCGCAATCACCGTTCCACGAAGATCAACGACGCTTCGAGCCGATTTTTTCGGATCTTCCTCCGGAACAAAGGTCGCCTCGCCTTCGGCATACTCGTATACATTGGAAGTGTACTTGAATTTGTATTCAGTGCAGCGGGCGTTAAATTTGCCGTAATAAGGATGAACGAATTCAAACGCACCTTCACGATTGAATGCTTCTTCCAGGCGTTCACGGTCAAGTTCGCAATCTTTACCGACGAGGTAAATGGATAACGAAAAACCCTTTACCTTTTTACCAATATCCTGATTGACATGTTTGTCAGAGAAAGGCAACGCAGTCGTGACGATTTCTCGACCGCCGGATGTTTCGGTTTCCTCGAAAAAGAACGGCACGCCATCGTAAGACGCGGCAATGCATTCCACATAGCCGTTCACCGTATTGACGGTAACTTTTTGGAGAGAATCTGCATATTCGTTACGCCATTCAGCCATCAGATACCCCCAAGCATATAACCGCGAGACCAGTCAAAGTCGCCTTTAGGCGGAGGCGTAATCTTTGTGCCGCGAGGAACATTGTTGAAGTCGACCGCAAAGCGGTTGGTAACGGTCGTGTGGGATTCGCTGATAGCCTGGGCAGCGGATGCGGCAAGAGTGGATTGTGTACCGGAGGAATTCAAATTTACATCGACATCGCTGATGCCAAAGAATTTTTTAACTTTGTCAGGAAATCCGCTAAACAGCCCAAGAATAGAACTTTTAATTTTTCCCATAAAATTAAGCAATCCATTAAGCTTATCCATAAAGAACCCACTAACAGATTCAGCAATAAACGAAAAAACTTCACCGCAAGACTCAGCGATTTCTGAAATCCACATTTTTACCGCATTAAAGAACTCATCAAAAGTAAGAGTTCTTAGCATATCCCAATTATCATAGATTTGCTTGACAATGATTCCGATTTCAACAAGGACTGCAAGCACGCCGCCGAACGTACCAAAGAAAGCGCCTGCACCTAAAGTCAAGAACGTAAGCTTTATTGCAGTCCACGCGGCCCACAAAACCGTTGTAAGAGCAGTAATTTTTGCAACCCATTTTATAACACTGAACAAGACCTTCCCTATCGAGTAAACGGCTTTCGCTACAGCACCGGCCAAAATAACGATATTAACCAAAGCGGGAGAAAAATATCCGACAATCCCCACTAAAGCTGTCGTCTTCGTACCAATTTTATCAACGATTTTAAATATCTTGTCAATATATCCAGGAATTTTAGGTAAAATATCTATAACAAAAGATGAAACCGCTTTCCCAATTTCAACGAGCTTCGTTTTTAAATCAGAACCACTTTCTTTCAAGTAATTTCTGATAAATTTAAACATGTCAATAAACGTCGGGAAAAGTTCCTGCATCACAGAAACTTTTAAAGAATCAAAAGACTCCTGGACTTTCTGCAGTTCATCATTAAAAAGTTCAGCATTTTCAGCCCCCTCTTCGTCAAGCCCTCCGCCATTTTCCTTAAAATCTTTATACGCCTGAAAAAGTCCATTCGAGCCGCCTTTAAAAAGCTCGGACATTTTTTGACCACTTTTTCCAAAGAGTTCTTGAGAGACAAAAGCTTTCTGCTCCGCAGATTGAAGCTTCGTATAACCATCAGCAACATCCGCAATCACCGAGCTGACATCTCTATAATCAGCGAGCTTAGCACCCTTCGGAAGCAACGATGTAATTTTCTTTGCGGAGAGCTTATCGCCAACGCGAGCCTTGCCTAAAGTCACGTTGAACTTTTTAAAAGCAGAATCGAATTCTTCAACAGACATTCCAGAATGCTTGGCTGCAGAAGCTAGTGCTTGATATTCATCAACCGTAACGCCCAACATCTTGGATGTCTTGGCAACATGATCGCCACGGCCAGCCACATCGACAAATTTTGTGTAGACCTGCTGAATTCCAGCAAAAGCGCTTTTAATGCTACCAGCCGCATTTTTTGCAGCGAGGCCCAAAGCAATAAAGCTCTGAGCTCTATACATCTTTTTTAAGCCTTTATTGATATCGTCAATGCCTAATGCGGCACGAACAGAAGAAACTCTAACATCGTTCAATCCGCCAACAACGGATTTTAAGATTCCTTTGTCAAATTTAAAGCCAAAAAAAGTATTGATTTTGTTACCCATACCACAAAAATAAATGGCATGGATTAATTTTACATCTTTTTAACCCATCTTTTTTTAAAAGATATCTTTCAAAAAATAAAGACCTATGGCAGAAGATAAAGATGCAGGAACATTAAAAACGCCCATCAACGTCATGGTGGCAAAATCTGAGTCCATATCGGACAGAATATAATACCGAATCAAAGTCAGGACTATCGACACCCCGCA
>Ga0310690_10008689_pt1 | contig 12851 bp, 6 predicted proteins | sample AusTroGonzalo_MG_2_FD_207661 | JGI IMG/M metagenome (GOLD analysis project Ga0310690, IMG submission 207661) | Bovine rumen microbial communities from tropical cattle in Woodstock, Queensland, Australia - Gonzalo_04 (v2) (version 2) | ecosystem: Host-associated > Mammals > Digestive system >...
GTCCAGTTCCCCGGTGCCGATCCCATCGAGGTGTCTGCCGCCGACGGTGATTCCTTCAAAGTGGTGGTTCCTGCAGATGCACAGCCCGGCAAGATCAAGGTGACTACCGCTTCCGGTACCGCCCAGTCCGTGTTCATGTACAAGGACAGCCGCGGCATGCTCTTCGACTTCGACGGCATGACCGGCCTGGACAACCACGGTTGGAACGGTCACAGCAGCAAGGATGACGACGGAACCGGCATCAACGGCCGTTACTTCCAGTTCGGCGACGGTGCCCTGGAACTGAAGGGTGATTGGGAAGAGTCCCAGTACTCCTTCGTCTATTGGCCCGGCAGCTGGAACGAACCCGAAAACTACATGGACGGTTCCTGGCATACCCCTCGTCTGTGCGACATCGTGGACTTCTCCAAGTGGAACAACATGGCCCTCAAGTTCGAGATGTGCATCCCCGCTTCCAATCCCTGGAAGAACACCCCCATGCAGATCGTAACGGGTGGCGTGGATCTGATTTCCTTCGGTGCCGTTACCACGGACATCTTCGGTAACGCCTGCGCCGGCCAGAACAATACCTACATGAACGGAGAAGCCGCTCCCCGTGTGTTCTACCAGCCTTGGGAAGCTACCGGTTCCTTCGATACGGACGGCAAGTGGATTACCGTAACCCTCCCGCTCACGGAGTTCAACAAGAGCTGGACCGGCGCTACTGTCACCACCGAAATCTCCGCCTCTACCTTCGCCAGCATGTGGTTCTTCATCTGCAACGGTGGCATCGAATACCCCGAAGCCTCCTGTACGCCGATCATCAAGATTGACAACGTACGTGCTGTTCCCATCAAATAAACTGACGCGCATATGAAAAAGATATTCAAATATTCTGTCATCGTCTCGCTCTGCGCCGCTCTGGTGTCCCTCGCCGGCTGCCAGAAGAACAAGGAGCTGGATGTAGACCCGTTGGGTGCGGACTTCGCTTTCAGCGGTATTGCCCCCAACCCGGTGATGCGCAGCGGTGTCCTCCGCATCTTCGGCCGCAGCCTGGACCAGGTGCAGGAGGTACAGTTCGCCGGTGACGTTACCGTGACCGACTTCGTACAGCTGCACAAGGGTGCCAAACTGGACACCCTGGAAGTGATCGTTCCGCTGGAAGGCCCCCAGGTGGGCAAGGTGACCCTCGTGGCCAAGGATGGCCGCAAGCTCTCTTCCATGGCGGACCTCACCTTCACGGAACCCATCGAAGTGGAGTCCTTCACGCCCGCTACCGTCCTTTCCGGTGATGTTATCACCTTCAAGGGCGAGTACCTGAACGATGTGAAGGAAGTGATCTTCTCCGGTGAAGGTGCTTACTCCGTGGCCTTCGAGTCCCAGTCCCGTCACGAACTGAAGGTCAAGGTGCCGGCCACCGCCGTCAGCGGTCCCGTCATCCTGTCCGACGTGAACGAGGTGGAGGATGAGAATTCCATCCCCAACCATATCTACACCAAGACGGACCTGACGGTGGGCAATCCTACCGTCAACAAGGCCGCCAAGGCCACCTTCAAGAGCGGTGACGTCATCACCGTGAAGGGTGCCCATCTGGACATGATCCAGAACGTGGCTGTCCCCCAGGTGGCTTCTGTGGAATTCACCGTGGCTGCGGATGCCGCTTCCCTCAGCTTCAACCTGCCTCCCAAGGCTTCCGATGGCAATATCGTCCTCACCTCCTTTGCTGGTGTGGAGTTCGACGCCGGTGAGATCGAGACTGTGAGCGTGACCGAACTGAGCGTTCAGTCCCTGGCCGACGACGGCCGTTACAAGGCTGGCTGCGAGGTGGAAATCTCCGGCTCGGACCTGGATCTGGTGACCAAGGTTGAGTTCACAGGTGCCGAGGCTTCCTGGTATGTCCGCAAGGATAAGATCGTTGCCACCCAGCCCGCCGGCGCCAAGGACGGTGCCGTGACGGTGACCCTGGATTCGGGCAAGCAGGCCTATTCCGAGGAGATCGAAGTGGTGAAACCCGTCATTGAAGGCTGGAGCGAGGGCGAGACCTGGACCGCCGGTCAGGACGTGATCACCATCTCCGGTCAGGACCTGGATCTGGTGGAAGGCGCCAAGATGGGCGACAAGGCCCAGAGTTTCATCGAGTGCGCATACGAATTCGATACCGATGAGGCCGGCGCCACCGTCGTGAAGGTCCAGATCCCTGCACAGGCCTACAGCGGCCCCATCACCCTTACCTCCGCCGCCGGTTACGAGACCGCCACGGATGCCCTTACCGTCGTCTACGACGAGGCCGTCTACATCAAGTTCGACGAGCCTTCCTTCGGCCTGGGCCAGAACATCTCCTTCACCGGTAAGAACCTCCTCCAGATCGACCAGGTGTATGTGAAGGGCAAGCGCGTGACCAACTTCGCTGTCCGCGCCGACAATGCCATGGCTTTCGCCATTCCGGACGGCATCGGTCCTGGTGTGTATCGCCTGGCCCTGGTCCTGATGGACGGCTCCGAGCTCACCTGGCCCGTTCCCTTCGAGATCACCGCTCCGTTCACGGAGACCTTCTACTGGGAAGGCAACGAGGACCTGGGCAGCTGGAGCAACCAGCCTTACCTGGGTGGCGACGGCGCCCTGGCCGGCAACGTCGTGGTGGGTGACATCCTCCGCGTCTACTACGCTCCTTATGCCAGCTGGTGGCAGATGGAGATCTTCGACGGCCACTGGGCCGGTCAGCTCGCCAAGATTACCGCTGAAACTGCGGATCCCGATGCCACGTACTACGCCATCGAAATCACCGACGATAACATCGGTGTCCTGACCGCTTCCGCCGGTTGGGGTGGTGTCCTGGTGGTCCAGGGTGAGAGCGTGACCGTCACCGGCATGTCCATCATCCACTTCGGCGCGGCCGAGAAGCGCACCACCATCTGGGAAGGTTCCGTGACGGTCGGCGACTGGGATAACTCGATGGGCGCGCTCTCTTGGGGCGGTTATGACTGGTCGACAGTCCAGGCCGGCACCAAACTCGCCGTATCCTTTACCACCAGTTCCGACGATGCCGTGATGCGTTTCGGCAACGGCAGCTGGGCTGCTATTCCCAGCACGGCCGGCCTTGCGAAGGATGGCAACATCCCGATTGCCGGACTCACCAGTTACGAGTTCGAACTCACCCAGGCGGATATCGATGAACTGGTCGCCAACGGCGGACTGGTCATTTGCGGTGCCTTCTGGACCATCACCGAGGTTGCGCTCGTGACCATGGAGACCGTTGGTCCGCAGGAGAAGATCATCTGGGAAGGTGAATCGGTCGTTACCTGGGACGGTGGGGCCGTGACGGCCCTGTCCTGGGGCGGTTACGACTGGTCCACCGTTGAGGCCGGAACCCTCCTCTGCGCCCATTACACCATTACCGAGGGCGCCGAAGGCGGTTGCATCCGCTTCGGCAACGGCAGCTGGGCTGCTATCCCCAGCACGGCCGGCCTGGCCCAGGATGGCAACCTGCCGCTGGTCGATGGGGGTGTCCACGAGGTGGAACTCACCCAGGCCGACCTGGACGAACTGGTCGCCAACGGTGGCCTGGTGGTCTGCGGAACCGGTTATACCATCACACAGATTGGCTTGAAGTAAGCCTTGCACATTTTAATCCGGAGGGGGCTGATCCCCCCTCCGGGTTCCATTTAATAACACTATGAAAAGAATTCCTCTTCTGATTCTGATAGCGGCTGCTTTGTTGGCGGTGGGAGCCTGTTCCAAGACGGATCCAGCCCCCGCTCCGTCGCCGGAGCCTTCCGGCCAGGAGGAGCAGCAGGAGGAACAGAAAGTGGAGGAGCAGGGAGAGGGGCAGGAGGAGGAGCCTCCTGTGATACCCCAGGCAGAGGAATACGATACCGCACTCACCAATCCCAAGGCCAGCCCGGAGGCCAAAAAGGTCTACGAATTCCTGCTGTCAACCGCAGGAGAGAAGATGCTCAGCGGCGTACAGTCCGGGGGCACCGCCAACAACAACGAAACATCGGAGGAGATTTTCAAGATGACCGCCAGGCATCCCGCGCTGGTGGGCTACGATTTTATCTTCCTGGCGTATTCGCCCACCCCGGAAAGCTGGCTCTGGCAAGTCAATTATGGGGATATCTCCGCCGCCAGGGAGCAGTGGCAGAAGAACGGGCTGGTCTCTTATATGTGGCATTGGAATGTGCCCGCCACGGAGAAGTATTGGGAAGAGGCCCAAAACGGGCACATCGACGGCTACGCCTTCTATAGCAAGGATACCCCCTTCAGCATCCAGAACGCCCTGACGGAAGGGACCTGGGAACACCGCTTCATCCTCCAGGATATTGAAAAAGTGGCCGGCTACCTCAAACTGCTGCAGGCGGAGGGCATCCCCGTGCTTTGGCGTCCCCTGCATGAGGCGGCCGGCAACTATGACGTGTACGGCCCCAACGGCGCCTGGTTCTGGTGGGGGCGCGGCGGCGCCGATGCCTGCAAGCAGCTCTGGAAACTGCTGCGGGACAAATTGGAAGGGGAGTACGGCCTGGACAATCTCATCTGGGTGTGGACCCTGGATGCCACCCCGGGTGCAGAAACCCAGTATGCCGGCTGGTATCCCGGCAACGACCTGGTGGATATCGTGGGCGTGGATATCTACGCCGATGATATAGCCACCAAGGAACGCCAGTACAAGGCCGCCGTGGCCCTGTCTGCCGGCCACAAACTGGTGACCGTGAGCGAATGCGGCAACATCCCGGAGCCTTTCCAGTGCCTGGGAGCAGGGGAGGACTGGGCCTGGTTCATGACCTGGGACCTGGAAAGTTATCCCCTCAATACGCCAACCTATTGGAAACAACTGATGACATCGGCCCGGGTGCTGTCCCGTGAGCAGATGCCGTCCCTTAAATAACTGACAGTATGAGCAATCTGACTCGATTCTTTCTTCCGTTAACCGTTATCTTCTCCACCCTTTGCTGTTGTGGAAAGGACAATGGCGGCGGTTCCCAGGAACCGGAAAATACCGCTCCGACGGCCATCACCCTTTCCCAAACCTCCTTTGTGGACCCCGCAGAAGGAGGTTCGCATGAGGTGACCATCACCGCTCCTTTCCGTCCCAAGGTGGAGATCCCTTCGGCTGCCGCCAGCTGGATCACCCTGAAGGACGGCACCTGGGACAAAGTCAAGTATACCATCACGGTCACGCTCACCGTGGCGGCCAACGCCACCTACGAGACCCGAGAAGCCGAGCTTTCCGTGACGGCCACCGGGGCTTCCGCCGTGACGCTCAAAGTGAGCCAGGCCGCCAAAGAGAAGCCTGTGGAACCTCAGCCGGGAGAGGAGAGTGATGTCCTCGCCCGCGCCCAGGAACTGGGCCTGGGCTGGAACATGGGCAACCACATGGATGCCATCAACAACGGCGTTTCCAATGAGACCTGCTGGGGCAATCCCAAGGCGACGCAGGCCACTTTCACGGGCGTGAAGGCCGCCGGTTTCACCAGCGTGCGCATCCCCGTGACGTGGATGGGCCATATCGGCGCGGCGCCGGACTACAAGATCGAAGACGCGTGGATGAACCGCGTGGCCGAGATTGTGGGCTATGCCGAGAACGCCGGCCTGAACGTCATCCTGAATACCCACCACGACGAGGACCACGGCGACAACCACTGGCAGCACCTGAAGAATGCGGTGGACAACGCGGCCACCAACGAGGAGATCAAGAAGGAGATTGCGGCCGTGTGGACACAGATTGCCAACAAGTTCAAGGACAAGGGTGATTTCCTGATGCTGGAGAGCTTCAACGAGCTCATCTATGGCACTGAGTGGTATGCCACCTCCAATGTGGAGAAGAAATGCGGTGTGATCAATGAGTGGAACCAGGTGTTTGTGGACGCCGTGCGCGCCACGGGCGGAAACAACGCCACCCGCTGGCTGGGCGTCCCCGGCTATGCCGCCAGCCCCAATTTCCTCAAGTATCTGACCATTCCCGACGATCCCGCCAAAAAGACGATGCTGGCCTTCCACTGCTACGACCCGTACGACTACACCATCGGCGACAAGCAGAATCCCGACTGGGGCCATACCGGAACCTCCCACAAGAATGGCGAGAACGAGATCAAGAGCCTCTTCTCTTCCATCTATACCACCTATGTCGCCAAGGGCATTCCCATCTACATGGGCGAGTTCGGCTGCTCCCTGCGCGATAAGAACAACACCAAGGCCTGGGCCTACTATCTCTATTATCTGGAGTATGTGGTGAAGGCCGCCAAGACTTATCACATTCCGGCCTTCCTGTGGGACAACGGTGCCAAGGGCGCCGGCAAGGAATGCCACGCCTACATCGACCATGGCACCGGTAAGTACGTCGGGAACTCCTCGGAGCCTGTGAATGCCATGGTGAAGGCCTGGAACAACGAGAGCGCTTCCTATACGCTGGACAGTATTTACGCTAATGCCCCTTCGTTCTGATGAAAAAGATGTTCCTATTGGCAACTGCAGCGCTCCTGACGGCCTGCGGCTCCGGCGATAAGAAGCCGATGGATACCCCAAGGGACCGGCTCGCCCATCAATTGTTCGCCTGGGCGGAGAACGGTCAGATTGCTTATGGTCACCAGGACGACCTGGCCTATGGTCACGCCTGGTGCGTGGAGGACTGGGAGAACGATCCCCTGGAACGGTCGGACATCAAGGCCGTCACCGGCCATTATCCGGCCGTGATGGGCTTTGACCTGGGCGGTATCGAGCTGGGAAACGAAGCCAACCTGGACGGCGTGCCCTTCGGCCTCATCCGGAAGGCTGCCCTGAAGCAGATCGAACGGGGCGGCGTGGTGACTTTCTCCTGGCACCCGCGGAATCCCCTCACGGGGGGCGACGCCTGGGACGTCAGTTCCAATCAGGTGGTGAAATCCGTCCTGGAAGGCGGCGAGAAGCATGACGAATTCATGCTCTGGCTGCAGCGTGCGGCCGATTTCGTGGAATCCCTGGGACCGGACGTGGCGGTGATCTTCCGTCCCTGGCACGAGAATACCGGCAGCTGGTTCTGGTGGGGCAAGGACCTTTGCTCCGAAAACGAGTACCGGGAACTGTTCCGGCTCACCTGGGTGTATTTCACCAAGAAAAGGGGGCTGGAGAATCTGCTCTGGTGCTATTCGCCCAATGGTCCCGTCATTCCCAAGGAGTATATGGGCCGCTATCCCGGCGATGAATTCGTGGACATCCTGGCCGCGGATTTCTATGAGTTTGCGGGGCCGGAAGGCCTGCAGGAAAGCGGCAGCCGTTTTGGTGCGGTGCTGCGGGATATGCTGGTGAAGCTCTCCGCCATGGGGCTGGAGCACGAGAAATTGATCTGCCTCAGCGAAACGGGCATGGAAGGACTCCCGGACCTCCATTGGTGGACGGAAGTGCTCTATCCCGCCATCCATGAGTTCCCCATTTCCTATGTCCTCACCTGGCGCAACGCCCACGACAAGCCCGGTCATTTCTACGGGCCTTGGGAAGGTTTTGCCGGTGCCGCGGATTTCAAAGCCTTCAGTGAACTGGATTCAATCGTATTGTTAGATGAATAAGCTGTCCCTGCGCCTGCTCCTTGCGGCGCTGTTCCTGTCCCTCTCCCTGCATGCCCAGCCTCTGCGCCTGGCGCATGTCTTCTCCGACCATGCCGTCTTTCAGCAGGAGGCCCAGCTTCCCGTATGGGGCTGGGGCCAGCCCGGCCAGTCGGTCAAGGTTACCCTGGGCGGTCAGACGGTCCAGACGAAGGTCCAGACCGACGGTTCCTGGCGGGTGACCCTCCGCACCTGGAAGGCCGACGGGAAGCAATACACGCTTACCGTCCAGTCCGGCCGGTACAACCTGCGGGTGAACGACATCGTCCTGGGCGAGGTCTGGCTCTGCAGCGGCCAGTCCAACATGGAGATGCCGGTTTCCGGCTTCGGCTTCCAGGAAGTGGAAGGCGGTACGGATGCCATCATGGATGCTGCGGAAACGGCTCCGGCCGTGCGCGTGTTCAACATCAAAACCGGCAAATGCACGGCCCCCCAGGCCGACGTAGAGGCCACCTGGGCCTATTCCAACGGCGAGATTACTGCCTGGACATCGGCCGTGGCCTATTTCTTCGGCAAGCGGCTGACCAAGACCCTGGGGGTTCCGGTGGGCCTCATCGTGAATGCCTGGGGCGGCAGCCGGATCGAGCCGTGGATGACCCGGAAGGCCATCGACGGTGCCGGTCTTACGCAGGAGGAACTGGATGCCGTCTATGCCGTCCAGGAGAAAGAGGACAGTTGGCCCGAGACCCCGGAACTGATCTGGAACGGCCGGGTGAAACCCGTCGCCGGCTATGCGGCCAGGGGAATCATCTGGTACCAGGGCTGCTCCAACATGAACCAGACCCACTGCTATGACAAGTTGCAGAAGGCCATGGTGGAGCTGTGGCGGAAGGAGTGGAACAGCTCCCTTCCTTTCATTTTTACCCTGCTGGCCCCCTATGAACATGGCGATGCCAACGGCCGCTGGCGTCCCGCCTTTGTTGAGAATCAGCTCCATACGGAGGAAATCCTGGACCAGTCCTGGGCCGTCTGTACGGAAACGCTTGGCAGCCTCACCACCATCCATCCCGCCAAGAAGCGGGAAGTGGCGGACATGATGGTCCAGCGCGCCCTCCAGAACGTGTACGGCGTGAATCCGGGCGTGTCCCTGGAGCTGCCGCGCCTGAAGGACGTGGTCTATGCGGAAGACGGCCTGGTGAAAGTGACCCTCACCCAGGTGTGGTCCAACCTGATGTCCATCAGCGCCCGGGATATCGTGGGCTTCGAACTGGCCGGAGAAGACCGTGTGTTCCATCTGGCCCAGGCCCAGGTGGACTGGGACGGCGAGACCATCCTGGTCCGCTGCCCGGACGTCCCGCGCCCCGTGGCCGTCCGCTATGGCTGGCGCAACTGGATGGACGCCAACCTCCAGAAGAGCAACGGCATCCCGGTTCCGCCGTTCCGCTCTGACGATTGGTAGTATATAAATGATTGAAATTATGAAAGTTGCATTCAACGCGCTGGTTGTGGCTGCCGTCCTCCTGTTGGCCGGTTGCCAGGGGAAGGATGTCAAAGTGCGGACAGAAGCAGGTACGGTACGCCTGCAGGTGATTTCTCCGGAGATCGTTCGGGTGAGCGTTTCGCCCGACGGCCGTTTCCGGGATCGCAACAGCCTGGTTGTCCTGCCGCAGCAGGCGGATGCAAACTATACGCTCACCAAAGCTCAGGGTGAGCTGAGGCTGGAGACCTCGGCCCTGAAAGTGACGGTATCCATGGCCGACGGAACCGTTCAGTTTTTCAGGGCCGATGGTACTCCTTTGGCCCTGGATGGCCACGCAGCCTTCCAGCCTGTGGAGGTGGAGGGCAAAAAGGCCTGGAGTACCACGGTAAGCTATGCCTCGGCTCCGGACGAGGCCTTTTACGGCCTGGGACAGCATCAGGCCGGGGAACTGGACCACAAAGGCCGCCGCGAGGAGCTGTACCAGTACAATACCAAGATCAGTGTCCCGCTGGTGGTTTCCAACAAGGGCTACGGAATGCTCTTCGATACGTACTCCCAGAGCCGATGGGGCTCTGCGGAGCCATACCGGCAGTTGGGCGAGGTTTTCGACCTGGAGCTGGAGGGCCGCTATGTGACCCGCGAAGGACAATCCCTCGTCCGCCAGGAGGATTCCCTGTATTTCGAGACCGAATGGGCCATCCGGAACCTGCCGCAGGGCGTTTTCTCTAATGTCCGATACCAGGGGACCCTCACCGCCCGCGAGAGCGGTGATTACCATTTTATCCAGTACTATGCTGGTTTCCAGCGCACGGAAATGGGCGGGAAGGACGTGATGAGCCGCCGCTGGCGTCCGGCCTGGAACCCCAACAGTTACAAGTTCACCGTCCACCTGGAAGCGGGGGAGACCGTGCCCTTTGCCATCGACTGGGAGCCGGACGGCGACGTCTCCTACATCGGCCTCCGCGTAGCGCCCCTGGAGACCCCCGAGGCGGAATCCCGCCTCACTTTCTGGAGTGAATGTGAGCCTCTGGCCGATTACTATTTCATCGCAGCCGATGACTATGACGGGGTCATCAAGGGCTACCGGCAGCTGACCGGAAAGGCGCCGATCATGCCCAAGTGGGTTCTGGGCTTCTGGCAGAGCCGGGAGCGTTACAGCACACAGGAGGACCTGCTGGGGACCCTTGCGGAATTCCGCAGCCGCCACATCCCGGTGGACAACATCGTGCAGGACTGGCAGTATTGGAAAGACGACCAGTGGGGGAGTCACGCCTTCGATCCGGAGCGCTATCCGGACCCGGAAGGCATGCTGGACAGCGTCCACGCCCTCCATGGCCGTTTCATGATTTCCGTCTGGCCCAAGTTCTACACCAACACGGAACATTATCAGGCGCTGAAGGAGGCTGGTTATGTCTATCTCCATGCGGAGGAAGACAGTCTCCGGGACTGGCTGGGCCATACGCAAAGCTTTTACGATGCCTATGCCCCCGGCGGCCGGAAACTCTTCTGGCAGCAAATGGACGAGAGCCTCTATACCCGTTATGGCCGCAAGATTGACGCCTGGTGGATGGACGCCAGCGAGCCCAACCTCCGGGACTGCCTCCCGATGGAATACCTCAAATGGCTCACCACGCCCAACGCCCTGGGCTCCAGCACGGAATACCTGAACGCCTATGCCCTGGTGAATGCCCAGGCCATCTATGAGGGCCAGCGCAGCGTGGAGCCGGACCGGCGGGTCTTCCTCCTTACCCGCAACGGTTTTGCGGGCCTGCAGCGCTACAGCACCGCTTCCTGGAGTGGCGACATCGGCACTTCCTGGACGGATTTCCGGATGCAGATGGCCGCGGGGCTCAGTTATTCGATGAGCGGCATTCCGTTCTGGGGCATGGATATCGGCGGTTTTTCCGTGATGAGCAAGTTCTATCAGCCCGATGCCGCCGCAGAGTGGCAGGAGCTCCAGACCCGCTGGCACCAGGCCGGAGCCTTCGTCCCGCTGTTCCGCACCCACGGGCAGTGGCCCCGCCGGGAGTTGTGGAACATCGCCCCGGAAGGCTCGCCCGCCTATGAGAGCATTCGCTGGTACATGCAGTTGCGCTACCGCCTGATGCCTTACCTCTATTCCCTGACGGCCAAGGTGTACTTTGACGATTATACCCTCCTGCGCGGCCTGCCGATGGATTATCCGGACGATCCGGAAGTGAGGGACCTCTCCGACCAGTGGATGCTGGGCCCGGCCTTTATGGCCTGCCCGGTGTACGAATACGGCGCCCGCAGCCGGGAGGTCTATTTCCCGGAAGGGATTTGGTACGACTTCTATACCGGCAAGTCGCTGGAGATTTCCGGTCAGGCCGGGAATGACGGGGCGTCCTGCCCGGCCTTCCGTACGGTTGCGGCGCCTTACGAGCGCATGCCGCTCTTCGTGCGGGCCGGTTCCATCATTCCCATCGGCCCTGCCATGGAGTGGAGCGACCAGAAGCCGGCGGATCCCATTCTCCTGCTGATCTTTGCCGGGGCGGATGCCCAGTTTACCCTGTATGAGGACGATGGCCTCAGCTATGGCTATGAGCGGGGGGAATATGCCACCATCGATATCCACTGGGATGACGAATCCCGCAAGTTGACCCTGGCGGCCCGTCAGGGGTCTTTCCCCGACATGCTGCCGCTCCGGTATTTCAAGGTCCGCGTGGTGGACCCGGAGCATCCCTTCGCCTTTGATCCGGATACGGAGCAGGTTTTCTATTTGACGTACGACGGCACCCGTCACGCTTCCCATATTATGTTTTTTGACTGATTCCTGATATGAAATTGCACTTTGACTTCGTATGCACTGCCCTTGCTGCAGTCCTGCTGTTTTCCTGTAAGCCCACCGGCGGAGGCCCTGCCGCCATTCCTGCGGATCCTGCCGTGGAAGCCAAGGTGGAGGAAGTTCTCAAGCGGCTGACCCTGGAAGAAAAGGCCGGCCAGTTGGTCCAGCTCAATATCTCCGTGCTGGAGGATGCCTCGCGCGAGGCCATCGACCCGGCCAAACTGGACAAGATTATCGGGGAATACAAGGTGGGCTCCATCCTCAACGTGATGCACGACGTGGCGCATACCCGCGAGCAGACCGCCGCGATGGTCCGGCAGATCCAGGAGAAGTCGATGGAAGCCATCGGCGTCCCCTGCATCTATGGCATGGATATGATCCACGGCGCGTCCTATCTGGTGGAGGGCTCCCTGTTCCCGCAGGAAATCAATCTGGGCGCCACCTTCAACCGCGGTTATGCCAAGTGGATGGGCGATGCCATGGCCTATGAGACCCGCGCCGCGCAGGTGCCCTGGGTGTTCTCTCCGGTGATGGACCTGGGCCGCGACCCGCGCTGGCCGCGCCTTTGGGAAAGCTTTGGCGAGGATCCCTACCTCCAGGCCGAAATGGCCCGGGAGGAAACCCTGGCCCTGCAGGGTGGAGACCCCAACCACGTGGACCTGACGCACGTGGCCGTATCCCTGAAGCATTTCGTGGGCTACGGCGTCCCGCATACCGGGAAGGACCGCACCCCGGCCTACATCGCCGAGAACGATCTCCGGGAGAAGTACTTCGCTCCGTTCCTGGCCTGCTTCCGCGCCGGCGCTCTCACTGCCATGGTGAATTCGGCCTCCATCAACGGAATCCCCACCCACGCCAATGCATTATTGCTGAGCGGCTGGGTGAAGGAGCAGCTGAACTGGGACGGCCTCCTGGTCACCGACTGGGCCGACATCGACAACCTCTGGCAGCGGGACCACGTGGCCGCGGACAAGCGCGAAGCGGTGAAACTGGGCATCAATGCCGGCATCGACATGATCATGGACCCTTATGATCCGGAATGCTGCAAGGTCATCGTGGACCTGGTGAAGGCTGG
>Ga0310690_10008694_pt1 | contig 12845 bp, 13 predicted proteins | sample AusTroGonzalo_MG_2_FD_207661 | JGI IMG/M metagenome (GOLD analysis project Ga0310690, IMG submission 207661) | Bovine rumen microbial communities from tropical cattle in Woodstock, Queensland, Australia - Gonzalo_04 (v2) (version 2) | ecosystem: Host-associated > Mammals > Digestive system >...
ACATATTGTTTCCGATTGTTTCCGCGTTTAATCTTACCCTTTAATTTACACGAAAAAATACGTTTTGCACGGATAAAAAAAACTTTTGCACGGATAAAAAAAACTCTTGACAAAACGTTTTTTATATGTTAAATTTAGACAAAATAGATATAAATAAGGAATAAAAAAATGAGTAAATTAGAAACTGTAAAACTAAAAGCAAGAAGAAGAGATTCGGCAATTATTGCCTCTGGTTCTACGCGGAATCTTTCTGCTGAGGAACAGGAAAAATTGAACGGACGTCGCGAAGAAATTGAACACGCAATACTTAACAACAAAGTGCGTTCTTATTTAAAGAAAGTACTCGGTCTGAACTTTAAAGGTATTGCGAGCCATACTGGTTACCCTATTTCCGAAAAAGATGCTTTAGCAAGGATTGAAAAACACCAACAAGCTCTCAGAGACGTTTTGAAATTTGGCAATAAAATTGACCGCAGTCGATTGAAATAAAAATTTTTTCATCTCCTCCTAAGAGCCGTCCTTTAAGGGCGGCTTTTTTTATAATGAAAATCCCCTCAAACCGAGGGGATTTTTTTATTCTTCGCTTGTTTTCTTTAAGTCTGCCGCAACTTTGGGATGGCGTAGCAGTTTTTCAATTCGGTCAACCTCGATGAAAGTGTCATCTGCCCTGAAAGTGATGTCCGGTGTGTATCGAAGCTGAAGTTTACTGCCGATTTGCTTTTTGAACACACCCTTTTCGGCGTTGAGCATTTCAAGCACTAAGCCTAAGTTTTGGCCGTTTAATGTCATCACATAAATGGTGACATATTTCAAATCCGGCGAAACACGAACTTCAGTGACCGTGATGAACGCTTTACGAATTTCTTCAGCGCGCAAATCACCTTTTTCCAAAACAGACGTGATGACGCGCTTAATTTCTTGCGCCACTCTTAGTTGACGCTGCGAAGGTTCTTTATCTGCCATATCAGCCTCCTATAATTTTGCCGCAATCGTTTCAAGCTCATAACACTCAATATAATCACCAACTTGAATGTCGTTGTAGTTTTCAAAGCTCATGCCGCATTCATAGCCCTCGCGGACCTCTTTGACATCTTCTTTGAAACGTTTGAGTTGAGCCAAATTGCCATCGTGAATAACCACATTATCGCGAAGCAAGCGGACTTTTGAACCACGTTTAACAAGGCCTTCTGTAACCATGCAGCCACCGACTTTACCGACACCCGTGATGTTGAAGACCGTGCGAATTTCGGCGTAACCCAAAAGTTTTTCCTTAATTTCAGGTGAAAGCAAGCCTTCTAAGCCTTTTTTCACGTCATCAACCACATCATAAATGATGGAATAATATTTGATGTCTATGCCGTCACGGCGAGCCATATCACGCGCTTGCGGATTGGCACGAACGTTAAAGCCGATGATAAAACCGTCAGAAGCTTTGGCAAGTGTGACATCTGATTCCGAAATCGGGCCGACAGCCGAGTGCAAAATTTGAACGGAAACTTCATCATTTGAAAACTTCGTGATGGCACCTTCAATTGCTTCGACAGAACCCTGAACATCCGCCTTAATAATGACAGATAAGTGTTTTGATTCACCGGACTTAATTTTATCCATCATTTGTTCCATCGCAGACTTGGCACTTTTGACAAGTTTCGCATCTTTTTCTTTTCTGATGCGGTAAGCTGTGACTTCTTTGGCTTGTGTTTCATCTTTAACGACAATAAAGTTATCACCGGCGGCCGGTGTACCCTGCAGACCTAAAACCTCAACAGGCATGGCCGGACCTGCTTCTAAAACCTTCTTACCGTGCTCGTTAAACATGGCTCTGACGTGCCCCCATTCTTTACCGGCAATGAAAATATCGCCGACTTTTAATGTGCCGTTTTGAACCAAAACCGTTGCCACACTGCCACGACCTTTTTCCATTTTAGCTTCAATAACAGACCCCTCACCTTTGCGGTTAGGATTGGCCTTTAAGTCTAAAATTTCAGCTTGCAACAAAATGGCTTCAACAAGCTTTTCAATGTTGATACGTTTTTTAGCTGAAACTTCCGCACACAGGCTCTCTCCGCCCATTTCTTCAACGGCAATACCATGTTGCAAAAGTTCTGTCTTGACGCGCATCGGATCTGCCCCCGGGAGATCAATTTTGTTGATAGCAACAACAATCGGCACTTCAGCCGCTTGTGCGTGACGAATTGCTTCAATCGTTTGCGGCATAATGCCATCATTGGCTGCCACCACCAACACCACGATATCCGTGATTTTGGCACCGCGGGAACGCATTTCCGAAAAAGCTTCGTGACCCGGCGTATCAATAAATGTAATCTTTTGACCGCCGGCAACTTCAATTTGATAAGCACCGATGTGTTGCGTGATGCCGCCTGCTTCTTTTGCCACAACGTTTGTTTCACGAAGAGCATCAAGAAGAGAGGTTTTACCATGGTCAACGTGACCCATCACCGTAACGACAGGCGGACGCGCGACCAAATCTTCTTTGGCATCTTGCGGGCCGGACAAACCTTCTTCAACGTCGCTATCGGCCACACGTTTGAACTTGTGCCCCATTTCTTCAACAATGATTTGCGCCGTATCGGCATCAATCGGTTGGTTAATGGTGGCCATAACACCTAAAGCCATCAGTTTTTTAATAACTTCTGCGCTTTTTTCAGCCATACGGTTTGCGAGCTCTTGAACAGTAATTACTTCCGGAATAATCACCTCTTTGATGATTTTTTCTTGCGGTTGAGCGGCTACTTGTGCAGGTTTGGGTTGTTTTTTCTTAAAGTGTCTGCGCGGACCGCCGAAACCATAATCATCATCTTCATCGGAATTCATGTAAGAATTCAAGTTGATTTTATTGTTACGACGCGGTTGCTCAAAACTGCGTTTTTGAATTTTTTTGCGCTCTTGCTCAAAAGTTTCTTCTTTTGTGAGCGGTTTAGACGCATTTGCAGATGATTTTTTATCTTTTTTATGAGGCTCATCCTCATCTTCATCGTCAAAATCATGCCTTTTATCTTTTTTATAAGGAGTTTCTTCTGTGTTCTGCGGCTTTGTCTGAGAAGATGAAAAAGCTTTTTCCTTTTGTTTGGCAGCTTCCGCTTTACGCGCCTCTATAGCGGCTTTCTTTTCCTCTTCTTCTTTTCTTCTTTCTTGTTCTTCTTGAGCCTCTCGCTCCTTTTGTGCTTTAACCTGTTGGCGAACAACCTCTTTTTGCTCTTCTTCAAGTTGACGCTTTGCTTCATGCTCTTTGGCGGAAGCAATGAGCTTTAATTTTTGAGCTGTTGCTTCATCCAGCTCTTTTTTTGTTTCAGCCGTCTGAACGGGTGTGATTGTTCTTTTTTTACGAACTTCCACCTGAACCATTTTTTTACCGCTTTCCGTACCTGAACGAATCGGTGCTTTAAGGGTTAAGGTTTTCTTCCCTGATAATGTTAATTTTTCTTTTGCATTATCTTCTGCCATTCATTTTTTCTCCTAAGATCAATTTTCAAGAAAGGTTTGATACTTCTTGACATTTTGATACACCATTTTTGATATATCGCTTTTTAAAACCGCAATATACACTGTTGTTTCCTTATTAAAAGCCGTGTCTAAATCTTGACTTGTGTAAATTTTTATCGTTTCCAAATTTTTAGAAACAGCTCCCATTTTTTGGCTGCTATCGGAAGCGGCATCTGATGCTTCAACAATAAAAGCCACTTTGTTTTTTTCAATATTTGTCTTTACTTTTTCAAAACCTGTTACCAAAGCGCCTGCCTTGCGTGCCAGATTAAGTGCGTTCAAACCTCTCTGATACAAAAGATGTTCCACTTGATCTAAGAAATCTTCAGAAATTTTTAAGGACAAGTGAAGCGATTTCATAAATAAGTTTTTTTCCAAAGCATGGGCTAAAAGCTTCTTGGAATTAGAGACATAAAGACCGCGACCCTCGAGCTTTTTATTAAAGTCAGGCACAAGCTGGCTGTCAGGCGTTTTAACAAATCGAAGTAATTCCTCGGTTGGTTTAACCTCGCCCGTTGCCACGCATTTCCTTTGTGTCTCTGTTTCCATCTTAAAGCCTATTTTTCGTCTTCAAACCAGTGTTCACGAGCTGCCATAATGACACGATTGGCATCAACAAGCGAAATCGTGTTTTCACCCAAGATTTCAACAAGTTCATCACCGGCAAGATCTGCTAAATCATCAAGGGTTTTAACACCACTTTCCGCTAATTTAATGAGCATATCTTGGTCTAAACCATTGACTGTTTTTAAATCATCCGAGATGCCTAAATCTTTACTCTTCTTCGCGAACTCGGCATTACGTTTTTCAACATACTCTTTGGCACGAGATTGAAGTTCTGAAGCAATATCTTCATCAAAGCCTTCAATTTCCGAAAGTTCTTTTAAGTCGATATATGCAATTTCATCAACTGTTGTAAAGCCTTCGGCAATTAAAAGATGGGCAATCATATCGTCCACATCCAAAGCTTCCATAAAGCGTTCCAAACGAACTTTGTTTTCATTTGCACGACGTTCTTGCTCTTGAGCTTCCGTTAATACGTCGATATCTGCACCCAAAAGTTGAGAAGCTAACTTCACATTTTGACCGCGGCGCCCGATTGCAATTGAGAATTGATCTTCCGGCACAACGGCTTCCATGCGGCCTGTTTCTTCATCCATCACAACCTTTGTCACTTCTGCAGGTGCAAGAGCGGCAACAAGATATTGTGCTCTATCTTCAGAATAAGGTACGATATCAATTTTTTCACCTTGCAATTCGGTAACAACAGCTTGAACACGGATACCACGCAAACCAACGCATGCGCCGACCGGATCAACCGTCATATCATTGGCTTTAACAGCAATCTTGGCTTTTGAGCCCGGATCACGTGCCACACCCATAATTTCAACGATACCATCATAAATTTCAGGCACTTCAGAGGTAAAGAGTTTTGCCATAAATTCAGGACATGTACGTGACAAGAAAATTTGCGGTCCGCGTGTTTCGCGACGAACATCCAAAACGTAAGCTCTGATACGATCACCATTTTTGAACTTTTCTCTCGGAATAATTTCATCACGGCGTAAAACAGCTTCCGTTTTACCGATATCCAAAACAACATTGCCGAATTCGATACGTTTGACCGTTCCATTGACAATGGTGCCGATTTTTTCTTTATATTCTTCGTATTGACGGTTACGTTCCGAATCGCGAACTTTTTGAACGATAATTTGCTTGGCTGTTTGGGCAGCAATACGACCAAAATCAACCGGCGGCAATGTGTCAATGATGAACTCACCGACTTTAATGTTTTTATCAATAGCTTTTGCATCTTTCAAACGAAGCTGTGCCGCTTCATTTTCAATTTCGGCGTCATCCGCCACGACTTCACGATAACGCGCAAGGGTAATTGCCCCTGTTTTACGATCAATGCTGGCTCTGATGTCATGTTCTGAGCCGTAGCGTGAACGGCCGGCTTTTTGAATGGCGAATTCCATTGCAGCAAAAACATCTTCCTTATCAATGTTTTTTTCACGTGCAACGGCGTCTGCGACCATAACGATTTCAGGTCTCGGCATATTTTCAATATTTTCCATTTGTTACCTCTGATTGTTAAAGTTAAAACTCAATATTTTCTTCTTCAGCTTCGTATTTTGCAAGCAAGTCATCCGTTAAGACGAGCTTTGCTTTTGCAATGTTTTCAAAAGCCAAAGTGTATTCTTTTCCATCCATGTTGATATGGATATTGTTTTGCTTATCGACTCCCAAAAGCTTTCCTTTAAAACGCTTGCGCGAATCGACAGCTTCAATTGTTTCTATTTTTGCTTCATAACCCTCAAAGCATGCAAAATGATGAGGCTTTGTTAAAGGGCGATCAATGCCGGGGGAACTGACCTCCAAAGAATATTCATTCTTTATCGGGTCTTTTTCATCCAAAACTTTGGAAAGAGCTCGGCTGACGGTTGCGCAATCTTCAACATTGATATCACGCGAGCCGTCTTTGACATCAATCATCACCTGAAGGGTTTGGCGAACATTGCCCGAAAGCAAAATGCGAATCGGCTCATAACCCAAACCTTCAACAACAGGCGTGATGATGCTTTCTAAAGTGTTTGTCATGTTTTTCCTTTTCAAATAAAATCAGCGGGGCTTTGGCAAGCCCCACTGATATAATTTATTATTGTTGTTAATCTCTATATCAGGAAAATTTAAAATTGCAAGAGTTTTTTGTTTGATTTGCATAAAAAATGAAATATAGTTGTTTTCAGATGATAGGAAAGAGTATGACAACGAATGATAAAACAACATTAATACTTGAAGGTGGCGGCATGAGAGGCCTGTATAGCGCAGGTGTTCTTGATGTATTGATGAAAAACGAGATCAAAGTTGATGTTGTTTATGGGGTGTCGGCGGGGGCTTTGTTCGGCCTTAATTATAAATCTCACCAAATCGGGCGCGTGTTAAGGTATAATCTAAAGTATGCCAACAATAAAAATTATATGGGGTTATATTCTCTTATCACAACAGGCAACATCATGAATAAGGATTTTTGTTTTAATAAACTTGTTTATGAGCTTGATAAACTTGATTTTGAAACATACAAAAGCAGCCCCATTACCTTTTATGCTGTTGTGACGAATATTAAAACAGGAAAGCCGGAATATATCAAAATTGATGATGCTAAAAAAGATATGGAATATTTTAGGGCATCGGGGTCTATGCCTTTTGTTTCAAAGCCTGTCAAAATAGATGGAAATTTATATTTAGACGGCGGCATGAGTGATTCCGTTCCATTAAAACGAGCTCTTGAAACAGGGGCTCAAAAAATTATTGTTGTTTTGACAAGACCTTTGGGATACAGAAAGAAAAAGAGTTACGTTCCTTACAACCTTTTTTATAAAGACTTTCCAAACTTTGTTGAAACGGCAAATAATCGTTACAAAACATACAATGAAACGATGGACTTGATTGAGAAATATGAGGCCGAGAAGAAGATTATTGTTCTGCGCCCGTCTAAACTGATGAAAATCAAAAGAGTAGAAAAAGACACAAATAAATTACAAGCTATGTATGACTTGGGCGTTTCAGACTGTATGAACAGGCTTGATGAAATCAAAGAATATCTTAAGCGTTAATAAAAAACTTATTGTCTTTTCAAAATGCGTGCTTTAGACTAGGCTTGTTTTGATAAGAGGTTTGAATATGAGAAAAAATCAGGTTGTTATGATATATGGCGCACCGGCATGCGGAAAATACACTATGGCCAAAAGGCTTTCCGAAGAAAAAGGCTTTTTGCTTGATAATCATTTTTTTCATGACATGTTTAAGGAATTAATTGAAGTTCCAGATGACAAAAAAGATGAATATTTTGAGGATCTCGGAAAGATGAAAGAATCTTTTTGGGAAATTATTAAGCGTTTTTACCCCAAAAAAGAGTTTGTGAGATATATTATTACTTCCTGCTTTACCGATTGTGAAGGGGACAAGCTTTTAAAAAAGCAAGCTTTTGCCGCCAGTTTAAATGCTGACTTTATACCGATTGAGCTGAAAGCTGATGTGGAAGTTTTAAAAAAGAGGTGTTCAACCGAATACAGAAAATGGCGCAAGAAAATTTCAAATCCCGAAAAAATTGAGCGTGTTTTCAAAGAACACTTCAGTCAATCTCCCGAATTTGAGCACGAAAATAAAATTGTGATTGATACATCTGATTTAAGTGAAGATGAGACTTTTGAAATCATCAAAAACCATTTGAAAAAATTTGACTAAGGAAAGAAACATGACCGTCAACAAACATAAAGACATTATTATAAATAAATATTCAGAATATGATGAAGATACTCGTTTGGTTAGTGATCGTGGGCATAATGTGGAATATTTGACCACGATGCGTTATATTCAGAAATTTTTAAAACCGGGCGCTAAAATATTGGAAATAGGTGCCGGAACGGGAAGATATTCCATTGCTTTGGCTAAAATGGGCTATGATGTGACTGCTGTTGATTTAACACCAAAACATATTGATGTTATGAAATCTAAAACGCGGCGATTAAAAAATTTTAAGTGCATGGTTGCTGATGCTCTCGATTTGGATATGCTTGAAGATGGGGCTTTTGATATGGTTTTAAATTTTGGGCCGATGTATCATTTGTTTCACCTAAAAGATAAAAAACAAGCAGTTAAAGAAACACTTCGTGTTACAAAGAAAAACGGCATTTGTATGTTTGCGTATTTGCCTTGTGCCTCTTTTATGGTCGGTTACGGGTTTCATTATCAAATGGTGGCTCATTTATGTTCTGTGATGGATCGTGCAGGACGCTTTAAGGACATACCATCAGAAATATTTAATTGCTTTTACATCGAGGATTTTAAAAAATTATTTGATCAAACAAATACAAAATACATCACAAATGTGGCAACAGACGGCATTGCCTATGCCATGAGAGAATATATTGAAAGATTGCCTAAAAAAGATTATGAGGCTTTTCTAAATTGGCATTTTTTAACGTGTGAAAGGCCTGACCAGCAAGGATACAGCGCGCATTTGCTTTATATTTGTAAGAAAAAATAAGTTCAATTTAAAAGAATCGGAAGATCCCTTGACGTTTTTGCGAAGCAAAAACGAGCGATGACAGCTTTGGTGAAGAGATTAAAAACTATCTGTCACCACGTTCTTTGTTACGACGGGTGCCTGTGAGACTTGTTTTGTTCGCACGAGACTTGCGGCTGTATCGCTTCTTTTGTTTCGACTTTGACTTTTCTTCTCGCAGAGCTTTAATTTGGCTATAGGAATAATCTTCCGTGATGCGCCCTCTCCTATCGCCGCGAATCTGATTTCGGATGGCAATATTGGTCATAGACATACCCTGCTCTTCCAATTTTTCAGCTTCAGCCAAAGCTCGGCTTAAATTAAAATTATTTTCCTTTTTGGCATGCGGGTTAGCGCTTGTTTGAATGTTGATGACGGTCAAGAGATTATCAATTTTTGTGAAGTTTTTATCAACAAGATCAAAAATAAACACATTATCAACCCCATGTCCGCTTAATGCATGTTTTTCAACGGCAATCCAAACTTGATCATCAAAAGGCAAACCTTCAATTTTTTCTAAATCGCCCTTATATATGCGGATTTTATCGCTGTTTTTACATTCTATTGTTTCAACGTGGGGGGATTCAACCACTCTTGAGAGCGTTTTAATTTGCTCGGGGTCGCCGTGTATGCCGATGATGCAAAGTTTGGAACGACCAGAAAGAAAATCTTCATGATTTACGGCGTAGTTTAGTATAATATCCCTTACTTCTTGCGTTTCAAAGCCTTTCGCATGTCCTGTGCGGACAAACACTTCTATAACTTCGGCCCCCATTGCTTTAAATCTTGCATTTGTTTCCGGATACCTATTTCCGCTGATTGAAGGAATCCAACGCTGAGAACGCTTAATCAGCGTTTTAGAATCTATCGTAAAGACAGGATCACCACTCAAGCCTTTACCCTTCATTTTGCCATTTGCATCGTAGGTCACTTTATTTTGTTCGCTCATAAGGCGCAAACGCGATTTACGAGCATTTTTTTCTTCGTCCATTGCACCGCTGATGATGACGTATCTTTGAGAATGGTCATACATTTTGAGGTATTTTTCTTCATCTGCACTGTTGTAGGCAACCTTGACAAGATTATCAATATCAAACTCTTCATCTTCTTTGATGCCAAACCACTCTAAAATTTGCGGATCATTTTGTTTTAAGCCTTCTTTTAAGCTGTTATAGCTATCGCGCAAACCAGGGCTTGCAATTAAAACCGTTCGCCCCAGTTCTTTAGCGGTTCTTAACTCAACAGCCAAGTTTTGAACACTTCGCGCAATAACTGCCGAGAAAACTTGATGTTCAGGATATTTTTTTAGTTCACGAACAGAATCTTGCCAGGCCTCTTTATAAGTTGAAACAGTTTGTTCGTCCATACTGGCTGATGTGGCATCCATATAAACGGCTGTTATCTGATGTTTCGAGCAAAACTTTGTAAAGTCTTTCTTATCATAACCCTGACCAAACGGAACTTTGCCGGTATGATAATCACCTAAAAAGAAATTACCGGCATTAAACTTTCCATTAATTTTTGTTTCGACGAGAAAAGCCAGCGGATCTTTTGTTGAGTGCGAAACACTGCAAGCTGAAACTTTTATATTATCTGCGATTTCAATTTCTTGGTCGTGACGGACTGTTTCAATTTCGGGAATATATTCGTTTGGAATATTATATTTGCTCATTTGCAGCAAAATTTGCTTTTTGGTATAGTCTCCCGTGTATATTTTAGGAAGTTTATATTTTGCCGCCGCCAAATAAACAAGCGCACCGATGTGGTCTTCATGGCAATGGGTAATGAACATGGCATCAATAGGCTCTGTTACCTTGTCATAGGGATTTTCAAAGTATTTTGAAAAATCGGGAATTAAAGAATCATAATGCACCCAATCAGGCGGGAACATTGCCCCGACATCTAGCATAATGCGCCTTGTTTCTTTGTTCTTTTCTTTATGTTCAATAAAAAAACTGTTGGCACCGATGCGGTATTCGTTGTTACCGCCAATCAGTTCAACCGTTGTGCCATATTCTTCTTTTTTTGCCATGTTTATACCTCTTTAGAGTCTTATCATACATATTTTTAGACAAAATGCAAGAAAATTCTTCAAAATATTGAAATTTTGTTTTTGGGGCTTATCTGTTTTAGAAAATGCTTATAGGAGGTTAAAAATGAGTCGTATTATTAATTTTTCAATCAGTTTTGTTTTGGTTGCTATAACTGCTTCTCTTTCTTCTTATTTGAGCTATTTAGGTGTTGATACTTTTTATGATTCATTAAATTTGCCGCCACTTAATCCGCCGAATGCTGTTTTTCCGATTATTTGGCCGATTTTATACGCTTTGATGATTATTTCGTTTTATATGATTCTTAACAAAGAAAACAATCGTGATGCCGTCCTTTTATTTATCGGGCAGCTTATTTTGCACATTTTATGGTGTTATCTGTTTTTTGCCAAAGGGCTTTTTATGTTCGGCTTTATTGATATTGTTTTGTTGATTTGGACAGTGTTTGTGATGACCTGGCGGTTTTATTTGATTGATAAAACAGCGGCTTATCTGCAATATCCTTATTTGACATGGCTTTTATTCGCGGCTTATTTAAACGCAGGCGTGTGGTATTTGAACGGACCAAGTTTGATGTAAAAAAAAAGAGCAGCCCTGAAAAGCTGCTTTTTTTAACGCTTGATTTTAAACAGGGCGTCAGCCACTTGATATTCAAAGGAATCAGCCTCTTCTTGTTTTGTTGTATCCCAGATTCTGGAATCAAAGCCTTTGTCAAACCAGAAGCCATCTTCCGGCAGAGGCTCGTCGCCAATTTTTTCTTTTAGGGCATTGATTTCATCCCACCTTTCAAGGATGACATCTCTGTCTTCCCAATCGATGAGAGAAACATGGTGCTGTTTGGCAAAAAGCTTTATTTCAGACCTTTCCAACAATGGCATCAAATAAAAGAGCCACAAATCTTCAGATACCCTGTAGCCGATGATTGGAACTTCAGGCCTGATCCTCAAGGTTTCAACACCGTCTAAATACACAAAACACGGATCTGTGAATGGGGAGGGATCTGTCGGAAAATATCCGTTCCATGAAGCGGATCCCATCTTGACCTTTTTGCCTGACAACAGGAAAGCGATCAGCCCGCCCATTGTCAAAATGAATAATATTAACATATATCTTAAGGTTTTAATTGTCAAAAAAAGGTAGCTTTGAAAAATGCTTCATTTTAAACAAAGCCGCCTGTCTTGAGGTTTAATAATCTCCCTCAGGGATTGCCGCCCAAATGACAGCAAAGATGACAGCAAAAATAATAATACCTGTTTTCATATAATTGTATTTTAAAAATTTCGTTTGAGTTTTTACCATATCATTTACATAAATTTTGTCAACATGTAAAATAAATTTTATTAATAAAAAAAGCAGGCCGAAGCCTGCTTTTTGAGAATTGATTTTTCATTAATCATATTCTTTAAGCCCGTAGACTCCTCTGGCTGCCGAGTCAGCAGCTCTCTCTTTTTCAAGAGCTTCGCTTCTTTTTACTTCAACATCATACGCCGTTTTCACACTGCTGTTATCAAAGACAAGACGCTCTTGTTTTTCAGGCAACAATTCTTTGCCGATTTTTGCACGTTCTGCATTTTCAGCATCATAACGAGCATATGCATCCCAGGCTTCTTTTGTGTACATATCTCGACGTGCAACTTGGGCTCTCGGATCTTTCATCGCCTTAATTTCTTTAACCATAGCTGGGGTTGCAAGAAATTTCTCAATTTGTTGTGCACGTCTTGCTTTCATATCTTTTCCTATTGTCATATTTTATCCTTTCAAAAAATTACGTTGATATTTTATTTATACCACATTTTGTCAAAAATGCAACAGTTTTTTTGTAGAAAGGTGTAAAAAAAACATTGGCTTTGAAAAATCCATCAAATAAAATAACAGAATATACATCCAAAGGGGAGCGGTTATGGTTAGCATTTACAAAGGCACTTTTTTTTCGTTTTTAACCATTATTTTATGGGCAACTTCAAACATCTTTTTAAGATATGGTTTGCTTGAACTCGGTTGCAATCAATTTGCTGTTGCCTGCTCTAATGTCCTTTTCAGCGGATTGGCTCTTATTGCCATCGGCGGACGGAACACGAATGTTAAAGAAATTATCACGAATCATCAAACTTGGGTTTTCGGCGCGTTGCAAATTTTCAGAAACCTTTTTATGTTAATGGCCTTTGTATATATTTCTTCAACGCAAGCCAATTTAATTGCCAATGTTGAAGTTATTTTTTCCG
>Ga0310690_10008695_pt1 | contig 12844 bp, 9 predicted proteins | sample AusTroGonzalo_MG_2_FD_207661 | JGI IMG/M metagenome (GOLD analysis project Ga0310690, IMG submission 207661) | Bovine rumen microbial communities from tropical cattle in Woodstock, Queensland, Australia - Gonzalo_04 (v2) (version 2) | ecosystem: Host-associated > Mammals > Digestive system >...
TACTTTGCGTCTTCGCCTCGTGTCTCGTCTGGCTTACCGTCCGCCGCTTTCCCACAAATAAACATTGCGACAGTTATCGCAACTGATATGCCGACAATTATTAGTGTTCTTGCGAGCATGGTTTTACCTTTATATGAAGCAAATGGGGTTATTCATCTTCCCTGCGACGGGAAGTCCTGATGCGCCTGACGCATTCCCGCAGATAGCCGAGCAGCATCCATCCCGAAATCTCAACCGTTTCGCTTGTATGCTGCGAAGTGGCGATCAACGTCTTTTGCGTGTCGACACACTTGGTTTTGCTTCCTCCGAAACCGATGAGCGCAACTATAGCGATGACCGTTATCCCAGCCAAGCCCAAGGCTCTAAGTCGCCACAATATTCGTCTGCGCCTTATAGACCTGACAAAGCGATCCTTGAATCCGTCCGGGATGCGAGTCTGCGCCTCATACGTCCGCAAGCACTCGGACAGCACCTGATCCCAATCATAGTTTTCCATCTTTTTGCTCCAATTGACTTGCTTTTAATGTATTCTCTAGAAGTGTTCTGGCGGTAAACAGTCTCGACTTGACGGTACCTTCAGGAATCGCGAGGACGTCGGCTATTTCTTCAATTGACTTTCCATGAAAATATTTAAGCATGACCGTTTCTCGAATCTGCGGCGGAAGTCTGTTTACCGCATATCTTACAACATTTACAGAATCCCTATTGATCCCAAACGCCGCAATCTGCGCTAAATCTTGCGATGAACCCATCAATATTAGATCTGGCTTGTTCTTGCGCAGTTCCATTTTGTAGAAGTTCAGCAGAATCTTGTATAGCCAGCTGAAGAAATCACCGGACGGCTCAAACTGGCGTATCTTCTTCACGGCCTGTTCGAAAGTCCTAAATACCAGATCTTCCGCCTCGCCATCATCGCGACAAAGTAAAGTTGCGGCGGCAAACATTCTGTCGCCATACTCGGCGACCAGCCTTTCCGCACCTTTCTCGGAGTTCTTTATGATTTCCTGCCAGACTTCCATTCGACTTCGGGACTGTTGCCCCTTCAATAAAAGATAATGCACATCTTATCAAAAAGGTTCATTGTCCATTTAAAAAAAATCCTCTGGAAACAAATCCAGAGGCTCATCCGCCTTTCGGTGGATAGACGATATCCAGCAAAGTGGATATGTCCATCACGCTGGAATTTGTGCTATCTCGCAATCTTCCAGCACAACCATGCCGAAAGCGTCTTCGAGTCGAAGATTGTGCCGTTGCGGATGCCGTCCTCGACCTCTGCCTCCGATAGGACTACGGGATACACATTCTCGTCCGGGTCCTGGTCTTGTCCGTGAGCAGTCTCGGACAACTCCGCAAAGTAGAGATGGATGCGCTCCTCGCAGTAGCCGGGTGTGCAGATGATGGTCGTGAGGAACTTAATGCTCGTCACTTCGTAGCCTGTTTCTTCGGAGGTCTCTCGCTTCGCGCCCTCGATGGGGTCTTCGCCAGGCTCAAGTCCTCCGGCGATCACCTCGATCAACGCCTCCTCCGCTGCTTTGCGGTACTGCTTAACGAACACGAACTTTCCGTCCGGACGCCGAGCGAGAATTGCTACGGCGTTGCCGTGGCGGATTACTTCGCGCTTCGCCCTGCGTCCGTCGGGCAGTTCGATGTCGAGCAGATCGACGCTGATGATTTTGCCAGTGTACTTGCGCTCGGTGGCGAGCGTCTTTTCAGTCAAGTCGGTCATAGTTGTATTCCAAGCAATTCTTCGTGAATCTTCCTGTCGCCTTGGATGATCTTTATTATGCCCTGTCCTCCACAAGCGACTTTACAAACTCTCATGAAGTATCTTGAGCACCTCTTCGCGGTCGAGAATCTTGTAGCCGCCGGTAAGGATGAATGTCGCATCGGCGATCTTGGGGATCATCTCCTCGGTCGCGCCGAGTTCTGATATGCTCATTGCGACACCGATTTCGCGCATCCACGCCTCAAGTGCGGCAAGTCCGGCCTCGGCAAGCTCTTCGTCGGTTTTGCCGTCCGCCGACACGCCCCAGACGTTTCGGGCGAAACGGGCGAACTTCTTAAGTCCGCAGGGCATTATGTGCCGGTAGTACGGAAGCGAGACGGCGGAAAGCGTCATGCCGTGCGTAGCGTCGGTGAGTGCACCTACCGCCTGTCCGAGCATATGGACTTCCCAATCTGTCGGCTTGCCCATTGCAATGAGCGTATTAAGAGCCCATGTCGCCGTCCACATGATGTTGCTTCTCGCCTCGTAGTCCTCCGGATTGACGATGGCGACGCGCGAGGACTTCACAAGCGATCGCATCAGCCCTTCGGCGATGTAGTCGCTCGTTGAATCGTCCTCGCCGCTCAAATACTGTTCAAGGATGTGGCTCATGATGTCGAAGATGCCTGCGACCATCTGGCGACGCGGGACGGTGAAGGTAAACTTCGGATTCAGTATGGAGAACTTCGGGAAGACTGACGGGCCGAACACCTTGCCGACTTTCATGTTCGCCGCATGGTTGCTGATGACGCTGCCGCCGTTCATCTCGCTGCCGGTGCCGACCATTGTAAGGACGCTGCCGACGGGAATGACGCGGCATGACGGCTCCTCGAATCGGACAAAGTATTTCTGCCACGGGTCTTCGTCGCACCACGCCGAGACACTGACCGCCTTGGCGTAGTCGATGGTCGAACCGCCGCCAACGGCGAGGATGAGATCGACTTTGTTGGCTTTGGCCTTTGCCGCGCCGTCGAGCAACTTATCAAGAGTCGGATTTGGCATTACTCCGCCGTCTTCGACCACCGTCTTTCCCGCTGCCTTGAGCGCGGCAACTACCTGATCGTAGATTCCGTTCTTCTTGATCGAGCCGCCGCCATAAGAGAGCATGACCGTCGGGCCGAAATTCGCAAGTTCGCCGACGAGCGCGTCCATGGCGTTCTCGCCGAAGTGCAGCGTGGTCGGGTTGTGGAAGGTGAAGTTTCCGTTCATTGTAGGTTTCCTCTCTTGATTCAGGACACGACTATTGTTCCTGTCGATGTTTTGGTCATGGCTCTGTTCCCTCGGTAGAATCGCTATCTGCCGTCCAACGCTATCGGACGGCGAGGACGCGAAGTTCGACATGGCGTTCGCCGTAGGTTGACACTGCGACATTGAACATGACGTCGTGGGGGCGATGCGAATCACGGCGAAGTTCCTCCGCCTTGTCGCCACGGTTCCACCAAACCGCGCGCGGCAATGTCTGGCCCCGGAAGGAAATCTGCAGATGGCGGCCGTCCATTCCGAGCGCGCGCACGTCCGAGAACACGAGATTGCGCGCAGCGAAGACCGGCTCGGGATTTCCCTCTCCGAAGGGCTCAAACCTCGAAAGCCCCTCCACGAAGTCTAGCGTAAGGTCGCATCCGTCTACCCATGCGTCGATGAAGTCGCCTGATGCGCATGCCGGAGCTGCAGCAGCCTGCGCGGCGCACGCAGCCGCGAAGTGCGCCCTGAACGCATCAATCGCGCCATCCCTGACAGAAAGTCCGCCGGCTGCGGCGTGGCCTCCGAATCGAGTCAAGTCGTCGGCGCACGCGGAGAGGGCGTCGCGGAGGTTGTATCCATCCGGCGCCCGGGCCGAGCCATGCCCACGCACCACGACGCACACCGGCACCGGCGAACCGTCGTCGCGAAGCCGTTCGAGCAGGCGTGCGGCGACGATTCCCGCGACGCCCTGGTGCCCGTCTGAAAGGTCTATCACCTGGGCCGCCGCGCCCTTCTCGATCTTGGAAAACGCCTCTTCTGTCATGGAGGTCTCAACGGTCTTGCGCTCGGTGTTGCGAAGGTCCACCTGTCGCGCAAGCTCGCGCGCCGACTCTCGGTCTGAAGAGAGGACCAGCTTCAGCGCGTCCATTCCGCTCGCGAGCCTTCCGGACGCGTTTATGCGCGGCCCTATCAGAAATCCGAAGTCGCGGCTCGTCATAGACTGGGACGCATGGCGCGAAGCGCGGCTCACAAGTTCCCTCAACCCGACGGGCGCATATTTCCAGAAGAGCTTAAGCGCCTCGGAGACAAGTATGCGGTTCTGCGCACGGAGAGGCATTATGTCCGTCACCGTGGCAAGCCCAGCCAGCACCAGCAGCGGGCCGCCGACGCTGCCGCCGGAATACATCTGCTGAGACTTGGCGCGGTTGACCAAGGCATTCGCAAGCATAAAGGCGACGCCCGCGCCGCATAGAGCCTCCAAATGCGGCGGTGCGGAGACCTTCGGGTTGACGACGGGGCACTGCGGCAGTTCGTCGCCGGGAAGATGGTGGTCCGTCACGACCACATCGACGCCGCGCTCCTTCAGAGACGCGACGCTTTCGACGGAGTTGATTCCGTTGTCGACGGTGATGACAAGAGAGACGCCTGGATTCTCGCCCAGCATACGGGAGACGGACGCATCCGTCATGCCGTAACCTTCCGTAAGACGTTCCGGGAGAAAGGGCGAGACGTCTGCGGAAAGAGCCTCCAGAGTCTTGACGAGTATTGCCGTCGCGCAGATTCCGTCGCAGTCGTAGTCGCCGAAGACGACGATTCTGCGACGGGCGCGCACAGCCGCGAGGACTGCGTCTGCGGCGGCGGCGACGCCCGGCAGTTCGTCAGGGAGGGCGAGGCCGCGGAGCGACGGCGCAAAATACTCGTCGACGCCGGCGGCGGTCACGCCCCTAAGCGCCAAAAGCCGCGCCATGAGGCATGAATGCCCTGCGGCCTCCAGCTCGGCGACGATGCTGCGGTCGACCTCTCTTTCGATCCAGTCGGCCACTGTGTCTCAGACCTTGACTTCGCGGCACCAGCCATGGGCGTCGGGTAGTTCCCCGTACTGAATGCCCTGGACAGTCTCGTATAGTTTCTGGAGATGCGGGCCGACCTCGTCGGGCTCGGATATTCGAATGACCTCCTGGCCGCGCGTTATCTCCCAGACAGGCGTCACGACGACAGCCGTGCCGCATGCGGCGACTTCCGAAAACTCCTTGATCTCCTCGTACGGAACAGGCCGGCACTCGACCTTCCAGCCGAGGTCGGCCGCGACCTGCCTGAGGGAGCTGTTCGTGACGGAAGGCAGGACGGAGTGGCTGTCCGGCGTCACGTATGTTCCGTCCTTCTTGATTCCGAGGAAGTTTGATGTGGAGAACTCCTCGACGTAGGTGTGGGTCTTTGCGTCGAGATAGAGCTCCACCGGCCATCCGTCGTGCTTCGCCTTCTCGTGCGCGAAAAGCGACGCCGCATAGTTCCCGCCGACCTTCACGTCGCCCATGCCGTGCGGCGCGGCGCGGTCCCAGTCATCGAGGATCACGGCGCGCACGGGCTTCAGTCCGCCCTTGTAGTATGCGCCGACGGGCATCACCATGATCATGAAGGTGTATTCCTTCGCTGGCGCGACGCCGATCTGCGGTCCGGTGCCTATGAGAAGCGGACGGAGGTACAGCGAGCCGCCAGTCCCGTACGGCGGGACGAACTCCTCGTTCGCAGCGACGACCTTGTCGCATGCGGCGAGGAACATCTCCTCTGGCACCGGCGGCATCACGCAGCGGACGGCTGTCTTGAACATGCGCTTCGCGTTCTCCATGGGGCGGAAGATCGCTATGCGGCCGCTCTTCTGGCGGAACGCCTTGATTCCCTCAAAGCACTCCTGCCCGTAGTGCAGGCAGCTGGCGCCGATATGCATCGTTATGTACGGGTCCTTGAGAAACTCGGGTTCGCCCCATTTGCCGTCGCGCCATGTGTAGCGTATATGGCAGTTGACGTCCGAGAATCCGAAGCCCAGCTTCGTCCACTCTATGTCTGTTCTTGGCATTTCGATTGCTCCTTTTAGTTAAATCCCTCAGCGGTCGCCCCGCCTTTTCTGTGACTCGTACCTGCGCTGCTCCTCGGCGACAGCCAAATAGACCTTGTAGAGCTCCTTGTCGCGCTGCACCTCGTGTTCGACGACGGCATGGTTAATGCTGTACGCGACGCTAAAGCTGTTTACGGCGGACCTTCTGCGACCCGCGCGCATCTGGAACTTCGCGAGCTTGATCACAAGCATGACGTCGATACGGTCGTTCTGAAGAGTCCCGACGTACGCCGTCAGCCTGTCCACGGTGCCGGCCAAGTCGAGGCGCGCCGCCTTGTCGAGCGTCTGGTATGCCGAACCCACGCGTCCGCATCTGTGCTGGAGCAGGGCGAGCTCGGCAATCAGCGCGGGATCAGGCGATTTGACTGCGGCCGAATAGCGCGCGACTGCCTTCTCCGCCTCTGCGTCTTTCTTGTCGGCAAGTAGAATGCGGGCCGCCTCGTGCAGCTCATCCGCGTCCTTCAGCATCGGCAGCAGCTGCGCCATCAAACCGGCGGCCTCGGACACATGCCCGAGCCCGTCGTACGCGATTGCAAGGTCATAGGCGTCCTCCTTGGTCTGGGAGCCTGCACGGAACTTCGCCTCTATGCGGTCGATTATGCGACGCATCTCCACGTACCTGTGCACCCTCCCGGTGCGTATGTTGTTGGGATCGAGTTCGTCGGTGCGGTCCATAAGCTCCTTCATGACGCTGAGCCTGTCCATCGGCATCAAGAGCTCGGACACATAGCGGAACGTAGCCTCGGGCGAGGCCGGGCAAAGCAGATGCGCTTCACGGAAGGCCTGCAGCGCATCGGCCACACGGCCCTGCGTCCGGTACAGTCCAGCAATCGCGGAGCGGAGCTTGCAGAAGCTCTTCTGCGCGGCGAAGTCGCGCCTATACATCGGGTCGCCGACAAGTCGCCTCGTGTACCAGTCCCAGAAATCGCGGTCCTTCGCGGCGACGCTCGCGTCATACGGGGTCTTGTCGGCGTTCAGCTTCATTATGAGGCCATGTGGCGAAAGGTACGGGTACATCCAGGGAATCACATAGCTCTCCTCGACGTAGAACGCATGGCGCTTCCTGTCGTGTTCGAACATCATCTTCGTGAGGATGCCGTTGATCTCCATCACGCCAAGCGCGCCGGTCACCTGCACCCTGCCGTTCTCGATCTTCAGGTCGCCGTTCGCCGGACGCGCCCCGCTCCTCACTTCGGAGACGTATGTGTCGAAGGCCTTGGCGCTGTCCTCCTTCGAAGGTATCCATATCTCGTCTCCGTACAGATCCCGCTCGACTTTCATATACGTATCGTCCGCGAGGGCGTTCTGCGTGATGAGGTAGACGTCCGGGCGGAAGTTAGCGGAGTATATCATGTAGGTCGGGACGAACCGACCGGGGTCGGTTCCGCCGAAGAATATGGAGAACGGATCCATCGGCGGCGGCCAGTCGGGATCCGGAAGCGGCTCCTCGTCCTCCGTCAGCTGTTCGCGCAACGCCTTGGCGCCGTCGAGCTGGTATGCGCCGAACTGCCAGCCGAACGTATGCCCGTTCTGCTCGGATCCGCCGAGCTTGTGAACCAACTCGGAAACGCCGAACTTCGCGGCGAAGTCGTCGTCCGCGTAGTTCTGGATGATCGGAACGACGCCAACGCCAAGCACCGCTGCCGCCGCGAGGGCAAAGGCGAATGCGCGCACACGGCCCCTCGACGCGCCGAAGCGCGCCGCGAAGCCCCTGAGCGCCATCACGCCGACGAACGCCAGCCCGTAGCCTATCCAGAGGGCGATCATCGCGTGGGACGATATGAACTTCACCTTCTGGATGAAGCCGTCCTGCAGGTCGCCCTTCACCTGCGCGAGCACGATCAGAGGCACGGTCATCATGAAGAAGCACGCACCGGACGCGAGAAGCCACTGCTGGGAGACGTCGCGCGCCGAGAACGAGACCCTGCAGCCGGACGCGGCGGTGCGGCGCAGCAGGCGCAGGATGTCGCGGACGCAGAGGACGAGCGGCGCAAAGACCGACAACGCCGCCAGAACGCCCACGAGGGCCCATGGGTTGCCCTTCGGTCGCATCCACACATGGACGCCTACCGCAATCACGTCCGCCACAAGCGTCGCGAAAGCCGCGAGTTTGACGAAGTCCCTGTTGCGCAGCGAGACTTCGAGGAAGCGCCTCAGCGCGACCGCCATGCGCAGGAACACCTGCTTGAACACCACAACAAGCACGCCGACCACGCTCAGGACGGCCATCACGGCAATGAAGAACCTGTCAAAGCGCTGCCAAGCGGAACCGGTCCCTAGCCCGCATGCGGACATGCCCGCGCGGACAAGCAGCAGGCCGAGGATGCCCGAGACGGCCCAAAGCGCGTTCGCCGACCACTTCTTGCCCCGGCAGCGCCCGACCGCGCTCCAGCACGCGAAAGGCACAAGCGCGAAGAACGCGAGGAAGTCCGAGAACTGCATCTTCACGTCCGAGAAGTAATGCCCCATCTGCGTCTTGATGAACTCCCAGAACGCAGACAGGCCCTTGAACGCCGGCAGAGTTATCGCCTCGTACTGCCCGCGCGTAATCGCGTGCTTGAAGCCCTCCCATTCTCGCGGATACCCCCAGTTCATCGGCGGGTTGCGCATGTCGGAGACGATCGGCATGTAGGCGTAGAAGCTGACGCCGAGCTGCGCGAACAACGCGGCGCCTGCGACGGAGCGCCCGTTCGGAAGCGTCAGCCACGCAAGCGAAAGCACGACGAAGTTCCAGGCGACCGGCCACCAGAACCACCAGCTCGACGGATGCACAAGTCCGTTCATGGCGCCGCGGCGCAGGAGGATGAACACCGCTATGTGGAATCCGGCGACTGGAATCGCGTAGCACAGCCCGCGCCTTACGAAGAGCGATCCTGTGAAGAGCGCGACCACGAGCGCGGCGCAGCAGAACTCCGAGCTCGTCCAGGAGTAGGGAGTGCCCTCGTATCCGGCCGCATCAGCCTGTCCGACCAACATCGCCGTAGCAACGGCGAACAGCGCGAACGCCGCAGAAGCGCATAGAAGCTTTCGGAAGCCCCATTCCGCCTCGGCATCGCCATCGTCTCTGCGGAACCCTGCGGCCACTGCGGAGACTACACTGGCAGCAATGAACGCGGCGATCCACATGTATATCTTGGGATTGACCAGCGGCGCCGTTATGTCGGGCATGGGCTTCTTGGCGTACGTCACCGGATTGACATACATGACAGTCCAGTCGACCTCCCCGGCGAACAAGCCAAGCGCCGCGAGCGCGAACACAGCGACAGACGCGCCACCGCCAATGCAGAGAACCTGGCGGACGAGGTCGCCGCGTCTGCGGGAACGCAGGAACGCCACCGCCGCAAGCGTCCCGACTAACAGCACGACAGCCAGCACGACAGCCCATGTACACGGGCAGGAGGCGCATTTGATGAGTCCCTCGTGCTTGTTTATGACGTCGGCGTCCATCATGTACGTGGCCCTGGGCATCTCGCCGATCTGCAGCACCTGGTACGCCAGCGCGACAGGCACAAGATACAGGAAGAAGTCCCGGAACATCATGAAGTTCTTAAGGCAGATGATAATCGCAAGCGGGACAATCGCAAACAGGAGGACCTGATAGTTCGTCAGACCGAGTCCGAAGACAAACGCCGTGAACCATAGTATCTTGTCCGACGGGCGGCGCATCCAGCGGTAAGACAGCAGGAACACCCACATCAGGAACAGCGCGTTCAGCGAATATACCTCGACTATCGTGGACTGCGACCACTCGACGGGAGAGAAGGAGAACGCCAACGCACCGCCCACGCCGCCGCCGAAACAGAGCCAGTCCGTGCCTGAACCCTCATCCGAACCGACGACGTCATGCGCCGAACGGCATATAAGCATCGCAGTGCAGCCGGCGGCAAATGCGCCGAATACGGCGCTGCACAGGCTGATCGCCCAGGCCGGCGTAGGATGGCCCATGTACGTGACGAACGAGAACACTTTGCAGAACACCCAGCTGCACAACGTCCAGAACGGATAGCCCGGCGGATGCGGCACGCCAAGGTGCGCGCCGGCGGTGGCCAGCTCTCCTGAGTCCTCCAAGCCAACCGACGGCCCAAGAGTGCAGAAGTACACAGCAAACGTCGCCAGCGTAGCCACCCAGAACGCAGCCCAGTCGAACTTTGAAAAGAAGTTTTTCTTCATACGTCTATTTTGGTTATCTTTCTTATTATCAGCCAGCCGACGACGATGAGGATTATCACCGTCAGGACGGAAACGAATCCGAGGAAGCTGCAGAGGAACGGTATCATCATATCCGGCTTGAGTATCACCATTACGACGCCCAGCACGAACGGCATGGACGAGACCAGGATGCCCTGCATGCGCCCCTGTGCGGTGAGCGTGCGCACCTTGCGTTCGATTTTCATGCGCGCACGGATGGTTTCGGATATCTTGTCAAATATCTCGGTCACGTTGCCGCCCGTCTTGCGGCTAATGAGAATCGCCGTCGTGACGAGCGTCAGATCATCTGAGCCCACGCGCCCTGACATGGATTCAAGCGCGTCCTCGAAGCTCATTCCTATTCTGAGCTGCTGCTGGAGTATCGCGAATTCCTCGCACATAGGCGCGTCGCCCTGGTCAACCACTGAGTCGAACGCCTGGGAAATGGAGAAACCCGCCCTAAGCGCGTTGGACATCGTAGCCAGCGCTTCGGGAAGCTGGTCGTTGAACTTCTTGCGGCGGCGATCGTCTAGCCAGCGGGCAATCGGGCCGTCGCCGTTCTGCCATCCGTTCTTGACCTTCACGCCAGAAAGCAGATACCACGCCACGCCTGCAAAGGCGAGCGCGAAGAGCGCGACTATCAGCCAGGGCATCATGCTTGGCACTCCCTCATCGGCGGTAGCGCACCGCCACATCTCCGCTAAAGCTTGGGTCGAACATCTTTGGATCGACCGATATCCCTCGCCCGGCAAGTTTGTCGAACCACGTCGGAATCGCGCCGGTCGGCTTGAACTCGCCGACAACGCGCCCGTTTTCCCCGACGCCGGTCTGCCGGAAGGCGAATATGTCCTGCATCACGATCTGGCTGCCCTCGAGCCCGGTCACCTCCGTTATAGCGACGACCTTGCGCGAACCATCCGACAGGCGGGACTCGTGTATCACCACGTCTACAGCGCTCGCGATCTGCTCACGGATAGCCTTGGAAGGCAGCTCCATGCCGCTCATCAGCACCATCGTCCCCAGTCGCGAAATCACGTCGCGGGGGGAGTTCGCGTGCACCGTAGTGAGGGAGCCGTCGTGACCAGTGTTCATTGCCTGCAGCATGTCAAGCGCCTCTCCGCCGCGGCACTCGCCGACGATGATGCGGTCGGGACGCATTCTGAGGCAGTTCTTCACGAGGTCGCGTATCGTCACCGCGCCCTTGCCCTCGATGTTCGGCGGTCGCGCCTCGAGCCGGACTACATGCGGCTGCTGAAGGCGAAGCTCCGCCGCGTCCTCTACGGTTATGATACGCTCGTTGTGCGGGATATAGCCGGAAAGAAGGTTCAGGAGCGTAGTCTTGCCGGAGCCCGTGCCGCCGGCCACGATGACGTTCTTCCTAAGCATGACGCATAGCTTCATGAACTCCGCCGCATTGTGCGTCCAGGTCCCGAACCGAATAAAGTCCTCTGCCGTCAGGGCGTTCTTGGCGAACTTTCGTATCGTTATCGTCGGACCGGACAGGGCCAGCGGCGCTATGATGGCGTTGACGCGGCTGCCATCCGCAAGTCTCGCGTCCACGTACGGCTGCGACTCGTCGATGCGGCGGCCGAGAGGCGCGACTATGCGCTCGATCACGGACAAAACGCTCGCATCGTCAGTGAACTGGCAGTCAGACAGTTCGATCTTGCCCCTCCGCTCTATGTACACCTTGTCCGGGCCGTTCACCATGATTTCGCTCACCGAGTCGTCGGCGAGCAGATCTTCTAGAGGTCCAAGGCGCATCGCCTCGTTGAACACGTCCTCCTCCAGACGAACGGGGTCGATGCCCTCCGGCAGACGGCCCTTCGACACGACCTCGTCGATTATCTGGCTGATTTTCTCGCGCGCAGTCTCCTCAAGTCCCTCCCTGTCGACGCCCTGGAGCGTGAGGCGCTTCATGTCCATGCGCTTCAGCAGTTCGTGCTGTATCTGCTCCTGGACGTTGCGGCGCAGCTCGCGCATCGGATCCCGCATCTCTGCGGCGGACTCGTCGACGCTCTCGCCGACCTCGTCCTGAACGTCTGAGGAATCTGCGTCGTCGGGGGCGGGAGACTCCTGCGCGGCGTCCTCGCTGACCCTGAACATGCTGGAGCCGATCTGGACGATCTTGCCTCCGTCCAACTCAACCGCGCCGTCGATCTGGTCCCCGTTGACGTATGTCCCGTTGGCGCTGTGGAGGTCCTCGATGACAGCCCTTCCGCCCCGGACAGTCATTATGGCGTGGCGCTCGCTGACGTCCGGAAAGTCCAGCCTGATGCGGCACATCTCGCCACGGCCGATCATCCACGCGCCGTCCGTCAGCTCATGCGTCTCGCGGTTCCCTCCGATGAGTGTCGTCAACAGAAGCATTTCGTAACCTCGCTCAGTTCCTGTCGGTCCGCTTCTTCCGGCGGTCCGTCGGATTGCGCTCTTTGTTCAGATCCTCGATCTCGCTGCGGATCTTCGTGAAGTCGACTGTCGGCAGCTCCTCTTCGGTCTCCATGTCGTTGCGGTTGCGGAGGGTCAGCACAAGCCGCCCCTTTATCTGCTCGGCGAACGCCAGCATCTCCGCTTCGCGCGGAGTCACGGCGAGCGTAACAGTGGAATATCCGGATGAGGCCGACGCGCCAAGGCCGCGCATGCGCGTCTTCGCCGTGTCGCTGCCGGTGGCGAGGACCAAAACCTTCTGCAGTATCGTGCAGGTGACCGGATCGCCACGCTTGATCTTGCCCTCGTCGTCAGGGAAGTTGAAGGTTCCTATCACGTCCACGCTGTCTCCGGGCCTGACCATCCCAGAGACGGACGCCGAGCCATTG
>Ga0310690_10008696_pt1 | contig 12843 bp, 15 predicted proteins | sample AusTroGonzalo_MG_2_FD_207661 | JGI IMG/M metagenome (GOLD analysis project Ga0310690, IMG submission 207661) | Bovine rumen microbial communities from tropical cattle in Woodstock, Queensland, Australia - Gonzalo_04 (v2) (version 2) | ecosystem: Host-associated > Mammals > Digestive system >...
CCGGCGTTTGTACTCGTCCAGCCTGGCGATCTGGTCCTGATATGCCTTGGTGGTCTTGTCGATCTGAGATTGCTTGGTGGCGAGCTTGTTCGCCAAATCGGACGAAAATCCGCCGGTTTCATCCATTTCTCTCTGGATGTTGTCATACTGCGTCTGCAGCAGCTCCAGCTTCTGCCGGGTGTTCTCAACCGCGGACTGCTGCCGCTGGTAGGCGGAGATGTCGTTGGCTGATTTTGACAGGCTTCGGTACTCGCTCTGGAACTGCTGCATGGCAGAGGATGCCTGCTTGAAGGTGCTGCTATACTGGCTGCCCATCTGGGCGTTCAGCTTGAACAGCATATCGTATTGTCGCTGTGACATGGGAGCACCTCCCGGTTATTGTTTGCGTATCTGTTTGAGCCGTTTTTTTCGCTCTAATTCACGTCGTTTGAACAGCTTGTTGCTGGCGTCGATCCATCGGCTGAACTCGGAAAGCGTCATACTGAGCCAATAGGGAACGGGGGTGTGCGCGTTCTCAGCCATCGTAAGGATCTGCTGCCGCAGCCAAATGCCCCCGTCGCCAACGCCAAGCCGGCGCGTCAGAAAAAACGCCTGGCAATGTTCGTGATCCTACCATAGTCCTTCACGGACATATTGCGGAAGATGTCATGCCCGATGACGCGCTTTTTGTCTGCGCCCCGCTCCGTGCAGGCCTTGGCGGCCATCCGGATCACGTATTCGCTGTCGATGTTGCGAACCAGCACAGGATGATTCTGGGCCATGAGCTCGCTTTCCACGTCCAGGCTGTCGCCGCCGGTGAGGCTGTCGAAGTCGAAGGTCAGCTTCTCATAGGTCTTGCCGTCATACAGGACAGGCTTTGAAAACGTGTGGGTGTAGACACCCTCGGGCTGTTCGTCCAGGAACGCGCCGTCGCTTCCGACGACCTGTTCCGCTTCGACGATTTCTTCTTCGGTGGGGTTCATGTTCTTTTCGTTGGTAGCCATGATGATTGCTCCTTTCTGATAGCAGGACACCCGGGACGGTTTCAGCCGCCCCGGGTGATCGTTTGTTGTTGTCCGACCTTAGGCGGATTACGCTCTGCCCAGCGCCTTGCGGACGGGCCGGGCGTAGTCCACGCCGTTGATCATGCACTTGTAGTTGAGCGGATCGATCTCGATCAGCTTCTTGCCCTCGGAAAAGGCCGCCCAGTAGCGAACGGAATGCTCGGTGGATCCGTCGGCAGGGCTGGCAGGCTTGAGGCTGCCGAACTTGAAGCTCTTGGGGATCACGCGCATGACGTGCTTGACAGATTCCACGCCGAGCGCAGCGGCGACGGGATCCTCGTACTGCTGCGCCACGCGAATGGTCAGGGTGTGGCTGCGGGGTTCCGCGAGCTGCATGGTGCGCTTGGTCGGCTGGCGGAAGTTGAAGCTGATGGTCATGGCGTCCACCATGGCCGTGATGACAGCCTCGACGTTGCCGCCGATGCCGGCGCCGCTGATGGTCTGGGTCAGGAAGTTGATGTCCGGCATGGCGGTCTCGGTGATGCCAAGAAAGGCGTCGTTGTCTTCGTACACCTCGTAGTTGATTACGGCTTCGTCAAACATGTTGCTTCCCTCCTTACTCGCTAAACGCGTCGGTCACGTAGTTGGCGTCGTACTCCAGAATGAAGTCGATCTCCTTCGCCGGACCGGCGGGGGTCAGGTAGATGTGGATTTTCACGATGCCCTGGATCAGATTCTCCATGGGATTCTCGTCTTCGGCGTACTCCGCTCTGCCGCCGAGCAGGAAATCGCGGCCGGTCAGGCCGCTCAGCCAGATGTTCAGCTCGTCGGTGATCGTGTCGATCAGACGCCGGTTCATCGGCTTGTCCAGCTTGCTCCAGAAGGTGCGGATGACGGTGTTGTTCACCCAAGCGAACATCCTGGAATGGGAGATGAAGTAGTCCTTGATGTCGGTGCTGATGCCCTTGACGGCGGTGTAGTTGCCCCAGGCAACCCAGCCGCCGAGGAAGTTCAGCGCAGTCACGATGCCGGCATCGTCCAGGGTGCACGCCTGCGCGTGGGTCAGCATGACCTCCGTGCCGCTGGCAAGGACCATGCCATCGCACTTGAGTTGCTTGTTGGACGGGGATTCCACAGGGCAGCCGTCGTTGTCGGTGTCCACCTGCGCCATGAGGCCGGCGAGGTGGGTGGAGAAGTGATAGGTCTTGCCGCCGAAGGTGAGCAGCGGCCAACAGACGACCTCGTACTTGTCGAGGAGGTTGTCGGTGCTCTTCTTGGTGATCGCCGCGCTGTAGCTCGTGGCGACGGAGGTGTCCAGGTCGATCAGGGCCTTGGCCTTGAACATACCGTTGATGGACGCCGCCTTGGTGGCCATGGCGGCCGCGACGGTGGCGTTCTGGCTGTAGCCGGGCGCCAGCAGCAGGTCCGGCGTCATGCCGAGGTTGGTGGCGCAGTACTCGATGGCCTCCAGGCCGGTCACGACGCCGGAGGCGGTGACGGCGGCGGTGTTGACCTTGTTGTAGGCCACATTCAGCTTGGTGGCAGAATAGGCCGAACCAGTGGACAGCAGCTCGATCCAGAGCTTGCCGTCGGCGTAGTAGGTCGTATAGGCGGTGTCCTTGACGTAGGCGTCGCCCTGACCACCCTGCGCCTTGACGACCAGCGCAGAGCTGTCGATGGCCTCGCCGGGCAGCTCGATCCGATGGGCGGTGACGTCCATATCGGCGGCAGCGACGGCAGTGGTCATGGTGCTGGGATCGAGCAAGTTGACGATGATGGCGGGCTTGCGGCCGTACAGCACGAAGTGGCTGTAGGCGAACTCGCAGAGCGTGAACTTGCTCCAATCGTCGGACCAGCCGAACTTGTCCACAAAGTCGGCGTAGCTCTCAACCAGCACGGGGATGCCGAGCGCGGCGGGATTCTCCGCAGCCTGCACCGGGGCGGTGCCGATCACGAACGGGATGCCGGAAACGGCCACGATCGGGCTGGAAAAGGTGGTGGCCTTTTCGCTCGTGTAAATTCCATGCTTCACAGGCATAAGGGTTTTCCTCCTTATCTCTGGCTTTTCGCCAGTTTTTCATAGGTTTTGAACAGCAGACTGTCCGGCTGCTTGACGCGAACCACGGCTTCGGGCAGGGCGTCGCCCTCCACGATCAGATCCGCGACCAGGGGCTGCTTCTCTACCGTCTTTGCAATAGAGGCCAGCGCCTCGGCTTTCGCCATCGGAAAAATCTGCCCTTTGGTGATCCCGCCGCGGATACTCGGGCCAAGATAGACGCAGAACGCATCCTTCTTTGCCTCCTGCCTGGCGGGCTGTTTCTTTACGGCCATGTGGTAACCTCCCTTCTGACCGCTCTGGAAATCCATGTGGTGGACATTTCCCCCACAAAGTACGGCGCGAGGTTATCCGGATAGATCATCGCGTCGACGCCGGCTTGGAGATCGAGCTGGAACTGCTGCCCGATGACAACCTGCCGCTCCAAAGCGATCTGCAGGCGGTCGATCAGGTTCAGCAGGTTCATCGCGCCCTCCTGCTCGTCCCGGCAGTAGACGGCAAACACGGAGCGCACAGCAGTCCGCATGGTCGGGAATTGATTCCCCGGCTCCTGGACGGTCTTGCTCGTAACGATCTGGTGAATGATGTACGGGGTCTTCTTCTTTGCGGAGGAGGAGTCCGGCAGGCGCATCTTGTACACCTCCGCCGCCCGATACTGCTGCTCTGTGTCCTGCTCCTGCAGGGCGACGGGCAGAATAATATCCTTTACGGCGTCCACGGTGAATGCCTGCAGATCATCCAGCAGTTTGTTGTGCGTCATATTGCCTTACCTCCAACCGTTCAGAATGGCGTCGACCTCGTGGGTCATCCGTTCGTCGAATTTGTCCATGGCGTCCTTCGACAGCTTATCCAGGACCTCGTCGTTCCCGATCATCTGCGGAAGGGAGTCGCCCATCAGCTCGCGCAGCTCGTCGCTGCCGGATCCGGTCATGCCGCCGGTACGCTCGAAGATGCCGGTATGCCCGCTGCCGAATGAGGCGACAAAAGCATTTTTGAACTGCGTCGGCGACGTGCTTTTGAGCTGGTGGCCTCTGGCCGAAACGCCGGGGTGCACCCTGCGCCAGTTGCCCTGGATCATGATGTTCACGTATTCGGACGAGTTGAATGTGGGCGCGCCGGGCGCAGATCCGTCGAACCGGTACAGCGGGATCTTCGCGCCGCGGAAATGGATATTTGCCTGTACGCCCGCTCCGGCGGCATAGGTGTACTGGATTTTGATGTTGTCGTCACGCTTGCCGGAGTCGGCGCGGATGGTTCCCGATCCTATGGCGTACCGCTCCCGTGCCCGGCGTCCGCTTTGGGTGCGTACGTGCTCTGCCGTGCGCTTCATGGCGCTTTTCAGCGCCTTGTCCACGGCTCCGGGGAACCCTGCCAGCAGCAGCTCCGCCCGGGAAAGACTTTGCTTCCCGACTTCCTCGAAAGTGATCCTCATTCGTCAATCGCCTCCAGCTCCAGGCGGATCATGCCGACGGTGTTCTGCGACAGAGCAATGTAGTACCGCCGGAAGAACAAGCCGCCCTCTCTGGTGTTGACTTCGATGATGCATCCCTTTTCCGGCTGGATGCCGCCGATATCGGACAGCGCAACGTGCATGACGTCGGTGACGACATACAAGCCCTGGTCATGGTTGCTGACGCTCTGCTTGCGGGCGCTCTGTTTCAGGCCGTTGAGCACAACGGGAATGTCAGCATAGGTCTTCCCGTCATATCGGACCGTCCGATGCTCGGCAAATTCAGCCGTATTCAGGAATACGTCGTGAATGTCTGCGGCAACCATATCCCGGAAGCTCATACGGTCGGCACCTCCACATCCAGAACGGGAGGCATCTCGCCGTCCTCTATTGCGTCCTCGTCCGCTTCTACGTCGGGATCCGGGAGAAGCTCGCCCTCCTTTGCAGCAAGGTGGGCGTTCAGCGCAGAAGCCATTTCGGCTTTGGTCATTCCAACCTTGTACGGCAGGCCGTTCTGCTTCATCAGGTCGCGGAGCGCAGCCGCCTTCATGGAGGCGCTGATACTGCCGCTCTCATCCGCCTGCTGGGCCTGTGTCGGCTCGTCTTCTACGGGCATGTTGTCGCATGCTTCGACGGCAGGCGAGGCGGGAGTGCCCGCCTCGGCCCGCGTCGGAGGCAAATCCTCGGCAGGTGCGGCATCACCTGCGGCAATCAGGCGAAGCGCTTCCTCTTCGGGAACGTCCACGGTTTCGCCGCGGACCGCGAGCCGGATTGCGGAATCGGTTTTATAGCCGTACCCGCCGGTTTTGACAATGATCTTCATCGGTTATGCTCCTTTCTTGGTGTCCGATCAGGTCACGGCATTCGCCGCGAAGATGTACGGGCAGTAGTTCTTGGGCGCGGCCAGCGGACGGGTCGCAAGACGGAGCTTGCGGACGTCGTTCGGCTGATCGAGCATGAACTTGGGGATGCGGGTGCCGACGTGGGTGGCGAAGTCGGTGGAGCCGTAGTCGATCTGGGTGATCTGGCCATACATCAGATGGCCGCAGCCGGGAGCGGTGACCAGGGCAGCCTTCGCAGGGAAGTACTTCTGGACAACGTTGCTGGAGTCGGTGTACTCCTCGTCCACGGAGAACAGGTTGAGACGGTGGCCTTTGAAGTTCATCCAGCCGAGGTAGACGACGCCGTCATACTGGGTGAGCTGCTGGTTGATGGCGCCGAAGGCGATGCCGCTGTTCTTGTCCAGCAGATCGCGGACGCTCTGGATCGCCAGCACGGCGTCGGCCACGTCGGAGCCGAGAATCAGATCCACAGCGGGCAGGCCGCGGCGGGTCAGCATACGGCACATGTTGGAGACGCCGGAAACGAAATTCGCCTCGGTGGTCCAGTAGTTCGTGCTGACGTTGTAGGTGTGGTCGGAGCTACCGTCATAGAAGCTCACAACCTGAACCTCGCCCTGGGTTTCGTCGTCGATGTACGTCTGCATGGTGCAGGCGTTGTTCTGCAGAACCTGGGCGCACATCCATTCTTCGCGGCGGACGATGCGCAGGTTCATGTCGGTCATGTCGTCGCGCAGCAGACGGGCGGCGCGCTCGGCCTGGGTGGAGTTGGCGTAGATCGCCTCGCCGAAACCGCGCTTGCGAAGATCGTCGATCGTCAGCAGGCGGGACGGAGCGATGTAGGCCGGCTGGTACTCGTGGATCTCGTAGCCCCGGCGCTCCATCGGGATGTCGCCGGCACGCTGAGATACAAACGCAGCCATCTTCCGGTCGCCCTTGCGGTACTCGGTGAGCACCTTGTCTGAGGCAAAGATGTCACCTTCGCCGGTGGGGAAATAGCGATCCTTGAAGAAGGTCTGCGTGGGGACGATCTCCTCGGTGATGGCCTGGAGAACGTAGGTGTCAAAGAAATTCAGAAAATCCATGTGAATCCCTCCTTAGTTGGCGTCGGATGCGGCCTTGAAGATGATGCCGAGCTCGCGCAGCCGATCCTTGTCGGCGTCCGACAGCGTGTAGCCGCTGGCGACCGCGCACTTGTCGGGATCGAAGCAGCCGGCGATGTAGATGGGCGCGGTGACGTCGGCGGCGGTGCCGACCTCGGTGTCGTCGCACAGGATCGCGTAGGCGTTGCCGCCGCCGGTGGTGTACTTGATGGCGATGGCCGCGGCGTTGGCCGGGGCCGTGTCAAAGGTGATGGTGCCGAGGGTGCTGTTGTAGGTGTAGGCGGTGACTGCGGTGCCTCCCACCTTCACCTCGGTCAGCGCGGCGGGCACAACGCCGCCGTCCACCAGGTCGAAAACGGTCTTGCTGCCGTTGCCAGTGCCGGAGAAGGTGCCGGTGGTGTCGATGTCGCTGCCGAGCACGATCAGCTTGCCTGCGGCGTTTTTGGCGAGGATGGTGCCGCGAGCCAGAGTTGCCTTTTCAGCCAGCGCGGCAATGGTGCCGGCGCCGACGATGGCAGGGGGTTCAAGGCCCGTAATCAGGCCGTCGTACTCCATCTCGCCGAGTTTCTTGCTCAGATACATGTCTTAGCCCTCCTTCTTGTTCTTCTTGAAGAGGCCGTGGACCAGGCCGCGTGCCTTCTCCAGTTTCGCTTCGGGAGACGCATCCTTGTCGGGATCCTCGTCTTCCTCGCCCGGAGCCGCTGGCACACCGCCCGCTCCGGATTCCTCACCGTCCGCCTTCGCGTCCGCGAGGAACTTGCTGCCGGCTTTCGCCGCTTTCTTCGCCGCCATCAGCGTCATTTCCGCTGCGGTGCAGGGCTTCTCGCCGTACTTTGCCTCCTTGACGATGGCAGGGTCAAACAGGGACGCCACCTCGTCGATGTCGGCCATACGGTCACGCTCTGCCTGAACGGCGGCGTTGACTGCTTCGGTCGTGTCGACGGCAGCTCTGGCCTCGGCCTCGACCTGGGCATACAGGTCCGGGTACTTTTCCCGGAACTCTTCAATGGTCATAGAGTGTTCCTCCTCTTCACTGCCGGTGACCACCGGCGTAGTTTTATTTGTCTCAACAGCGGCCGAGGCCTCTGGTGTGACTGTGGGGATGTCTTCGGGTGCCACCATACCCGGCGCAAGGTGCATCTTCCGTCCGCGCACGAACAGGCTCCTGCCGTCCGCGCTCGCCGCGATGTTCAGCGGCTCGGCGTCATCCAGCAGCTCGTCGGCAAAGCCCTTTTCCTTTGCCTCGCGGCCCGTCATATGGGTGGTGTCCGCCATCATGTGGGAGATCACCGTGGAGGACAGGCCGGTTTTGTGCTGGTAAATCTCGCTCTGAGCTCTGTCCCAGGCGTCGTTCTGTGCTGCCGCCTCTCGCATTTCGTCAGCGTTGTAGCCGCCGAACAGGAACGTCCAGCATTTGTGGATCATGATCAGGCTGGACGGATTCACGCGCACGGTGTCGCAGGCGCACATGATCAGGCTGCCGCCGCTCATGGCGACGCCGTCCACAATGCAGGTGATGGACATGCCGTTTCTGGAAAGCTCGCGCAGGCGGTTGTGAATGGTGATGCTCACGCCAGCGTCGCCGCCGTAGGAGTTCATGCGGATCGTCAGAGCTTTGCAGTGAGCAACCTCGTTCAGATCCTGCAGGAATTCGTCCAGCAGGATGAATGTCCCTTCTATCGGTTTTCCTGTCCACCAGTCCACGGGCTGCTGCTCGTAGATGTCGCCGTACATCTGCAGCTCGGCGTTCTGGCCGTCCACGCTTGCAAGGGCATATACAGCCTTGCGAATGTTGACCGCTTTCGGTTTACTCATCGTCGTTGTCCTCCTGTCCCGGCGCCGATGCGCCTGCCGCGGGAACTGTCAGTCCCGTCGGGCACCCGGCTGCCGTTTTCTTTTCGTTCTCATGGGCAAGCTGTTCGATGTTGTCCTCCCAGTCGCCGCCGCCCATCTCACGGGTGATCTGCTCGTTGGTCTTGATGCCGTGCGAGATCTGCAGGATCGCGGCTTCCGCTTCCTTCTTCGGATCAAGCTGGCTCTGCACCGGTCCGATCCACTGTGCGCCGCACCAGGCGTCGCGGATCAGAGGATCGTCGAAGAAACCCGGCGCCCGGATGCGTCCAAGTGCGACGGCTTCTGCCAGCCAGATTTCATAGATCGGCTGGCACAGATCATCGACGAACCAGGCCCGACGCATTTTCATGGCTTCCCATGCCTCGAGCAAAGCGCCGCGGGCGGCGGAATAGCTTTCGTCGAACTTTTTGAGAAGCACATCCGCCGGCAGCTCCAGCGCAGCACCGACCTGCCGGCACATGGCGTCGAAGAACTTCTCGAAACCCGCGCTGGGTACATTCGGATTGCCGAACACGACCTTCTCGCCCTTTTTCAGGTGGAAGACGTTGCCGGGCCCCATCTCATACTCGTGGTCATCGTCGGAAATCGTGCCGGTGGCTTCGTCGCCGGGACCGCCTTCGCCGGAACCGATTTCGTCAAACGGCATTTCCGTCGGATTTGACTCCGATTCGATCCAGGCGGTGAAGAACGTCTGAATCAGTGCGGCCCACAGTTCGCTCTCTGTGTAGCGCCGCAGCTGCAGCAGCGGTTCAATGACCTGCGCCAGGTACGGGACGCCACGGTACTGGTCCGGGCGCTCGGAATCCATGACATGCAGTACATTCGGCAGGCCGGTCCGTGCGCCGAACGCGCGTACGCGCATCCAATCGTCTTTCTCCGCGATCATTTCCCTCGGAAAATGCTTGCAGATGTGATACGCAACCACGCGCCCGCTGCCGTCAACCTCTACGCCGTCGTAAATGTTGTGGCCGGCGCCCTGCTCTCCTTCCGGGATCGTCCCGGTGGTAATGCCGCCGGAGATCGCGCCGCCGCGATACTTGGCGGGTGTGCACACGCGATCTGCTTCGATCACATGCAGCCGCAGGCTGTACGGATTGAGCTCCGTCGGCGTGGCACGCTTGATCAGTACGACGCAGTCACCGCTCAGCAGCCAGGATTTGAGCGCCAGCTGCTGCAGCGCAGCGAAGTTGTTGAGGGCAAGCGCGTCGCAGTTCTGGCGGCGCTTTGCCCACATGAAAAACTCGGCCTCGGTCTTTTGCTGCCATGCCCGCGCCTGCTCCGGCGTGAGTCCCAGTACGTCGCGGTCGATCACGGATTTCAGCGTCAGCCCGACGCCGACAACCTTCGTGCGATTCGTGTTGATCGCTGACGTGGCCACCGGCGAGGCCATGTAGAGCATCCTGGACCGCTGTCGCAGGGTGCTGTTATTGCGGTCTATATCTTCACGCGGCGAACCGCTCGCAGCGGCAAAGCCCTTGAGTGCGCGTCGCACGAGACTGGCGCCCGCGTCGCTGTACCCGCTGGCTTTCGGCTTGAAGCTCTTTCCCATGGGCGATTCCTCCCTTGTTCTCAATAAAAGGCGGCACGGGGATGAAAGGAGCAAACCTTCCCCGTGCCGTCGGCAAAGCCCTTCCGGGCTAATACCCTTTACTTGCAACTACTCTCAAATACTTTCGAGTAGCTTACCAATCCCGCGGAACGATGCCGACAGCCTTTCTCCGGCCGCCGCCGTCCAGCAAGCTCTGCAGCTCGTCGATCATTTCCTCCGCCTTTTCGATTCGCGCCTCAAGGTCCGGGAGGTCAAAACGGGTGAGCTGTCTGTCGTCGATCATGTAGGACTTGACGCCGCCCTCGATCAGAGCGATATAGGCCGGCATCAGCTTGTCGTACACGCTCTGCCAATAAGCAAGGCGCTGTTTGATAACGGTTTTTGATTTCATATCATCTCACCTACCAATCGTCATACGATTTTTCCCGGCGCTTTTTCGGCTGCTTCGCCGGGGCTGGGCTGCTCGTCTGTGCCGGTGCCTGGCCCCGCATTGCCTTGATGCGGCGGTCGATTGCGTCCAGGTCCTTCGGCAGCGCTTTGAATGCGGCCAGAGCATAATCCCTGCAGTCGAGCGGCTCATTTCTTTCATGTCCCGGAATTGGCTTCCACTGCCACGGGTGCTTTTTGTTTGGGTCGTAGACCAACGTTTCCGACAGCAGCCCGTTGAAGTAGGCCGGTCCGTAATCATCCCGCCGCGGGAAATGGCAGTAATGCGGTCCGGGCGTCTCGACTTTCAGGTTGTCCATGATGATCTGCTTTCCGGAATCGACCCCGAGCTGGTATTGCCAGCAGGAACCGATGTACGCCCCGTCCGGAGACAGGATCTTCACCTTTTTCGGCGGGGAGATATACGGTCGATCCCCGCCGTACATACCCTTGATCGCAAATACCTTCCGGGACAGGCGCCTGTCGCACCGCTGGCGGACCTGCATGGTGAAGTGACCGCCCTCATCCACAAAGGACATGGAGACGCGCAGCTTTACGCCGTCGGAAAAGGACATACGCCGGTTGAAAACAATCTCGTCGAGCTGTTCCCACACAGAGTCATCGTCCGGCCTGCCGTGGATGATGCCCTTCTCAAGGCCCCACGACTCCCCGAAATGGCCGTGGCCGACGATCTCATATTCCATGCGGTTGTCCTGGGTATCGACGCCGGCCGTCAGAACGAGGACGCCGTCGGGCAGCTCGGCACCGTATTCCTCGCGCCGGGCGAGCATGGAATCCTCGTCTGCAATGTCGCCCCGGTCTTCCCAGAGTTCGCCGAAGCGCGTGTTGTACACGACCTGCAGGCGCTTGGAATCCCCGAGCGCATACTGATATTTCAGGATCGACGATTCCCACGTTGCCCAGGGGCTCACGAAGCTGTTGAGCCAGAAGGAACGGACACCTTGCTTGTAGGCGTCCGGGTTTTCCGCGATCCATTTTGCTGGCTGCCGCTTCATCGTGCGCTCGGTCGATATGCAGCCGCAGCCGGGACAGACATAGTAGATGTCGGTGATGGTGTATTGTTTCTTCTTCTGCACGATGTGCTCGTGCGCGGTATAGCGAATGTCTGAAAAATGAATATCGTGAAAGCCGCCGCACTCCGGACACTGGACGCACCAGCGCTCCATGGTGCCCTCTGCGAAGGCTTCTGCTATCTTGCTTGCATTTTTGACCGTCGGCGTCGAGACGCGCACGTTCTTCGAATTGTGGAACGTGATCTGTCTGGCTGTGGCCAGTTCCCAGGGATCGCCCTCATTTCCGGCCGAGGGCTGCCAGCGGTCCTGTTCGTCGCCGATGACGTATCTGCAGGGCGTGGATGCCAGATCCGCCGCAACGTGCGTACCGACCATGAACAGCATGCCGCCCGGGAAGGTCTTCGTCAGCGCGGTGTTGCCGCTGTCCCTGCTTTTTTCTTTTGCGACCCTGCTCCGGAGGACGCCGGTGTTGCGGATCATCGGATTGACGCGGACGCGGGAGAATTTCTTGGCGTCGTCCAGATCCGGGTGGATGTACAGGATGTTGCCGGGATCCTGATGGATGATATAGCCGATGCAATTCAGCTCGAATTCTGATTTACCGACCTGGGACGATGCGACCATCACGATGCTGCGCACCTTCGGATCGCTGAATGCGTCCATCGGCTCCTTGAGATACGGGGTTCTCGACGTCCTCCACGGGCCGGGCTCTGAGGAACTGAGCGGCAGCCAGCGGTATTTGTCCGCCCACTCAGAAACGGTCAGGTCCTCCGGAGGGCGCATGCCTTTCAACGCCCGGGCGATGGCCCTGTTGAGCTTGGCGGCGGCTTTCTTACTCGTCATAGATGTCACCGCTGTCTGCCTTCTGCCAGTTCATGCGGTCTCGTACCCGCTCCTCATATTTCTTGGGATCATACTCGTACCGTGACAGCGTCTCCATAAGAGCAGAAATCTCTTTTCGTATGATCGACTCTGCTTCGGCTGAGGATTCGGCGTTGAATGTATCGTCGGCAAGGCGTCCCGGCAGCGCAAGGAGCATGCCGCGGATCGTGTAGATCAGATCCTCCGTCATTGCTGCGACGTCCTCAGAGCGGTGCATTTTACCGTCGAGCTCCGCGGCCTCCATCTTTGCGATGGCAGCCTTCGACACCTTGATGGATGTATCGGCGTTCCTCCGCGCCTTCTCAAATTTTTTGTCGTCTTCATCCAGAGAACCGCGATCCAGGAACGCGCAGTACCGCTGAACGCAGTCGCACAGATTGAACTTGCCCTGGCTGATCTTGTCGATCTGGCCGTCCTCGGCCAACTGGCGGATCCTGCGCCCTGTCACGCCCAGCACGCAGGCGAGCTCGGTCGTGCTGACCTCGGTTTCCGGTGTGATTTTGTTGGTGTTCATGGCTCGAATTGCTCCTTTCAAACCATACTCAGCCGACCGCTATTGAAAAAACCTCCTGTTCTGCCCGAAAACAGGAGGTTTTTCGCGTAAAAACGGAACGGAAACGGCTGATTTTTCCCCTACTAACTATTCTTTTTTCGGGGTCGCCGAACC